>ENA-ORCT01000936-ORCT01000936.1-marine-metagenome-genome-assembly--contig:-NODE-936-length-12306-cov-3.394799_pt1 | contig 12306 bp, 11 predicted proteins | sample MGYA00248632_ERZ508511 | MGnify/ENA primary metagenome ERZ508511 (study PRJEB26182, sample SAMN06268839) | marine metagenome | isolation source: Tt an P1-techrep anaerobic enrichment on pine from sediment...
CAAAGTTTTGCCCCCGAGTTCTCCATTCTGGTTGAAGCGATTATCAAAACTGACTTAACCAACACCTTGGCAACTGGTGGACCATTCACCGTGTTTGCTCCCACCAACCAGGCTTTTGTTGATTTGCTTGACGAAATGGGGCCGGATGTTAATAGTCTTGACGACCTTACTGTGGAAACTTTGACGAACGTACTGCTTTACCATGTAGTAGAAGGCCGTGTTTATTCGAGCGATTTGGAGTCGGGAACAGTGACCACTTTGAACGGTACGTTTGAACTGGATGTTGCCACCCTAAAGATAACCGATGCCAACGCACGGGAATCCGGTTTGGTTCCTTCATTACTTAACGTACAAGCTACCAACGGAGTAGTTCACGTGATAGACAGAGTGATACTTCCTTAATAATATACGAAATACGCCATAAGAAAATAGACAATTAGACAATCGGAAAAGGGCATCTCATCGCGAGGTGCCTTTTTTATGCTACATAAATCTCCTGAAAAAACCACTATGCCTTGTTTTCGGCACCGCCTTTTAGAACTGGTAACTCAAGCCCGTGTAAATGCCAATGGTATAGGGTTTGAAATTTACGTTGGCATTGCTGTTCAGCGAACCCAGAAAATATTTTAATTGGGGCTCTACGCGCAAGCTAATTCTATCTGAAATGCCATATCCTAAACCCACACCAAAGCTGGTGCTGTAATTTACAGCATTCATATCACGTGTTTCGCCAATGCGTTCGTTGCCGTACTGGCTATTGGCATAAGCGTTGTTGCCCACAAGCACACTGGTATTAAAACCACCAAGCAGTTGTAGATCAAAAGTGGCATCAATCAGCTGGTAGCGAAGGATCAGCGGAATTTCAATGTATTCAAAATTTTGTTCAAATTCAGTCTGGGTCAGCAAAATGCCATCATCTGCCGCCAAGGATTCAAAGCCACTGCTCAACACGGCATTGGTCGGCAGTCGGTCAATCGCCACCACGCCGGCTGCTGTATTCATCAACATCTCACCCGATTTCACCGCAACCGCAGTGTTAAAATAGGCCACTTCGCCACGTATGGCCTCCCCGCCAATGAAATCGGCATTGGCGTGCCCGGACAGGAACGACTGATTGGATGATGTTTGTTCCAGCTTGCTGTAATAAACGCCACTCTGGATACTCCAGCGTTTTTGAGTCTTATACTCCACAGAAATTCCGCCACCCATTTGCAATTTATCCTTCGATTCTGGAATGGCCATACTGCTCGAATACGCCTGGCTTTGTGAACTCTGGCTAACCGAAACGCCCGGCGTGAGCATGGCCCCCAGCTGCCATCCGGCCGACTGTTCGTCCATCCGGTTGGCAGCCAACAGGCGGGCATTTTCCTCGATCTGCTTCTGTTCAAGCACGTTTAGCTCATTGTTATTCTCGTGCTGTTTTCTCCGCAAATCAACCAGTTGGGTCTGTTCCTTAAAGGAATCGTCCAACTCTAAATGAAGCAAACGCAGCAATTGGAACTGTTGAGTTTCTTGTTTTCTGTTTTCTGAAGATCCAGCTTCCAACTGGCGCTCATGGCTTGAGGCATCTGCATTTGCTGTTAATTGAAAATCGTCAGTATGTCCTTTGTTATGGCTTATTGGCAACTGACTTTCAGATGTTTTCTTATTGCTGTTTTCTGAGAGTACCAGTTGATTTTGGCTTTGCGCTTCACGAAGTTCAGTCACGGCATCTGCTTGCTCGTTTGCGTCAGCTTGAAAACCAGCCGATTCAGCCCGGCTCATTTGTTCGGTTGACGGTACCTGTCGCTCGGTGAGTGCAGGCGTCATTTCTCCGGAGGGTTGCTGCCACTGCCATCCAAGCAAAAAAGCAAGCAACAAGGCAGCAGCTACACCGGCTCCTTTTAAATAGAAGTAGACCATTCGCCGCTTCTTCCCCGCCTGCTGTTCCTGAATCCGGCTCCACACATAAGCGGGCGGCTCTTGTTCAAAATCATTCAATTTCGAACGGAACAAATCGTCCAATTGCTTATTATCCTTTATCATGCAGAATAATTATTTTCTATTTCTCCAAACACCTTCACTACTTTCTCTTGCAAAATTCCCCGGGCACGCGCCAGGTTCGACTTTGACGTACCCACCGATATTTTCATTTCTTCGGCAATTTCCTTATGATTTAATCCCTCAAAAACATAGAGGTTAAAAACCATGCGATAACGAGGCGGCAACTCATGAATGATCTTCATCAGATCATTGGCCGACATTTCAGAAATAATCTGCTCGTTTAGTTCCGGCCCGTCATAAATACTGATGTCTTCAACCGGGTGCATCAAATGATTTTTACGATAGCGCTCCAAGGCCGTATTCACCATAATGCGTCTCACCCAGCCCTCAAACGAGCCCTCGTGCCTGAATGAACCAATCTTTTCAAAGACCTTTAAAAATCCCTCCTGCAAATTATCTTCCGCCTCAGTTTCATCTTTCGAATAGCGCAAACAGACCCCATACATTTTGGGCGCCAAATACTGGTAAAGCTTAGCCTGCGCCTTCGCTTTTCCAGCAGCACTATCAATAATGAGTTGCCTGAGCTCTTTCAAAATCCATTCAAAATTGGTTAAGATCAAAATTAGCAGAATACTTGCATAATTTGCAATTTATTCTTTTGTTCGCTTAACACGATTTATGCCTCAACGAGACAAATGGGTGATTTCAACAAACAGATGGGAGAAGCTGGCAAAGGGTTGCGTGGGAAGAATTATTTTCTGATTCGATTGATTCACATCCGCAAAAAGTCATTGGGTGGTCATTCAACTGTTATTCGATGGTCATCCAGTTGTTTTTTACGATCAATGACAATAAAATGACCAGGAATAACAATTGATTGACAGCCAGAACGGAACAAAAGGGCATTTTCGCGGACAATCATTTTCTTTATTGAAATTTTGACGCAACCATTTGGAAGCTTTGGCAGTCTAAAACAACAGAAACAAGATATAAATCCGGAAGCAATGAAAACGACGATTCTATTTTTAAGCCTATTCCTGGTCACCCCGCTTTTAAAATCCTGCTCCAATTCGCCCGTTGATGAGGGCGAAGTAACCGACATTGAGATGGATCTGAAATCCGAACAAATTGTTGAAGCCGACAACGCTTTCGGACTGGAGCTACTGCGCGAAGTAAACGCCGAACTCTACAATAGCAAAAACCTGATGATCTCGCCGCTGAGCGTATCGCTGGCACTGGCCATGGTTTATAATGGAGCCGATGGCGATACCAAATCCCAAATGGAAATGGTGTTACACAAGGCCGGATTGACATCGGAGCAGATTAACCAGGCTTACAAAACACTGGTTGCCGCCCTGGGCAGTCACGATCCCAAAGTGGAGCTGTCCATTGCCAACGCCATTTTTTACCGCGATGATTTTAGTGTTAAGCCAGCCTTCACTTCAACCAACCAAAACTACTACAATGCTGAGGTAGAGGCCCTGAATTTCAACAATACGGATGCGACGCTGAACCGGGTGAATGGCTGGGTAAAGGATAAAACCCGCGACAAGATTGAGGAAATCATTGAGCAAGTTTCGGCCAATGATGTGATGTACCTGATCAATGCCATTTATTTTAACGGCAAGTGGACCTATCAATTCAAAAAAAGCGACACCAGCAACCGCCCGTTTTACACCGAAGATGGCGGCGAGCTGCAGGTTCCGACCATGATACTGGAGCCGACCGCACTCAACTACACCAGCACCAGCACCTTTGAGCTGCTCGAACTTCCGTATGGAAACGAAAAATACAGTATGCTGCTGTTCTTGCCCAAAGCAGATCACTCAACCGATGAGGTGATTAACAACCTTAATCCTTCGGCCTTGGATGGCTGGTTGGAAGACATGCACAAAAACAACCTGAAAGTGTACCTGCCAAAATTCGAGTTTGAATACGACAACAGTCTTGTCGATAACCTCAAGTCGCTGGGCATGACCGACGCTTTTGCTCCCGGCTTATCCGATTTTTCAGGCATTGCCGACCGGAGTGACTTGCACATTTCCGAAGTGAAACACAAAACCTATGTCAAGGTAGACGAAGAAGGAACCGAAGCTGCTGCCGCTACCGGTGTTACGGTGGGCGTCACTTCCGTTGGCCCCGAACCAGTCTTCAGGGTCGACCGTCCATTTGTTTTCGCCATCCGCGAAAAAGATACCAGCGCATTCCTGTTCCTGGGCAAAGTCAATAATCCGCTGCTCCATGAATAAACTTTGGCTCATCCTGTTTTTGGCGTTCATCTGGGCTTGTGCCGAGGAACAAGACGCACCGGATTTGAAGATGCAAACGACTGGTGTTTCTGACTATGTCGATTTGAATTTTTCGAACTATGACAGCCTGAAAAATGACCCGGTAACAATCAATACCGTAAGCTTGGACGGCAATCTTTTGATCGTCAGCCTCAGCTACAGCGGCGGATGTGAGGAACACACGATCGATCTGGCGCGACTGCATCCGTGGTGCGGCACACCTCCGCTTCCCCCGCCCAGTTTTCAAATCAGGCACAACGCCAACAACGACGCCTGCGAAGCCTGGATTACGGAAACCCTGCAATTTGACATCAGCCCCCTGCGCGAAAGCGGTGAAAGTCCCGTGACATTTTTCTTCAGCGCGACCGGGTATGGCGACAAGCACTTTCAAAAAGAATTAAGCTATGAATTTGAGTAAGTTGAAAATACTGGTTTTTATTCTGCCCTTTCTGGTCGCGGCCTCCTGCATCGAGGAAGAGATTGGCCCAACGCCCGACGAAATGACCATTTATTTTCAGTTCGAATATGTGAACTACGCCTGGGGCTACCAACACCGGGGCTTCATCATCGATCAGGCGGGGAATATCTACGATTACGAGCAGCCGGAAAACTGGGTTTGGCCGGAAGACGATAAAATAAACCGACAGAATTTTGAAAGCAACCTGGCACAGGCCGAAGTCCGTCTGTCCCAGCTGGATGAAAACGAGATTGGCGCCATGGAAATCCTGGCACTGAAGGCCAGGCAGGGAGAGTTAAGCGAACGAAAGTATGTTATGGCCGACGCCGGAGCAGAAATTTATGCCATTTATATGGCTGAAAAAGACAGCCCAAGCCTGACCAGATACCTGTTGCAACAGCGCGGCGATCTGTATCAGAAAAATACCAGTGCCTCTTCGAATAAACTCACCGAAAAGCTCATCGAAATCCGTGGCGAAGAAGGCTATAGTGGAGAACATTTCTAGTACACATTAGATTGATGTGAGCTCTTAACCCGAAATACTGACAGGGGGATGAAAACTGTCAATTTAGATCAAAATGAACTGACTAAATCAGCGAATGTAGATAGTCGGCGGTATTCTTTAATCCATTGTTTCTGAAAATATCCAGCACCTGAAATTCATCATAAGGCGGATTTTTCTTGTTGACAACCAAGTCCCGGAAGGCCCTAATACTGGTTGCATGGTTCAGGTCAATAATATCAGTCAAAAAGTCATCCGCACATTTGACTGACAGACCAAATGTGGATAGGTAACCCGGTGGAAAATCTTTCAAATTATTCGTTATAATCAAATTCGCATTGGTTTTTATTGCAGCAGCCAGTACATGCCTATCCTTCTCATCAGGCAGTTCCAAAGTTTTCATCAGCGGCTCATAGTTTTCGACCAAGGCATCGGGAAACGCAGCATTCACCCGCTCTGCTCTTTTGATTGCTTCGACCTCAGGTACACCTTTCCGAATCATAACGTTCAGCCACTCATCAAAAATATGCTGACTCCATTTAGGCGTATACAAATCGTGATAAGCAAACCAAAGCAATAAATCCCTAATCCACAACGGATACATCACATTGGTATCCAAAACACAGGTAAAACGAACGCTATGTATCATATAATCCAGATTCTTCGTCCAAGCGCATCATTTCCTGGATAGCAGCTTTCTGCCTGGCTTTCAGTTTATTTTTGTACCGAATAACATCCTGGTATTTCACTCTTCGGTGTTTACCAACTTTGGTAAACTTAATCTGTCCTTCTTCCAGCAGCTTAACCAGGTGAGGTCTGGAACAACCCATTAGCTCAGCCGCCGCCTGGGTGGTCATCTCAGTCGCTATGGGTACAATTGAAATGGGATTTCCCTGACTGATTTCCTTTAGTATTTCGGCTAAAAGCTTTAACGCACTGATCGGAATCTTAATTTTCTCTGCCATTTCTTCTATTTCAATTTCTGGATTATCCGAGCGTATTTGTTCCAATGTGGCAGCCAAGGCATCATAAGATTCCATCGCCGCACGCTGTTCCTCTTTCGAAGGCTTTTTGATATCCATGAATTCCATAACTCAACTCGTTTAAATGAATACTCCTGCAAGTATAAACGAAATAAACGAAATAAGGTTGTCCGCGGCTATCTTTTTTAAGGTCGTTTAATCCTGAAGATGGCTGTGATCATCTTCAGTGTTTCATGCTATTGCCAAATCATTTTGCGTTTAGCCATTGCTCGAATTCTTGTTCCAATTCCGCTTGTTCCAAAAACAGGCCTTGACCGATTTGCTTTTTAGACCTGGCAATTTCATCACGCTGCTCCGGTGTGAGTTTTAAGAGCTGAGATTGCATCTTTGAATCAAGAATCGTTTTTAATGGCCTGCAAAAAGGCTTCATCATTAATCTCCGCAATCTGATGGATCAATATTTTTTAACTCAGTTGCTGTCATTTTTCGCTTGTTTCTGTTTGTAAACACAATAATTCGGAGGTAAAAGTTTTGATGAAAAGCGGAGGGTAGTTTTTCCAAAGTTTAAAACTTGGGAAAATTGACTACAAGTATTCCACTAATTAGAATTTTCAAAGTACAGTTCCCTTTGAAAATTCTCTCCTCCGAATTAAACCATTTTAATGAACATTAATCCGTTACCAATCAATTTTTCATAAAAAACCCGGAAGTGGTTTACTCCCGGGTTAGTGCGTCTTGATCCTTTTAAAACATCGGATCCCAGGGCGGGAGCATCGTTGGTTTTTCGCCGTAGATGTCGAGCACTTTTTGGCTAACAAACTTCTTGTGCACCACCATGCGGAATAGATACTCGTTGAACCACGCGTCGGTAAAGGTGAGGTAGCCTTTCTCGCCGGCTTGCTCACCCCAGCTGTTTTCGAACTGCCACTTCAGCGGCTGTTCCTGCTCGTCCACCTCTACGGCAATCAGCGCCATGCCGTGGCTCGAACCGCTTTCGCGACTCTGGATGCGCTGCTTTTTATCCATCCCAAAGGGCACATCGTACACCGCTTCGTAGTTGAAATTATCGACATCGAGCACGCCAAAATCGCGGCGCAGCTGCTTGCCCACATCGCACGAGGCATACATGGCTTCGTTGTTCCTGATCGATTCAATACAAAACCCTTTGATGACCTCGTTGGGCAAATTCACATAGTGCCAGTTTTCACCTTCCTGCACATTGCGGTAGTTTTCTATTTCGTAATGCTTCCAGAACGGGCGCGAGGGATCGTTCATCAGCATCACATAGTCGTTGAGCTGAACATTGCCCAACACTTCCTGCATAAAGCTTTTTGGTGTGAAGGTTTTGGCGGCAACCAACTGCCCGTCCTCTGTTTGGTAGCGGTACTGAAATTCTGTTGGCGGTTCGCCCAGGTTCAGCGCCAGCATGCGGTAAATGGTGGCCAGCATATCCACTTTGGTCGCTTCAAGCTGCTTATCGCTTGTTCCGGCGTTTTTCAGCTCGCGCAATTGCAGGGCTTGCTCGCGCAGCTTCCGGCTAATCAGCTTGGTCATCCAGCTTGTGTTTTCGCTCGAAAAGGTTTCTTCCATCGCCTCGCGCGGCACCATGCCGTATTTGTTGGCCAGGTTCACAAAGTTGATCCATTGCCCGCCATCGTCAACCGGCGAGCGGAAATACCAGCGTACTTTTTCGTCGTCAATACCGCGGTCGGCCGAAGCCACGATATTATTCAAAAACAGGTTGGCCTTTTCAAACAAATCCCAGAAATACAAGTAGTTTTCGGAAAACTCGAACGACTTGGTATGAAAGTGTTCGGCAGCCATTGGCCGGAAAATATTCAGCGAAGTAAACAGCCAGCATCGGCCCGACTTCTTCTGGTTGGTAATACCCGACACGTCGACCCGGTAGGTGAAATAATGGTCGGTCGATCCTTCATTTTCGCGACTCCAGGCCAGCTTGGTCACCTCATTCGACGACAAGGCGTTTTGCATGCCGGTGGTATAGTTGTCTTTTACAAAACCAGCGCGGATCTTCGCCAGGTCATTGTCATTAATCGACTGGCCCGAAACAAAAAAAGGCAGGGCCAATCCCATCAGTAAAATCCATTTCTTCATCAGTAATTTTATTTGTCAGTTGTAAGTGCCGTGAAAGTATCAAAAATAAGGGCGAAAAAAAAGAGACTCCGATTCAGGAGCCTCTTTGATTTATGCTGAAATCATTTCGTTCTATTTGAATAAGCTGTAGGATAAACCAATGGCAATGCCAAGGTTTTCCTTATCGTACGTTTCGGTGTAGGTTCCAAACGATTTTTCCTCATCCTTGTAAGTCGTGTACAACACACCGGCATCCAGGGTTAGCTGGTCGGTCGCTTTCCAGCTGAAGCCGCAAGCCATGGAGTTCGATGAGTTGCTGTAGCTGAAATCGCTCTGGTACTGCTCACTCACTCCGGTGGTCGACTGCATGCCGCCAATACTCAGGGCAAAGCGGTCGGAAACATTATACTGAAGCCCGGCTGACAGTTCCCACAAACCATCTTCGATAATTCGTTCCTGGCCGTACACATTGTTTCCCCAGTCGACCCCTTTGTCAAAATAGTTGATAAACGATACCGAAGCCAGCCATTTCTTAGTTGGCTTGTAATTAACCCCAACCGACAGAATAGCCGGAATGTCACTCCGTGATTCCGCTTTGTCGGGGAACAGGCCGGTATCATCAACCTCTGTATCGTTGGTCAGTTTCAGTGCCGTCTGAAATTCGTACTTCAAACCAATATTTAACTTGTCGCTGGGAGCGATATTCACCCCTAAAATCGGAGTAAAACCAGTTCCGGTTTGTTTGGTATCCACTTCCTGATCTTTCAATAAAGCCGAGTTGGCTTCCAACTCACTGGCGGTAGCATTTAGGTAGGTTGCTCCCGCAGTGAAAGTTCCCTTAACCTGGGTAATCTGCATAGCATCAATCTGTGCCTGTGTCGCGCCCAGCCCCATAAGCCCCTGTTCAATTTCAGCTCGTTTGGCAGCATCAATATAACCAGCATTTTCGACCTGCTCCAAGGTATTACTACCTGCTCCTGCATCGATTAATGGCTGCACCCCGGCGGCGGCATTGGCTGCATTCGTGGCATACACGCCCACAGCAGTGGAAGCGCCCAACAAGAATTGTTCGGCATTGGTCAGTGATCCATTGACTTTCAGCTGAATATCGGAAATAGTTCCTTTGTAGGTATTAATAGACGGCAAGTAACGGACACCTCCGTAAACTGAAACGATCTCGCTCAGTTTGGTACTGGCACCCAACTGGATTCCCCAAAAGACAGAGCGTCCTTCAAATTCGATCGATGCACCATAACCTGACTGCACGTCGTAGCCAAAAGCGTTTAGTCCTGCCAAAGCTGGCACCAGTTGACCATTCACCTGCGTCGCAATTCTCCCTTCAAATGACGGGATGCCTTCATCGAAAACCACAGATCCCCCGCCCGCATTGGGACCAAAGCCCAAAGAGAAAGCCCAGTTTTCTTTCTTGTAAACGGCAAAGGCGGTGGGAAAAACCGGAATTTCGAGGTTTCCAATAAACTCCTGGTTATTCAATGGCGCAGTCGTCGTAATGGTTCGTTGCTGAAACAAGGTTTGGCTGTGAAATCCAAAATGAAAACCATTGGCCATTTCCATCACACCCGCTGGATTGAAATATACTGCATCCAGATCAGTAGAAGCATTGCGGGAAAGCATGCGAATGTACTGCGCACTTTGGTTGGCATTGGTTAACAAGCCTCCGGCAAATACCGATTGTATGAATAAAAAGCATACAACGGTTAGTAAAGTTGTTCTCTTCATCACAATTTAAAGATTAGTTGTAGGCGACAAAAGTAAATTTTTTTCTATCCCAAAAACGAGTTGATGCTGTATATCAGCTTATTAACAAACTTTAGACGAAAAAAGTCATTCCGTCCAATCGTCTGATTAAACAAATCAACCACTGATAATCAAGACCTTCATATTCTTCGGAAACCCGACAAAGTTGCAAACCGGCGCTGCCAAACGTATTATTTATATTAATTCTATATTACCCGAGGCAAAAAAAGGGATCTCCCGATCCCTTTTTTTTGCTCCTTTCTTGCTTAAATATTGCCCTTTCAACCTGCCTCCAGCATTCTTTTGACAAAGCCAAATGCCTTGGAGATTACAGTCACAATTTCGATTTAATATGGTACATCGTACAAGCCTTCGCCATCTTTTAGAAACTGATTGACACTAATATCAGTCATCGGGTGTTTAATCAGCTGCATCAATAACTCGGGGCTGATCGTGGCCGAATGAGAGCCATTCATGCTCACGCGATAGATTTGGTCAACGGTTTTGAAGCTGGCTGCCAGCACCTTTGTGTTTAACTTGTATTCGTTCATGTTGCGTGCAATATCACGTACCACCTCAATGCCATGCGATGAAATATTATCCAGCCTGCTTACGTATGGAGCCACAAAATCGGCACCGGCCTTAGCCGCAACCAACGCTTGTTGCTGCGTAAAAATAGCTGTTGCCGTAACATTCATTCCCATATCCTTGAGCATGCGCATGGCTTTGAATCCTTCGGGAATAACCGGAATCTTTGCGTAAAAATTATCGCCCAAATCGAAGTATGACTTGTACTTCTTCGCTTCTCTTATCATTTCATCAGCAGTGCAGCTTATCAGTTGCACATGAATCATTCCGTCGCCAACAATCTGTCCAACTTCCTCAACAGCTTCCGACAACTTCATGCCTGATTGCTTCAGGATGGTTGGATTTGTCGTCACTCCCTCCAGGGGAAAAAACTCATACAGTTCTTTTAAAGCCGATAGCTCGGCCGTGTCTGCCATGTAAATCATACGGTTTCTTTTTTAACAAAAAACGCAAGATCCACCGAGAATACACTCAATGAACGCCTGCGTTAGTTAGCTTATTTGTAAAATCTTAGTTAAATGTCTTTTGCATTTGCCAGCAGGTACTCTTCTGCTTCGACAGACCAAAGTTCGTTATTCTGCTCACATATTTCATGCAATCGGGCAAACAACGGATCCGATTTTCCCTTTTCTTCAAATTCGCTGATCGCCGTTAAGGGAATGTCTTTGTGAGTATAAATTAACTTTTTCCCGCCTGGAATGTTCGGCAAATTCAAAGTTGTATCAATCACCGCATTCAATCCCCCAATGTGGGTAACCAAACCTGCCGGATCCAATCCTTTGCCAAACATTTCGAGCGATTCCACCATATCGTCATTGTTTCCTCCCGAGGTTCCTACGATATGGGTATAAGCATAATGCACATTGTAGAAATTCAACTTGGCACTGAACTCCGGGTTCGCCGGGCCGGCAAAGAAGTTCAGGCATCCGTCATGTCCCAAAATAGCGTCTCCCTGCTCGATGACCGGAGGAACCGGTGCAAAAACAAAAACGTCGTTGTAGCCTTCGCCATCGGTTAAGTCGCGTAATTGAGCTACCGGATCATCGCCGCTTGTATTCAGGTAAATCAGCTCAATCCCTTTTGATTTAGCCCATTCGGGCGAGTAGATTGATGCCGCCCGATCCAAACGCGCCTGATCAATGTCTGTAACGACCAACAGTGATGGCTTCCGGTCTTCGCGCTGGATAACGTAGTTGATAGCCGCCAAACCCATCGGGCCCACACCCGCAAGAATCGCCATTTTTCCACCATCCACGATCTCCATATCATGTTTGTACGATCCCGGAGTGGTGTGGTAATTGGCATGCATCGCACCGATCACACAGCTCAGCGGCTCGGCCAAAGAAGCGGGATAATAACCAGGGCCGTCATAAGCCAGCAAGCAATCTTGCTCCAATACGTCCTTGGGTATAATCACATAAGTCGCATCGCCACCAATGTATTGGTAGGAATATCCCGGAGCACTTAACACGCCAACCGGGCCATCTTTGTAATAAATAGCCGGCTGAATCGAGTACTTTTGCCCAGCTTTGAATTTGTCTTTCCATTTGGCGCCCACCTCAACAATTTCGCCGGCAAACTCATGGCCAATCAAAATTGGGTTCTCGGCTACATCGTTCGGAATCCGTTTGTGATCGGTTCCTTGCGTTGCCG
>ENA-ORCT01000937-ORCT01000937.1-marine-metagenome-genome-assembly--contig:-NODE-937-length-12303-cov-3.440291_pt1 | contig 12303 bp, 7 predicted proteins | sample MGYA00248632_ERZ508511 | MGnify/ENA primary metagenome ERZ508511 (study PRJEB26182, sample SAMN06268839) | marine metagenome | isolation source: Tt an P1-techrep anaerobic enrichment on pine from sediment...
TAGCTGCTCCTGAGAGTATGCCATAAAATTGGTCGAAACCACGCTGCAAGGGCCATTTCTCTTTTCCATGATACCCCAAATGCCATTTCCCGGTCATTAGTGTCTGATAACCAATCGGCTTGAGCATCTCAGCAATGGTTACACATTCGTTGTTTAAAAATCCCTGATACCCCGGTAATCCGTAATTGTGTTGCGTTGGATTGTTTGGGGTATTAGTCATGTGCCCGATACCGGTTTGGTGTGGATAAAGCCCGGTCATCAGCGAAGCGCGTGTCGGACAACAGCGGGCTGAGTTGTAAAACTGTTTGAAACGGACACCGCGGCTGGCTAATTTATCAAGATTCGGCGTTTGGACTTCGCCTCCATAACAACCAATATCTGAAAAACCCATATCATCGGCCATAATCAAAACGATGTTTGGCTTTTGGGCAGCAGAAATGCTTAGTGCAAATATTGAGGCCAGCGCCACTAATAAAAATTTATTCATAGTCTAGAATTATTTGGATTCGACTGCTTTTGATTGATTCGGTTATTCTCCCTGGCTTTTCCAAAACTGGTGTTCTTTGGCTTTCATCTCTGTTTCCTGTCCCTCGTCGCTGCAATATTCCATCCACTCCCGCAACGCTTTATCCATGCGTTCGATAATCACTTTGCTTTCAGGCTTACCAGCTAGGTTGTTGATACAGTATTGATCATTCTCCAAATCGTAAAGTTCAATCGCCGGACGATGTTGGTATCGATGAGTGAGCCACCGGGCATTTGGATCAGTCGTTGCCTTTTCTTTCCAAATTTTAAAAAGACGACCAGCCGATTCGGTGTTTTGAAAAGTGGCTTCGGGTGTCAGGTTGACGATGTAACGATATTTCTTGTCAGCAACCGAGCGAATTCCGTAATGTTCACTTCCGCTATAGATGCCGCGGGTGGTTTGTAACGAAAAAGTATACTGTTTGTGCTCCTCTGTTTTTCCGGTCAAAACCGGTACGATGCTCTTTCCGTCCAACGGTGCGGAAGGCTCAACTCCTGCCATATCTAAAAAAGTAGGAACAATGTCCACGTATTCGACAATCGCATCTGATTCGGTTCCGGGTTTAACCACTCCCGGCCATCGAACGATATAGGCAGAATGGACACCGGCGTCGTAACAGGTCCATTTTGCAAATGGCAGGCTGTTGCCTTGTTCACTTAAATAAACCACCACCGATTTATCCGAAATTTTGTGATCCTCCAGTTTCTCCAACAACGTTCCAAATTCACCGTCCATGTAATTAATCTCAGCCAGGTATTTACAAAACAACCGGCGGGTTTCTTGAGTATCCACGTAGTATGGCGGAAGCTTAAGCTCATCTGGATTAAACAGATCAGGATTTCCCTTATTCCAAGGGGTATGTGGCTGATTGGTGGTGACGATCAAACAAAAAGGTTGCTGCTTCGATGTACAACCATTGATGAAAGAATCAATCACCGCAAAATTCAGATCATTGCTTTTGGTCAGTGGTTCATACAAATCCCAGGGAAAAACGGACTCCGGGTTTACATGCGATTTGCCAACCAAAGCAACCTGGTAACCGGCCGGTTTCAATTGCTGAACAATGCTCAGTGTTCCTTCTTTCGCGATCGTATGATTGGGATAGGCTCCTGTTTTTACGGGCCACAAGCCGGTTAACAGGTTGTGCCGGGTTGGCGAACACATGGGAGCCGCCTGAAAGCCATTGGTAAACCGGATTCCCTCCGTCGCAAATTTGTCGATGTTAGGTGTTTTTGAATCAGTACTCCCATAGCAGCCGATGTCAAAATAGGTACAATCGTCGGCCAAAAACAAAACGAGGTTCGGCCGATCGAGATCTTGAGCAAACAAGCACAAAGCCGAAAAAACAGCTACCGTGGTCAATATTAATTTTTGTTTCATCGTGAAAAACATTTAAAAGAAAATTAGTTTCAACAAATTTAACGGATTCCCAGCTCATGAGGCGTCGGACCGGAAATTGGATAAGGGGTGTCAAATAACGCCCGGGTATCTCCCTGCCCGTTCATCCAGTTTTCAAGCAGTTGACGCATTTTCTGAATTTGCTGCCGGTATTCCTCGCTGTCAATCAGGTTTTGTTGCTCTGTTGGATCCGCCTTCAGGTCGTAAAATTCTTCAGCAGGACGAACGTAATATTTTTCGACTATCGTCGCCGCTTCCGGATCAGATTTGGCTGCTTCATCCCATGAATCCCAATAACCGCCGGCATTGGGTTTTCTCAGGATATCAGAGTGATTGGAGTGATAATATTCCGGGTAGAGATTCAAAATGTACTTGAAGCGATCATCCCGGATGCTACGAATCGGGTAGACATTCATTTTTCCGTCGCCACTGTGTGTGGTGAAAATATATTCACGAAACTGATCTGTTTTTCCTTCCAGCACTTTTTTGAACGATTTCCCATCCAGGTTATCCGGAACTTCCGACCCGGTCATATCAAGCAATGTTGGCAGAATGTCAATCCAGCTAACCATTGCATCAGTTCTTGTTTTTGGTTTAATATGATCCGGCCAAACCACAATCAACGGAACCTTAATTCCGGCGTCGTACAAATTCCACTTGCCAAACGGCCATTGTCCGCCATGATCAGCGGTATAGATAAAAATGAAATTGTCTCCAAATTTTTGTCTGGCTAATTCATAAATCTTCCCCATCTCCTGATCGGCACCTGTAATGTCAGAGTAATATTGTGCCCAGAGTTTTCTTGTTTCAGGCGTATCAATGAAATAGGGCGGCAACTCCAGCTCATTCGGATCATAAATTATTTTGGTGGTCCAGGGCACATGCGGACGCCTGTCTCCGACCATCAGGCAAACTGGTTCATTCACTTTAACAGAATCAAAATAATTGGTAACATGATTCGCCAGACCAGTCATCCCGGAATGATAGAAATCAAAACCACATTCCCAATTCATTTTCATGTGGGCAACTTTTCCAAAAGCTAAAACTTGATAGCCCTCTTTTTGAAGTTCCTGAGTCAAAACAGGTGTTCCCGGTTTGGGATAACTGTGATTTGGTTCTGCTCCGTTGCGGGCAGGCATTAAGCCGGTCAATAAAGCAGCCCGGCTGGGAGCGCAAGCCGGCGATGCCACAAAGGCATTGTCAAATACAATCCCTTTTTCGGCAAGACGATCCAAATTGGGCGTGTTCAACACTTTGGCTCCATAGACGGAAGCATCCAACTGGCTTTGATCATCGGTCAGATAAATAACAATATTGGGCGGATTTTCCGCGTAAGTATTCAACTTAAACAACAATATCGCTACCAATAAAGCTGTGATTAATCTATTCATTATGTGTATTTTCTCAATGTTGAACTAACGATTTATTTCTATTGCAAACAAGCTGCCCATTTAAGAACTCAAGCTCCGCCATTTGCAGAACGCTCCTTCTATTCAAGACTGGTTGTTTATAAATGGGAATCCGGTCATTTCCTTTTTTCTTTTCCAAATCATACCGGCGCCATGGCTCTACATGATAAACAATGAATGCCCGTTCATCTTTTACAGCCACACTGCAATGACGTGCCATGGAACCATCGAGTTTGCGGTCCCCACCTTCCTTTAAGATTGTTCCCTGGAATTTCCAGTCTTCGCCATCGGTTGATTTGTACACAAAAAAGCCGTTGTGCGGGTCGGTAAGCAGCCAATAGTTGTTTTTCCATTGAAAGATATAGGGCGCTTCTTCAAAATCAGAGCCTGTGACTTCAGCATTAAAAACATCGCTTTTTGAAAACCCGGCGTTCTCCCAGTTTTTCATATCAGAAGAAACCATATGGTACAGTTCATTCTTAGCAGCACCTGTTTTCTTTCCTTTAAACCAAACATGAAACAATTCTTCTTTTCGATACACCGTTGCGTCTAAAGCATTTATGGTTGAATCGTGCATATCCCCCACCTTTAACCAACCATCGACCGGATTGTCCAGTGGCGTTTTATAATGAACGATTTTCCCCGGTCCTCCCCATGCACCTTTGGTTGGTACTGTATCAGGTTTGTAGGTCACAAATAGGTGCAAAAATCCATTACTGGAAATGATTGCCGGGGCCCAAAAAGTTTCATCCGCATCCTTCTCACCACCGATTCCATCGAACTTACAATAACCTTCAAAATTCCATTCAACGAAATCAGTTGATGAAATTACACCTATAGGTGTGCCCAAAAAAGTATTTTCCTGATTCCCCTTTCTTGCTGTGTAATAGATAAAATATCGGTTTGCCGACTCATTCCAAATAATTTCCGGATCACAGGAACCATGATAATTCGGATCAATAAAAATTGGTGCCAGAACTTTAGAAAACGACTTATCCGAGCCTTCTGGCTGAGCAAACAACCGTTCCCCCTTTGTAATAAAGAGTAACGAAAAAACAAATACCAGCAAGTAATCAGGCTTCAACATCATTCCGGCTTATAAAGTATATACTTTCTCTTATTTTCTTTCTTTCCGATATTGCCTTTTAGCTTCAGGATGGGTAGCCAGTATTGCTTTTAACTCGTCTGCAACGGCTTTATTTTGACTGTAAATATTCTTGGTCTCCAGTGGATCGTTCAAATAATCGTACAACTCATAGCCTTTCTCTTCTTCGGGATTATTAATACTTTCCCACTCAACAAGCCGGTACCGATCGGTTCGGATAGCCCTCCCCAAATGTCCATTTTTGGGAAAAGCATGATAGGCATGGTTCCGAACGCGCACTTCGGTATTTTTCAAAACAGGCACCATGCTCACTCCATCAATAGGCTGGGGACCTTTGGGTTTATCCAATCCCGCCAGTTCGGCTAAGGTGGGATAAATATCAACTGTTTCGGCCAACTGATCGGTTGCCGTATTCGGTTTGGCAACGCCGGGTGCCACCACGATCATAGGAATAGTATTGGCCTGTTCATAGTTGGTATGTTTGGTCCAGTAGCCATGATCGCCTAAATGCCAGCCATGGTCACCCCACAATACGATGATGGTATTATCCAGCATATTCAAACGCTCCAGCTCATCCATCACACGCCCTAGCTGTGCATCCATATAGCTCATTGAAGCATAATAGCCATGAATTAGCTTTCGGGTTAACGAATCCGCATAAACATATTGGTCTGCAGGGATTGGCTTGAACTGATTAATCTCGCCACCTCTTTTTGTAGCATAGCGAGGCGCTCCGTCCGGGTCCTGCTCATATTCGGGCATGGGCAATTTTTCGGGGCTATACATGTCCCAGTATTTTTTGGGCGCACTAAAAGGCAAGTGCGGCCGTGCAAATCCAATGGCCATAAAAAACGGCTGTTCAGGATTTTTATTCAACTCGCGCAGGCGATCAATGGCATGTCTGGCCACACGCCCGTCGGCATAGCCTTCGTCCAGAACATCCGGAGACTCCCAGGCTGCTCCCCTCGGCAACTTCCAATTTGGAGGAAAATCTTCAAAATACATGTGGGTATTCTCGAAGTATGCTTCCTCCCGGGTTAACTCCCGGTTGGTACTTTCGGGATCCAAATATTCAATTACTTTTTCTTTGTGGTGAGGGATGCTCCAGGATGCATCATCGTTGGTATTCCCATGACCGATATGGAAAACTTTCCCCATCGATTCGGCATGATATCCGGCATTCATAAAATACTGGGGCAAAGTAACTGCATCAGGATAAGCATCGCGAAACTCGGTACCAAAATTGTAAAGTCCGGTACTTGTCGAACGCGATCCCAACATGATATTGTAGCGCGATGCCATACAAACTGCCTGGTTGCAAAATGCTTTGTTAAAGCGTACACCCCTGCTTGCCAGCTTGTCAATATTGGGACTGATGGCGACCGGATCACCATAACAGCCCAGATTTGGTTTTAAGTCATCGACCAAAATCATAATCACATTTTTGCGATTTTCATCTGGCTTTGACATGATTTGCTGGCCGTAAGCCATACCAAAGCCACAAAGCAACACAAGGGCGCCAAGTGGTTTTTTCATTCTAAATAGTAAGTTCTTCGATGTATTCATATTTGTATTATTCAATTAACAATTAGACTGATCTAATCTTATTTTTGTCTTCTCTTTCTGAAGAAACGAGAGATATGGGGGCAACTCTCGTTCTCGCCTCCCATTCATTTTAAAGTCAGTACTTGGTTTTATCCACATCGTGCGGATAATGTCTGTACCAATCCGTAAGCTGGTCTTTTAGTTTCGCAGCCACCTCCGGCATTTTTCCAGCTAAATTATCAGACTCACCAATATCCTGCATCAAATTATACAGTTGGACATTCGTTCCATCCACATCCATTAGCAATTTGTAATCACCCGAGCGAATGGCCAGATCCGGATTGTTTTCACCGTCATAACCGGGGCGGTCTGGTGGTCTGATCCAAAACAGTGGCTTCGTTCTTTCCGTTTGTTCATCACCTTTTAAAGCTTCGAGCATACTTTGTCCGTCGTACTTGACTCCCGGGTCAGGTTCAGCGCCAGCCACTTCCATAAACGTGAGCGGCAGGTCAATGGCTGCCATCACAGTCTTTTCATTAATGGTACCTGCTTCATTTTGATCAATTTCAGCTGGCCACCAAACGATGAAAGGTTCGCGGATACCGCCATCATACAGGTAGGTTTTAAATCCGCGTAGCGGCGCTGCATTGTTAACCGCCATATCGGGGCCGTTATCACTGGTAAAAACCACCAAGGTATTTTTTAACAATTCTGAATCTTTCCTGAGGAAATCGAACAGCCGGCCCATTTGGCGATCCATTTCCTGCATCACTCCAAGAAACCGGGCTTTGGTGCTTAAATCGCCCCGTAAAGCCAGGGGCGGTTCAAGCGGCGTATGAATATCATCGGGCCACAAATTGATATAGAAAGGCTTTCCGGCAGCTTTGGCATGCTGGATTGCCTGTAAGGTGCGGTCGACAAAAATTTGCGTGAAATTTTCACGTTTGGCCCAATGGATTTCTCCTTTGCCCAGCGCTGCTGACTGTTTTTCGAGCCCACGGGTGCTGTCTTGCAAGTTAAGGGTTTCATAGGTCGCCAGATAACGTTCGCCCAATCCTTCGAACTGGGTAACCGACTCATCAAAACCATATTCGGTGATCATCGGCACATCGGCCATGTCGCGCCCTCCGCCCATGTGCCATTTACCAATGTGGGCCGTGTAATAGCCAGCAGCTTTCAGGTTTCGGGCCAATGACGGAGCCAGGGGATTCAAACAATGATTCATCCCCCGCTCTTTGTTGTCTGCTTTTCCGCTAATATAGGAGGTTATTCCCCATCGGGAAGGATACTGGCCTGTAGTAATAGCAACCCGCGAAGGGGAACAAATGGGCGAGTTCACATAAAACTGATTGAACCGAACACCCTCTTTGGCCAAAAGATCGATATTAGGCGTATGGACTTCTTGGTTACCATAACATCCCAGATCGCCATAGCCCATATCATCAATAAAAATCAACAAAATATTGGTTTTCTCCCGGGCATAGGAATTTACACCTATCAGGCTTAGCCCAAAAACAAAAAATAAGCTCAAAACACGGTTAACAGACACCTTACACATAACACTATTTTATTTTTTTAGATAATACCACTACGCCAGCTCACTTATTCCTCAAACAATACCGCATGTATTTTTTTCAAAGTATCAACCGGAATTTTTATAATTTCCCGATCGTAAGTGATTAAGCCATTTACCTCACCCTCCACATCGGTGGTTTGCGTATATACGGCGGCTGACAAGCCTTTGCTTTTTTTCATCTCCACAATTTGGTCAAATTTGTATTTGTAGTTCTGCAAAAGCTCTTCGGCTGAGTGGTAGGTTTGGTAGCCCCAGTTACGCATATTTGGATTCCACAGATGATTTTCAATTGGATAGCCAATACCGCCATACTCGCCAATTACAGAGGCACGGTCAAGCGATGTTGGTGGAACAAGCACTTCGGTTTGGTAAGTATGAATATCATAAATATCGCCGCAAGGACGAAGCGCCCAACCACTGACTGCATTCACCAGACGGGTGGGATCAATCGCTTTTACCTGATCTGCTATCCGGCAGGTGGCATACTGTCCCCAGCCTTCGTTAAACGGCACCCAAATCACAATGGATGGTGAATTATAATGCAAGTCTATCATTCTCCTTAACTCCCATTCAAACTGGGCTGCATCGACAGACCGCTGATTCAGATCATCGCCATGACGCGAAACATGCTGCACACGTACGGGACGTTCTTGCCCCTCCTCTGCAGGTAAAATAACCATCCCCGACGGCATATCCTGCCAAACCAGAATCCCCAATTGATCGCAATGGTAATACCAGCGATCGGGCTCCACCTTGATATGCTTTCGAATCATGTTGAACCCCATGTCTTTGGTTAGCTGAACATCGTATTTCATGGCTGCGTCAGACGGCGGTGTGTGCAAACCGTCGGGCCACCACCCCTGATCCAATGTTCCGTAGTGGAAAAGCGGTTCGTTGTTGAGAAACAGGTATTGGTTCCCATTTAAGTCGCCCAGGCTAATTTTACGCATGCCAAAATAGCTGGACACTTCGTCCAGTACCTTTCCGTCCGCGTTCTTCAAAGTCAACTGTAAGTCATACAAAAAGGGATGATCAGGCGACCACAATTCAGGTGCTTCAATTTCTATCGTTACCTCCTGGTCCGCTTGCACATTCTGTGAGGCAATTTCATTTCCATCCTTCAAAATTGTGGCTACTACGGTATATTCCGGCTTCAGTGGTTTGTTGAGCATGGGGATAATTGATACAGATTCCGAATCAATATCAGGGGTAACTTTAGCTTCAGCCAAAAAGGCTTCGGAAGAAACAGCCTCGAGCCAAACGGTTTGCCAAATACCGCTCACCGGTGTGTACCAGATTCCCTGCTGCGGCATTTGCTGTTTGCCACGGGCTTGTGCGCCAAAGCTGGATGGGTCATCTACAGCGACGACAATTTCCTGCGGTCCTTTGTCTTTTAAATATTTGGTGATATCGAACGAAAAGCGATCGTAAGCGCCTTTATGGGATCCAACCAACGCACCATTGACCCAAACGGAAGCGGCATAATCAACGGCCTCAAAATTCAGTTGTACATTTTTTCCACTCCACGTAGATGGAATCGTAAAGGAACGTTTATACCAAATACGGTCATCAGGCATGACTGATTTGCCAACACCCGACAAAGCCGATTCGACACAAAAAGGAACCAGTATGTGGCCTTGAAATTTCCGTGGTACTGCTTGCTCCTTTTTCAAAACCGCATACTCCCACAGGCCATTCAGGTTTTGCCATTCAGCACGTTCAAACTGGGGGCGTGGGTATTCGTTCCACACCTTATCGGGACTAACTTCTGATCCCCATCGGGTCATCATACTTCCACCGACCGGAGCCCATTGTTGTGCATGTGACACGAGCCCCAAAAGAATGAATACAAAAATTGATGTATTTTTCATTTTGATTTAGTTTAGGTATTCAACATTCATAACCGAATTCAAAAAAACAATACAACGTGTTTTCTACTAATACAAAAAAGTGGCTTCAGTTACTCACCCCTAATTTACAGCACACGTTGTATTTCCTGTCCGGCAATTCTTTACCGTTGAAATAAACTGAGAAAACAGCTTCCACTCTTTTTCTTGAACGAGTTGGAAAACTCTCTCAAAAAGAGCCGGTCAGTGCGGTAGCCACTGGCATGGCGGTGACACTGACCGGTTCATGATTCGCAGGTTCTAATATCCCGGATTTTGTTCACACAGCGGATTGGCGTTAATCTCAGTCTGTGGAATTGGGAAAAGTTTATGGTGATCGTCAGCAATGGTAATTCCTCTCGCTTTAGCAGAACTAATGAATTTTCCATGACGAAGTAAATCCTGTCTGCGCACTTTTTCAGCATATAATTCCCAGCCTCTTTCATCCAGAATTCGGTCGCGCAAGGTTTCCTTGGTATAATCCGAAAGATTTAAAGGAGTCGTCAGACCAGCGCGATCACGAACTTCCTGGATCAAATCCAGTGCTTCCTGTGTTGGTCCGTTCAACTCATTCAAAGCTTCGGCACGGGACAGCAGGATATCGGCATAGCGGATAACGGCAATGTCGTTCCCGTGGCTGTTACCAACGGCATTCGGATCAGGCGTGTATTTGAACGAACGGGTATTGTTATTATTCAACAAAGAGACCGTATTACCTCCGGTATTAATATACTGACTGATAATCAAACCCCTGCGCTCATCAGCCGGATCAAACGAATTGTAGAAGGAATCCAGCACGCGGTCCTGTCTTGCCCAGTTTCTCATATTCTCTTTAAAAACGATCGAACCATCGACAGTGCGAGCAAACTGAGGAGGGAAGGCCCCATTCATAAATTCGTTTCCCGGGCCTTGGGTACTACACGGATAAACCCACACAAACTCTTTTTGTCTGTCTTCGTTATCAACGGTAAACAAGGTGGTATAATCGGGCCATAATTCGTATTCATTCAGGTCCATCAGTTGCTTAGCTGCAGTGGCACATTTTTGCCATTGTTTTGTATTCAGGAAGAATTTAGTCAGATACCCCAAGGCAGCCCCTTTTGTAGCCCTGCCATACTGATAGCCTGGAGTATCCCTGCTTGGAAGAACTGTGGATACTTCGGTAAACTCCCTTTCAAAAAATTCCTGCATTTCGGCATCGGTTGCACGGGCCATTGCCAAATCGCCTGTCGTATTCAACCTTAAAGGTACCGGGCCCCACATCGTATACAAAATATAGTAAGCCGATGCCCTGACAAACCGGGCTTCAGCCGTTAACCTCGCTTTTGTGGCATCGTCGACGGGCGACTGTTCTATGTTTTCGAGAACGAGATTACAATTTCTGACTGAATAGTAACAGTTGTTCCACAGACCTGTCCAGTGAGTAGGATAAGATGCATCCCAGGTATAGGCTAACATAACCGTTGCCTGAAGGTTTACAGCACCACCCGTTTCCCAAAAATGATCGCAGGTCCATTCCTCCTGAAACCAAATATTGCCGCCAAAATTATCGGTGATCTGTGCGTCGCGATAAGCACCAAAAAGAACACGTTCAATTCCGTTTGCAGAGCTAAACAATGCCCCGGGATCGAGTTGTGAAAATACGTCTTCTTCCAATTGTTTTTCACAGCTGGTAAACAACAGTGATATTACCAGTAAAACGGTTGAAAAATAATATCTTAATTTCATAATAATAACGGATTAAAATTAAAAACCTAATTCTACACCCAAGGTATATGTTCTGTATACCGGGTATGAATTAAAATCAATCTTCAGACTGCTGTCTCCATTTGAGTTTGTTGTGGGGTCTTGTCCTGTATAGTTGGTTATTGTATACAGATTTTGTCCGCTAACATAAACAGAAATCCGATCAAATACGCGCCTGCTCTTCAGCGGCACCTGGTAGTTCAGTTGAACAGTTTGAAGCCTGATGTAGGAAGCATCTTCCACCGTGAGGTCGCTAACTGCCTTATTTCCCTGCCCGGCAGGATTAACAAATGATGGCCATTGATTTGACGGATTTGTTTCAGTCCAGCGATTCAGGTATGGTTCGGCCATTCTGTTTCTGCGGTGACTAACCGGGTAATAAGTTTCAACCTTCGAATTATTCAACATGTCAACACCAGTAGCAGCATCGATAAAAACATTCAGCTGGAAGTTTTTATAATCGACTGCATTTGTCATCCCCATGGTAAATGAGGGGAAAGATTTTCCAAGTATTACGCGATCGCTTGTATTGACCACATCATCTCCATTGATATCCACAAATTTAACATCACCGGGCTTAACCGGATCTTTTGTTCCAGAAGCATTGATCTCATCCTGAGACTGCCATATTCCATTGGTTCTATACCCATAAAATGAGTCCAATGTTTCACCTTCTCTGATGATTGCGATCTGAGAAGTTGATTGACCAGCACCTGTGTGAATAATTTCGGCAATATCTCCGGTATCAGTAACTCTGTTTTTTAATGTACTGAAATTCAGACTGGTATTCCACTTTAATTTACCTGTCAGGTTTCTTGAATCAATGGTAAACTCAAATCCACTGTTTTTGATGTTGCCAATATTCGACATGATGGACGTATAGCCTGTTGATGCCGGAACCGGAAGGGCAAAGAGCATGTCAAATGTATTTTTCTGAAAATAGTCGGTGGAAATCAAAACCCGGTTTTCCAGAAAACCCATGTCAAATCCAACGTTGATCTGCTCGGTAGTTTCCCATTTCAAATCAGGATTTGCAATTCGTGTCGGAGCAAGCGTCACATATTGCTCTCCACCAAGAATAACATTTGCTCCCTGATTAAAGGTTGTAATCG
>ENA-ORCT01000938-ORCT01000938.1-marine-metagenome-genome-assembly--contig:-NODE-938-length-12301-cov-3.278796_pt1 | contig 12301 bp, 9 predicted proteins | sample MGYA00248632_ERZ508511 | MGnify/ENA primary metagenome ERZ508511 (study PRJEB26182, sample SAMN06268839) | marine metagenome | isolation source: Tt an P1-techrep anaerobic enrichment on pine from sediment...
ATACACATTACCGGTTACGGCGGTTATTTGTATAACAATGAAGACGGCAGTGTGGAAAACATTATTGTCTTTAACTATATATGGGGCAGCCATGTCGGCATCGCCGTACTCGGGGATCTGAGCAAACAAACCGGAATCCATGACAATATTATCACCAGCAACGATATCGGTATCAAACTGGAAGGATCCGGCGGGGTTGTGTACAACAATATCTTCACCAACAATCAGACACATGCCATCGGCAATTCCCCTTCTGCCGGCGGCATCGACAACCACTGGCAACATGACATCGCTGCCGTTAACCAAAACATTTTAGGTGGGCCGTATCTGGGCGGAAATTACTGGGACGATTATACCGGAGCTGACGGCAACGGCGATGAAATCGGCGACACGGCTTATCCGATCGACAATTCCGGCGGTACCGCCGTTTCTGAAGACCGGTATCCACTGGTGCCTGCCACGCATTACGCTGAAATATCAATTGCGCCTGAAAGCCATGATTTCGGAAAGATAGAAGTCGGCAAAACCAGCGACACCCTGTCGATCAACCTGTCGAATACAGGGACCGCGGGAGTGGCAGCCCATGTATTTCTAACGGGAACCGGGGCACAATATTTTGATATTACATCCGACACCTGTTCCGGCAACATCACTGCACCGTCATCGGACTGCACGGTGAATGTGGTATTTACACCCGTAACCATCGGACAGGCATCCGCGACGCTTCAAGTTGCCTCAACCGATATTGACCATGGCATCATCAATATTGAGCTGTCGGGAAACGGCGCTGTTATCTCGCCCGGGGATGTGGACGGTGACTTTGATGTCGATCTTGTCGATTTGATGATTTCCCTTCGATCAGTTGCAGGAATGACGCCGGCGGGAATAGATCTGAGGGGTGATGCAAACGGTAACGGGCAAATTGATCTTATGGATGCCGTTTATATTCTTCAGGTGGTTGGGCATCAGCGAGAAGGTGTATAGCGGCTGGAATTTCTTGCTGAGCAACGCTTTTTTCTCGAGCCTGTTGACAATATCGGTCACCTTACCCTGGCTCAGGGAGACAGCTCCGAGACCGACAGGGATTCATGGTGCGACAGCTCATGAAAAAAATGCCAGTGTCGCACCTACACAATTTACAAAATGTGAGATTACGAAATTATTATTTGTTTTTCCAATAGCTAACAGTTGAAAGCTAATGATGTCCATCACAACATTGTGCCGATGACGGGCGGGTGTCGGATTACGCTTCGCTAATCCGACCTACAGATCACATGGCTTTGAATTTTTTCTGGAACTACGCAACATGCTAAATACGTGAAAGTAAATTAGGGATCAAATCCGCTTTTGGCTCTTAATATCCATCATCGCCAATTGGTTCACCAAAAGCCTCATTTCGCCCGGATATAGTGCCGCACCCAGAGGGCAGGCAATCAAGATTAAGCCCACGGCTAACATTTACTTCAGGTAAACAGTCAGCATGGATGGTGTTGTTAAAACAAGGCCGCACTCCATTATCTGAACGAAGGAGGATTTCCCTTCATTCACTCGTTTAAAAATCTATTTTTTACCGATTCCTATACTTTCCGGGCACCTGCGCCGACTGCCGTGATTCATTTTACAGTCAAATAAGAGGCGATGAGAGGAGGAATTGAATTCAGATCAGGACATTGCCCGCATTGCCGGGTTGGTGGCAGCAGAATATCAGACGACACCGATCATCCTGCCAATGCGGCCGAAAACGAATAACGCATTGAATAATCCGCGCCTGGCCTTCAATCCCAATATGGCAAGATTGAAGATGCCGGCATGGGCATACAGGGTCCAGCCAAGGTCCGCAAGCATTGCGCTCAGCTCAGCTGACCGGGTTGACAAGTCGTGGTGCTCATCCATGCCGAGCAAGGCCCGAAGTCCTGAACGTATGGAGGGTGAGGAAACCGTGATGCGGTCGTCTTCAGCATTGATGGTGATGGTCTCTCCGTTGAATGAGAGGGTCATATCCGAAAAAACAGCCATGGATCTATCCATGATCATTCACTCAGCTTCCGCTATCTTTTGTTTTAATTTTCAGGGTACCATTTAATTTCCAATGTCCGTGGGTTGCATCAGGTGCAGCTTTACTTGGAACCAGGACCTCAAAGTCTTCAAACACATAGGTAATTTCAGCACCCCGTCCGGTTAATTTATCGTAAAGAGCCATGGCCAGCTCCGGCCACGTCGTTGTTCCTTCCACTTGCTCAGCCATTTTTTATCCTCCTTTTGTTTTAGGAACACGAACTTAATTAAGTACAATTTCTTGCAATTAAATAAGTCCTCGTTCCTTGGTTTCTGACTTTTGAAATTTGGGATTTCCGGTTTAGCAGGGCAGGTTCCAGCTGAATATAATTAGTGCTAAGACCTCTGCCGATAATGTCAACAGAGCCGTTTACCAAGGGACGGAGAAGGACCAGGATATGGGGAAAATAGAGGTCAAGTCTGCTCTTGACTCTAAAGTCCTGTTTGAAAAAGAATCGCCAAGCAGTTTACTGGGAGGCTCGCTTCACCCGGATGAGGTGCCGCCCCCAAAGCGCAAGACAGGTCAGTGTGAAACCCACTGATAAAATCCATTTCAGGGAGGCGGCCAGCGAAGCGATGAGGATCATTGGGACGGGGGTGGTGAAAAAATTTCCCAGCTGCGAAATATGAATCAAATTCTCGACCGTATCGAACAACCCGGCGGCAACCGGAGCCCAGATGATCATATTGTAGCGGTCGGTGATGTCGTTCAGGTTAAACAGTTTGGCGAGAGCTGCGGAAAAAAAGAGCGCGTACAGAAACGGGTGAATCACATCCAGCGTAAAATGGGCCTGGAAACGGGCGAAGTCTTCGGGGCTCCATCCCAGCAGAATCGTCTGGAACATCTTGCGGGTGAAGCTGACCTGCAGAGCTACAACCTGTGGCCCCAGATGCCTGAGGATCGTCACAATCGATAGCTGGGAGGCAACAAACAGCAGACCGGACCACCCCCAGGATCTCGTTCAGTCGGGGGGTGCGCCTGAGATAATCGGGAAATGAAAACATGGAATTTTTCTCCTGTGAGTGTTGATTTGTTGTTCCAAGCGCCCTGCAATTTTATGTCTCGCCCTTACAGGGCTCAATGATTAAATATTCTGCTTACCCCGGGCGTTGCCCGGGGCTGGTATGTTACGCCCCTTCAGGGCTCGCTCACCGGACTGAAAGCACTGTTTGTTCCACTCTATAGTAGATCCACACTACCCATTCGGGCACCTGCCCTCTCAGCCTGACGGCGATACCCGGATCTTCGCCTGCACAGCATCATAGGGTGTCGTATTGTCGCGGAGCCAATTGGCGAAAAACGGGTCATCCTATCTGTTCGATTACGAGCACCGCTTCGCTGAGCACGAGCACGGAAGAAAAGCGGTTGAACTGTTGAAAAATTTAAGCGTTGAATCGAAAACGGCTGAACTCAACTTGAATCATTGTAAGGGCACAGCGCGCTGTGCCGCTACCCACATAGGTACACCATTTGCCTCAGCTTCTTGAACTCGAACCTTAAGTCCCGCAACGCGGAACGTGGTTCCGGATGATCTATGGTGGATCGTTGATGGCGAATCGCGGTTAAAACCGCTCCTACACGGTCAAGACCGATTCAAGCGCCCCTAAACTTTGAAATTGAACTCGGAACCCGGAACTCAGTTCGATTACGAGTACTAGCACCGCTGCGCTGAACACGAACACGAGGTTGATTGGACCGGGAAGGACAGTTTTTTCGTGCGCGTGCTCGTGCGCGTAATCGTAATCGACTGTCAGCCCCGCAAAAACACTCGGAGTATCAGAGCGAGGTGACGGAATGAAGAGATCATTGACGCCAACACGCACCACTCAACTCAGGTTGCCGAGAGCTCCCTGGGCGCCCCACATGCCGATGGCCATAATCAGCAGGAGAGCGAAATAGGCGGCCCCGATGGCCATTCGGTGCTGGTAGTGGATGTGGTAATAGGCCGCGTTTTCTTTTTTCAGGCTCTTGATGAATGAAAACACCCCCAGGATCAGAATCAGAAGCAGTATGGGCGACCGGGTCTGGAAAAAAACGAACGAGCCCACGCCAAAACCGGCAATCCATAGCCACGGGCTCAGCACGCCGACGATCCGTCCGCCGTCAAGGGGCGAGAGGGGAATCATGTTGAACAGGTTCAGCATAAAGCCGGTGTATGCCAGGGCGTACCAGATCCCTTGCTGGGTCAGCCAGCCTATAGCAAAGCACACGACAGCTCCTGCCGTGCCGAGAAATGGTCCGCCCAGACCAATCAGCGCCTCCACGTAGGCATTTCTGGGCCTTCCCCTCATGGCGATGACCGCTCCGACGAACGGGATAAACACCGGTGCCCCGGCCGGCACGTTCTGATGTCTCATCACCAGCGCATGGCCGCATTCGTGGATAAAAATAAGAGACACGAATCCAACGGCAAACGGCGCCCCCCAGATCTGGGCATACGCCCACACCGCCACCATCATGGTGATGATCGTGTGAAACTTGGCAAACTTCAGAACCATCAGAAGATACTTGAATTTGCCGAGCAAAAAGGCGGCAGCAACGCCGAGAGCACCCAAGCGCCGAAAAATGCCGCCGGAGCTCCGGGAAGGTGCAGATTGGGATTCGTCCAGCCGGTAGGTCACCCCGGAATTCGGGTACGCGGTTGAAGCAATCGGACGCAACTCATCAACGTGATTGCCGCTTGAAGTCAACATATCGGTTTCGCTCACTGTAACCACCAATCCTTTATCGAACAATTCCAGTATCCATCCGCAGCAAATGAATTTCCGGATGGAACGGTTTACGAGCCACTTTCAGGCGCCTGGTTTTGGTATTTACGTTTAAAAAAAATTTTCACCACGAAGTTCACGAAGCGCACGAAGATTTATAACTCAAAGCGTTGAATAAAAATTCTGTCCTGATCGAAACGGATGATCAGGACAAATCTGCATCCTAAAAAATGTCTTTCTTCGCGACCTTTGCGGCTTTGCGTGAGAATAAATTTCTTTTCTTTAAAGTCTGCGTTATTCCGCGTGAGTCTGCGGTTAATTTTGCCGTTTTCTGTGATCTTCGCACCCTGGTTATGTATCCTTTTGGGTCTGGCATATCCAGGTTAAGCATTAACTTAACAATATATTTTTATGTGTTTTTCAACTAATAACCAATAACTGATAACTAACAGCTAACGGCGTCTCCCCACTGCTTACGGTTTTCTCGCCGAGATGACCAACCGGTGATTCATGCAGCCCACATCTTCATTGCCGGCAAACGCCGAACAACCGGCATGGATCCGGACATCGGCAAAGCCGGCATCGGCCACCAGGACCGCCAGATGTTGAGGGGCATACAGCCGGATTCGATAGGTTTGATCCCGGAGCAGCCCCTTTTTTTTGCTAAGCACCATCTCCCGGGCGCAAATGCAGTCATCGTGGATTTCGCGCTGCCGGCACACCACGATATCCTCACCGATTTCATGCCAGGCGCTGGGCGTGATGGTGTCGCTAACCATTTGGCCGTTGGTTACATCCAGCAACAGCCACCCCCGGGGCCGAAGCACCCGCCGGCATTCTTTCAAAATCTGCAGATCCGCCTCGTCGTCCGTGATATATCCCAGGGAATTTCCCAGGATCAGCACGTGATCGTACCCATCGCCCTCCAGTTTCGTGTCGCGCGCATCCCCCTGCACAAACCGGATGGAAAAATTGTGCCGCGCGGCATTCTCCGCTCCGATCTCAAGCAGCACGCGGGAGTAATCCAGAACGGTGCACTCACGGAATCCCCGGCGGCCGAGTTCCAGCGCGTGGCGCCCATGCCCCCCGCACAGATCGAGGATCCGATCACGGGGTTTCATGGGAATCAGGTCACAAAACGCATCGATCTCCCGCCGCGTAATTTCATCACTGCACACGGACCGGGCATCGGTAATCAGGTAAACCTCATCGAACAGAGTCTTCCACCAATCCGGATCAACGCGCAGGCTCATAAGTCCTCCAGGTGGGCACCGAAGCTGAACAGGCCGTCCGCGGCGAATATCGCCGGACCGCCCCGCCAGGGCTGCATTCTTGCAATTTCAAGTTCCTCGGGTTCAATGTCGATATATTCGTCCAGGTCCCCGGCAAGCCACATCTTTTCCAGGGTCAGGCAATCGGACCACATGGCGTTGCAGTAGGTGTCAAGGGCTGCCAACTGGCCGCTGGTGATGATGCGCGGGCGAAGGGCGATCATGATGGGCCCCAGCAGATAGGTAAATTTCTCCTTCAGCGCCAGCGATTTCTGAATGTCCTGGAGTTCCGTCACATGCCGGTAATCCATCGCCATAATAACCTGGTTGATCCGGTCGACGGCCTGTTTAACGGTCATCGGCGATTTCAACAGGGCCAGCGGCTGAACGCCTCCGCCGCTGCCGACATTGGTTGGCACATCGCCGTACCGGCAGAGAAATCCAAACACCCGCCCAGGCCCGACCAGGCAGCGAAAATCGGTCTGCCGCCGGGTGAGCACAAGCTGCCCCTGATCCCTGTCGATTTCAGGAAGTTCCTCCGCCCAGAGCCCCAGCGATACCTTCTCCTGAAGAATGTAGCCGCCTGTTTTCAGTGCCGTCTCAATGGCATCATCACCATCTTTATCGACATTTCCCACACGCACACCGATTCCCGAATAGCCCCGCTCCGGTTTCAGGACCAGGTCCGCCCAGTTCAAACGGGCCCATTCGATCAGATCCGCGATAGGCTCTCCAGCCGGCCCGGTCGTTTTCCGGGGGAAAAACCGCCGTGTCCAGGGCGTCCGCCGAACCGTTTCCTCTTGGAATCGTTCGAAATAGGGGCCGGTGATGACCTCGAACATGCTCTTGACGTTGATCGGCTCGGTACCCCGGGGATTGAGCACGCGATTTTCGCCAATTGCCTGCAGCAGGGGCGACAGGTCATATTTTCGGTGCAGCTTCAAAAACACATCGTTGTTAAAATCCATAAAAATAAGGGAAACCGGCCTTCCCCGGTGACACACCCGGCCGTTTTTCAATTCAAATTCGTGGGGTGCTGCCAGGATGCCGGTTATGCCGTCGATCTGATCGAGCCTGTCGGCGAAATTGATGTTTTCGGTGACATCGGTCAGGGTTTCCTCTTCGGCAACCACGGCTATCAGGCCGGGATTGGCTCCCTCCCGCTGCCGGTGGACCTCGAGCAGCATCGATGCAAATCCGATAACCGGGCACAGCATGGGGTGGTCAAAATCCAGCTCCACGCCCACCGGCTGTATCTCATTTAACTTCTTCCAGATTACTTTGGATATTTCCTGGGTGGTCCGCTGGTAATCCCACCCGCCAGGACTGCCCAGGTTCCACTCCGAATGCGCGCCGTGAAAAATCGTCACAAGACGCCTCCTTGTAGCAAGGTGTTTTTTAGATCATCGAACCCGATCTCACCTCCGGACAGCACATGCTGTGCAAAGGCAACCGGTGATTGACCGTTTTCCCGTGATTTTTCATACAGCGAACGGAACCGGCGCCGGCCGATGGTGTAGGCCAGCTGATACCCGGGTTTCAGGGCATATCGCCAAACCATGGCCGCAGCTTTTTGGACGTCCATTCCCTGGTCGACCAAAAAAAAAGCGGCATCCGCAAGGCTTCGTTTTCCGGAGTGGATATCCAGGTCAACTCTTCCGCGCACGGCCCGCCAGAATCGACGTTTGGCAATCAGCATCCGGTCACGCGCACCGGCAAAAAATCCCGTATCGAACAGAAGTTCTTCTGAAAAACTGGCCCACCCCTCATAAAAAATCGGGAATTCCACATGCCGCCGAATCCACCGCTCAAGGCCCCAGCGGCGGGTGTCCAGCAAATGATGCCCGGGATAGGTTTCATGGGCGCACAGCAATCGATAATCCGGCGGGACAACGAAGTGCTGCCCGCTTCCGGCAAGATAAAAGGTTCCACCGGCAGGCGGATATCCCGGCGGCATGCTGAAGGCCGCTCCGCTTCGAACCGGCAGCAGATAATCCGGAATGGGCTTCACCCGGACCGGGCATCGCCGGATTAAATCCGGCGATGCCAGACCCGTTGACAGGCAGTGGTCCGCCAGATCGGATATGACCGACTGGTAAAGCTGAATTGCACCACCCGGAGGCAGATCGGGTGAACAAAACGCGCTGACAACCCGGGGCCAGGGCGTTCCGGGTTCAAGCTGAGAGGCCGATCGTTCCAGGATCGATCGGGTCTCGAGGATTTCCCCGTCAAGCTGCAAGGCAATTTCATCGAGCGGCATCAGACAGCCCATGTGCCGGGCAGCCACCCGCTTGTAGAGTTCACCGGGAAGAAGAAAGGTGTCGGTGGTGGGGATCCGGTTCAGGTGACCGCGCAATCGTTCCAGAGAATCGACAACAGGGCCCACCACTGACGATGGGAAATCAAGCGAGAGCAGCCAGGGCGTCAACCGGTCAATCATTTCATGCCCAAGCTCACGAAAAAGCCCGGGAATCCGGCGAAGATTTCGCCGTGCCCCATCGAGAAACGCCGGCAGTCCTGTCATTCTCGCGTGCATCGCTTCACTGCCGGCATCAATGGCTTCTGCAAGACCAACCCCCAGGATCGTCAGGTAGAAAGAGGGCTGGGTTTGATGCGCGGCAATTTCGGTCAACTGCTCGCAAAGGGTTTGAATAACGCGACGAAGCAGGCCGATGTCGATTCGCTCTTCCAGCGGGAAACCGGGGTTATCACATGCTGCGAGATCCAGGTCCCAGGCGGCCATTTGTCGCGTGACTGCCTGAATGGCCTCCGGGGAAAAATCATCCCACCGGGACCAGTCCGGCGTTTCAGAGCGCGCCTGGGGAAAAAAATGAAATTCATCGCTCGCCATGCACACCGGAAACTGGAGAGCCAGCCGGTCGAACAACTGCCTGGCAATCCGGCAAACCGGCAAGCCGGCATTGGTGTCAACCGTGTCCATTGTCGCTGCCCCCGGCTTAGGGCTCGCTTAAAAATAACTTCACATTTTGGATGCCGATCCATCCCGTCTGACGTCGTTGCGAAAACTCTGAATATGCTCGATATTCATGCCTTTTTCACCGCCACCCGGCCTCCCTTCGGTCTTCGCCAAGGCTTCCATCTTCGCTGAACAAGCTACGACGGGACAAGTCGTCGCGACAGGCCATCAAGGGCTGATCTTTATACACACTTGACACAGGGGGTAAGCATAACTGTCTTAAATTTCGATTAATATTTTCTTAATTCTCTGGATACCCGCCTTCGCGGGTATGACGAGATACACTTTTGATGTCATTCCCTCGAAGGCGGGAATACAGAATAACCTCGATATTACAAGGGATTACCACGCTTCTTGCGAGTTTTTTAAATTCCCCGTGTCAAGTGTGTGCCAAGCTCAGCATCAAGGGGGAGGAGCCAAAAAGCTTCCCTCCCCTGGGGGGAGGGATTGAGGGAGGGGGGGGCAATAATTCGTGGAGACTGGATGGAAGCATCCCTGTTGGCCCGGTCCTCAGCTGATCCTTCGATTCTTCTCCGACCCTTCGACAGGCTCAAGGCAAGACTCAGGATGAACGGCATTGGGGGTGCCGGCGAGAGAAAAGGGGTCAAGTCCGCCTTTGACTCTTAGACCGATTTTTGGCCAAGCAGAGCAACCCGACCGCAAGTGGAGACTAAGGGCCGCGGAAAAAAGGCAGATCTCACGACCGGCGGCGCTGGGGTGTGTGGTGAAACAGGGCGTAAACTGCCGGGATCAGCACCAGGGTGATGAGTGTCGATGCCGTGAGGCCCCCGACAACCGCCCGGGCCAGCGGGGCCTGGGCGTCGGCACCTTCACCGATGCCCAGCGCCAGGGGCAGGAGGCCGAGGATGGTGGTCAGGGTCGTCATCAGGATCGGCCGCAACCGACGGCGGCCGGCCTCGATAAGGGCCTCGCGGGTGGGCATTCCGCCGTGGATCAGGCGGCCCGCCTGGTCCACCAGGAGAATTGCATTGTTCACCACAATGCCTCCCAGCATGATGCAGCCGATATAAGACTGCACGTTCAGTGTCGTTTGCGTGAGGAACAAGGTCACCAGAACGCCGACCGCTGCCAGCGGAACCGAGAACATGACAATCAAAGGATCGCGGAATGATTCATACTGGCAGGCCAGAACCATATAGACAAGGGCCAGCGCCAGCAGGAGCGAGACGATCAGCTCCCGGGAGGCCTTCTGCTGTTCTTCGAAGTTGCCGGCAACGGTCAGGTCATAACCGACAGGCCGCGGAATCCGGTCCAGGACCGCCTGCACGTCGGCGGCCACGGAGCCCAGGTCGCGTCCCGCGATGTTGGCACTGACCGTCGCCCGGCGCTGCTGGTCCTTGCGGTCGATCAGGATCGGCCCTCGGCTCGGCTCGGTCGCAACGACGTTTCGCAGCGTGACTTTGTCGCCGGAGCTCGTCGTCAGGGTCAGATCGAGAATCTCCTCCAGGGAGCGCTTCTCGGCATCTTTGAGCTGCACCAGAATACGGTACGCGTTACCCCCGGTGCGGTACTCGCTGGCTTTGGAGCCGGCCACTGCAGTCTGCAGCATCTGGGTGACGTCGCGAACGCTCAAACCGAGATCAGCCACTTTATCGCGGTTGATAGCAATCTCCTGCTGGGGGATACCGGCTTTGATGCTTGTCTCGACGTCCGTGATCCCCGGTACTTCCGACATGAGCGCCGCCGCCCGGCGGGCCAGAATGTCGAGGGTGGGCAGGTCATAGCCCAGGATTTCAACGGTCAGCCCTTCGTCGCTGCCGAGAATTCTCTCCAGGATGAATTGCCCCTGGGGGGCGCGCACACGAATTTTCATACCGGGGATCCGGCCGGCCAGGCGCTGCCGCAAATCCTCGGCGATTTCCACATTGGAGCGCTCACGCCGGGAGGCCGACACCAGCGACATGCGGATCTCGCCTTCCGATCCGGAATCGGGCCGCCACCCGGCCGCCCCGACGCTGACCACCGAGGCGACGGTCTCGGGCACGGCCGGCATTACAAGCTGCTCCATGATGCGCGTCTGCCTGTCGACCAGATCAAGCCGCGTGCCGATTTCCATCTGACCGTTAATTCTCACCTCGCCCTCGTCGCTGGGCGGAAGGAATTCGCTGCCGATAAAGGGAAGGAGCAGCAGACTTGCACCAAGCAGGACCGCCGCGATCCCGATAGTGGCCAGACGATGGTCCAGAACCCGGCGCAACAGGTTAAGATAGGCGTTCTGAAGACCCGAAAAAAGGGAAATGGCGGCACCCGCCCAGCGCCAGGTCCGCGGCGCCGCAATCCCGTTATGTTGCTGGGCTGTCGTCAGGAGCCGGGAGGCCAGCATGGGGACCAGACTCAGCGCCACTGCCAGGGCGCAGATCAGCGCGAAAATGATCACATAGGCCAATTCCTTGAACAGGATGCCGGAAACGCCGCGGACGAAAACAAACGGCAGAAAAATGACCAGCGTGGTGATGGTGCTGGCGACAATGGCCGGGCCGACTTCCCGGGCGCCCTCCACGGCAGCCGTTGCCGGGGCTTCCCCGTTCTCGGTGCGGCGGCGGAAGATATTTTCGAGCACCACGATGGAGCTGTCGACCATCATGCCCACCCCCAGGGCCAGGCCGCCCAGAGTCATCAGGTTGATGGTGAACCCCCCGAAATAGATCATCGCGAAAGTGATCACGATCGAGATCGGAATCGACAGGGAGATAACCAGGGTGCTGCGGATGTTGCGCAGAAAAAACAGCAGGATGAAGATGGCCAGTCCGCCTCCGTAGAGCACCGATCGGGCAACGTTGGCGATGGAGCGCTCGATGAAGTTGCCCTGGTTAATGACCGGGACGATCTCGATCTGGGGAAACGTCCGGTTGATCGCCTTGATTTCCTCGAGGATGCGCCGGGACACCTCGACAGTGTTGGCATTGGCCTGTTTGCGGATGGCAACGCGCACGCCCCGGCCGCCGTTGACGCGCACGATGCGCGTCAGCTTCTCGTAGGTGTCCCGGACCTCGGCGACCTGGCGCAGCGTGATGGCGGCGCCATCGCGTCGGACAATGACCGTGTCGCGAATCTGGTCAAGGTTGATGAACTCAGCCGGTGCCCGCAGCGTGACCTCATAACGCCCCTGTTCGATCTTGCCGGCCGGCAGATCGAGGTTGGCGTCCCGGACAGCCTCGATCACCCGGTCCAGGGGCAGCCCGGCGGCCGTGATGCGGTCGGGGTCCAGCTCGATTCGAACCTCGCGATTGTATCCGCCCCATACATCGACCTGGGCGACACCGGGTAT
>ENA-ORCT01000939-ORCT01000939.1-marine-metagenome-genome-assembly--contig:-NODE-939-length-12295-cov-3.244966_pt1 | contig 12295 bp, 7 predicted proteins | sample MGYA00248632_ERZ508511 | MGnify/ENA primary metagenome ERZ508511 (study PRJEB26182, sample SAMN06268839) | marine metagenome | isolation source: Tt an P1-techrep anaerobic enrichment on pine from sediment...
TTATAAGTAACGTAAACGCATTATCAACAAGTTATACGGGTTGGAAATTGTTTATCTGGATGTGCCTGGATCGATGCAAACTGGAATCATTACCTGTTAAGAATTTGCTTTTTGATTTATGTAATATTTAAGGCAGGTTATGGAGGTAAAATAAGGCAGGACGCAATTAGTGTCGTTACAAGTGGCCCTTTAACATATACGAGATAAATTGCTGTAGATTATTTATGCTATTCCACTGAAAAATAATGCTTTCCATGCATATCCGCACGACCAGGGAGAACAAACACCAAGCGTCATTTGAGAACGTGACTCATTTCGTTTGTCATAATGTCACCGGCGGACGACATTATGACTTTGTCATTTTCAAAAAATGCTCTCCAGAGCCCATCGGGATGCTGTAGCAAAATGGTGACAAAGCTGCTGAATAAACCAATATATATAAAAAGGGCCAGTAACAACTGGCCCTTCGACGGTTCAATCTGCTCTATGAAGGTGGGCGAAATAAGCCCGTCTGCAGCTCAGCCACAACTGGCCATCAGACGGTTCATTAATTCATGGCCATGCGCGACAAACAGGCCAGTGTCAACAGCCGCTTTTTCATCATAACCGGACCCGCTAACCCCGTCGACCTTATCCGCGCCCCGAGAATCATAAAGAATAAAAGGCACTGCATCCCCGGTATGGGTCATCTTCTTGACCGGCGTGGGATGATCGGGCAGCACCAGTACCCGGAAAACTCCGAGGGCAGGCAATCCTTCCAGTACAGTGCCCACAACCAGTTCGTCAAAGGCTTCAATGGCACGAATCTTTTCCGTCAGGTCTCCGCTGTGGGAAGCTTCGTCGGGCGCCTCGACATGGACGTAGACATAGTCCCTGTTTTTCAGAGACTCCAGGGCATATCGTCCTTTGGCCTGATAATCGGTATCGAGATAGCCGGTCGCTCCAGGCACATCGATGACATCCAGTCCGGCATAGACACCGATGCCCTTGATCAGATCGACGGCCGATATGACAGCCCCGCTGACACCGAATTTCTGTTGCAGGGTTTCCATTTGCGGAGCCCGGCCGTGTCCCCACAGCCATATGGCGTTGGCCGGTTTTTTACCTGCTGAGGTGCGGGCGGCATTGACCGGGTGGGATGCCAGCAATTCATTGGCCTTGTCAGTAAGCCGGCGCAACTCATCGGCACCGTCTCCCCGGGGCAGATATTCGGCGATGGGCTGCCCGGAAATATCGTGCGGCGGGGTAAAGGTGATCTGTTCTTTTCCGCCATGCCATACCAGGAGATGGCGATAGGAGACGCCTGGATAAAAGGAAAAGCTACTGTCGCCCAACTCCTGCTGCAGAGTGGCGACGATTTCCCCTGCCTCTTCCGAACTGATGTGCCCCGCAGAGAAATCGTCCATATAGAAATCGCCATCCCGGTTGCCGAGACAAACCAGGTTCAGGCGAAAGGCGATATCGTCCGGTGCAAGGTCCACCCCCATACTGGCCGCCTCCAGAGGGGAACGGCCGCTGTAGCAGACCGACGGGTCGTAACCGAAGACCGACAGGTTGGCAACGTCACTGCCGGGCGGAAAACCGTCGGGAATGGTCTGGGCCATTCCGAGAGCCCCTTCCCGGGCGAGTCGATCCATGTTCGGCGTTTGCGCCACTTCAAGGGGGGTCTTGCCGTTTAACTCGGGCAAAGGCTCGTCAGCCATTCCGTCACCCAACAGAACAACATATTTCATAAAATCCTCAACAGAAATGAAAGGGAACAATTTCGCTTGCGATAGTAATTTGCCCCTGCAAATCGGCAATGCACCGGCAGAACCCCTCAGCCGCGGGGATGAATCTGCTCATGGAGCCTCTTCAGGCGCTCCCGTGTCACATGGGTATAGATCTGAGTCGTGGAAATATCGGCATGCCCCAACATGGTCTGAACAGCTCGCAAATCAGCGCCATTATCCAACAAATGGGTGGCGAAGGAATGGCGCAAGGTATGCGGGGTGATATTTTTCCGAATGCCGGCCTGCAGGGCACGTCGTTTAATAATCTTCCAGAAGCCTTGACGTGTCAACCCATTCCCCGAACGGTTCAGAAACAGGATCGGACTCATTCCACTCTTATCCAATTGCAAACGGCCGTAATCAAGGTAACTGCGAAGTGCCTCGATAGCCGATTCCCCCATGGGGACAATACGCTGCTTGCTGCGCTTGCCAAAGGCCGTCAGGTAACCGGCGTCGAGTTGCAGATCGGCAACCCTGAGGCCCACCAGCTCGGAAACCCGTAGTCCGGTCGCATAAAGCAGGTCGAACATGGCACAATCGCGCAGGTCCAGGCAACCTGGGCCAGCGGGAACGGCAAGGAGTCGTTCGACCTCTTCGGGAGATAAGGTCTTCGGCAGACTGTTCAAGGTCCTCGGTGCCTGAATCTGCCCGGTGGGGTTGCCGGTGGCGTACCCTTCGACCATTAAGAAACGATGAAAGGTCCGTACAGCCACCAGGGTACGTGCCCGGCTGCGCGGAGAAAGACCGGCTTTTTTCAAGAAAGCAAGAAAGGCCAGGACCAGCGGTGGTGTCACCTGCGCCGGCTCAACAGCTCCCTGCTGCGACAGAAAATCGACGTATCGGGACAGATCCCGGCCATAGGCATCCAGAGTATTGGACGACAAACCTTTTTCGACCACCAGATAGTTAAGAAACAAGTCAAGCTTTTGGTTCATAACTTCCCACCGGTTAACGATTACTTTTTGTCAGATCCATCGATAGCCTCAAGCAGGCCCTGACGTAATTCGGCGATCCTCTCCGGATCGGAAATTTTCTGGCCGAAAATATCGCGCACATAAAAGGTATCGGCCACCTGGTCGACCTTGGTAGATATCTTGGAAACGCCGATGTAAAGCCCCAGATCCCGCAAGGTCTTGCAGATGGTATAAAGCAAACCGACCTTATCGTGGGTATAGATATCGACAACGGAATAGTCTTTGGATGCTTCGTTATCGACCTCAATGCGGCTCGGCACACGAGGTTTCGGCGACGTCGGCAATACAGGGGCCTGTTGGCGCTGGCGCACCAGATCTTCGACTATCATGCGACCCTCGATAACAGCCTGCAGGGTTTGCTGCACCTGTTGCCATTTTTCTTCGGCAATAATGGGACGGCCCGAATGTCCCCGCACCTGTAGAATGTCGAAAGCCAGACCGTCTTTCTGGGTATAGATCTGAGCACCGAGGATATTGATATTGAAGGAGGCCAGAACGCCCGTGATCATGGTGAACAGGCCGGGGATATCGACCGTAACAATGGTCAGTTCGGTGTAATTGGCATCCGTTTCATTGGTGGTCTTGAAAGCCATGGCCTGATCGCGTCGTTCCATGATCAGGCGGATGTGATCAGCTATATTCTGAGAGCGCTGGGCAAACAGGTACCGGGTGCTCATAAGATTCAGGCGATCTTTGACGGCCCGCTCGCTGTATTCCCCTTTTAGCAACTCGACAACCCGGCGTTTCCTGTTACGTATCCTTTCCGACCGACTTTCCAGATAAAAGTCTCCGCGCTCGAGCACGTCATAAACCTTTTCATAGAGCTCTTCCAGCAGCAACCCTTTCCAGGCGGACCAGACATCGGGGCCGACCGCTTTGATATCGGCGAAGGTCAGCAAAAAGAGCATGCGCAGATTTTCGCTCATGCCCATCTGCTTGGCGAACTGGACAATAAGGGCATCGTCGTGAAGGTCGCGGCGTTGGGAAATATGGGCCATCTGCAGGTGGTTACGAACCAAAAACTGCAGACGCTCGGTATCCTCCTTGTTAAGGCCGAGACGCCGGGCGATGGTGGGGATCATGTCGGCCCCTTTGTTACAGTGGTCCTTGCCCTGCCCTTTGCCGATGTCGTGCAGCAGTATCGCCAGCAGCAGCAATTCCCGCTTTTCGATATCATTGGCCACTTTGCTGAGCAGAGCAAAAGAGTTGTCGTATTCGCCCTGCCAGATTTTTACCATTTCCTCAACGGCGATCAGCGAATGAAAATCGACGGTATAGATATGGTAGGCATCGTGTTGCACCTTGCAGTAGATACGGCCGAACTCGGGAAGAAAATGGTTCAAAAACCGCAAATGATGCATGTTGCGTAGAGCTTCGACGACGCGATGGGACGCCCGCAGAATGGTTATGAAGTCGCCGGCCATGGCTCGCGAGCGGCGCACCCGATCGTTGATGCGATGCAGATTTTCACGAATCAGGGTCTTGATCTGTATACTGAGGCTCACCCCCTGCTGTTGCGCCAGCAAAAAGGCGCGCATCATCAACTCCGGGTGTTTTTCAAACAGGTCTTCCTGCTCGAGGCGTAATTCCTTGCCATGTATATAAAAATGTTCCTCTACAGTTCGTCGTAAAGGACGGCGGCTGCTGTGCACCGTACGCTCAGAAGGGGCATCGAGGGCTCCGGTCACCTGGGCCATCAGGTAGGAAGAGATATGTTCCACATGGGTGGCATGGGCATAATAGTCCTGCATGAATTGCTCAACGGCCAGGGCCTGTTTATTGTCCTCATAACCGAGAAACCGGGCGATCTTTTCCTGCTGATCGAAACGCAATTGTTCGTTTTTTCCCGTAGAAAGGTAGTGCAATTCATTGCGAATCCGCCACAGGTAATCGAAGGCCCGCTCAAATTCCTCGCCCTGGCGTTCGGTAATCACGCCCTTGAGGATCAACTCCCGCAGATTGCGGCATTTGTATTTCGCCTGGGCCATCCACAAAGCGGTCTGCAAATCGCGCAACCCGCCCTCGCCTTCCTTGATATTCGGCTCCAGCAGATAGACGGTCGATCCGTATTTGCTTAGACGACGGCTGAGTTCGACCTGTTTTTCCCGCAGATATTTTTTACTGTTCCAGCTGTAAATCTTGCTCATTACCGACTGCTCGAACTCCTCATTGCAAGAGCGACTGCCGGTCAAATAACGCGTATCGAGCAAGGCGGTACGTACGGTGAGGTCTCTTTCAGCCATATCGAGGCAATCACGGCCGCAACGGACACTGTAGCCGACATCCAGACTGAGGTCCCAGAGAACGTACAACATCCGTTCAGCCAAAGCTTCGGCGAACTCTCTTCCCTTTCCGCAGTAATAGAACATCAAATCGATGTCCGAACGGGGGTTAAGCTGGGCACGCCCGTAACCACCCAGCGCCAGCAGAACGCAGGCTTCGCCGTTGCGTTGCGTCAGACTGCCGGCAACCAGCCGATACAGGGCCTGAAGCAGCAGATCATTAAGCCCGGTGACCAGTTCGACTACCGCCCTGCCACCAAGCCCGGCCCGATGTTGTTCGCGAATCTGCTGATGGCCTTGGTCAAGGTAAGCCTTGGCCGCCTCTACCAGCAACGGCCGGCAGGCCTGGTAATCCTTTTGGCTGGCAGCAAACAGATCGGCAGTAAAATAAGTATCGGTATCAAACGACATGCACAGGTCCTTGTCGAACATGCATCCGACGGTTTCTGATGGGATCAAACGAGACAAGCAGCGAACTATTTGGTGGCAATCATTCGGGAAGCCTTAGCGAATTTCTTTACCCCTGCAACAATGGCGTCGGCGGCCCGTTGTTGATATTTCCTGTTGGCAAGACGCTTTTCTTCCGTCTTGTTACTGATAAAAGCGGTCTCAACCAGCACCGACGGCATGGTAGCGCCGAGCAGGACGTAAAAGGGCCCCTGGCGTACGCCGTGATCCTTGACTTGGGAATAATGACGACTGAGACTCCCGACCAGGCTTTTCTGGATTTGGGCGGCCAGTCGACTCGATTCGTTGATTTTGGAATTGGCCATCAGGTCGAACAGGATCATCTCGAGGTCGCTGACCTGCTTTAACGAGGTGCCGTTTTCCCGTGCGGCGACGGCTGCAGCCTTGTCGTTTTTCGAGAGGTTCAGATAGTAGGTTTCGATGCCGCGAACGGAACGGTTCGGACTGGCGTTGGCATGAATGGAAATAAACAGGTCCGCTCCGACGCGGTTGGCAATAGCCGTTCGTTCTTCCAGCGGCAGAAAAATGTCCTTGTCCCGGGTCAGAATCACCTGACAGCCAAATTCTGTTTTAAGCCGCTTGGCTAAAATACGCGCCAGAGCCAGGGTGACATCCTTCTCCCTGGTTCCCCGCGGCCCAATTGCGCCAGGGTCTTTGCCCCCATGACCGGCATCGACCACGATTCGTCGCAAACGGTTGCTCCCCCCCTTGGGCAGGCTCATTTTTGGCTGGGGTTCCTCCGGAGTCTGATCCAACACCTTGGCAATTGCATCGCCCCCGCCTGTCGGCAACGATCGAATTTCGGGGGAATTAGCCGCCAGGACAGCTTTTTCAGTCGTCCCGACGTCAATCACTATGCGATCGGGGTCGCCGAGGGAAAACGCTTTGTAACTGCATTGCACATTGAGATCGAGCACCACACGGGCGGTGCCGCGAGGTTGTTTACCGGTGCGAATCCGACGCACTCCTCCTTCGCCTACAGCCATGCTGGCAGCAATACTTCCGCCGACCTGGGTACTCTGCAGATCGATGTAGATTCGCGGCTGCTCCCCTTTGGCGGTATCGCCGGGAAGAGAACCGGTTACAAAAGATACCGGACCATTCAATTCCAGAACGATACGGGTATAATCGGGACTTGGCCAGTAACGAATGCCGGTCAACTGCAATTGGTCCGGTTTCTCAGCAGCTTTTGAAGCAGGCGCAGGGCGTGGTTTGAATTTCGTTTTGGGCGGGGCATGGGCACCAAGCCGCTCGATACCCTGACGGGCAAGGCCGGACATGTCTCCCCGGGGGTAACGACTTACGGCCCTGGAATAGAGCAAATAAGCTTCCCCGGGCTGATTGAGATTTCGTTCAAGGGTACCGGCAGCCAGCACCAGGCCGTCATCGGAAAGATTGCTGCGAGGATATTCATCCGCCAATCGTTTATAAAGCGCAACCGCCCCCACGGCGTCGTCGCGCTTGCGGGAAATGCTATACAACCTCTGGCTGGCCTTGCCGGCCAGATAAAGGGCGGCCGGCGCCTTGGCATGATCGGCATAGCGACGGGCAAACTCTTCAAATCGGCCGATTACCTTTTCCCAATTATCCCGGTAAAGCTGCTTTTTCTGGGAAGCAAGTAGAGTGTCATACTGTCGGCGGGCATAATTGTAGCTTTCGGTAGCAGCGGCATGACTGGTACCGGCATGCAACAGAAGCACAAGCAGCAACAGGATGAAAAGGCAGCCGTATCGATTGAATTGCATAACGTCACACCATCTTTTGTAATTCATGAAGGAAATTAAGCCCTTCCAGCGGAGTCATGTTGGCGATATCGAGATCCTGCAATTTATTCCGTAACGGATCGTCGCCACCGGCAAACAGGGGAAGTTGCGGTTCCACCGGGCATTCCCTCGGCTGCTGGCTGCGCGCCAGGCGCGGCTGGCCCTCCCCTTCATACTCACCTCGTTCGAGATTGTTGAGTATCTCCCGTGCCCGCAGCAGAACCGTTTCCGGGAGGCCGGCCAACCGGGCCACCTGAATGCCGTAGGAATGACTGGCGCCACCGGGTACGATGCGCCGCAGGAAGATGATCTGCTCGTTCCACTCCTTTACGGCAATATTGAAATTCTTTACTCGCGGGCAGGTTACCGCAAGTTCCGTCAATTCGTGGTAATGAGTTGCGAAGAGCGTCTTGGCCGCCACCTGCGGATTGTCGTGGAGAAACTCGGCAACCGCCCAGGCGATGCTGACACCGTCAAAAGTCGAGGTGCCACGACCGATTTCGTCCAGCACCAGCAGGCTGCGTGGCGTGGCGTGGCGAAGAATGTTGGCCGCTTCGGTCATTTCGACCATGAAGGTCGATTGCCCCTGGGCCAGGTTATCGCTGGCACCGACCCGGGTAAAGATACGGTCGACCAGGCCGATGCGGGCTGCACCTGCAGGCACCAGGCTGCCCATGTGGGCCATCAGGGTAATCAGAGCTACCTGCCGCATGAAAGTCGACTTGCCGGCCATGTTCGGCCCGGTGATGATCAGGATCTGGTTGTCCTCACAGTCGAGGCAGACATCATTGGGTACGAAGTTTTCGCCGAGATTCATCGCTTCGATGACCGGATGGCGCCCCTCTTCGATATTCAGTTTGCAGCTGTCATCCATCTCGGGCTGCACATAGTTCCGGCCATGAGCCACTTCGGCCAGCGACTGCAGCACATCGAGGTTGGCCACCACTTCGGCGGTCTGCTGAATACGCTGGCCTTCTCTGGCGACCTGACCTCTGACCTGCTGAAACAGATCGAATTCGATGGCCACCATGCGCTCTTCGGCTCCAAGCACCTTTTCTTCGTATTCTTTCAACTCCGGAGTGATGTAGCGCTCGGCATTAGCCAGGGTCTGCTTACGCTGGTAATCCTCCGGCACCTTGGCCACGTGGGTTTTGGTGACCTCGATGTAATAGCCGAACACCTTGTTGAAGCGTACTTTGAGAGATGAAATGCCGGTGCGCTCCCTTTCCTGCTGTTCGAGCCGGGCGATCCACCCCTTGCCCGTGCGGGAGATCTGGCGCAGTTCGTCGAGCTCCTCATCAAAACCGTCGCGGATCAGGCCCCCTTCGCGCAACACGAAGGGCGGATCGTCGACCATGGCCCTGTCGACCAGGTCCAGCACATCCGGCAGTAGATCGAGCATTTCAGCAAGATCGGCATATAACGGGCTGGACAGCTCCGCCATTTGTCCGGCAACTTCCGGCAGCCGTTGCAGAGTCTTCTTCAACGCCACAAGATCCTTGCCGTTGGCATTTCCCATGGAAATTTTAGCGTTGAGCCGCTCAAGATCGTAAACCCCATCGAGGGCTTCGCGCATTTCGTCGCGCACCAAACTTTCCTCAACCAGTTCCGCTACAGCTTCGTGACGGCGGCGAATGCGCTGCAAATCGACAAGCGGACGATTGATCCAATGTCGCAGTTTGCGGCCTCCCATGGCAGTAACGGTGCGATCGAGCACACCGAGCAGAGATCCCTTCTTACGCTGATCGTTGAGGGTCGCAGTCAATTCAAGATTGCGCCGAGTATTGTTATCAAGGGCCATGAAATCCTGGCAATGGTACGTAACCAGCGAACGGACATGCTCGACGACCCCCTTCTGGGTTTCCAGCAGATAATGCAGAACGGCACCTGCCGCTCCCTGGGCCAGAGGTAATGCTTCGCAGCCAAAAGCCGCCAGAGAATCACAGGAAAAAAACTGTTGTATGCGCTCGCGACCGTAATCGGCTTCAAACACCCAGTCCGGAAGACGATTAAGGCTGCGTTCCTGCAACAGGGCATCGAGTTCGCTCAAAAGCTGCTCCCCACCCTCTTCGGCACAAAGCACTTCCCGCGCATCATTGGAGGCAATCTCGCTACGCAGCGTTTCGAAATCGGTTACCTCGGTGACGCGAAACTCTCCCGTGGTGATATCAAGGACTGCGAGCCCCCAGCGCTGCTCGCCATCGCCGCAAACCGCCAGCAGGTAATTGTTTTCCTTCGGTTGCAAGGTGTCGCTGTCGATAATCAGACCAGGCGTGACCACCCTTACCACTTCCCGTTTCACAATTCCTTTGGCGGCTTTGGGATCTTCCACCTGCTCACAGATGGCGACCTTGAAGCCTGCTTCGACCAATTTGGCAATGTAAGGCTGGCAGCTGTGAAACGGAATACCGCACAGCGGGATTTCTTCATCCGAGCCCTTGTTGCGCGAAGTCAGAGTGATATCGAGTACCCGGGAGGCAGTAACGGCATCCTCCATGAACATCTCGTAGAAGTCACCGAGGCGAAAAAACAGGATGGCATCGGCATACTGGGATTTGATCTCCAGATATTGCCGCATCATGGGAGTCATTTTACTCATATTGCAGTATCAAAACCCGTTTTCGGGGAAAATAAGTGGCTTATCCAAATACAGTGACCGAGTCTTGTTAATCCGGTCTTGAAACAGGTGTGTTATGTTAACAAAGGGTACTGTTGATGTAAATAGAAACGGTAAGTTTATGATGATGACGATTCGCTGCATTTTCGGTATGTTGTCGTGGAAATTGACGAAGCAAATCTGTTATAGTTGACAGCAAATTAACCGGCATCTCCTGATATCCCTCCTGCACCCTGCAAAAGGTTTCCATGACCGACGGCAAACGCAAAATCCGCGCGGCGCGCATCTCCCTTGCGACGACTGTCGGCCTGACCGGTCTCAAGTTGCTGGCCGCTCTGGCAACGGGCTCCCTGGCTGTACTGTCCTCGGCCATCGATTCGCTGCTCGACATCTTCATGTCGGGCGCCAACTATTTCGCCATCCGCCAGGCCGAACTGCCTCCCGATTCAAAGCACCCCTTCGGCCATGGCAAATTCGAAACCCTGGCAACCATCTTCCAGTCGTTGATGATTTCCCTTTCCGGCCTCTGGGTTCTCTATGAATCGATTCAGCGCCTGATTCACGGAACAACCCTCGCCCGCCTTGAGGAGGGCATGGCCGTTTTGCTGATCAGCTCAGTGGTCTCCTGGAAAATCGCCCGTTATCTCAAGAAAACAGCCCTGGAGACCGAGTCTTCCGCTCTGCAGGCAGACGCCTTGCACTTTTCCATGGATATCTACACCAATATCTCCCTGGTAGCGGGCCTGGCGCTGGTCATGTGGCTGGACAAAGCCTGGCTCGATCCGGTGCTGTCGCTGCTGGTCGGATGCTACATTCTGTTCGAGGCCTTTCGCCTGGTGCGCCACGGCATGAGCGACATTCTCGACGAGCAGTTGCCGGTTTCTATACGCGAAGAAATCGCAGAAATTATCGAGCTTCATCAAGCGCACCTGATCGGATATCACCGCCTGCGCACAAGGCGCGCCGGTTCGCAGAAGATCATCGACTTTCACCTGACCGTCTGCAAGCACCTGTCCGTGGAAGAGGCACACCGGATCGTCGACCACCTCGAGAAACGCATCCGCGACAGAATCGGCAGCACCGATGTCACCATCCATATCGACCCCTGCAGTCGTCCTGACTGCGCTGGGCGCCATTCCTGCGAGAAGGGTCCGCTGCATTTAAAAAAGGGGCCTCAGGCCGAAGCCTGATCCCCTTTTGCCATCCATCCTCCAAACCGCAACTCACCAGCCGGCCACAATGCCCGGGGCCCTGCGGTGTACACCAGATCGTCCTGCGGATAAACCATGTTCCGGTTTTCCACCGCCAAATTTATTTCCGGCAACAAACCACTATCATTTGATCATGCCACTTGCGCCGCTTTTTATCTCGTTTAGCTAAAGTTCAGGACGTTGTTGATGATCGAATAACAACCGAGCGGCACCGACAATACCGGCTTGTTCACCAAGCTGCGCCGACACCAACTGCAACTGGTTGCTATTGACAGCAAAGGCGCGCATGGAAAGTTCCTTTTCCAGAGCCGGCAGCAGCAGATCCAGACAATCGCTGACCCCACCGGCAAAGAGTACCGCCTCCAGGTTGAGCAGGTTGGCAACTCCAGCAACAGCCTGCCCGAGATAACGTCCAGCCAAGTCGAACGCGTTCTGCGCTGTATTATCACCCTGCCTGGCCAAGAGGGCAATCCGACCACTGTCAGGGACATCCTGCATTTCCCCAAGCAGCTCACGATAGTTCTGCTGGATGCCCTGCCCCGAGGCATATTGCTCAAGGCAACCATGGGAGCCACAGCCACAGGGCCGACCGTCAGCCTCAACCGCCAGGTGACCGAATTCGCCGGCTCCCCCCCAGGCTCCCTGCCAGAGCTGCTGTTTCAAAACCAGTCCGCCACCGACCCCGGTTCCCAAGGTGACTGTCAAAAATGATTCAAATTTTTGGCCGCCACCGAAGCGGGCCTCGCCCCAGGCAAGGGCATTGGCGTCATTGATTACCAGTGCCGGCAGACTCAAATGGTGTGCTAAAAAATCCTGCAGAGCAAAACCGTTGAGAAACTTGAGATTAGGCGATGACAAAACGGTCCCTTGGAGACCGATCAAACCTGCGGCGCCGCATCCGATGCCGACAGGAGACAAACCCACTTCAGCAGCAATGCCCTGGAGCTCCCGGCACAAAGCCAAAAGCCGATCAAGAAAATCTTCAAGATGGGAGGTCGCATTGGTTTTCATGCAGCGCCATGCCTGCACCTGCCCGGTATCCGACACGAGCGCGCCGCGACAATTGGTTCCGCCGAGGTCGATGCCGATGGCTACGGTTTCGTTCAAGGGCGCTCCCGATGTTCTGTAGCGATGGCCAGCTTGCCGAACCCTGTTTCCTTGGCCAGGTCCATCAATGAAACCACCTTACCGTGCAGGGCTTCTTTATC
>ENA-ORCT01000945-ORCT01000945.1-marine-metagenome-genome-assembly--contig:-NODE-945-length-12247-cov-2.759326_pt1 | contig 12247 bp, 10 predicted proteins | sample MGYA00248632_ERZ508511 | MGnify/ENA primary metagenome ERZ508511 (study PRJEB26182, sample SAMN06268839) | marine metagenome | isolation source: Tt an P1-techrep anaerobic enrichment on pine from sediment...
ATCCGGAAGCCAAGGTATCCGTCAAGCTCGTTTCCGAAGTCGGTGTGGGCACCATTGCCGCCGGCGTTGCAAAAGGCAATGCCGATGAGGTTCTGGTCAGCGGTTTTGATGGCGGGACGGGAGCGAGCCCGCAGTCATCGATTAAACATGCCGGCTGCCCGTGGGAAGTGGGCGTCGCGGAAACACAGCAGGTCCTGGTCATGAACAAACTGCGTGACCGCATCCGCCTGCAGACCGACGGCCAGCTTCGTACCGGCCGCGATATCGTGATTGCCGCCCTGCTGGGTGCTGAACAGTTCGGATTCGGAACGGGTGCACTGGTCTGCATGGGCTGCACGCTCCTGCGGAAATGTCACGAAGGTGCCTGCACCTACGGCATTGCGACTCAAGATGCTGAACTGAGAAAGCGCTTTTTCGGCAAGCCCGAATACATCGTCAACTACCTGACCTTCGTGGCCGAAGAGGCTCGCAAGCTGATGGCTCAACTCGGATTCCGCACCATGAACGAGATGATCGGACATGTTGAAATGCTTGCGATGAATGATGCTATCGAGCACTACAAAGCCAAAGGGCTGGATTACACGATGATATTCCATCAGCCCAAACCCGATGCTCCTGATGAGCTTTATAATTCGAAAAAACAGATCAGTCCGTTGAAAGAGCATATGGACTGGAAGATCATCGAGCAGGCCAAGGATACATTTGAAAAAGGCAAACCGGTTAAATTGTCACTGCCGATCAAGAATACCGACCGTACAGCCGGAACGATTTTGAGCAATCGCCTGGTTCGCAAATTCGGTCCGAATGGTCTAGAGGATGACACGGTTCAGATTGAATTCACCGGCTCGGCAGGACAGAGCTTCGGGGCGTTCCTGACGAAGGGTGTCACGCTTAAACTGATCGGTGACAGCAATGACTACTTGGGCAAAGGCCTCAGCGGCGGCCGCATTATCGTAGAAACTCCGCCCGGATCTCCCTACCTGGCCCACGAAAACATTATCGTCGGCAATACCCTGCTGTACGGAGCCACTCGCGGCGAGGTCTTCATCAACGGGATGGCCGGCGAACGGTTCGGTGTCCGCAATAGTGGGGCCACCGCCGTCGTCGAAGGTGTCGGCGATCATGGGTGTGAATACATGACCGGCGGACTGGTCGTGGTTCTGGGACAAACCGGATGCAACTTCGCAGCGGGTATGAGCGGCGGTATCGCCTATGTCCTCGATGACCATCAGCTTTTCGACACACTGTGCAACCTGGACATGGTGGATCTGGAAAGCGTCTGGAAAGAAGAAGACCAGACATTGCTGAAAGGCCTGATCCAAAAGCACGAAAAACTGACCCGCAGCAGCCGGGCACGGCGCATCCTGGATGCCTGGCCGGACATGGTGGGTCGATTTGTTAAAGTAATTCCGATTGATTACCGCAAGGCCCTCAAACGCATGCAGGCCGAAGAAGAACGCGGTACCGATACAACACCAGCAACAGAAGAGGTATTCCATGGCTAAAACAAAAGGGTTTCTTGAATTTCAACGTCAACCGGTTACCTATCGCTCCATCGATGAACGGGTGAAAGACTATAAAGAGATCGAGGTTCCGCTGACCCCCGATGATTTGCGAAATCAGGCAGCGCGGTGTATCGACTGCGGCATTCCGTTCTGTCACACAACGGGCTGCCCAGTGGAAAATATTATCCCGGAATTTAACGATCTGATCTATCGCGGCAGATGGAAAGAGGCCTGTGATGTCCTTCATTCCACGAACAATCTGCCCGAGATCACCGGTCGCGTCTGTCCGGCACCCTGCGAAACCGCCTGTACCCTGGCGATCAATGACGACCCGGTACTGATCCGCCACATTGAGTTCCAGATTGTCGAACGCGGCTTTGTTGAGGGATGGATTACCCCCCTGCGTCCTGCACATAAAACTGGACGAAGCGTTGCTGTCATTGGCTCCGGCCCGGCGGGTATCGCCGCGGCCCAGCAATTGGCACGCGCCGGTCACTCGGTCACCGTCTATGAAAAGGATCCGCGTGTCGGAGGATTGCTGCGATACGGTATACCTGATTTTAAGCTGGAAAAATGGGTCATCGACCGCCGCATTAAGCAACTGACCGCCGAAGGCGTTGAATTTCACTGCAAGGTCAAAGCCGGTGATGATTTAAGTGCGAAATTCCTGGCCGACACATTTGACGCCATCGTCCTGACCATGGGTGCCGGTGTTCCGCGGGACCTGCCGATTGAAGGACGCGATCTGAACGGTATTCACTTTGCGATGGAGTTTCTGACCCAGCAAAACAAATTGATTGCCGGAGAATCTCTCGGTCATCAGCCTGTTATTAAAGCGAGTGGGAAACATGTCGTGGTCATCGGCGGCGGCGATACCGGAAGTGACTGCGTGGGAACCTCCCGTCGGCAAAATGCCGCTTCGGTTACACAACTTGAAATCCTGCCGCAACCTCCCGAATCCCGCCCGGTGGATACCCCGTGGCCGATGTGGCCTCGAATGATGCGTACCTCGTCCAGCCATGAAGAAGGGTGCGATCGCAAATGGAGTATCCTGAGCAAGAAATTCAACGGCACCTCCGGCGTGAAAGAACTGGTCGCCTGCCAGGTCGATTGGAAGAAAGAAAACGGCCAGTGGAAGATGAATGAAGTTCCGGGAACCGAGTTTACTCTCAAAGCCGACCTGGTACTGCTGGCGATGGGTTTCGTTCACGTTGAACACGGACCGCTGGTAAAGGACCTTGGCATTGACCTGGACCCGCGCGGCAATGTCGTTGTCAACAACTGGCAGACCAGCAATCCCAAGATCTTTGCCGCAGGAGACACCGTCAGCGGTGCATCCCTGATTGTGCGAGCCATACAGGCCGGCAGAAATACAGCAGAGGCCGTTGACCGGTACCTGGAGACATTGTAGAATAGTAAGAGTTCAAGCTTTAGCTTGTCAGAGCGGAGGCGTCAAGCTTGTTTGACAGCGAAAACACACTAAAGTGTGAACTCTAACAAAAAGGATACCTAATGTCTTTCCGTTTAGGTCTGGCACAAATTAATGTCACCGTCGGCGATATTCAGGGGAATGTGGATCGCATCAATCAATGTCTCTCGCGGGCGATCGATCAGCAAATCGATTTGCTGATCTTTCCGGAAATGTGTATTTGCGGCTATCCTCCTGAAGATCTGCTGCATAAGCCCAAATTTCTGACCGATTGTGAGAAGGCTCTTGAGCAAATCTCTCCTCACGCACTACACCTCACCGCCGTTGTCGGACTCGCACAGGGAACTGTCGAGCAATGCTATAACACTGCCGCTGTTCTCGACAATACCGGCATTCGAGATTTATACCATAAAGGATTGCTTCCGAACTACGGGGTGTTTGACGAAAAGCGCTATTTTACCCCCGGACAAAAACCGACGGTTCTTGAAGTCAAAGGTCTGCGAATCGCAGTGACAATCTGTGAAGACATCTGGGACTTGAAATGGCTGGATGGCTTTTTGAACGGTTCGGATATTGACTTGATTGTCAATCTGTCCGCTTCCCCGTTTAACGCGGGAAAATTCAATCAGCGTCAGCAAATCCTGGCGGAGTGTGCACGTCACTTCAATTGCCCGGTAGCCTATTGCAACCTGGTCGGCGGACAGGACGAACTGGTCTTTGACGGACGCAGTATGATCCTCGATGCAACCGGACAAGTCGTCTCGCAGGCCAAAGAATTCGAGGAGGAATTGTGTATTGCTGACCTGGATCGTTCATCGGAAAAGACCACGCTGTCCCCGGTATCTGCTTCGCATACACAATTGGATGAACTTGATGAAATCCATCAAGCACTCGTATTGGGAACACGGGACTATGTCCGAAAGAACGGATTTTCAAAAGCGGTCATCGGCCTCAGCGGCGGCATTGATTCGGCCCTGGTGGCGGTCATCGCCGTCGAAGCACTCGGAGCCGAAAACGTCACAGGCATCACCATGCCGTCACGGTTCAACACGACTGAAACCAAAAGCGATGCCAAAACACTGGCTGAAAACCTGGGTATTGAATTTCACACAGTCCCAATAGTGGACACACTGGACGCTTTCAGCGATACACTCGCCAAGATCAGCGGATGGGATGAGAGCGGGCTGGGATATGAAAATCTCCAGGCACGCATACGCGGCACGATTTTGATGTCCTATTCCAACCAGTTCGGCTGGCTGGTGCTGACCACGGGCAATAAGAGCGAAACCGCGGTGGGCTATTCCACCCTGTACGGTGACACAGCCGGAGGCTTTGCCGTGATCAAGGATGTCCCCAAAACCATCGTCTATCGAATCTGTGAACGTATCAACCGGCAAGCCGATACTGAGGTCATTCCGCAAAGCATCATTACCCGCCCGCCGTCGGCCGAATTGCGTCTGGACCAGAAGGACACCGACTCCCTGCCGGACTATGATCTGCTGGACGCTATCCTGAAGGCCTATATTGAACGGGATCATTCTGCAAACGAACTCATCGAAGCCGGATTTGATGAAGCCACGGTTCGGCGGATTATCCGTTTGGTCGATCTGAACGAATACAAACGCCGCCAGAGTCCCCCCGGCATCAAAATCACCCCGCGTGCCTTCGGCAAGGACCGCCGCATGCCCATCACCAACCGCTACACCCCATAAAGTCGCATCTCGACGGCAACGTTTTATTGTCACCCGGTTTCCTGCATGTCGCGTATAAGCTTCCCGTAAGCCATAAAGCAGAATATTTTTTCTTGCGAATTACACCGATTCCGTGAAAATAGTACGATAAACAATCGAAAGGAATCATGATGCATAACAAATCCATGATATTGGTAATTCTGTTTTTAATGTCCTTTATACTATCCGGCCTAACTTCAGCCGCTCCGCAGAAACCTCGCCTTGTTGTACTTACAGATATCTCGCCGGACAACATTGAACCCGACGATATGGAATCCATGATTCGCCTGCTTGTCCACGCCGACCTGTTTGAAATCGAAGCTTTGGTTCACTCAACCGGGTGGAGTGTAGCCAGGAACGCGGGAGATACCGGCATGAGTCTAATCAGTGAAACAATTGATTTATACGAAAAAGATTTGCCCAATTTGATGAAACGTTCCAATCAGCAGGGATTTGTACACGACAATCAGCGTCAGGAAATTGGGTACTGGCCGAGTCCGGATTACTTAAGAGAACGCACCCTGTTAGGCAGTAAAAACAGGGGACAACAGTTTATCGGGGAAGATAATAAGTCTGACGGAAGCAATATGATTATTAAACTTGCCGATGAAGATGACAACCGTCCCCTTTGGATCACTGTATGGGGAGGCGGCAATACGCTCGCCCAGGCATGCTGGCAGGTACAGCAGGAACGCACATCGGAACAACGAAAGATATTCCTCAGTAAGATTCGCGTCTATACCATTACGGATCAGGATGGAGCTCAGAAACCGGGCAATGTAATTAATTGGCCCGAAAGCTCCCATCAATGGATGCGAAGGGAGTTTGAGAAAAATCTGTTTTTCATTTGGGACGAATCTGCCTGGAAATTTCAGAATGGAACCGGTAGCAGAAGATGGACCGATTACGAAACCCATATTCAGGGGCATGGCAATCTTGGTAAGAGGTATCCCAAGTATAAGTATGGGGTTGAAGGCGACACCCCTTCATTTCTTCATTTGATGCCCACGGGGCTGAATAATCCGGAAGTCCCAAATCAGGTCGGTTGGGGCGGTTATTTTGAATTCGGACAATGCAAGGATAACGCAACCCATGCCTATCAAAATCACAGTGGCACCGCGAACCGAATTTCATCCAAGTATGAACAATATTTTTACCAGGCAACCTTTAACAACTTCGCCGCCCGGATGGACTGGGCAAAGGACGGCAGCGGCAATCGCAATCCGGTCGTCATTGTTAATGAAAGCGAAGGCCTCGATATCCTTTCATTAACTCCCCAGGCGGGATCGTCGATCACCCTGGATGCCTCAGCATCTCGTGATCCGGATGAAGATACATTAACATTTTCATGGTGGGTATTACCCGAGGCAGGAACGTATTCACAGCCGATTACACTATCGGATGAACATGCAAGTCGAACCACCGTAAAAGTTCCCGCCGATGCCGCAGGAAAAAGCATTCACATCATCTGTGAAGTAACAGACGAAGGAACACCAACTCTGACAAGTTATCGGCGAATCATTTTGAAGCCGACTCCCAGTTCAGACAATGAGCCGTAAAGAAACACAGGAAAGATTGCTCAAGTTTAATACGTTTGAATTTTAATATCTGAAAGAATGACAAATCCCCGAGCGGGGAATTTTGGTCTCCCGTTAAACCCTGTTTTACGTCATCTATTTTTCAAAAAACTTAAATATCTGAGCTTTTTTGAAAACATGATCCGAATTGATGCGTAGTCAATGCCGAGGTCATATTATGAAAATTGCTGTCTATAACAATAAGCCATACGTGGAGCAGTTTTTTCGGCTGGCCAATGGGAATTTCAACCATGAGCTTGTCTTTCTTGAAGAACATCTCGATTCAGAATCTGTGGAATTAGCCAAGGATTCGCAGGCGGTCTGCATTTTTGTCAATGATACCGCAAACGCTGATATTTTAAATCACTTAAAGGATATTGGAATCAAGCTCATCGCCCTGCGTTGTGCAGGGTTTAACAATGTGGACCTGGAGGCCGCTGAAAAATTGGGTCTGTGCGTGGTTCGGGTTCCGGCGTATTCGCCATATGCGGTTGCCGAGCATACGATTGGCTTGATCCTGGCGCTGAATCGCCGGATTTACCGTGCTCATACGCGCGTCCGTGAGGGCAATTTTTCATTGGACGGTCTGATGGGATTTGATCTTCACGGCACCCCGGTCGGCATCATCGGTACCGGCCAGATCGGTCAGATCGTCGCTCAAATCCTGAACGGTTTCGGGTGCGAGTTGTATGCTTTTGACCCGAACGAAAATCCTGAATGTATTAAACTCGGAGTCCGGTATGTCTCACTGGAAGACATTTATAAAAAGTGTTACGTCATCACCCTGCACTGCCCGTTGATCCCGCAAACCCGCCATTTAATCGACGAAAATGCCATCGCAAAGATGCAGGATTGCGTAATGCTCATCAACACCAGCCGCGGCGCCCTGATTGATACCAAAGCTGTAATCGAGGGGCTCAAGAACGAGCGCATCGGCTATTTGGGGCTGGATGTTTACGAAGAAGAAGGTGACCTTTTCTTCGAGGACCTGTCCAACCAGATCATCCAGGATGATGTCTTCGCGCGGCTGTTGATGTTCCCCAATGTCATCATCACGGGACACCAGGCCTTTTTTACACACAACGCCGTACAGGCCATCGCCGAAACCACCCTGTCCAATATTGCCGCTTATGAAAGGGGCGAATGTCAGAACATACTGACATGCCGTAAGATTAAGAAAGGATAAAAAGACCGCTGCCTTTGCTAACCAAGGCAGCGGTTCGATTCTTTTTGATTAACCGATGGCGTCGTTGCCCTCTTCACCGGTGCGTATGCGAATGCATTCTTCCAGCGGCCAGACAAAAATTTTACCATCGCCAATTGTATCGCTTTTAGCCGCTTTGATAATCGCCTTAACCGTCGGTTTTACAAAATCGTCGTTTACAGCGATTTTGATACGTATTTTTTCCAGCAAATTCACCTGTTTAACCTGACCGTGATAATGCTCACTGTAGCCGGCCTGCTGACCGCATCCGTGGACACGGCTGACGGTCATTTTATGCACTTCTGCGTTAAATAACGACTTTTTCACGGACTCCAGTTTTTCGGGTCGTATAATGGCAACAATCATTTTCATGATGAACTTCTCCTGATATTAATACGCCGCCTTGATCTCAATGCGGAACGTATGAACACTTGTTTATATTGCTTCTTCCGGATTGGCCTGAATCATGTGAATGCTCAGGTCGCACCCTACTGTTTCGTCATGACGATCGATTCGTATCCCCATAGTCAGTTTTAACAGGCCGTAGACAATGGTACTGGCAATCAGCGTAAACAGGATAATTGCCAGTGTCACAAGCAATTGAGAAAAGAAGTTGACGCCCCCTTTACCGCCAAGTGCTTCAAGCCCAAAAATACCTGCAGCGATACCGCCCCATGCCCCGCACACACCATGCAGCGGCCACACACCCAGCACATCGTCGATTTTCCAGTTCTCCGTTTCGACCTGGAACAGGAAGACAAAGATTCCACCGGCAATGGCATTTGTTCAGAATTTCGCACGCTCGGCAACACCCCCTGAAATAATCGCCGGAATGCATGCGGCAAAACCCAACAATAAAAAGAACTTGACGTATTCAAAACCATGTTGAGCTTCCATCTCGGTAATGGGAACAAGGAAGGATACTCCGCGTACAATGGGATAACCAATCAAAAAATAAATAAGCGTCGAAAAACTCCACTCGCACAAAATTATATTGAGTGCATTGACCTGATTCTTTTTTCGTACCGAACCGACTTCGAGAAAGGCAAAACCGCCATGCATCGCAAGAATCATCACGGCACCGATCAGGATGAAAAAGACGTTGGTTGAATTGACCAGTTCATTGATTGACAATGAACCGTCTTCTTCCGCCAATGCCATACCGGGTGTGATAATATAAATAATTACAGCAACCGCGCACATTGAGCGCAGAGAGAATCCTCGTGCTTTTGGTGTTTTCACAATTACCTCGACCTATTAATGTCAGAGCTTGTTTTAATCAGACAACGTTCAGATACACCGCACCTGATTTACATACATCTGCTCGAGCTTGACAAAAATGAAAAGCAAGAGGGGTACCATATTTGATTTGATGGAACACTATATAATGTAACATATTTTTCCATATAATGTTACACTTTGACATATATGTCATATACCGAACGCACAAATATACATTATCGTAGACATTAAGTGCAGACGTCTACGATAATGTATAAACTTCGTTTTATAGAACAATATGTTGATTGGTAAGTACGTCTAGCCAATCGCATCCTTTCCATGTTCACCGGTACGAATGCGAATACAATCCTGCAAGTCTATAACAAAAATCTTACCATCTCCGATCTCCCCGGAACGAGCCGATGAAATAATCGTCTCAATGGTCTTGTCGACATACGTTTCATTCACCGCGATTTCCAGGCGAATCTTTTTGATCAGGTTCACTTCAAACTTAATACCGCGGTAACTTTCTTCATATCCCATTTGGGCACCGCAGCCAAGCGAGTTGGTCACTGACATCTTACCCACATCGGCTTGAGCCAGCGCCTTTTTCACATCTTCCAGCTTATGCGGCTGAATATAAGCAACGATTAACTTCATTCTTTGGTTCTCCTGTTTTACATTTTATTGGGTTCTGATATTACGTCGTGCTGAAAATCTGGAAGCCGGAATATGATTCCATTCCATGCTCACCGATATCCAGACCACGCAGTTCTTCGGTCCGGCTGACTCGCAGTCCAACGGTCACATCAATCATCTTAAAGACCAGGCCCATGCCCACCAGCACAAATACAACCGTCGCTACGCTGCCGACACATTGGATACCAAACTGCATCGGGTTGCCGCTGTAAATAAAGCCTTCGTTCGGCAGTCCCAAAGCGGCTTTTCCAAAGATGCCGACACACAGTGTTCCCCAGATACCGCACATTCCGTGAACGGGCACCGCACCGACCGGATCATCGATATGGAGCTTATCCAGCAACTCCACACCCAGTACAACAATGATACCCGATGTCAGCCCGATCATGCAAGCCGCCCATGGTTCTACGAATGCACACGGAGCTGTAATCCCGACCAGCCCGGCCAGTGCACCGTTCATCGCCATCGATAAATCCGGCTTACCAAAACGCATCCAAACAGTGACCATCGCTGCAATACCACCCAATGCCGCGGCCAGATTTGTATTAATAGCAACACGGGCAATATCCATTCCGTCTCCGGCAGCTAATGTCGAACCGGGATTAAAGCCGAACCAGCCAAACCACAGGATAAACACGCCGAGTGACGCCAGCGGAATATTATGCCCGGCAATCGCCTTTGCGTTACCGTCAACGCCGTACTTGCCAATACGCGGTTTGAGCATGATTGTTCCTATCAGGGCAGCGATACCACCGGTGGTATGAACCACAGTCGAACCGGCAAAATCCATAAAGCCGGTTCCTGCCAGCCAGCCACCACCCCAAACCCAGTGTCCAATGATGGGGTAAATGATAGCCGAGATCAGGAATGAATAAATCAAATAAGCCTTAAAATTCATGCGTTCGGCCATGCCGCCAGCTACGATGGTCGCCGCCGCACCGCAAAAGGCCGCCTGAAACAGCCAGAAAGCAAACAGCGGCAATCCGCTGGTGGTCTCTTCAAGGCCGATCAGCATAAATCCCTTGGTTCCGACAAAACCGTTGCCGTCCCCAAACATCAGGGCATAACCGACCAGGAAGAATCCCAGTGAAGCCATACAAAAGTCGAGAAAATTCTTTGTTAATATATTACAGGTATTCTTCGCTCGAATAAAGCCGGCCTCGACCATGCCGAAGCCGGCTTGCATGAAGAACACCAAAAACGCTGCAATGAGGACCCATACCGTGTCCAAACCTTGTTTCAAACTCGCAAATGATTCCGTCAATGAAGGTGCCGATTCTTCCTCGGCAAAAGCTGCTTGCGGCAGCACCAACAACAGAACCAATAAACACGTAAAAAATAACAAACGTCCATTTAACTTTCCTGCTTTTGACCCTTTCAAAGCCATGTCTCCTAAAAACGTGGAATCATCAACTTATGGCTTTACCCATTGTAAAGCTGCTTATTCAAGGTTAAGCAAGAACTATGCCAATTTTGTAAATTTTTGATGCACACCTTAACCCCTTTTATATAAAAGGGGTTAAGGTGATTTTTCCAAATCAGGAGTCACAAAAATGTATTACACAAATGTAACACGAGCTTTTGTTTTTTACATAAATGTAGTTTTTTACTATTTCTGCTACTCTTTAATTAACCGCTCTAGCCGATCGCTTCTTTCCCTTTTTCACCGGTTCGAATCCGGATACACTCTTCAAGATTAAGAATGAATATCTTGCCGTCACCGATTTCACCGGTTCGAGCCACTGAAATAATCGCCTCAACGGTCTTGTCAACGTACTCCTCATTGACAGCGATTTCTAACCGGACTTTCTTTAACAGATTGACGTCGAATTCGACACCGCGATAGCTTTCGTGATATCCCTGCTGGGCACCGCACCCAAGAGAATTCGTAACGGACATCTTTCCGACATCGGCTTGGGCCAGTGCTTTTTTGACATCATCCAGTTTATGGGGTTGTAAATATGCGATAATTAGTTTCATAATAAGTCTCCTGTATAAAGGTTCTTAATTCGCGATTACATGGAGCTGAAGATCTGGAATCCGGCGTATGCTTCCATACCATGCTCACCGATATCAAGACCCTTGATCTCTTCGTCTTTATCAGCACGCAGACCAACCGTCACTTTGATAATCGTAAACATCAGCATACCCAATCCAAACGCCCATACAAAGGCAGCACCGATACCGGCCAACTGCGTTCCCAGCTGAGCAAATCCGCCGCCGTAGAACAGTCCGCCATTGGCATCACCGATACCGAGAACCTTTTCCGCATTAAACAAACCGCACGATAGTGTACCAAAGGCACCACAGACTCCGTGAACGGAAACCGCACCCACCGGGTCGTCCACCTTCAGCACATTATCAATAAAGATAACACTGAAGTATACCAAGGCACCTGCAATCGCACCGATCACAATCGCCCCGGCAGCTGTAACCGTATAACAGGGAGCGGTAATCGCGACCAATCCAGCCAATGCACCGTTCAAAGACATTGACGCATCCGGTTTCTTGCCGACGACCCAGGAAACAATCATCGCAACAATTGCACCTGCTGCTGCTGACAGATTTGTGGTAACCGCTATTCGGCCAATTTCACCGTTTCCAGTCGTGGTTGAACCGGGATTAAAACCAAACCAGCCAAACCACAAAATGAACACACCTAAGGCCGCCAGGGTGATATTATGCCCCGGTATAGCTTTGGCTTTTCCATCGGGTCCGTATTTGCCCAGGCGAGGTCCGAGAACGATCGCACCAGCCAAAGCCAGCCAGCCGCCGATAGAGTGCACTACAGTCGATCCGGCAAAGTCACAGAACGGTGTCGTCATATTTTCCAGCCAGCCGCCGCCGTTGTACAGTCCGCCCCATGCCCATGAACCGAAAAT
>ENA-ORCT01000946-ORCT01000946.1-marine-metagenome-genome-assembly--contig:-NODE-946-length-12243-cov-2.974684_pt1 | contig 12243 bp, 9 predicted proteins | sample MGYA00248632_ERZ508511 | MGnify/ENA primary metagenome ERZ508511 (study PRJEB26182, sample SAMN06268839) | marine metagenome | isolation source: Tt an P1-techrep anaerobic enrichment on pine from sediment...
CGTGGAGACGGTTTACCGGGCCGGTATGCTTCACGATATCGGGAAGATCGGGATGGATGACCGGCTGCTGAAGCGCCTTGGTAAATTGTCGGTGCCGGACATGGAGACCGTTAAAACCCATCCGGTCATCGGGGCCAGGATTTTAAAACCGTTGGGATTTCTGGATGACCTGGCGCCATTGGTGCTTTATCACCATGAGCGATATGACGGAAGCGGTTATCCGGAGGGGATCAGCGGTGAGACTATTCCCCTGGGGGCACGAATCCTGGCTGCGTGTGATGCGTTCGACACCATGATTTCCGGCCGGCCCAACATACCCCGGAAGCCCCTGAATAAAGCTCTCGAGCAGTTGCGCTGTCGTGCCGGATCCTGGTTCGATCCTCAGGTGGTGGAAATGCTGGTGACGGTCATTGAGAAAGATCCGGAATCAGTCCGGCCCTATGAAACGCCGGAGAGCTACTTCAAAAAGTATCGGGAAGAACTTCGTATGGCGGATGCTTCCGGCATCCGGAAAGATCCGTGGGCGCTGTTTGGCCCCAGTTTTTAAGAGATGACCTCACCGACTGCAGTCAACTGTCAACCCATGTTGAAGAGGGGAGAAACCAATGCAATTGCCTCAGTATGAAGTCGGTAAAACAACGATCGGTCAGCTGGTGGACATTGTGGCGGATCAATTCGGTGATTCCAAGGCGCTGGAGTATTATCGGCTGGGAATCAGTTACAATTACGGTGAATTCAGAGCGAAGTGCAACACCGTGGCCAAGGGCTTCATGGCCCTTGGGGCGGAAAAGGGTGATCATATTGCCATCTGGTCCAACAATGTGCCGGAGTGGGTGTATTCCCAGTTCAGCACCGGCAAGATGGGCGCGGTGCTGGTTACCGTCAATACGAATTATCGCAGCTTTGAGCTGGAATACCTGATGAAACAATCCGACGCCACCACGCTGGTGTTGATAGGCGGGGTTCGGGAGGCCGATGAATACCTGAAAATCATCTATGACGTGTGCCCGGAATTGAAAGATTGTGAACCCGGCAGGCTTGAAAGTGCCAAACTTCCCCGGTTGAAAAATGTGGTTTTCATAGGTGATGAGCGGCATCCGGGCATGTTCACCTGGGAAGATGTCATGGCAATGGGGCGCTCAATCACTGACGATGAGCTCTCCGCCCGGCAGGCGTCCCTGGATCCTCATGATGTGATCAATATGCAGTATACCTCCGGTACGACGGGATTTCCCAAAGGAGTCATGCTGACGCACACCAACCTGATCGGAAACGCGAAGAGCATCGGGGAGTGCATGAACTTTTCCCCCGAAGATAACCTGTGCATCCCGGTGCCGTTTTTCCACTGCTTTGGCTGCGTGCTGGGTACGCTGACCTGCGTGGCATCCGGCGCGACCATGTCGCCGGTGGTGCAGTTCGATCCGGAAGACGTGCTGGAGACGGTGGAGCAGTGCGGATGCACCGCCCTGCACGGAGTGCCCACCATGTTCATCGCTGAACTGGAGGCGATGAGCAAAAACGGCGATCGGCCCCTCAATCTTCGAACCGGGATCATGGCCGGCTCGCCATGTCCCATCGAGGTGATGAACCAGGTCGTGGACCGGATGGGGGCATCGGAGATGACCATTGTCTACGGGCAGACCGAAGCCTCGCCGGGGATAACCCAGACCCGGCCATCGGATTCACTGGAACGACGGGTGTCCACCGTGGGACGCGCCCTTCCCGATGTAGAGGTTAAAATTGTTGATCCGGCAACCAACACTGATGTGCCGTCGGGGGAGCAGGGAGAACTCTGCACCCGCGGTTACCATGTCATGAAGGGCTACTACAAAATGCCGGATGCCACCCGCGATGCCATCGATTCGGACGGATGGCTCCATACCGGGGATCTGGCCATTATGGACGAGCACGGCTATTGTAAAATTACCGGGCGGATCAAGGATATGATTATCCGGGGCGGTGAAAATATCTACCCCCGGGAGATTGAAGAGTTTCTCTACACCCATCCGCAGATCAAGGATGTTCAGGTGGTGGGTATCCCCAGCCGGAAGTACGGTGAGGAGGTGGCCGCCTTTATTCAGCTGAAAAACGGCAGTGACAGCTCCGACGAGGAGATGAAAACCTTTTGCCGGGGAAAAATCGCCTTTCACAAAATTCCGGCATTTTTCCTGTTTGTGGATGAATACCCCACAACCGCCAGCGGAAAGATCCAGAAGTACAAGCTGAGGGAGATGGCCACCGGCATGCTGAATCGGGAGGAGGATGCCCGGATCAAGACGGCATGATATCCGGTAGAGGCTTGAACACTGTTTCTTGGGGCCCTTAATACAGGGCCCCTGGCTCACCAGACGGTTTTCAGGATTCAGCAGATGCATTATCACTGCTGAATCCTGCATACTGAACCTGCTCCGCCACATCAGATCGACACGTTGCTAAAATCAGGGTTGCGTTACTTCCCCAACTCTCCGGTGAGACGCTCCAGCAGGGCTTCCAGTTCCTCCGGATCCGGTATCGAATCATAGGTCAGCGAACCGTTGATGAACAGGGCCGGCACCGGTGCCGGTCGACCCAGAGTTTTTGTCAGCTCCATGTATCGTTTGGCACCGGCCATTTTGCCGGTTTCAACCGTTTCCCAGGACAGCGAACTGGAGAATTTCGGAGCAACTTCCTTGACCACCCGGGCCATGTAGTCACAGTGAACTCACTGGGGGCCTTCGTGAAGGACTTCCAGGTGCAGCTTTTTTTCAGTCATGACAGATCCTTTACTATATGGATGGTGGATGGATTGTTGAGATGGTCACCGTGGTGACGGGATTTCGGCTTGAGCATCGGCTGTTTCACGCCATCGCAGCGTCTGTTTGCCTCGAAAGATGGTGGCTGTATTGATGACGGTTTCCGGTTCAATTAATCATCCGTCACCACTGCTTGCCCGGCCGGCAATCGCCTCCTCGATGGCCGCCTCCAGTTCAAAGGCCGGCGGAATGGCATCGAACACCAGTTCGCCGTCGATGAACAGTGAGGGAACCGGCGCCACCCGCATATGCTTGTAGACCCCGTCCTCTCCGAAAAGGGAAACGGAAAGTTCGAGGAAACGCTGCTTGCCCTCACCGGTCATAAAGTCCACACGCCGATAGTTCACGTGCTCGGCATAAACGGGCAGCACCGCCTGAACGGCTTCGTCCATGTACAGGCATGGCAGGCAGTAGTCGGCTTTGTACATTACTTCGATTAAAATTTTTTTTGAACGTTTTTCCATGGATACGTCAGCGGTAATTCTGTTGTTACGGGTGTGTTTCAACCAATGATCGCCACCGGTGCGCCCTCAGGTGCACTCATCTGAAAACAGCATCTGGACATCGCGCTTCAGGGCCAGTCCCAGCCCCGCCTCGGCCGCCTTCAGAACCGCCAGGGGCACCGGACACGTCGAATGACAGCCGGCGGTCGTGGCTGCGGCGTATACCGGGTTTTTCATCGGCGGTTTGAAAATATCGACCATGGACAGCTCCGTTACCAGTTCGGCAAGCCGTTTGATCTGGCCGCATGCCGAGCCGGTGATCGCCAGATCCACATGGCGGCGGTTGTGGCCGGAGGCCGTAACCGTGCACCGGAATCCGCAGACACCCGGCTCCACTACGATACAAACGGTTTTCAATTTTTTAATGACTCCATGTCGTCACTCCGGTGTTTTTTCGGTCCCTTTTGCCCCTGATTAAGGATCTCCTCGGCCACCACCCCTTCCAGATGGGGAAACTGGTCGCTCATATGGGGCAGCTGCATGGCGGCCATAAATTCTTTCTGAAAGAGCGGTTCCACACTGAGCTCGATATACTCGACGCTTCGGGCAATCCGATCGGCCTCAGCGCGCTTGTCCACATCGAGCAGGGCCGCACGACAGCCGTCGCCGGCCGCATTGCCGACCCCCTGAATCCGGTTGATGTCACAGTCGGGAAAAAGGCCCATAATCAAAGCTTTTTCCCGGTCTACGTGGGTGCCGAAGGCCCCGGCGATCTTGACGGTATCGACCCGGTCCACCCCCATCCGTTTGAGCATGAGCTTGCAGCCCGCATACAGCGCGCCCTTGGCCAGCTGGATCTGCCGGATGTCCTTCTGGGTGATCACGATATCACGGCCGATGCTGGTCTCTCCGGCCCAGGCCAGAACAAACTCCGGCTGCCCGTTGTGAGCGTTTTTACGAAATCGGTGATGCCCCTGCAACCCCTTGCGGTTGAACACTCCGCTTTTGGTGATGACCCCGGTGCGATAGAGTTCGGCCAGAACATCCAGAATACCGCTTCCGCAAATACCCTTGGCCTGCATGGTTTCGGGGTCGGAAAAACTCTTCCAGGCATCTTTGCCGATCACCTTGTAATCGACCTCCCGGGTTACCGTTCGATGGCACCGGGGGCAGCCCGCATGCCGAAAGCGATTTGAGCGCCTTCAAGAGCCGGTCCGGTTGCACACGATGAAGAGATCAGTTTGTCCTTGTTGCCCAGGACCAGTTCGCCGTTGGTCCCGATATCGATGAGCAGCTGCATCTGCTCGCTTTTGTGAGGGGCTTCGGCGATCAGGACCCCGACGTTGTCGGCTCCCACGAATCCGGCTTCGTTGGGCAGGACGAAAATATTGGCGGACGGATTGATGCGGATGCCCAGATCCCTGGCCCGGATATCCATGCTGTGATGAATCACCGGGGGAAACGGTGAAAGCCCTACGAATTGAGGATCCAGGCCAAGAAAGATATGGTGCATCACCGTATTGAAACAGACGGTCATATCCTCGATATCTTCCCTTGTGAGGCAAAGGGGCGGGGGGGCGTCCGTGCCGTCTCCGGCAGTATCGGTTGGCTGCAATCCGGAAGACGTGCCGGTTCCGGTTTCCCCGTCGGGAAAGGTTCCCTGAATCACCTTTTCGATCAGTGTGTTGATGCCGGCAATGATATCATCCCGCATCCGTTCCAATCCCCCTTCGGTGGTCATGTGATAGGTGATTCGTGACATGACGTCTTCGCCGTATTTGCATTGGGGATTCATCAGCGAAGCCGTGTCGAGCACCGCCATGGTGGTCAGGTCGCAAAGGTAGCCGGCCACTGTCGTCGTGCCCACGTCAATTGCGATGCCAAAGGCCCGTTGCGTGTGCCCCGGCCGCACCCGGATGATTTCCCTGTCGTTCCATACGCTGACCGTTACCTGCCAGTTTCCATCACGCAGGGCACCTGGCAGATCCCTGAGGCAAAAGATATCGATGGTCAGGTCCTTGAGACCGTATTCTTTTTCAAATCCCTGGCAAATCCGTTCAAAATCGCCGGTGGGTGTTGCCATCGTCGGGGGATCTACCGTCAGAAAATAGCATTTGACCGCCGGATTGAGCGTGATCGGGATCTCCCGGGCGGCCTTGCTGACCACCTGCTTGCCGGCCCTGGACTCCTCCGGCACGTAAACCAGGACATCGCCCTGCACTTTTGCCACACACCCGAGCCGGTAGCCTTGTTCCTTTTGCTCGGCAGTGATGAATTTTGCTTCCACGTCTTCCTGCCAGGCGCTGACATGGCCCGGATCGGACGCGATGCCGTATTTTTCAAAAAGCCCCTGTTCAATGCGGACAATGCATTTGCCGCAGACCATCTTTTCGCCGCACAGGGATTCGATGTCAACCCCCAGCTGGCGGGCGGCTTCGATAAGGCTGGTGCCGTCCGGCACGTGTCCTCTTCTTCCGGAAGGCTGGAATATGACCATGGACTGTTTTTCGCTCATGCGACCATCCCTTTTGGAATTCTGCCGACAGCGGGCGTCGGCTTTGCGCCGCAGCGGATTACCGTCTGCACATAAGCGCGCATGTTTTCAGCTATGACGCTTGGCCAGATATCACACCCCGGCCATACCGCATCGACCCCGTCGTCGATGCATTGCCGAATGATCGTCGTCACCATCGTTGCCGTTGTATCGTCACTGCAAAGGGTGAAAACAGGATCGAAATTGCCGAAGATCAGCGCCTGGTCGCCCAGCCGGTTGCGTGTGGCGGCCACATCTGTTTTTTGATCCACGCTGATGGCATCGGCCCCGCAGTCGCGCATCATTTCAACGATCGATCCGGTGGCACCGCATATGTGGTTCACTGTGGGTATATCTACGGCGGCAAATACCCGTGCAAGGTTCGGCCCCACAAAGGTCCGCCACATCCCGGCAGAGACCAGATCCGCGCAGGCGCCCATCTCCCGCACGGTCAGATAATCCACCCCCAGGGCCTCATAATGACGGGCCAGCGAGATGGTCAGCCGGGTCATGAGATCAAGGAACGTCGCAGTTTTTTCCGGAAATTTGCGCATTCCCTTGTACAGCACCTTCAGATCCACCAATTGTCCGGCCAGGGTAAACGGACCAAGGATCCATGTGCCCGTCGCCAGATCGGTGTCCCGGATAAGTGTTTTCAGGGCCTGGTCCACCAGCGGCAGGCGTCCCCTGGACAGAATATCTTCGGGAATACATACATCCTCCATTCGCGACCATTTTTCCTGAACGGTGGGATATAAAACCGTTTCGTCAACGTCGGTGTACAACCGGATACCGCATCCCGCCGCCTCGGCCACTGTGGTCACATCATATGGAACGACAGCCCCGTCCATGCCGAACATCCGGGCAGATGTCAGTGCGGCTTCGGCCATAAGATCCGCGCGGGTATGCACCGCGGAAAACGGAACGTCCAGCCGATCCAGCGCCGGCAGCACAACCGTTCCCAGGCCGCTGAAAACCGGCATGCGGTCAATGGGCTGGCGTCTGAACAACCGCTGAATTCTCTCCCTGGATATCATTTCCCCCATATGCGTATTCCTTTCTTCGGGGGGCGGAACCCCAAGAAACCGTGGGTTTGCGTAAAAGCCGATTTCAACTCAAGTCGCAATTTTTGCCCGCCCGCTGCTTTTCGGTCCATTTCTCTATGCTTTTACTTTTGTTTACTCCCCGGGAACTGCTTTGAAATTGACACCTTTTTTACTATCGGATATGGTACCGGGCATATTTCCAGCACATCGAAAAACGCCCGGCCTCGAAAGACAATCTGAAGCCTGTTTACTCAACCACCAGCACTGCAGGGAGCACACCATGAATCTGACCGCAACCGATCCATCTCCTGAAAAGACAGACATCCTTTTGCTCTCCGGTTTTCTCGGAGCTGGCAAAACCACGCTGCTCAAGCGCATCCTCTCCTGGCAATCCAGCCTGGCGGACACGGTGGTCATCGTCAACGAATTCGGCAGTGTCGGCATCGACGGCGCCCTGCTTCAATCCGCCGGGTCAGATGTCGTCGAGCTGGCCAGCGGCTGCGTCTGCTGCACCCTCAGGAACGATCTCATGGCTACCCTGCTGGATGTTCACCGGCGTTTTGCCCCGCGCCGCATCATCCTGGAAGCATCGGGCGTCGCCGACCCGACAGCCGTGATTTCGCTCTGCTCGGAACCGGTGCTGCGTGAGCAGATGCAGATCGGCAAAACCATCACGGTTTTTGATGCCGACTACTGGGATGCCCGGGACGCTTTCGGAACCATTTTGATGAGTCAGCTGCAGGCCGCGGACCTGATTCTGCTCAACAAGGTCGACCTGCTGGACAAAGCAGAGGTTGCCCTGATTCTCAGGCAGATGCACGCGGCGCTGCCCGGCGCCCAAATCGTGCCCACCATTCAGTGCGCCATCGATCCGGAAACTCTATGGGAGCGCCCAACGGGCAAGCCCGGCCGCCTGGACGCGCAGGTTTTTTTCCCCATGGCCCCGTCATCGGCCGCCCATACAGGTGATGGGCACAACCACCGTGCCGACAATGCCGGTTACGTCGCGTTTTGCTTTGAAAACAATCGCGAAGTAGACGAAAATCGTTTCCACCACTTTCTCGATACCCTTCCCGAAGAAATTTTTCGAATCAAGGGGCCGGTGCGCCTGGCGGATCGCACCGAGCTTTTCAACTATGTCGGCGGCAGAGGGGACTGGTTTGCCTGGGAAGGCGACACCGCCACCCGCCTAGTCTTTATCGGGTGGGATATTGACGAAAATGAAACCCTTGCGGCAATGCAGGCCTGTCTCGCCGACTGACCGGCCGCAGCGATGCCTGTCCATTCCGTTAACCCTTTGCGGCGCCGGGCTGACGCCAGCATGCGGCAGTCGGGTTTCAATGTCCTATGGCAACTTTTCAGTCATCACCAGTCACGCCCCCAGGCCACGGCCAGGCGCCTTTTCAGCGCTTGCCGGGCGATAGCAAGGCCCTTTCGGCATCCCTTCCCGCCGCTTTCCGGAGAGCCTTTGATCGTATCGGAGAAAAAGGCTCGGGGGCGGGCGGCATTCTGACCGGCAACACGCTGTATCTGATTCTGGACCAGGTGCGGCGCCTGGCGGACCACCCTGAAAGGGAAAGGATCCTCTCCGAGGCGGCTGTGGTGAGCTTCATCCACAGGGATTTGATGCTTCCGTTTCTGCGTGCCCGACTGGAGCTCACCCTGACGCCCCGGGAACAGTCGCGGTGGCTGCAGCGCGGCGCGGCCATGGGTCGCAGAGACGCTGGGGCCGGGGCCACCTATTTTCAGCTCAGCGCTAAAGCACACCGGATCCTCGGTCCCCAACGAATGTCTGCCTGGAGCGGTGCGGCCCTGGCGGCGCTGGTCTTTTATCCCGGGATGTCGCAGGCGGTCCGCACATTTTTAGCTGTCTCGCTTGGGCCTGATTTCCCCGCCGAACCTCTTCAGTGGCGCCGGTGCCTGCAGTGTGCCGCCCGAATTGCAGGTGTGTCACCGGCGGCGGCGACAGCTTTTGTGCGCCGCGGGTTTTGCATATTCACCCATTTGTCGACCCCGGATCTGTCCCAATGGATCGCGTGGGGGCTCAACCGCCTCACCACTTACGGAGAGCTCACCGACTTTTTTGCAGGTACCGCGCCCCTGGCCGTTGAGGTCATGGAGCGGATCGCCCCCCGGGTAAGGCTCAGCGACAGGCTGCCGGTGTTGGCTCTGATCTGCGAAGCCTGCCTTGGCCGGCCGGTGCGCATCCGCCCAAGCAGTGTGCTGGCGGGTCGATCAGGATTCTCCGGCGCTGCGGCCACCGACGGGGAGGTTGTTTACCTGCCCGATCGCGCTGCGGATTTCAACAGCTTCAAACTAATGGCGCTGCACCAGACCATGCTGCTGGATTTCACCGACTGGCCTGCCGCCATCCGCCGTCGTTGCCGCGATCCGCGCCGCGCCCATCTGGAGGCCGATCGGCGTCTGCTGCGCCGGATGCCCGCCCTGCATGCGCTGATGGCCTCTGCCGCTACGGGCCGTGCACTGCCGGCAGCCTATCCGGAAACGGACAATGGTCTGCGTATGAGCCGACCGATGCCCTGGTGGGGCGATCTGCTCTTTGAGCTGTTACAACCAACCGGTGAGGTCCCGGCAACGGCCCGCACCCGGGCCGGGAGCGTTTCCGTTCCGGCCGTCGCCGTGGCAGATGATCTCGGGGCGGCCATACCGCTTGCCGACCTCACGGCCCGGCACGCACCGATGACCGCGGCCCGCGAGCGGGTAGGATCCCCCGATCTGGCAACTCCTGGTCCCGAAGAAATGCCGACGACGGTTCAATGCTTTCACCAGAAGGAGTGGGACCGGGACATCGCCGCCTACCGGCCGGACTGGTGTGTGGTGCGCAACCTGCCGCTGCCGGAATCGTTCAACCCCGGCATCACCGCAGTACTGGCAAAACACCGGGGGCTCATCGGTCTTGTGCGCAGGCATTTTGCACGGCTCAAACCGGATCATTATAAACGGCGCAGGGGACAGACCGTGGGCGACGGCCTCGACATCGATGCTCTGATCACCGCCGTGGCAGACCGTCGCTGCCGGTTGCCGATGACACAGCGGGTCTACATCCACAGGGAGAAAAAAGAACGCGATGTGGCCGTGCTTTTTCTCATGGACGCCAGCGGATCCACTGGAGAACCGGTCAATGGCCGCCGCTTTATCACCATCCAGAAAGAGGCCGTGGTGCTCATGTCCGCAGCGCTCGAGGCCCTGGGGGACCCGTATGCGCTGTATGCGTTCAACAGCGAGGGCCGATTCCGGGTGAACGTCATGGCGATCAAGCCGTTCGCAGCACCGTTCGATCAGGCGGCAAAATCCCGCCTCGGCAATCTGGTCCCTGACGGGCTCACCCGCCTGGGAGCGGCGGTGCGTCATGGCGCTTGGCGGCTGGGCCGCGTCAAGGCCCGCACTCGGCTGTTGATGATCCTCACCGATGGCCGGCCCTACGACTATGCATACGGCAATCTGGAATACGCGGTGGCCGACACCCGGCAAGCCTTCCGGGAAGCCCGGCGAAACGGCATTCGCCCCTTCATCATAACCTCGGATAGCAAAGGGGCCGATTACCTGGCGCGCATCACGCCCCTGACCCGACGCATCATCCTGCGCCAGGTACAGATGCTGCCGCGGCTGTTGCCCCGGATCTACCGACGCCTGACAACCTGATCCCCAGGTCGCCGATCGCCCGGGCGCCGCCGGTCTGGCCGGCAGTGCTGCATGTTTCCTGTCACACGTCAAAACGCTTCAGATTGTCAAAGAACCTTTCAAACAGGCTCTCAAGCGGCAAATACCGACCCGGCGATTTTTTCCGCCGTGATGCGTGCGAGCATTTTAAGCAGTCGAGCGTCGGTGCCTTGCCTCGTGAGTTCCTGCAGTACAGTCATTTTGGCCAGCAGCGCTTTTTTAGTCCCAAGGAGCAGGGCTGTCACCAGGAAGCTGAAATCACTGTGGTAACTGGTTTCAAAATCTGTTTGAAGGGACTGCAGCGGTGCCCCCAGCGCGTAGATTTCCCGGAGCAGTGCCAACAGGCGGTCATCGGAAACCGGGGGGCCGTTGCGGATCCGGACCTTACGGCAGTAATCCGGTTCGCCGCTGTTCCATGCGTCCGGGAGGGCAACCCCCATCTTGCGCCACATGGCGGCCACGGCCCGCGATCGTTCCCGGTTTTGCCGCGTCCGCTCCTCGCCGGTCCCGGGTTGCCACAGACCATAGGCCCGGCAGGCAAACGGACGGATATCATAGACGCCGCACCCGGTGCGGTCGCTGCTGAAGGGGCAGCCGCCGGCCCCCACAGGATGGGTCAGGTAAAACCGGACAAAGCCCCTGAGACATTCAACCTGACCGGCTGCCGGCATTTCGCGAATGGCCGCCACCCACTGAAGCGCCTCCACCACCGTCATTTCCGGCTGGCAGATGCAGCAGATGCCCGGCCGGTCGCAAAGGCACCGGGTCTCGGGCATCTGCCGGTATAACCGCTGCAGATCTGAAAATATAGGCTCCGCGGTAATCAGCCCGGCCTCAAACCTGCGGTTGTGCGCTTTTTTATCGCCCGGATCCTGCATCCCTTTCCCCAGTCACCGCTTCATCCCCCACCGCCTTCCGCAGGTGCGATGCCACCTCGCCGGCGGCTTTGGTTTGAATGATGTTCTGCAGCCAGTCGCTGTTGTTCTCAGTGGGGTGGTCCTCTCGGAAATGCGATCCGCGGCTTTCGGTTCGTTCAAGGGCTGCCCGACAGACAAGCCGGGCAACAAGCCGCATATTTTCGAACTCCAGCCGGCGGATCAGATCGCCGGGCGAGCATACGGCCATTTCCGGCCATGTCCCTTCAATCTGCCGCAAGGCGGCTGCCAGCTCTTCGGCCCTGCGGATGATGCCGACCCGTTTCCACATCAGAGCCTGCAGGTCTTGAATCAATCGCCTGGGCCTTTCGCCATCGGTTTGAAACAATTGAATCAGGCGATTTTTTTCCTCCGAGACAGCCTCTCCGGCCACAGCCGGCGACGCCAGGGTGCCGGCCAGCTCGGCCGCTTTCCGGCCGGCAACCGCCCCCATGGTGAAAATCTCCGCCAACGCGTTGCCACCGAGGCGGTTGGCACCGTGCACACCGGCTGCCGCCTCGCCCGCGGCAAACAGGCCCGGCAGGGCTGTCTGGCCGTCCGGATCCGTCACGATTCCCCCCATGCAGAAATGTGCGGTGGGCGCCACCGCAAACACTTTTTCACCCCGGAACCAGCGCGGGGGCAGCAATTGAGCCAGTTGGCGGGCCGTATCATCCGGAATCTGAGACAGGTCCATCCGGATGACCTGTTCCTGGCCGCCGCCGTTGCTGATTTCCGACATGAGGATCCGGGCCAGCTGATCCCGGGTCACTTTGGACGGATCTGCAATCCCGTGGCGCCCCAGGATGTCTTCGCCATCCGGATCGATCAGCG
>ENA-ORCT01000947-ORCT01000947.1-marine-metagenome-genome-assembly--contig:-NODE-947-length-12235-cov-3.038164_pt1 | contig 12235 bp, 11 predicted proteins | sample MGYA00248632_ERZ508511 | MGnify/ENA primary metagenome ERZ508511 (study PRJEB26182, sample SAMN06268839) | marine metagenome | isolation source: Tt an P1-techrep anaerobic enrichment on pine from sediment...
GCGCTATGGCGCGATCCTGGCCAGCCATGACGACACCACCGAGGGCCATGTGGCGACCTCGGCCGGGCATGGCATCAGGCTGGCCGAGTTCCCCACCACGGTCGAGGCCGCGCGCGCCTGCCACGACCACGGCATCGCGGTGATGATGGGGGCGCCGAACCTGATCCGGGGCGGGTCGCATTCGGGCAACGTGGCGGCCAGGGACCTGGCCGAGCTGGACCTGCTGGACATCGTTTCGTCTGATTACGTGCCGGCGGCGCTGATGATGGCGGCGGTGATGCTGGGCGATCTGTGGGACGACATGGCCCGCGGCATCGCCACCGTCACCCGGGCCCCGGCGGACGCCGCCCATCTGCCCGATCGCGGCCGGATCGAGACCGGCGCGCGCGCAGATCTTGTGCGTGTCGCCCGGATCGAAGGCACGCCCATGGTGCGCGAGACCTGGGTGCAGGGGCGGCGGGTGGCCTGAGGCTTCTGCCCGGCGCGCTTTTCTTGTAAGAGGGTCCTTGCGACCGGAAACAGGGAGGGCGCAATGGCAAAAAAACCGGAATCCCCGGGGTTCGACAATCCGTTCACGGCCTTCATGCAGGCCCAGGCCGAGGCCATGGGCCGCATGACCGCATTCAACGCCGCAGTGGCCGAGTCCATGGGGCGCTATGGCCAGGAGTTCGTCGGCTTCGTGCAGGAACGGCTGGCCGAAGACGCCAAGACCCAGCAGGAACTGCTGGCCTGCCGGGACCTGAACAAGCTGGCTGAGATCCAGAACCAGTTTCTCGAACGCGCCATGCAGCAATATACCGACGAGACCGGCCGGCTGGTCGATCTGGGGCGCGAGATGTTCGATCAGGCGCTCAAGCAGGCCCAGAAATAGGCGCTGCGCGCCGCTTGATTGCCTGCAGATTTCCGTGAACTGAGGCTCGCGGCTGCCCGGCGTCGCCGCCGGGCAGTTGGCAGCATTCAGGCGCTGCGCGGCACCGCCTTCAGCATCGGCGTCAGGCCCGCCAGCATGTTCAGGCAGGCGTCGAGCTGGTCGAGGCTGACGAACTCGTCGGGCTTGTGCGCCTGCGCGATCGAGCCGGGGCCGCAGACCACCGCCGACATCCCCAGCGACTGGAACAGCCCCGCCTCGGTGCCGAAGGGCACGGTCTCGGCCTCGTCGCGGCCCGTCAGCTGCGCGACCAGCGCGCGGGCGGCGTTGCCGGGCATCGGCTCCAGCCCGGCCACCTCGCCGATCACCTGGGTCGAGATATCGGCGCCGGGATGGACCGCGCGCATCGCCGGAAGCAGTTCTTCCTCGACATAGCGGGTGATCTCCTCTTTCACGAAATCGGCGTCGGCCTGCTGGACCGGGCGCATTTCCCATTCCACCTCGGCCTTGCCGGCGATCACGTTATGCGCCACGCCGCCCGCGATGCGGCCGAGGTTGATCGTGGTCCAGGGCGGGTGGAAGGGGCTGCCCGACGGCGCCCGCCCGATCAGCGCCTGGCGCAGCTCCAGCAGGCGGCTGACGTAGCGCACGGCGTATTCGGCGGCGTTGACGCCCGCGTCAGGGTCCGAGCCGTGGCCTTCCAGCCCGGTGAACTCGGCGGTGTATTCGCAGCAGCCCTTGTGCGCCTCGACGATATGCATCAGCGTCGGCTCGCCGATGATGGCGATGGAGGGGCGCAGGCCCCGGCTGCGCAGGGATTCGACCAGCGCCTGCCCGCCGAGGCAACCCACCTCCTCGTCATGGGTGAAGGCGAAATGGATGGGGCGGGAGAGCCTCTGCGCCGCGAAGTCCGGGGCCATGGCCACGGCCGCGGCGATGAAGCCCTTCATGTCGCAGCTGCCGCGTCCGTAAAGCCGCCCGTCCTCGCCCCGGTGCATGGCGAAAGGATCGGTGGACCAGTCCTGGTCCTCGACCGGCACCACGTCGGTATGGCCCGACAGCACGATGCCGCCGTCGCCCTCGGGGCCGAGCGTGGCGAAAAGGTTGGCCTTGGTGCCGCTGTCGTCGGCCAGCACCTCCACCCGCGCGCCGATGTCCTCAAGCCGGTTGGCGACGAAGGCGATCATGTCGAGATTGCTGTCGGAAGAGACGGTGGGAAAGCCGATCAGCTCACCCAGCAGCCTTTCGGTGTCTTGCAGCCGTCCCATGTCAGTCCTTCACGATCAGCTTGCGGGGGCGGTTGCAGAAGGTCTCGGCCGGGCCGCTGTCGCGGATCAGGATCGACTCGGTGATCTCCAGCCCCCAGTTCTCCATCCACAGCCCCGGCATGAAGTGGAAGGTCATGCCCGGCTCCAGCACGGTTTCGTCCTCGGCGCGGAGTGAGATGGTGCGCTCGCCCCAGTCGGGCGGGTAGCTCAGCCCGATCGGGTAGCCGCAGCGCGCGCCGCGCTCGATGCCCGCGCGGGTCAGCGGCGCGGCAAGGGCATTGGCGATGTCGCAGGCGCGGTTGCCGGCGCGCGCGGCCTCGAGCCCCGCTTCCAGCCCCTCGACCAGCGCGTCCTCGGCGCGGCGGATATGCTCGGGCGGGGTGCCGAGGAAGATCGTCCGGCAGAAGGGCGCGTGATAGCGGCGGTAGCAGCCGGAGATTTCATAGAAGGTGGCTGCACCCGTTTCGAACTTGCGGCCGTCCCAGGTCAGGTGCGGGGCGGCGGCGTCGGGGCCCGAGGGCAGCAGCGGCACGATGGCCGGGTAATCGCCCCAGTCCTCGCCCGTGCCGCGCATCGCGTCGCGCAGGATCTCGGCCACCAGCTCGTTCTTGGGCAGGCCGGGCTCGACCCGCTCCACGATGCCGTCGACGATGCGCTCGGAAATCGCCGCCGCGCGGCGCATGAAGGCGAGCTCCTCGTCCGATTTCACCGCGCGCTGCCAGTTCACCAGCGCGGTGGCGTCGACCAGTTCGGCCTCGGGCAGTTCCTCGCGCAGGGTGAGGTAGGCCTTGGCGGAGAAATAGTAGTTCTCCAGCTCCACGCCCACGCGCTTGTCGCCGTAGCCGCGGGCCTGGATGATCTCGGCCAGGTCCTGCATCGGGTGGCGCTCGGTCGATTGCACGAAATGGTCGGCATAGCCATGCACCTGGCTGTCCACCATCCAGACCGTGCGCAGCGCGCCGTTGGCGTCCTGCCGGCGGCCCCACCACAGCGGGTCGGCATCGTGGAACACCAGCACGCCCTGGTGCACGTAGAAGGACCAGCCGTCATAGCCTGTCAGCCAGGCCATGTTCGACGGGTCCTCGACGAACAGGATGTCGATACCGGCCTTTTCCATCGCGGCACGGGTTTTCGCCAGGCGGCGGTCATATTCGGCGCGGCTGAACGGTGCACGCTGTTCCGACATGGGCAAACTCCGGACAAGGGCCTCCCTGTTAGAGGCGGGATGTTGACTTTTGGGGGGGGCGCGTGCTGCGTAAATGCGGCGTTGCGCCTGCGGCCACTGTGACAGTGTCGAATGCGCCTGACAAGAACCCAAGAGACGCGACATTCCCGCGTCCATCCGCGACAAGGAGGCCCCATGCCTTTGACGCTGGCCGATATTCTGCGCGCCCGGTCCCGGATCGCCCCGGTGGCGACCGGCACGCCGCTGGTGCCGTCGCCCTATATGAGCGCGGCCGCCGGACAGCCCTTCTGGCTGAAGCTGGAGTGCATGCAGCCCATCGGCGCGTTCAAGCTGCGCGGGGCGCTGAACGCGGTGGCGGGGCTGCCCGAAGGCTGTGCCGGGGTGACCTGCTGCTCCACCGGCAACCACGGCCGCGGCGTGGCCTACGCGGCGCGGGAGCGGGGGATTCGCGCGGTCGTCTGCATGTCCGAGCTGGTGCCGCAGGCCAAGGTCGACGGCATCCGCGCGCTGGGCGCCGAGGTTCGGATCGTGGGGCGCAGCCAGGATGACGCGCTGGCCGAGGCGCAGCGGCTGGTGGCGCAGGAGGGGCTGGTCGAGGTCTCGCCCTTCGACGATCCGCTGGTGATCGCGGGGCAGGGGACGATCGGGCTGGAGATGCTGGAAGAGCGGCCCGATCTGGAGACCCTGCTGGTGCCGCTCTCGGGCGGCGGTCTGGCCGGCGGCGTGGCGCTGGCGGCCAAGGCGATCAAGCCGGGCATCCGCGTCGTCGGCGTCACCATGGAGCGCGGCGCGGCGATGTTCGAATCGATCCGCGCCGGCCATCCGGTGGAGGTCGAGGAGGAGCCCAGCCTCGCCGACAGCCTGGGCGGCGGCATCGGGCTGGACAACAGGCTGAGCTTCGCGCTCTGCCGCGACCTGCTGGACGAGGTGGTGCTGGTCAGCGAGGAGGAGATCTACCGCGCCATGCAGGTGCTCTATCACGAGGACCGGATGGTGGCCGAGGGCGCCTCTGTGGTGGGGCTGGCCGCGATCCTGTCGGGCAAGGTCGCGCCGGGCGCGGGGCCGGTCGGAACCATCGTCACCGGGCGCAATCTGGACATGGGGCAGTTCACCCGTATCGTGGCGGGCCAGGACGTTGACCTGGGCGGGATCACCGTGAAAGGGCAAGGCTATGGCGCATGACATCCTGATCCTGACCGAGGCCGAGCTGCGCAAGGCCGTGCCGCTGGATATCGCCGCCATCGACGTGGTCGAGCGCGCCTTTGCTGCGCTGGCCGAGGGCGGCGTTGTGATGCCCCCGGTGATGTCGATGGAGCTGGCGGCCGCCCATGGCGAGGTGGACGTCAAGACCGCCTATATCCCCGGCTTCGACGGGTTTGCCATCAAGGTCAGCCCCGGCTTCTTCGACAACCCCAGGCTGGGCCTGCCCAGCCTGAACGGGTTGATGATCCTGTTCTCGGCCCAAACCGGGCTGGTGGAGGCGCTGTTTCTGGACAACGGCTACCTGACGGATGTGCGCACCGCCGCCGCCGGGGCCGTGGCCGCCCGGCACCTCGCGCCCGAGACGGTGGAGGTGGCGGGCGTGATCGGCACCGGCATGCAGGCGCGGCTGCAGATCGCCGCGGCGCATCTGGTGCGGCCCTTCGGCCGGGTGCTGGTCTGGGGCAGGGACGCGGAGAAGGCCGCGGCCTGCGCCCGCGACATCGCCGGGATGACCGGCGTGCGCGCCGAATACTGCCCCGACCCGCAGGCGCTGGTGGCGCAGAGCCAGCTCGTCGTCACCACCACGCCTGCGCGCGAGCCGGTGCTCAGGGCCGACTGGCTGCATCCCGGCCTGCATGTCACCGCCATGGGATCGGACCAGCCCGGCAAGAACGAGGTCGAGGCCGCGGCCCTGGCCCGCGCCGATCTCTATGTCGCCGACAATGCCGCCCAATGCGCCAGCCTGGGCGAGCTGCGCGCGGCCGAGCGCGCCGGGCTCTGGACCGGCGGCCTGCCGCCCGAGCTGGGCGAGGTGATCACCGGCAAATGCCCCGGCCGCACCGCGCCCGGGCAGATCACCATCTGCGACCTCACCGGCACCGGCGCCCAGGACACCGCCATCGCCACCCATGCCGCCGCGCTGGCCAGGGCGGCCGGCAGCGGCGTCAAGATCACGGCATAACATCATGACCAGGCTTGATAATCGCGATCTCGAAATCCTGCGCATCCTGTCGCGCGAAGGGCGCATCACCAAGGCCGAGCTGGCCAGCCGGATCAACCTCTCGCCCACGCCCTGCTGGGAACGGCTGAAGCGGCTGGAAAAGGCCGGGATCATCGAGGGCTACGGCGCCCGGATCTCGCTCAAGGCGCTCGGGCCCCATGTCATGGTCTTCGTCTCGGCCGAGCTGGAGAGCCACCGGGCCGAGGATTTCCGCCGCTTCGAGACCGCAGTGGAGGACTACGCGGAGGTGACCGCCTGCTGGGCGCTGGGCGGCGGGTTCGACTACCTGCTGCAGGTGGTGACCCGCGACATCGACAGCTACCAGCGCCTGATCGACCGCATGCTGGAGGCCGAGATCGGGCTGGCGCGCTACTACAGCTACGTGGTGACCAAGCCGGTGAAATCCCCCGGGTGCCTGCCGCTCGACCTGCTGCTGGGGGAGGGCGGGCAGAAGAAGTGACTGCCCGCGCCGCGCGGGGGAGGGGAATATTCTCTGCCCGCGCGCGCCTTTGGTCACATCCTCGCCGGGCAAGGGGGCATTCTGGGGGCAAGCCACCACAGGAGGTGCCCCATGACCACGCAGAAGCCCCTTCCCGTTTCGGCCCTTTCGGGCCTGCGCGACCCGCGGCTGGTGCGCAGTTTCTCCTATATCGGCGGGCGCTGGTGCGCCGCGGCCGACGGCGCCACCTTCCCGGTGACCGACCCCGCCGACGGCGCCTTCCTCGGCGAGGTGGCGAGCCTTTCGGCGGCGGAAAGCGCAGGCGCGATCGATGCGGCGCAGGCGGCCTTTGCCGGCTGGGCCGCGCGCCTGCCGCAGGAGCGCTCGGCGCTGCTGCGCCGCTGGTTCGAGCTGATGCAGGAAAACCGCGAGGACCTTGCCCGCCTGATGGTGCTGGAACAGGGCAAGCCCCTGTCCGAGGCCCGCGGCGAGATCGACTATGCCGCCAGCTTCGTCGAGTTCTATGCCGAAGAGGCCAAGCGCCCCAATATCGAGGGCGTCACCAGCCACCTGCCGGATGCCGAGGTGGAGCTGTGGCGCGAGCCGATGGGGGTGGCCGCGCTGATCACGCCGTGGAATTTCCCCTCCGCGATGCTCACGCGCAAGGCCGCCGCGGCACTGGCCGCGGGCTGCACGGTGGTGGCGCACCCCTCGGCCGAGACGCCGTTCTCGGCGCTGGCGCTGGCCGAACTGGCCGAGCGCGCGGGGCTGCCGGCGGGGGTGTTCAACGTGGTCACCGGCGAGGCGCCCACGGTGGTCAGGCCCTGGGCGGAGGATGCGCGCGTGCGGGCGCTGTCCTTCACCGGCTCCACCGGGGTGGGTAAGCTGCTCTACCGCCAGTCCGCCGACACCGTGAAGCGGCTGGTGCTGGAGCTGGGCGGCCACGCGCCCTTCATCGTCTTCGCCGATGCCGATCTCGGCCGCGCGGTCGAGGAGGCGATCAAGGCCAAGTTCGCCACCTCGGGGCAGGACTGCCTGGGCGCCAACCGCTTCTATATCGAGCGGCCCGTCTACGACGACTTTTGCACCCGCTTCGCCGCCGCCACCGCGGCGCTGAGTGTCGGCCGCGGCATGGACGACCCCGATATCGGCCCGCTGATGAACGAGGCCGCGCTGGCCAAGCAGAAGGCGCATGTCGAGGACGCGCTGGCCCAGGGCGCGCGGCTCCTGACCGGCGGGACGGGGCACCCGGCGGGGCGGCTTTTCTTCCGGCCCACGGTCCTGGCGGACGTGCCAGACAGTGCCCGCATCATGCGCGAGGAGACCTTCGGCCCGGTGGCCCCGCTGAGCCCCTTCGACAGCGAGGAGGAGGTGCTGGCCCGCGCCAATGACAGCGAATACGGGCTGGTGGCCTATCTGCACACGCTAGATGCGCGGCGCATCTACCGCTGCACCCGGGCGCTGCACTACGGCATGGTGGCGGTGAACCGCACCAAGGTGACCGGCGCGCCGATCCCCTTTGGCGGGATGAAGCAGTCGGGCGTGAACCGCGAGGGCGCGCGCCAGGGGATGGAGGCCTTCACCGAGGTCAAATACGTCTGCCGCGACTGGGCCTGAGGCGGGCCTGGCGCGGCCCGCCCGGCGGGCGGCGCGGCTGTCAGGGGCGGGAGCCTCCGGCGGGGATATTTGAGGCCAGAAGAAAACAGGCGCGCCCAGGAAGCGGGGGCGCCGCGCGCATGGAGAAGGAGAGAGCATGCTGAGGAATGACCTGCTTGAGCAATGGGACCGGGAGAATTTCTTCCACCCTTCGACCCATCTGGCCCAGTTCGCGCGGGGCGAGGCGCCGCAGCGGGTGGTGACGGGGGGCGAGGGCGTCTTCATCGAGGATCGCGAGGGCAACCGGCTGCTCGACGCCTTTGCCGGGCTTTACTGCGTGAACGTGGGCTATGGCCGGGCCGAGATCGCCGAGGCCATTGCCCAGCAGGCCAGGGAGCTGGCCTATTACCACGCCTATGTGGGCCACGGCACCGAGGCCTCGATCACCCTTTCCAGGATGATCCTCGACCGGGCGCCCGATCACATGAGCAAGGTCTATTTCGGCCTCTCCGGGTCGGATGCCAACGAGACCAACGTCAAGCTGGTCTGGTATTACAACAACATCCTCGGCCGTCCCGAGAAGAAGAAGATCATCAGCCGCTGGCGCGGCTATCACGGCTCGGGGCTGATGACCGGTTCTCTGACCGGGCTGGAGCTGTTCCACAGGAAATTCGACCTGCCGCTGGCGCAGGTGATCCATACCGAGGCGCCCTATTACTACCGCCGCGCCGACGAGGCGATGAGCGAGGAGGCGTTCTCGGCCCATTGCGCCGCGGAACTGGAGGCGCTGATCGAGCGCGAGGGCGCCGACACCATCGCCGCCTTCATCGGCGAGCCGGTGCTGGGAACGGGGGGCATCGTGCCGCCGCCGGCGGGCTACTGGGCGGCGATCCAGGCGGTGTTGCAGAAGCACGACATCCTGCTGATCGCCGACGAGGTGGTCACCGGCTTTGGCCGCCTGGGCACGATGTTCGGGTCCGAGCATTACGGGCTGAAGCCCGATCTCATCACCATCGCCAAGGGGCTGACCTCGGCCTATGCGCCGCTGTCGGGCTCCATCGTCTCCGAGAAGATGTGGAAGGTGCTGGAGCAGGGCACCGACGAGAACGGCCCCATCGGCCATGGCTGGACCTATTCGGCCCACCCGGTCGGTGCGGCGGCCGGCGTGGCCAACCTGAAGCTGCTCGACGATCTGAACCTGGTGCGGAACGCGGGCCAGACCGGGGCCTATTTCGTGAATGCCATGCGCGACGCGCTGGGCGGCCACGCCAATGTGGGCGAGGTGCGCGGCGAAGGCATGCTCTGCGCCGTGGAACTGGTCGAGGACAAGGCGGGCCGCAAGTTCTACGACCCGGCGGGCAAGCTCGCGCCGCAGGTGGTGGGTGAGATGGCCAGGCAGGGTGTCATCGCGCGGGCCATGCCGCAGGGCGACATCATCGGCTTCGCCCCGCCGCTGTGCCTGAGCCGTGAAGAGGCCGACCAGATCGTCGGCGTCACCGCCAAGGCGCTGAAATCGGTGCTGGGCTGAGGCCCGCCGTGCCGCGAAACAGGGCGGGGCGTCAGCGCCCCGCCTCGAAGCCGCGGCCGAGCGCCCGCCAGCCCAGAACGGTCAGGGCCAGCGCGCCCAGGGCGGCCGCGAGGAAGGGCGCGGTCAGGGCCGCCGCGCGCGGGGCGGTGGCCTCCACCCCCCGCACGATCATCCCCGACAAGAGCAGCCCCACGGGCATCATCCCCCAGGCGAGCAGCCGGTAGAGGCTGTTGACCCTCCCCAGCAGCGCGCCGGGGATGGCGCGCTGCCGGTAGGAGACGGCGACCGTGTTCCAGACCAGCCCGTTGAACTCGAACACCGCCAGCGTGAGCCCCAGTGTCACCGGTCCCGGTGCCAGGGCCATGGCCAGAAAGGCCGGGGCGCTGACGGCCAGTGACCATTGCGCGCTGCGCCCCGCGCCCAGACGGCGCACGATGCCCTCGGCAAGGAAGCCGCCGGCGATGCCGCCCGCCGCGCCCGCGGCCAGCACCAGCCCGTAGGCGCGCGCCCCCAGCCCGAGATTTTCCTGCGTGTGCAGGACCAGCGCGATCATCACCATCTGGAACAGGAGGTTCCACAGGCCGGTAATCCAGGCCAGCAGCCGCAGGAGGGGGGCGTCCCTGAGGAACGCCGCCGCCTCGCCCAGCTCGCGGCGCCAGTTGCGCGCCGCCTGCGGGCGCGGGTGAAAGCGCCCCTGCATGCCCGCCACCAGCGCCACCGCCAGCGCGAAGGCCGCGGCGTTGAAGGCGAAGGGGAAGGGCAGGAAGGCGGCGATCAGCATCGCGCCCAAGGGCGGTCCGATCAGCGCGTTGCCCACCAGCTCGATGCTCCAGAGCCGGCCGTTGGCCTGCTCCAGCCGCTCGTGCGGCACGATGGAGGGCAGCATGGTCTGGGCCGCGTTGTCGCGGAACACCTCGGCGATGCCGACGGTCAGGGCCACGGCGAGGATGGTGGCGAAAAGCGGCATCTCGGTCACGCCGCGATCCGGGGGCGGGGCCAGGGGCAGCGCCGCCCAGAGCGCCAGAGCGGCCAGCGCGAAGGCCGCGGCGCGCAGAAGGTCCATGGTGAGGATCAGGCGGCGCCGGTCCAGCCGGTCGGTGACGATCCCGGCGGGCAGGGCGAACAGGAACCAAGGCAGGCGCAGCGCCACCGGCACCAGCGCGATGAGCAAGGGGTCGCGCGTCAGCAGCGAGGCGAGCCAGCTCCAGGCCAGGGTGGCGATGCCGTCGCCGAGATTGGTCAGGCCGCTGGCAAGAACGAAACGGCTGAAAGGCGAGGAAAACAAACGGAAAATCCCTGAAAGGAACGAATGGCCGATACTCGGCCATGACCGGAAGGGGCTGTCAACGGCGGCGGAAAGGGTGACTTGGGGTAAGCCGGGGAGAATACCCTCGTTCCGCGGCCCGGCACGCGGCATTGGACAGGCGGGAAACGGCCTGCCATTCTTGGCCGGGCAGGAAAACGGGGGAAAGAGCATGTCCGGACGGGTCTTCACGGCGGTTGCCGCAACGCTCATCCTGGCCGCGCCTTCGGTGGCAAGGGCCGAGCCCGACCTGTGCCAGGCCAACGGCCTGCTGCCTTGGCCGGGCTGGCTGGCGAGCGTCGAGCAGATGAACCCCGGCATCTTCCATTTCGACCTTCCCCAGCCCTATCGCGAGCGCCTTCTCGCCGCCTATCCCTGCGAGGACCGGGGCGTGGGCTGCCCGCCCGATCACGTGGTGGTGTTCTACTGCAGCGGAAACAGCATGGTTCTGTTCGCCTATGAGAAAAGCGGCTGCGCCATCCGGGCCGAGCAGGTGCCGCTGGAAACCTACCGCAGCGTGGTGGCCAGCGAGATTGCCTGCAGCGGCGAGGTGATGACGGGCGACGCGGCCGTCCTGCCGGACTGAGGCGTCAGGGGGGCGCTGCCCGTTTCGCTTCGCGATGTGCATGGACCGGCTGCCGACCGGAATGACGGGCTGAACAGATCTTCCGCCCGGCGGCCTGAGCGTTGCGGACCCTCCGCCATCGCCGGATATTCCGCGGCGCACCGGCTGGTGATCCTGGGCGGCGGCATCGGCGGAACCACCCCTGAAACGGCGTTGGGCACGGGCGAGCTGGCCCGCCTCTCTGCCGGGATGCCCCGGGGCGACGCCCAGAACGGCGCCGCGCTGCATGAGGAATACCGGGGCACAGGCTGCTGCAATACCGCGCGCGGGCCAATGACGCCGCCAGCGGCATGCGCGTCTTCGCGCAGCGGCCGAGCGGGGTGGAGAGCGCCGAGCTTGCGGCCTGTCACGCGGGGGCCCGGGCGAACAGCTCCGGGTCTTCCGCGGAGAGACGCGGCCGCCCGGCTCAGGCCAGGGCGGCCGCGATCGCGTCCAGCCCCTCGGTCAGGGCGGCGGGGCCGGGCTGCAGGATCAGGGGAGACTTGATCTCGATGATCCGCCGCTGCGCCACGGCGGGGATCTCTTCCCAGCCGGGACGCGCGGCGATGCGCTCGGGGCGGACCTTCTTGCCGCACCAGGAGGCGAGAATGATATCGGGGGCCGCCGCGATCACCTGGTCGGAACTCACGATGCGGTCGCGCGCCGATTTCTCCCCCGCCAGTTCCGCGAACACGTCCTCGCCCCCGGCGATCCCGATCAGCTCGGACACCCAGCCGATGCCCGAGATCATCGGTTCGTCCCATTCCTCGAAATAGACCCGCGGGCGGGAATGGCCCCGGCGCGCCCCGGCCAGGTCCGCCAGCCGCGCCTCGTAGCCGCGTGCCAGCGCCTCGGCCTTGTCCGCGCAGCCGGTCAGCGCGCCCAGACTGCGGATCATGGCCAGGATGCCCGCGATGTCACGCTGGTTGAACCCCAGCACCGTCACGCCCTCGCGCATCAGCGCGGCGGCGATTTCGGCCTGAAGGTCGGAAAAGCACAGCACGAGGTCCGGCGCTAGTGCCATGACCTTGGGGATGTCGGCCGAGGTGAAGGCCGAGACCCGTGGCTTTTCCCGCCGCACCCTTTTGGGGCATACGGCGTAGCCCGAGACGCCCACGATGCGGTGCTCCTGCCCCAGCAGGTAGAGCGTTTCCACCGTCTCCTCGGTCAGGCAGACGATGCGTTCGGGAGGAAAGCGGCGCATGGCTCAGGCCTCGGCCATATGCGCGGCGGCGGGCCG
>ENA-ORCT01000948-ORCT01000948.1-marine-metagenome-genome-assembly--contig:-NODE-948-length-12229-cov-3.684003_pt1 | contig 12229 bp, 11 predicted proteins | sample MGYA00248632_ERZ508511 | MGnify/ENA primary metagenome ERZ508511 (study PRJEB26182, sample SAMN06268839) | marine metagenome | isolation source: Tt an P1-techrep anaerobic enrichment on pine from sediment...
CCCCCACAGGCCTTTCGCGTTAACAACCACTCTGCGATCGAACCCCTTATTCGCCTATTGAAAACGGCAGGGTATGGAAAAACTATTCCTTCACAATCATAGCCACCTTATCGGCCGCATCGGCAAGGTCTGTCGCCGTGATAAAATTAAGCCCGGATTCGGTCAGAATCCTGCGCCCGTCATCCACGTTGGTGCCTTCCATGCGGACCACCACAGGAACGTTGATGCCTGTTTTCCTGGCGGCCTGCACGACCCCTTCGGCAAGGACATCGCAGCGAAGAATTCCGCCAAAGATATTAATCAAAATGCCCTTGACATTCTCATCGCCCAAAATGATCCGAAAACCGTTCTCTACCATCTTTGCATCAGCGCCCCCGCCAACATCCAGAAAGTTGGCCGGTTCGGCACCGGCTCGTTTGATAATGTCCATGGTCGCCATGGCCAGGCCGGCACCGTTGACCATATTGCCGACATTTCCGCCGAGGTTGATGTAGTTCAAGTTGTATCTGGAAGCCTCCACCTCCAGCGGATCTTCTTCGTCCGGATCGCGATATTCCAGAATATCCTTGTGCCGGAACAGGGCATTGCTGTCGAAATTCAGCTTGGCATCCAGCGCAACAACGGTTTTTTCTTTGGTAATCACCAGTGGATTGATCTCCACCAGCGAACAGTCACAAGTGGTAAAAAGCCGGTACAAATTGTTGAGCATGGTCACAAACGGTTTGATCACCTCGGGCGCCAGGTTCAACCCGAAAGCGGCTTGCCGGCAGTGAAACGGCTGAATGCCAGTGCGAGGATCAACGTATATCGTAATAATCTTCTCGGGCGCTTTTTCCGCTACCGATTCGATATCCATCCCGCCGGCTTCACTGGCCATTATCACGTGTTTGGCCGTGCCCCGATCCGGCAGGATACTTAGGTAAAGCTCTTTGTCGATAGCCACCCCCTGTTCGACCAGGACTTTGTTAACCTTCTTCCCTTCAGGCCCGGTCTGGTGAGTCACCAGGTTCATTCCGATGATGGAGGCGGCATGCTTCCGAGCCTCAGCCGGTGACTGGGCCAATTTTACACCGCCGCCCTTGCCCCGGCCGCCTGCATGGATTTGGGCTTTGACAACGACCGGAAAACTGCCGAGCGTCTCGGCCGCTTGCCGGGCTTCAACCGGGTTGAATGCCACCTGTCCCTCGGGAACCGAAATACCGTACGTTCTGAATAATGCCTTGGCCTGATACTCATGTACCTTCATATTTAAAAAATCTCTTTCATAGGTGGCCAGCGCCGATTCCAACACCTCGAACTCTTCAGGTGATCCGCCTTGTCACCATATTCCCTCAATTTCTCGCAAACCGTGAAGGTAGAGTCGACCACTGGCAACAAACATGGAGTACTTCGTTGCCAAAACCGGTATGTTGTACGATCTGGCCAGTTCCAGCACATCGTCGTCCGGTTTTTTACCCCTGACATATACCACGGCGCCGACCTTTCCGGTGATGGCCGTCCTCATGATCTGTTCGCCGGTATGGCCGGTAAGCAGTAGTGCCTCCCGAATCACCGCCTTCATAACGTCATCCGCCAGATCCCCTCCCCCGGCAGCAAGGACAGTTCTGTCCCGCGGGTCATCCACAAGCACGCTAGCGGAGAGTATTTCTCGTATTTCCGATATCTTCATGCCGCATCAATCGCCTCCTGTAATTTACCCCGAAAAGCCTTATACTATAGGTGGTCAGGTTTCTTCTCAAAATTACAGCGCTGTAAAACTGCTTTAAATTCACGAGCAGTTTTTCAAAACGGATAAACTTGCTCGGACCCAATTCATCATATTCTACATTCTTATAAGCTGGAGATAGGGCCATTAGATGCGGTGGACTCAAGCAGTTCGACCTCGCTTTCGCCCACCGAAAAAAACGCTGGGGTGACCTTCTGATCCGCCACCGTCTCCTCTCCCTCGAAAAGCAGACAAAGAATGTCTGCCCAGAACTTTTTACCGTTTTCTATGCTGTTGACGGCAACTCCCAGGTAATCAGTTTTAAAATTTTCATATACTTATCCTTTGTCTCGTGGAATGATTTTACGAATCAGAATTTCGATCGTTCGGCAAGAAGCTCGTTAACGGTTTTCACGGAGTCGCAAATCTGTCGCTCTTATAGTGGTGTGTTGTCTGATGACATGAAGCCCTTGTCTCTTCAATTTGTAATCAGTTGCACGCGGCCCCTTAATTGGATGGGTCAGGCAACATTGATGGTCAAAGACCCAATTTAAGGTAGATCCCATAGCTGCCGCGGGCCATATTTCCCCGTCGGTCTTCGACAATTGTTCTAAAATCATGAATAATTCCTCGGACATAGTCTTGATACTCAGTGGGCACTTACAGGTAACAATGTTATTTCCTCGGAAACGTCACCAGAGCCCATCAGCCACTCCATAGCCTTATTGTCGGTTCTAAACACCTCAAAGGCCATAGGGGATCGACAAATTTCCAAGAGGGTTTGCCAAATCCTGGCCACACCGAAATTCACATCCTGAGGGGCAAATATAGCGACTCGCTTTGCATTATCAACCGAATCGGACAAGCGATGTTTTATAACCTCCCGGAAAGTGTTTATCAAAAAAAGCATATCTTCTTCCCTGATTTTTTGAAGAGATGCTTCTGACAAGTCTATCAAGCAATATCGCCCCAAAAAACCAGTAGAAAAATCTGCAAGCAGACGCATAAACGCTTCTCGAGATACCTCACTGGTAAGTCGGAAGATTATTAAATCCGTATCTTTTTTCTCTTCAATTAACCATTTCATTGTCCAACTCCAGATAACCTTCCGTTATCCACAAGCACAGTTACAGAGAAGATATCCGTAATCATAGGTATTTTCAGCGTGAATTGTTTCATCATCCAAAGACTGGAGATAAATTGCCGCATTCGGTTTTGGCAGCCTGCTGGCTCAATATGAGAGTTTCGTCACCGCACGAAATTGACCTGTTGAACAATTTTCTCGGCTTCGATCGTTTGTTTGATCTCTTTTTGAAGGGTTAAATCCCAAATGGGTACAATCAGCGATATATAGTGGCCGGTTGTACCTATCCGATTTTTCCATTTTTCAACAAAGCCCTGGACGAGGGCATAACTCACGCCACCGGCCCCACAGCAAGTTGTATCAAATACGGCATGACCGAACAGATAGAAAACCTCACGTCCTTTAACTTGCAGCCGAACTTCATCGGTCAAAACGCAGTATCCGCCAATGGCGATCGTTTTTTCTCCAAGCTCCCGGTGAACGTATTCAAAAGGATGTGGAACCGACATTTTATTCCGAATGTTTCTACTCCTGCAGAACAAGAGCTACAAAATCCCCTCGAGAACATGGCCATCAGGTTATAGATGACTATTAATAAATAGTAATTAGTTAACCAGGCCAAATAATGCCTTTCCGAAAAAATCAAACACGCAATTTCGAAAGTTATGCCGTCGAGGGGACTCGAATTTTTCCATGACGACCTAGTGCCGCAAAACCTTCTTGTCTATCTTGCCCACCGAGGTCATCGGAATGCACTCGACAAACTCTATAATTTTGGGAACCTTGTATGGCGCCATTTTTTCCCGGGCAAAAGCGATCAGCTCCGATTCAATTTCCTTATCGGGCTTGGCTTTGTATGGCTCGCTTTTCTGAACCACGAGTTTGACCAGTTCACTGTCCGGACGCTCCAGGTTCGGCAATCCCACCAGTGCACACATGCCTACGGCCGGATGCTGGTAAAATTTATTCTCTACTTCACTGGAATAAACCTTGTAGCCACCGACGATAATCATGTCCTTGGTCCGATCCACCACATAAACATAGCCCTGCTCGTCCATGCAGCCCACATCGCCGGTATACATCCACAGACGACCGTCATGTTCCCTCAAGGCTTTATCCGTCTCCGCAGGCTTATTCAAATAGCCCCGCATTACCTGGGGGCTGCTTAAGATCATCTCCCCTTCATGGCCGGCCGGCACTTCGGTAACCCCATCGTTAAGATCAACAATTTTGAACTCGATGTTTGGCAACGGCAGCCCCACAGACCCGGGCTTCTTGGTTCCTCGGGCAGGATTGGCGGCGATAAAGGGCAAGGTTTCCGTCATACCCCAGACCTCCACCAGTTTTCCTTTACCAATGACGTTCTCCAGGACGGCAATGGATTCCACAGGAAACGGCGACGCGCCTGACACCCAGTAATCGAGTTGGGAAAAATCGAGGTGACGGAAAGTCTCATCCGCCAGGAGCATTAATGACAGTGAGGGAACGTTGCCAATAATGGTCGGACGATACCGTTGCATACTATCGATGATCAGCGGCAGGTTACGCGGGTCGGGAATCAACACCTGGGCCTGGCCGAAACCAATGGAACAACAGGCTACAAAAAGGCCGGCAACGTGAAACATTGGAAAAGCCGACAGCCAGCATCCCTTTCCCCGCTCAAAACAAAGCCATGTGCCCAACTGATTGATATTATGTACCATATTACCATGGGTCAGCACGGCGCCTTTGGGCACCCCAGTTGTGCCACCCGTGTATTGTATGAAACAATCATCATTGGCACTCAAATCAACTGTGGCGGGTTCAGAGGAACAATCGGTCATAAAGGCCGTTAAAGACAATACTGTTTTTCCGCTCAACGGTTCAATGGCTGGCTGTGATTTTGTACCGGAAAGCAAATCGGTCAGACCAGTCACAACCACCAATTCGGTTTCAGGTGCCCTGTCTGCAATTTGCATTACTTTCTCATTGTAAATCGCATCCAGAGTAATCAAGATCCGGGCACCGCAATCATTAAGCTGAAATACCATTTCATCCGGGCTTAATAACGGCGCCAGACCCGATACAATGCATCCGGCTCGGAGGGCTCCGGTTATGGCAATCAGGTATTGCGGGCTGTTGGGCAGATTGACAGCGACAATATCACCGGGGACTATCCCGTTCTTCTGAAGGGCTGAGGCAAAGCGACCGGACTGCTCCAGCAAATCACCGAATGTAAAATCAGCTCCCATGAAATGATAGGCGATCTGATCCTGAAAATCGCGCATGCACTTTAAGAAAACATCAGTTAATGATATATCGGGTATGGAAATTTCCTTTGGAACATGGTCATCATAGAACTGTAACCAGGGTTTCCTGGAATTCATCATCATATACCTCCCATGGGGGGGTTATTTCTCAATATGCGAATCAGCAAATCAGTTTTCCCAATGATCGATGATCTGTTCACCTGTTATCCCGGTCAATTTAATTCCGCCATGGCGTTGGCCAGGATGATCTTGCCTTCTGCGGTTTTGGTCTGAATGATGTATGCGGTCGAATCCACCTTCCAGCCCTCGGTGATCAGCGTGTCACCGGGGCATACCGGGTTCATGAACCGGACAGCCAGCGATTTCAGGCGATCCGGATCGCCATCGCATGCAGCATGGACGATGGCTTTCCCGGCAATCCCCAGGCTGCAAAGTCCGTGGAGGATCGGGCGGTCAAACCCGCCTTTTCGGGCAAAATCCGGATCGATGTGAAGGGGGTTCTTGTCGCCGCTCAGGCGATACAGCGCCGCCTGATTGGCAAAGGTCTCAAACGTGTCCTGAAAATCCGGCGCTTTTCCTTCGGGGGGCAGAATTTTTTCCGTTTTCGGGCCGCGATCTCCGCCGAAGTTGCCGGCACTGCGGTCGACCAGGACAATCTGGTTTTCAAACAGAAGTTCGCCGTTTTCACCGTGAGTTTCGAAATTCAGGTTCACTACCGCGCCATTGTCCCCCTTGTCGTAAACGGAGGTGCATACGGCCGTGGTGGTAAGTTTACCCTTCACTGGTATCGGCTTGTGGAGCACGATCTTCTGCTCCCCATGAAGCACCTTGAACATATTCAGTTTCAGCGCAGAGAACACAGGGACCATTGCCGGCATGCAGGGAACCACGGCAAAGGTCGGATACACCTTGAGGTTTTTTTCATAAACGAAATCCAACTCGTCTACACCGGCGCCGATACCCAGTGCATACAGAATTGCGGCATCCTCATTGTATGTAAATGAAACGGAATCCAATTTCTTCCCGATAAGATCCAGATTCAAGGCCATAGTTATCCTCCCGATTCAAGGGCATGGAAACGTCACCCATTAGGCCCATGTTTTCCATGCCCCTGCTTCATCATAAAAAAAATCGCCCGAAATCCTCTCGCAGCGGTGCGTCTCGGCGATATTCTCTCCGCTTTTTCAGTACGCTGAAACCTCGGCTGCCGAGAAGTCCGGATTGAATGCATCCGAGGGTGTCGATTTACCCAGCGAATCCGCCGCCGACCACCAGGCACTGCCCGGAGACATAGTTGGACAACGGTGAGGCAAAGAAAAGCATGGCAGAAGCCGCTTCCTCAGCACTGCCGGCCCGCCCCATGGGTATCATGTGAGCGAACATCTGGCGCTGTTTTTCAGGGATCCCCAGTTCGATCTTCTCTCCGCCCTGGTCCACAGCCTCACCCTTTTCTTTGGCTTGGGTCAGACGAGTGTCGATCATGCCGAAGGCGACAGCATTGGCCTGAACATTATAGCGGGCCCATTCCTTGCCGATCGTTTTCGTCAACCCGATGACACCGGCCTTACCCGACGAGTAGTTTGCCTGGCCCACGTTGCCGCCCACTCCCGCAATAGAGGAAACATTGACTATTTTTCGGGCAACAGGGGTTTTGCCCTCGGCCATTTCCTGTTTGGCGGCATCGCAGAAATAGGGTTTTGCCGCCCGGATGAGACGGAAGGGAGACTTCAGATGCAGGTTCAGAATGGTATCCCACTGTTCGTCCGTCATCTTGTGGATCATGGAATCCCAGGTAAAACCGGCGTTGTTGACGATGATGTGCAGGCCGCCCCAGGTGTCCACCGCCGCCTTGACGATACCCTCGGCAAAATCTTCAGCGGTTGCATCTCCCACATAGGCGATGGCTTCACCGCCGGCACTTTTGATGTCAGCCACGGTTTCTTCTGCCGGCTTGGCATCGATATCGCTCACCACCACCCTGGCGCCTTCGGCAGCGAACATCATAGCGGCAGCGCGTCCGATCCCTCTTCCGGATCCGGTAATGATCGCCACTTTTCCATCGAGCATTTTTTCCATAATTTTTCTCCTTTCTGGTAATTACTTTCCAGTATAAACAGGTGATCTTCGCTCAACGCGCGCACTCAGCGCTTCAAAGAAATCGGTCGTGGTCATTGCTTTGTTCAACGCCAGATTTTCCTGATCCAGAGCGTTTGCCATGGCATCGATCAGAGGCGCATGAAGGGCACGTTTAGCCATTCGAACCGCCAAACCCGCCCCTTTTGGCGGAACCAGTTTCAGGGCCTGCTTTTGAGCATACGGCAGCAGTTCCTCATGGGGCAGCACGGCGTTGATCAACCCCATTGCTTCCAATTCCCCGGCGGTGATCTTCCGGCCGAAGTAAATCAATTCCTTTGCTTTCTGAAATCCGGCCAGCCGCGGCAATATGTAACTGGATGCAAATTCCGGTACTATTCCCAGCGGCACAAACGGCAGCTGCGCCCAGGCATGTTCCGATGCGAATATCAAATCCGCGCAGGCCAGCGGCATGGTGAATCCGGCACCGATGGCAAAGCCGTTAATGGCGGCAATCACGGGTTTATCCAATTTCCACATCGTTAATGTGAGCCGTTTTTGTGCGATATCCGTTCGATCGATCCGATATGGGTCATCGGCGTTCAGCTCTGCATCGCCACCGCCCAGTGCCTCCTCCCTGGGATTGAAGTACCCCCCGCTGCTGAAGGCCTCCCGGGTGGGGTTGTTTCCATCAGGGTCCTTGGCGCCCGTGATGATCATGGCTGTGGCGCCAGGGTCCTTTTGTACTTCATCGGCTGCCAGACAGAGTTCCATAAACGAATGAAACGTCAGGGAATTCTTCCTTTTGGGCTGGTTCAGGGTAACCCGGACGATCCCTGTTGTCTCATCTTTCCGATAAAGAATGTCTTGGAATTCTTCAGGATTCATTGACATCAACCTTTACGATTTCGTGTAGACAACAACCAATCGCGCCCGCATGGAGCGCGATTGGCTGGGGTGCTTCAGTTAACAACCGGCCATCAATCCCTGCCGATAATAGACAACGCACAAACATTGCTGTGGGGAAAACCGCCCAGGTTGTGGGTGAGCCCCATCCGGGCGTTTTTCACCTGACGCTCTTCACCGACCCGCTCCAGAAGCTGCTCGTACATGGCATAAATCATGCGCAGTCCGGATGCGCCGATGGGATGACCAAAACACTTCAAACCGCCGTCCACCTGGCAGGGAACCGGGCCGTCCAGATCGTAAAAGCCACCCATCACATCTTCGTAGGCACCGCCCTTGGGGGAGATGTGAAGGTCCTCCATGGTGACGAACTCGGTGATCGAGAAACAGTCATGGACTTCACACATACTGATCGCTTCTCTCGGGTTTTGAATACCGGCTTCTTCGTACGCTTTTTCCGCTGCGATCCGGGTGGTGGCAAAATGCGACCCGTCCCACTCGGTACCAAGGGCTTCCTGGCCGGAACTGACAGCGCCCTGCAGTGCCTTGACTTTGATCATATCCTGATTTGGTTTCAGGCTTTTTGCAATTTCCGGAGTGGTGACGATTGCCGCCGCCGAGCCGTCGCTGACGCCGCAACAGTCAAAAAGCCCGAGGGGGTAGGCAATCAACGGCGCCGCCTTGATGATCTCTTCCGACACCGGTTTTCGAAGGTGAGCCTTGGGATTCATACTGCCGTTTGCGTGGCTTTTGGCGGAAATATGGGCAATGGCGTCTTTAATTTTCTCCATGGACACGCCCCACTTGGCGCTGTATGCCGTCGCCAGCTGGGCGAACATGCCCGGAGCGGTAAGATTTGCCCCCATCATATAGTCATTGATGCCCAATGCCGCGCCTCCCGGCAAACCGCCGTAGCCGGTGTCCTTCAGCTTCTCCACACCAAGGGCCAGAACGATGTCGTAGACACCGGCTGCAACCGAGTAGCAGGCCGCCCTGAACGCTTCGGTGGCCGTAGCACAGAAATTTTCAGTCCGGGTTACCGGGATGTACGGCAGCTTCAATGCGCCGGCAAGTGGAACGGCGGCTTTACCAAGGTTGATTTCATCGTAATGGGTCCCGACGTATGCCGCCTGAATTTCCTTTTTTTCAATTCCGGCATCTTCCAGGCACTCGACAAATGCCTCAACCGCCAGGTCCTCAGCACTTGCGTCCCATCGCTCACCGAACCGGGTACATCCCATGCCCAATATTGCGACCTTATCTTTGATTCCGTCAGCCATTTATTCCACCTCCTTTACGGGGACAGCCTTCCAGAAATATCCGGTAATATCTCTTCCCGCATCATAGTATTTTCTGCGGAAGCTCATGGTCACGGCCATGCCGGTTTTGACTTCCTTCATGTCACAGTCGGTAAAGTCGAAAAGCATCTTGCCGCCGCCCTCGAATACAACCTGGCCGTAGACCGCCGGCGGATTCAAGCTCGCGGCGAGCATGTCCCCGGTAAAACTGGCAATATGGCCGATTTTGTCAGAGAAAAGATAATCGTCCATCTGATCGACGGCACCGCACTCGGGATTAACGCACATCTTCTGCGGCGGGAGTTGAACCGTTCCGCACTTGCGGCATTTTCCACCCCAGAGTCCGAGGACGGTTTTTCGGTTTCGCCAGAGGGCGGACCACCGGGTCCAGAGATCTTCTTCCGCCCGGAGCCCCGTATCTCCCGGCAGGATGTCACGCCAGACCAGATACTTGGTGTAGTTATCCAAATCCGCCCGGCTGGCCAGCGCTCCGGAAACACCTTTTGCGCCGTTTGCGTGGGATATATTTTCCGTCACTTCAAACCAGAGGGCATCACACCCGCTCCCGAAGCTGACGACCAGAATCTGATCACCGGGTTTTGCTGCTTCCAGGGCCGCTACCAGCATAACAAGGGAGTGGGCCGCGCCACAGTGCCCCACCTCCTGCTGCAGGTTGGACTGATCCGCCTCCGGAGCTATCCCCAGCACCTTGTTCAGCTTCTTGCGAGCCGCGGCATACTGGCAGTCATATACGACCTTTGAAAAGTCATCGATTTTAAGCGAGTATTTCGCCAAAAGACCGTTAACAGCCTCAGGAACAATCCGATCAAATCCAACATCCCGGATCCAGCGGTCTTCCCACTGACGATCGAACTTGGCATTTGCCCCCCGATAATGATCCCCGAAGTCACAGGTAACCGAGAACGAACCCTTGAATTCGGCGATTACATTCTCATCTCCGACGACCAGGGCAGCGGCCGCGTCCCCGAAGATCAGCTCCTGGGGCGATGCGGGTTGCCCCAGCCGGCAGTCGGCAGCAGTGACCATGAGGTTGGATACACCCTTGGAGCCAACGGCTTCCAGAGCCGAAAGCAGCGCGGATGTCCCCGCCTTCAAGCCGCCGGAAAAATCCGCCGCCCGGATTTGGTCCCCCAGCCCCAAGGCAGCGGAAACGATGCCGGCATTGAGCCGCTCCTTGTACGGCATACTTGTCGAGGCGAAGTAAACCCCTCCCAGCTTGTTCCTGTCCATTCCGTTGAGCGAATCCAGCCCGGCGGCCACGGCCATGGTGATACTGTCTTCGTCAAAATTGGCCACAGCCTTTTCGCCCTTGGCGTTGGCGATATTGGCCGGGTTCATCCAGCCCATGGCCTGATAGATTAGTTTCCGGTTCAATCTGTACCGCGGCACATAACCGCCATACGTACATATTCCTGCCATGCGTCCTCCTTTATTTGAATAAGGTTTTCGTTTTCATTCTCGCTGTTGAAGGAGCAATGCTATCGGAGCATAGCCGTTGGTGTTGATCTTTTAAGTAAATATTACTTACACCACAGGCAAAAAAAATTACCGCTGCCCCAGCCTAAACAACCCAATTAAAGACACACCAGTTACATCCTTTGGCGTATCGTCGATCCACACCATTTATCGGAAAGCTGAACGATAGCAGCCAACCGATGGCCTTACAGTCCAGCGTTATTGACCAAATCAATCAGGTGTTGGAAAACAATTGTTATCCCGGCTTCGTTTTGCCGTCGCCGCGGCATCATTTTCGGCCTTCTGACCAACGGACAACGTGTCCTCGGAGCACATCCGTCAGAGTAAAACAAGCCAGTCAATTGAATGTAAAAATTACATACAAATTTTTAATGACTATTTCAAGCCTTTTTGTAATCCTCTGGAACAATCAGGCCATCTTACCGAGCCACCTCAGTCTGATCGTTGCTGGCAGGCAATCGCTTCCCCCCCCCCTGACCACCAGGGAATACGGCGACATTACCCAGCGTATGGCTTGTCAGACCGAGCAAGGAAGCTCCTGTCTCATTTCAACAGAAAATAACTGCCAAACCACTTTATTTCACGGTACCTGTTCGTTTTCCATATTACATACGGTAAAAGCATACATACTTACCTATTCAAATCGACTGTTAATTCATCGGTTTTCCAATGGGCTCTCAGGTTGACTCTTACAATTCCGTTCATAGCATCAGGAATAATGTCAACCTGAAGCACTGAAAGGAGAGCGACATGAAAAACATATTTCTGATTACAATTGCATTTTCGTTCATTGTTTTCACCTCCGCATCTGCGTTTGGCGAGCAGATCGAGGGAACGGTTCAGGGGTTCAACTGCGTGACGTCGGGGAAAATATGTCCGCTGGATAAAGACGATCCAGCGGCATCAGCAGAGCGAGCCTTTGTCATTCTTGAAGAGAACGGAACGGATTTTTACTTTGTGCCGGTCCTCGGTCGTGAGGACATGGTCAGGCACCTTCTTGAAAAGGTTCGCATAACCGGCGAAACGGATGAAAAATACAACGCTATTGCCGCCACATCACTGGAGGTCTGGAACGGTGATGAATGGGAGGTTGTGTGGCCGATAGGGCTCAGCAACGACTGGGGAGAGAAGCTATTTATTTACACAATAGGAATGTAACTAACCGGATAGAGAACTCAAAAAGGAACTGAAAACAAGCAACGCGCTCCGGGGCAACGCAGGTATCCTGAATGTGGAAAACTATTCTCTATGGCATCGAGCACTGATAGCTGCAACCGATTCGATTGGCCTCACTGATGGCCGTACCTTCGCTCCGGGCAAGTAAATATGCAGGAACAGGAAGTGCCGGCAACCATCAACCGCAGGCATCAAGCAGCTCCGCCACCGGCGGATGGTCACCGGCCACCTGCCTCTGGAA
>ENA-ORCT01000949-ORCT01000949.1-marine-metagenome-genome-assembly--contig:-NODE-949-length-12228-cov-2.903136_pt1 | contig 12228 bp, 6 predicted proteins | sample MGYA00248632_ERZ508511 | MGnify/ENA primary metagenome ERZ508511 (study PRJEB26182, sample SAMN06268839) | marine metagenome | isolation source: Tt an P1-techrep anaerobic enrichment on pine from sediment...
CCCGATCGAGCACCATATCGGCCACCTGCCGGGCCACATCCGTGCCGCCGAGCCCCATGGCAACTCCGATATTAGCGGCCTTGAGCGCCGGCCCGTCATTGATGCCGTCTCCGGTCATGGCCACCACCCGACCCGACTCCTGAAGGCTGCGTACGATCTGCAGCTTCTGGGCAGGATTGACCCGGGAAAACACCTGGACATCGCGTGTGAGGGCGTTGAGCAGCTGCGGGTCCATGGAGGCAAACTGAGAGGAATCCAGAAGACGGGGGGCCCGGCAACCGGCAAGATTGATCCGGTCTGCTACGGCAAAGGCCGTGGCATTCTGATCACCGGTAATCATAACCGTTTCAATACCGGCCCGGTGCATACGGGCAATCATCGACTTCATGCCTTTGCGGATCGGTTCGGCCATTCCCACCAGCCCGATCCAGACCAGCCCCGTGTCCACATCCGTCTCCTCTCCCGGCGGGATGTCCCGGCAGGCAAATCCCAGCACTCGAAGAGCATCGGCGGCCATCCGCTCGTTTTCGATTTCAATGGTGGCCACCGTTCGATCGTCCAGATCATGTTCCAGTCCGTCCACCAGCTGCCGGTCGCACATGGCCAGGACCTCCATGGGATCACCTTTCACCAGCACCAGATACCGGCCGGCCGGCGCGGCGTGAACCGTCACCATGTAGCGCCGAAGCTCACTCCGATGCCGGACCTGAATCAACGGGTGGGACCGGTAGACCGTCGGCACATCCAACCCCGACAGAATTGCCAGATGGATAAGGGCGTTCTCAGTTGGCGATCCCTTGAGCAGGGGCCGCCGCGATGCTGCATTGAATTCAGCCCTGGATTCATTGCACAGCAGACAGGCCTGAAGCAGACGCCGAAGATCGGCCACCTGAAGCGGATCGAAATCATCCCCGCCGCTGGTAAACCGGCGCCTGGCAATCTTGACATGACGACCACCGGCATACAGGCTCAACACCGAGATACGACTTCGTGTAATGGTACCGGTTTTGTCAAAGCAGACGATCTTTACATTGCCGAGGGTTTCCAGGGCATAGAGACGCTGAATCGACACCCGGCTCCGTTTCAGCCGCTGGATGCCCAGGGCCAGGTTGAAAAATGCAGCCGACGGCAGCCCCACCGGCAGGGCCGAAGCAGCCAGGGCGACAAGAATTCGGATAGAGGCCAGCCAACCGAAACCCCGGGCTGCCCAGAGGAAAAAAACCATGGGGCAGATCCCCCCGCCGGCAATCACCAGGCGGCCGGTCAGTTGATTGAGCTGATCGATCAGCGGCGTGCGCGGAGGAAGGGTCTCATTGAGCAGATCGTGGAGCCGGCCGTATTCCGTCTCCCGCCCGGTTGTCACCACCACGGCTGATCCGGAGCCCCCGACCACCAGGGTCCCCATGTAAATCATGTTCCGGCGATTCACCAGGGGCACAGCAGCGTTCTCAAGCGGCCCAACCGTCTTATCAACCGGCAAACTCTCGCCGGTAAGCACGGATTCGTCAATTTTCAGATGTGACGATTCAACGATTCGGCAATCCGCACCAATGAACGTCCCGGGCTTGAGAAGAATCAGGTCACCGACCACCAGAGCCTCACCGGCCACCTCCCGACGCCGGCCGTCCCGAATGACTTGGGCTCTGGGTCGCGGCAGATGCCTGAGGGCCACGATGGCCTTTTCCGTGCGCCGCTCGAGGACATAACCCATCACCGTGTTGGTAATCAGCATTGCGGTCAGCGCCGCAGCCTCGATAATGCCGCCGGTCAAAACGGATATGATGGCTTCGGCAGACAGAAGCAGAGTAGGCAGGGAATTGATCTGATCGAGTAAAATGGCACGGCGGGTGCGCCCCCGGGTCTCGGCAATCCGGTTGGGCCCCAGCTCGTGAAGCCGGTGCCTTGCCTGCTCCGGGGTCAGCCCGAACCCCGGCACGCAACCTAACTGCTCCTGGACGATTCGGGCATCCATTACATGCCAGGGAGCGCCAACGTACGATGTCTGTGCTGCCTGAAGGGAGTTATTGTCATCGAAAACCGGGGAAAGTTCCTGTGACTTGACAGCACTCCGGACGACCTGCTGAATACCCGACTCAATCTGCTGAAGATCAAGACCAGGATCGAATATCACCAGGATGCTGCCGGTGACGGAGCTAACAGTGACCCTTGAGATGCCGGATAACCGAGGCAGGCGAAGCGACACAATGGTGGCCAGAGTGCCATTTCCCCGCAATTGCCGGCTTTTGAAGCGGGCCCGTCCCTTAACAGCCGTATGCACGGGCAGTAGGTTAACCGGACTGGACATAATTGATCCTTAACGTGTCCAATTTTGCCGAATGCTGCGATGTTTTTTGGTAGAGCCTGTTTGAAAACCAGGCTCTTGGAGAGGGAACTGTAACCGGAAACCCGCTGGAACCCGGATTCTATCGGCAGGAAGTCCGTATAAACAGATCGGGTAGGTTCAGGCAGTTTCAGACTGAATGGTTGTTATAAGTTAAAATGAGGTGCCAGGAGTGTCAATGACTTCCGGAAAGCCACCTGTGGGCAATATGAATCCCCAAAAAACCCGACTGGTTATTCCACAACCCCGCCCCGGATAAACCGGGAATCCCTGATCACAGGTTCCAAATCTCAAAACAAAAAACTAAACGGCCAATTTTTCAGACCGGAGCATCCAGAACACAGCGATGCCCGCCAGAAAACCGACGGCAAGGTTCGATGCCAGGGTGATGCCCAATATAACCAGAGCCACAAACAGGTCTTTTCGCTCCCCCATATCGATAATGGTCAACGCCAGCTGAGTGCCGGAAAAAAACAGCAGCACTCCCAGCACGGCCATGGGCATAAGGTATACCACGGCAAGGGCCCTGGCCCCGAAAACAATCGCCAGAGACAGAAACAGCCCGCCGATAATCAGATTGGATCCGGCGGTTCTGGCGCCGAACCGATAATGAGCGGCCAGCCCGCCGGCCCCATTGCAAATGGGCATGCCGCCAACAGCAAAAGAGAATAGATTCGCCAGGCCCATACCCAGGGTGAGCGCCCGGTATGTGACTTTTCTGGAATGCTCTCCAAAATATTCATGGGACAAATCGGCATTGGCAACCACGGCATTACCGAGGGTCATTGGCATCTGGGGCAGGACCAATGCCAGCAAAGCAATCGCGAAATCCCCACCGCCGGGCCATCCGAACGGCAGTAGTTCCGGCAGAAAAAATCCCGGGGCGAGCAGGTCAAACCCTTCATGGGTACCGAGTAACAGACCGACAAGCAGGCCGCCGGCCACCACCACGAGTCCGGCGGGTATCCGACGGTTTTCAAGCAGAAGCAGAGTCAGCAACCCGCCGGCAATGCCGATAAGGATCCCAAGCGGCAAGGGGCCGATATGCTGGAAAACGAGGTATGGTTCGGCGAGTTGCCGAAGCACCTGAAACGTCGAGGTTCCCATCATAAAGCGAACCCCCTGGGCCATCAGAAGGGCACCGGTAGACAGTTGGACCCCCCGGATGACCGCCTTTGGTATGCATCGACCGATCACCGTTATCGCATGAGTTCCCCCGATCACCAGGAGAAACACACCGACCAGCGCACCGGAAGCCAGAATTTGCTCGGCAGGCATGGACGTGGCAATGGCGTACGCACCGATAACCTTCATGGGCTGGACCGGAACCGTAACCCGGAAATACAGGCCCGACAGGATGTAATACAGCCCAATAGAAAAAAATATACCGGTAGGGCTCAATCCGTTGACCAGGATCATTCCGACAGCCATGGGCAACAAGGTTCCAAGGTCGCCCAGCGACCCGGCGACTTCCATCCGATTGAAACGAATACCAAGCATCTCACGCCTCCCGAGTGTCCGAAGCCAGATTGAAAAAATTTAAAATAAACCGGCACGCAGGTATTGCTTCTTTACGTTATTGGGTATATACTCATAACATTGATCGTTCAATTTGCCGCACACTTAAAAGCCGGTACAACCCGAACCTGTTAAACCTTACTCGCCGTTGAATGCGTTTTCAACTACCTCATCTGGGTGTGATGATCGGGTCGCCGTGACTAAATGGTTCTGTTTGTAAAGATGGTGACGCACCGAAATTCCCGAGGCACCGGACGCACTGCGTTAAACAGGAGAATACCCGGCGTATTCGAGCGTCGGGCAGCGAAACGGGTCGGAGTGCATCGGCGATCAAATTCCACTGTATTTATGAATAGAGCCACCCAGGAACGCGGATTTAATCGATTGCAATACTATTGCGCCGAATGTTAGTTCATAGGCATGGCGTTTCAGAACTCCGGTGATCAGATCGACCGGTCCCATCAATCTCGCAGCAACGGGTTCCAGCGTTTAAGTATTTTTTTTCAAGCGGCTGGCTTTCGGGCAAACCCGGATAAATAATCAGATAAGGAACGCGGATTTATTTAATTGCAAGAATATTGCGCAGGATGTTGGTTCATCTTCAAGGCGCGTCAGCTGTTTCATACTGTACGTATGAGGTCGCTGACGCAACGCCGAAGATGGGCCAACAGACAAGCAAGAAATTGTAATTAATTAAATTCGCGTTCCTAAGGGCACACACGGGCCTTACATTCCGTGCCCCCGACAATCGCCAAAAAATGCGGATTAAACTATTCGCATTCCAAAAAGCAGCTGAAATTTGTTCAACGCACGTAAAACGTCTTCGGTTTATCCGAATGAGGAGGTGCAATGGAATTGAACAATTTCATGATCGGCGAATGGACACGCGGCGATGCAGCCATGGGATTCATCATTTTCCTGCTCTGGGGGTATTCCTGGGGCAAAGACATCACCGCCACACCGCTTCGTCGACTGGCCCTGGCTCTGGTTGGCGTTGCCGTATGTACCCTGGTGTCCACATGGATGCATTTTGGCGCATTTGCCTCGCCCCGGCATGACAGCTTATCGCCCGATTCCACGATAAGCGAATACCGGGACGATAGCGATCGGCCGGGGGAATATGGACTTAAAGTCTATTTTTTCTTTCTTGCCGCCAGCATGATTGGTTATGGCGCCGGCACCCAGAAGGCAAAAAAAATCACCCGTACCCTGGCGCAGATGAAAGAGTGGCTCGACACCTATGAATCGGGCAATCCGGAAAGTCCGACGGAACCTGATCCCGGCCCGGATCCGGAAACCGCGGAGCGGCCCGGCCGGGAATTCGAAAAGCAGCAACCTGACGCCAGGAATGGGTCTGAATGACTCATCCGGTCTGAATCGTCGAGTCATCCTGACACGCTTCAGATACCATCCGCCCCGGGCACCATCTCTGTAGTTGCGTGCTATCAGCCTGCCCTTGCATCAGATCAGGCAAAATTGCACCTCGCATCGCCCGCGTCAATTCCCCGTTGCATAAACAGCCGGCATTCGCGTGCCGGTAGATGGCATGGTATGGCGCCAAGGCCATCGACAACCCATGGCAGGCATATTGCAAAGACTCAAGCTCGATTGATCGTGCTGGATGAAGCGAAACGCGTTCCGCACACCAGTCAAAAAACACGAAAAATACCGGGGGGTATTTTGCAGGGCAACCGATTTCTTAACTTGATTTTCAAACGCATTTGAATAACCATTGTACATGGGATTTCGGTGCCGGATAATCCGGCGTAGCTACTTGGGATGAGGGGAAAAAGGGGAATAATAAATATTTTTTCCGCAACCCTGAGAGAGGAATAACGCGCAAACAGCTAAGGAGGGAAAAAGGCTATGGACAAGATACTTCGTATCGATGTCGGAGCGGAGGGAGGACCCAAAGCAACGGTTACCGACCTGGGTGAATATGCAGGTATGGGCGGTCGTGGAATGACCTCCATGGTAGTCAGCAATGAAGTCCCGGCGGACTGCCCCCCGCTCGGACCCGAAAACAAGCTGGTTTTCGCACCGGGTCTGATGACCGGATCGGCGGCATCTACCTCGGGCCGGATTTCGGTCGGCTGCAAAAGCCCGCTGACCGGCGGTATCAAGGAAGCAAACTCCGGTGGTCAGGGCGGACAGGTCATGGCCAGGCTCGGCTATGCGGCCCTTATCATCGAAGGCGAACCCGCCTCCGACGACATTTATAAAGTCACAATCAATAAAGATGGCGTGAGCATTGCTCTATGCAATGAGTACAAGCTTCTGCCGAATTACGATCTGGCCGAAAAAATAAAGGCCGAGCACAGCGACAAAGTCGCGATGATTTCCATCGGCCCTGCCGGTGAGATGAAAATGTGCGCTGCATCGATTGCGGTCACGGACCGGGAATTCCGTCCCTCCCGGCACGCCGGACGTGGCGGCGTGGGGGCTGTGATGGGCGCCAAGGGAATCAAGGTCATCGTTCTGAATGATGAAGGGTGCAAGATGCGCTCGCCCAAGGACCCTGAAAAATTCAAGGCGGCCAACAAAACCTTTGTCCAGGGGCTGCGCAGCCACGCGGTGACCGGCGAGGGTCTGCCGGCCTACGGCACCAACGTGCTGACCAATGTGATCAACGAGGCCGGTGCCTATCCGACCTACAACTTCAAACAGGGACAGTACGACGACGCCGGCAAGATCAGCGGCGAGACCTATGCGGAACTGGAAAGCAAACGCGGCGGAAATCCGACTCATGGCTGCCATCGCGGCTGCGCCATCCAGTGCTCCGGCATTTATGTGGACAAGGACGGCAACTATATCACCAAACAGCCCGAGTATGAGACCGTATGGGCCCATGGCGGAAACTGCGGGATCTGCGATCCGGACGATATTGCCAAACTCGACTTCATGGACGACAACTTCGGCCTGGATACCATTGAAATGGGCGTCGCCATCGGCGTAGCAATGGAAGCCGGCCTGATTAAATTCGGCGATGCCGAGGGCGCCATCAAGCTGTTGGAAGAAGTCGGCAAGGGTACTCCCCTGGGCCGGATCCTGGGCAACGGCGCCGGCATGACGGCCAAGGCATTCGGCATCGAACGGGCACCGGTGGTCAAAAATCAGGCCTTGCCCGCCTATGATCCCCGGGCCGTCAAGGGTATCGGTGTCACCTACGCCACCACCCCCATGGGAGCCGACCACACAGCCGGCTATGCAATCGCCACCAATATCCTCAAGGTAGGCGGCGATGTGGATCCGCTGAGCCCCGGAGGCCAGATCGAACTCTCCCGCAATCTCCAGATCGCCACAGCGGCCCTGGATACGGCAGGCTACTGCCTGTTCATTGCCTTTGCCATCCTTGATCAGTCAGAGACGTTCAACGCCATGGTCGAGAGTATCAACGCCATGCACGGCCTGAGCATGACTGGCGACGATGTGGTGGAACTGGGCAAAAAAGTCCTCTCCATGGAGCGTGACTTCAATGCCAGGGCGGGATTCACCAAGGAAGACGACCGGCTGCCGAAATTTTTCAGGCGTGAAGCCGTCGCGCCGCACAACGTGACCTTCGACATTCCGGACGAAGAGTTGGACCAGGTATTCAACTGGTAACCGCTGATCCGGCGATGAACGCGTAACAACTGAACGGGGAGCCTCCGAATCCGGATGCTCCCCGTTTTTGTCACTACAAACCCAGTTGAATTGACCCGGCTCGCTCACTGGTATTCCGCCACACCCGTGCCTACCGTAGCAGATGGGCAACGGACGAAAACAGGCTCGTAGTAAGGGCTTCAGCCCTTTTCTTGACGGTGGGATGCTTTTTGCCCGAAGCCCTTTGAGTATCGTATCGTTCACCCACCTGATTGTATGCTAATTACTAATCGCTAACCACTAACAGCTAATTGCCATAAACTACCCATCCACCCCATATGCCTTCAGCTTCCGGTACAGGGTTTTTCGCCCGATCCCCAGAATCTCCGATGCCTTGGCCCGGTTGCCGTCAACATAGTTGAGCACCCGCAGGATGTGCTCCTTTTCCAGGTCATCCAGGGATAAAAACGGCGTATCGCGCCGCATGCCCCGGGCCGCCTCCACCAGTTCCCTGGGCAGAGCCTGCTCGGTAATCAGCCCGTTTTCCGACAGGATCACCCCCCGCTCGATGACATTCTGCAACTCGCGGATATTCCCCGGCCAGTCATAGGCCAGCAGGCACTGGGTGGCCCTGGCGGTAATTCGGCACGGTGTATCGCCCGAGCGCAGCCGTTCGCGAAAATAATCGACCAGCAGAGGGATATCCTCCTTTCTCTCCCGCAGCGGCGGCAGATCGATCCGGAACACATTGAGCCGGTGATAGAGGGCTTCGCTGAACCGGCCGTCCGCCACCTCGTCGACCAGATTCCGATTGGTGGCAAACAGAAACCGGATGTCCACCCGCCGCTCGTTCTGATCTCCGACCGGGCGATAAGTCTGGTTCTCCAGCACCCGAAGAAGCGACGCCTGGACCTCCATGGGCAGCTCGCCGACCTCGTCGAGGAACAACGTGCCGTTATCGGCCAGGAACAAGAGCCCCTCGCTGGATTCCGCCGCGCCGGTAAATGCCCCTTTACGATGGCCGAACAGCTCGCTTCGAATCAGCTCCCGCTGCAAGGTCCCGCAGTTTTTGGTAATCAGCGGCTGATCAGCGCGCCGGCTGCGGCTGTGAATCACCCGGGCCACCACGCTCTTTCCCGTGCCGCTTTCCCCGGTAAGCAGCACCGGCACCTGGGTTGGGGCGACTTTTTCTATGAGAAAGCGAACCTGATCCACAGCCGGTGAAATTCCAATCAGCTTGTGAGACGGTTCATCTTTCTGGCGATGACGAAGCAGCAGGTTCTCCCGCTGGAGACGGACCCGCTGAAAGGCTTTTTCGATCACCAGCTCCAGCCGGTCGAGGTTAAACGGTTTGGTAATGTAGTCGTAGGCGCTCATCTTCATGGCCTCGACCGCACTGTCCACATCGCCATACCCGGTGATCAGGATCACCTCCACGCCGGGGATGGTTTCCTGAAAGGTCTCCATCAACTCGATGCCGTTGCCGTCAGGCAATCGGAGATCCAGCACAGCCACATCAAATCGCTGTTTTCGGGAAAGGCAAAGGGCCTCGTTAACCGACCCGGCAGTGGTGATAGTCCGCCGGGGCGAGGCCAGCTCCTTCTCGGCCAGGCGACGGATCGACTGTTCGTCGTCGACAACTAATATCTGAATGGTCTCGTGTTCTGTCATAAAATGTGTCTTATCAGGACAGAAGGGGCAATCGGACCCGAAACGACGCCCCCTTCCCTTCCCGGCTGTCCACCAGGATTTCCCCCTGATGCTGTAAAATTATATTGTAACAGGTCGACAGGCCGACTCCAATGCCCTTGCCGACCGGTTTGGTGGTAAAAAACGGATCGAACAGCTTGTCCAGGTGCTCGCGGGCGATTCCGCATCCGGTATCGTCAACGGACAATGTGCACCAGCACTCGTCTTCGTTCCGGGTTCGAATGGTAATATTTCCCTTCTCCTGGATGGCATCCAGGGCATTGAGGATCAAATTGAGAACCACCTGCTTCAACTCGGCCGCCACACCCAGGGTCCTTGGCTCAACCGGATCCAGATCCAGACAGATGGCCTTGGGAAGCTTCTTTTTCAACTGATGCTCCAGAAGCTTCAAAACGTCCGTAACCAGACTGTTAAGGGCCACGGGTGCAAAATCGGCACGCTCTCTGGGACTGAAGGTCAGAAGGTTCTGAACGATGTCCCGGCACCGCAGGCACTCGGCGATAATGATATCAATGTATTCCTGAAAATCCCCGGCAAGCTTCTGATCGGCCACATTGCCACTCAGACGGTCGGCCAGTTTCGGCAGCCGGCGCCTGAGCCCTTCGGCAAACCCGCTGATGGCCGTCAGCGGGTTGTTGATCTCATGGGCCACCCCGGCAGCTAGCAGGCCGATGGTGGCCATCTTCTCCGCATGGTAAAACTTGGCCTGGTATTCTTTTTCCACGGTGACATCGCGTTTGAGAAGCAGGATGCCCCTTGGCTCTCCATTTATATCCGACAGAGGAGAAGCGGTAATCTCAAAATGCCGGTTGCTCCCGTTTATCGAATAGATAAACGTGTGACGCCGCATGGCATTGTTGACCAGCGCATCGACCACCGGGCAGGGATCACAGGGCCGGTCCCGGTCCCGGAAAACCCGGTAACAAAACTTCCCCACCGGATCCGGATGCCGAAAGGTCTTGTGAAAGACGTGGTTCACGGTCCGTATCCTGAAATCGGGTGCCACCACGGCCATCACGTCGGAGATGCCATCGAGGATACCCTGGATCTGGCTTCGCTTCTGCTCCAGCTTCAGGTTGGATTCCTGGAGCTCCCGGATCTTGATCTGGAGTTCGCGGAAAAACCCAAGCTTGGTATGCTCAAGGCCGATCAAATCCTCCAGGCGGGTTCGGGATGTCATCACCATGCCTCCTTGCAGAGCGTCAGCATATCTTCCCAGGACGCCAGGCGGGGGTTGGTCAGCAGGCAGGAGTCGTGGGCCGCCATCCGGCACACCTGTTCAAGCTGCGCGGGGTCCGAAACGATATCGCTAAGCCGGGTGGAAACGTTCAGCGACTGACAGAACTCCTCGAACTTTTCGATACCGATCATGGCCGTTTCCCGGTCGCTGCCAAGGCGTCTTCCCAGGATAATCTCGCCAATATCGGCAATCTTTTTCGGGCATGCCGGCAGGTTATACCGCATGACGGGGGGCAGCAGCACCGGGTGAATCAGGCCGTGCACCACGTCCAGCATACCGCCCAGGGAATGGGCCAGGGCGTGAACCAGTCCCAGACTGGCGTTACTGAACGCCATGCCCGCAGATGTGCCGGCGATGCTCAATTGCTCCAGGGCATCATTTTCGCGTGACTCCAAGGCCTTTGGCAGGTAGCGGATAATCAACTCAATGGCCTTCAGCGAGTGGACTTCGGTAAACGCGGAGGCCAGAGTGGAAACATAGGACTCCACCGCATGAGACAAGGCGTCGATGGCAGCGGAAATGATCAGGGATCGGGTCTTGGTGCGCAGGATATCCGGATCGATGATCGACACATTGGGCACCAGGGTACGGCTGATGATGGACATTTTGACCCGCCGGTTGACATCGTTGATGATGGCAAACTGCGAGATGTCGGAACCGCTGCCGGCCGTTGAGGGAATAAAGAGCATCGGCGGCAGCGGATGAAGAATCCGGTTGGCCCCTTCATAGTCGTGCACCGCACCGCCGTTGCTGGCCACCATGGCAATGCCCTTGGCGGCATCCATGGGGCTCCCGCCGCCAATGGCCATGACCACGTCGCAACCAGCCTCCTGGTAGCAGCGCACCCCTTCGTTGACCTGGTGGTCCCGGGGGTTGGCGTTGATCCTGTTGAAGTAGACCCACTCGAGTCGTTCGGCCTTCAAAATGGACTGGAGGCGTTCGACCCAGCCAGCCTTTTCGAGCCCCGCATCGCTCACCAGGAAAACGCGATCAGCCCCCAGGCGCTTGGCGCACAAGGCCGCGTATTTCATGCTGCCAGGACCGAACAGAATTTCGGGAACCGAAAATTTTCGCACGTCCATGGTCTGGTCCTCCCGACGTTGAAGCTGTGCGAAGTTCGTGCCAGCGAACGCGCCAACGATTTCCAGGGATCAGTGCAGGGTCAGACGCTGGATGGGTCAAAGCGACCCGAAATCCCTTTGGCGGGCGAGTCAACCTGCCCCGCCTGGGGGGGGCGGGCGGAGGCCTTTTTTTTCAGCTACCCCGCCGAGGTCATTCTTTCTTGGCGACTATGCTAACTGATTTAGGTTCAATTTTCAAAGAGATATCTGTCGGCGTGTCTAGGCGGTCATCATCCGACAGGCATTCTGGCCTATTATTTGCCATTAAAATGGCGCAAGTTTTTCATCCTCACACCCTTTTGACAAAGGAGTAAACCATGACCGTCCAAGAACAAGTATTCGGATTTTTCATTCCCACCGTGACCCTCATGGGGATTGGTGCGCACAAGGAAATCGGCAACCAGATCAAGGTGCTGGGGGGCAAAAAGCCTTTCATCTGCACGGACAAGGGCATCACTGGGGCGGGCATCGCGGATCAGATCGCCGCGGTGATCAAAGAAGAGTGCGGTGTGAAGCCGGTTGTCTACGACGGCACCCAGCCCAACCCCACCGACAAGAACGTCCATGAGGGCTACGATTTTTACAAGTCCAAGAAATGCGATCTCATCATTTCCCTGGGCGGCGGCAGTTCTCACGACTGCGGCAAGGGGATCGGCATCGTGGCCACCAACGGCGGCAACATCCGCGACTACGAAGGTGTGGATCAATCCAAGAAG
>ENA-ORCT01000950-ORCT01000950.1-marine-metagenome-genome-assembly--contig:-NODE-950-length-12220-cov-3.618299_pt1 | contig 12220 bp, 9 predicted proteins | sample MGYA00248632_ERZ508511 | MGnify/ENA primary metagenome ERZ508511 (study PRJEB26182, sample SAMN06268839) | marine metagenome | isolation source: Tt an P1-techrep anaerobic enrichment on pine from sediment...
ATGTTGCTGGGGTATTGGCATTGAAAAAAGAATTGGCCGCTCGCCATTTTGACATCACCCTGGATCTCCAGCGACATCTCAAAAGCGGTTTTTTTTCCCTACTTTCCAGAGCCAGAAAACGGGTGGGGTTTCATCCGCGAAATGCCAAAGAATTCAACTGGCTTTTCAATACTGAGCATATCGATTATTACCCGGACGACCTGCCGAAGCTGGACCACTACCTGAAATTCACAGAGCATCTGAATTTGCCGCAACCGGAAAAACTTGATTTCGGTTTTTCCTGGTTGAACGATGCGAATTTCAAACCGGGTGCCTTACGAGGCCTGCATAAAAAAGCGGTGGCCATGGTCATGGGATCATCCTGGAAATCCAAGGACTGGACGAGGGAGGGGTACATTCAGCTGGCCAGTCGGGTTCTGGCCTGGGGAACCCACGCCGTTATTCTGCTTGGGGACCGGAGTCAGACCGAAGCGGCCGGCATGTTGCGCAAAACCATCAATTCACCCGATCTCATCAATCTGACCGGACGGACATCTCTGGTCGAACTGGCCGCCGCATTACGATTTTCCAGCGTGGCTGTCGGTCCCGATTCCGGCCCCGGGCACATGGCCTCGGCGGTAGGAACGCCTTATGTATCCCTTTTTGGTCCGACTTCACCCCAACGGGTGGCACCGTATAAAAGCGAACATCTGGTGATTGCCGCCGGCGAGCAGTGCGCGCCCTGTTACAAAAAAAGCTGCCCGGGCAAAGGTGCCCGGTGCATGGCCAACATCCGCCCTGCCGATGTGGAGGGAAAGCTCATCCAGGCACTAAAGGAAGCAGCGGAGAAGAATAGCGAGTGAAGCTATCGCTAAAAGATAACCGGATTCGATTCTGTATCGAATCTCCCCCGGATTCCGGATGTCATGTTTCGGTGTTCAGTCGGATTTTTTCACCAAAACATCCTCCATGATCAAATACTGAAGGTCGGACCCGTAAAACATATTCAGCGCATCGGCGGGGGGGCAGACAATCGGTTCTCCCCGGCGGTTCAGCGAGGTATTGAGAACGACAGGGATCCCGCGGAGCTTTTCCAGCTCTTCAATCAGCGCATAATACCTCGGGTTTGTATCCCGTGACACAACCTGAGCCCGGGCGGTGCCATCCTCGTGGACCACCTCTGGAATCCGCTTTTTCCATTCTTCGGCCACGTTGAAGGCAAAAGTCATGTACGGTGCCGGATGATCGGTCTGCAGAATTTCCGGTGCGGCCCGATCCAGAATGCTGGGACAAAACGGTCGCCACCGCTCCCTGTACTTGATCTGCTCGTTGATCCGATCTGCAATCCCCGGCTGACTGGGATCGCCCAGGATACTCCGGTTACCCAACGCCCGGGGGCCAAACTCCATCCGCCCCTGAAACCAGGCCAGCGGATTTCCATCGGCAAGGATGCGAGCTGCAGTCTCCGGCGCATTGTCGATTCGCTCCCATTTCGGCTCTCGCTCGTCTACCCTGCAGGCCTGGATGCACTCATCGGTGGTAAACTCGGGGCCCAGATATACATGATTCATTTTCCGGACCGGGTCACCATGTTGTGCGGCCACATAAGAGGCCGCGCCGATGGCCGTTCCGGCATCGCTGGCTGCCGGCTGGACATAGAGCTCCTTGAGATACGGAAGGTCAATGACTTTCTGATTCAGCTTGACATTCAGAGCCACGCCCCCCGCATAACACAGTTTTCCGGTCTCGCGCAGGAGATCACCCAGATAGGTATCGATCAGTTTCAGGGCCACATCTTCCAGCAGCTTTTGCATGCTGGCCGCATAATCGACATAGGGATCGTCGATGTCATCCCCTTCCCGTTTGGGTCCCAGCCAGCCGACCAGCTCCGGTCCAAAATAATACCCCAGGCCATTCTGTTTATATCGTCGCAACCCGATAGTGTTGACAAGCCTGGTGTTGACACTGAACGATGACCCGTTGCAGCTTATCAGTCGGGAAAAATCAAACCGATCCGGGTTCCCGTATGGCGCCATGCCCATAACCTTGAACTCGCCATCGAGCATTTCAAATCCCAGATACTGGGTCAGTGCCCCATAGACACCACCGAGTGAATCCGGGTCATAAAATTCCTTGATCTTATGAATTCGGCCGTTTTCACCGTAACCGAAAAAGGTGGTGGCGTACTCACCTTTCCCGTCGATTCCCAGAATGGCAGTCTTTCCTTCAAACCCGCTCAAATGGTAAGCACTGCTGGCGTGGGCCAGGTGATGCTCCACAGGTATAAAAGGCGTTTTCGCCGGATCGATGCCCAGCTGCCCCATCAGCTCCAGAATAGCCTGTCGATTTCGTCGAAATCGCCGATTGCCATTAAAAATTGCTGTCAGCGAGCGATCCGGGGCATACCAATAGCGCCGGGCGAAATGCCAGCGGCCCGGGTTGAAAAAACCGATCCTGGCATACGGAAACGCAACCGCATCAACCTGCTGCGGTCGGATACCGGCTGATTTCAGGCAAAATTGAGCGGCATGATATGGCCATTTTTGTTTGGCGTGCTTGTCTCTGAGAAATCGCTCTTCTTCTGCCGCGGCTACCAGATTGCCGTCTACAAACAAGGCCGCGGACGGATCATGGGTGAGTGCACCGGACAAGCCAAGTACGATCATGTCTATCTCCTTCACTGCAGGCGATCAAAAATAAAATCGGCAACCCCCTGGCTATCGGCTCCGAATGAAATCCGGATTCCAATCACGTAAAGATCAAGCGGCAAATCGGGGATATGTGCTGTCATTCGCGCGGCATCCTTTTCGGTTGTAACCAGATGCGCCGCATCAATTTCACGGGCTCTGCCCAGCAACCGCTTTACATCAGCATCCGAATACCAGTGGTGGTCGGGAAACGCCTCAAAACCGGCAAGTCGGAACCCCTTGGATACCGCTGTATCTCGAAAATCCTGATTTCTGGCTATTCCGGAAAACGCCAGAGTCCTTCCGGCAGGCGGCAATTCATCGACACCAGATTCGCGCTTCAAAAAAAACTCGCCGGTGCTCGTGCATGAATGTCGGGCCAGGCGATACACATAGGAAACATGCCGGGATCGAAAAAGCGGCCGCAGCGGAAGCCCCCTTACCAGCCGGTCGACTTCCCTGTTTCGCGCGTTTTTCGCGCGGTTCCCGGTATGGGTTAATACAAAAGCGTCGGCCCGATGCAAAGCGGAAACCGGCTCCCTTAAATCGCCCGCGGGCAGCAGATGCGTGGTGCCAAGCGGCGTGCGACCGTCAAGAAGGACAAGATTCAAATCCCGCTTCAATTTCAAATGTTGAAATCCATCATCCAGCAGAATCACATCCGGATGAAAACGGTCAATTGCAAGGCGCCCGGTATCGACACGGCTTTTGCCAACCAGCACCGGTATATTTTTCATTTTGGCAGCCATCAGAAAGGGCTCATCCCCAGCTACCCCCGGCGGCAGCAGAATTGAAGTCCCATCGCTGACAATGCCGCCAGTGGTTTCGGCCCGTCCCTTGTACCCGCGGCTGAGAATAACAACCCGCATACCCGACCGGCAGAGCATATCGGCCAGATACATGGTCACTGGCGTCTTGCCGGTTCCTCCAACCGATAAATTCCCGATCGAAATCACGGGGCAGGAAAGCCGATTGGCCGACAGCCACCCGACCTTATACAGACCGGCTCGAAGCGCCATCGCCCCCCCATAGAGCTTGGACGCCAGCAGCAGGGCCTGTTGAGACAAAAGGCGGGATGGCGGGCTATCCTCGGAATGTCTCAAGGGCCAGTTATCCTGCAACCGGCGGCTCAACCGATTGAGCCATTTGTCACGCGGCACCATAACTTTTTTTCCCAACAGGCTCAGGAACGCGAATTTAATGTTCGGCACTGATCAGGGCGACGATCCCGACTGCACTGAATATTAAATTGGCCGTCCACGCAGCTAAAAAAGGCGGCAACCCCCCGCCGTAACCCAGCGAGACACAGAAACTGTAGAGTACCCAGTATAAAAATGCTGTGATTACACCCAAGCCGATGCTGAAAGCCAGGCGATCTTTTCGGCTTCGATGAACGGCGATACCCGTACCCAGCAGGCACATGATCAGGCAAAGAAACGGAAATGCGGTTTTTGTTTGAAAATCAACCCGATAACTGGTGGCATTATAGCCTTCCGACTCCACCTTCGCGATGTAATCATACAATTCCTTCACATTCATTTCGGTCGATTTTTTGGTCACCCGGTTAAAATCTTCAGGCACAAAGGGAATATTCTCGACGTGACGATCGACGAACGAGACTCGATACCTGTCCGTGTCGGGTTGAAGTATTTGCTCCATGACACGCTCAAATACCCATTGCCCGTTTTCAAAAGTGCCCCTATCGGCATCGAGCCGACGAACAAGCTGAAACTCATCATTGAAATAATTCAAAGAGATGCCGTGAATGGTCAGTTCGGCCGGATTGAAATATGCAATGTGCAGGATGGAACGATCGCCTCGAATCCAGATATTTTTTCCCCGGGAAGTGACCACGGACTGTTTTTCCACCTCTACACGCCAGATTCGATCAGCTTCACTTTTGGTAATGGGGATTACCACCTCGGCCAGGAAAAAAAAGACAAGGGTGAAAAAGAGGCCGATTCTGAGCACTGGCCGCAGCAATGCATAAACACTGACACCACCGCTTTTGTACGCGACAATTTCATTGTTTTTGTTCATCAGGCCGAATACAGAGGTGACCGACAGCAAAACGCACAGGGGAATGAATTCGGTAAGCGGAACCTGAGCCAAAAACACGAAAGCCGCTTTTAAAAAAGGCAGACCGGACTCCATCAGTTCGCCTATTTCATCAATAATATCCACCACCAGGTAAATACCGATGATAGTGGTCATCGAAATCCCGAAAAATTTCAATATTTCAGTTGTCAGATATCGCTCGGTTACCGTCATGACAGGTTAATCGCTTGATCGGGTTATTCGGTTTACCCAACGACCGTTTAATGATTTCACCTTTTGAAACCAATACATGATGCGATCGATTCCCACCGTTCGTTCGTGTGCCGTGCGGATCAGAAAAACCACCCCCAGTCCACCGATCAGCAAGTCGGGAAGCCACATCCCGACAAATGGCGGATAGTAGCCCCGTTTCCCAAGCACCAGGCCGATGGTCAACAGCACGTAGTACAGCAGCAAAAATGCAAGTCCAAGCCCAAGTCCGAAGGATCGTTTCGCCATTCTCGATTGAACCCCCAACGGGACAGCGATCAACCCCAGGGCAAAGCAGGCAGCAGGGATCGAAAACTTTTTGTGAATTTCCATGACTTTTTTATAGTATCTCGAATTTTTTTGCCCGGAATGTTTTACGGATTCCACCAGTTCCCGGAAACCCATCTCTTTTTCGTCTTTACGGGAGCGTTTTGCCTCGTTGATGGATCGATTCAAATCCAGAGTCAGATCATACGTATCAAAATGGATCGAATTCGCGGAACGGTTCTTCAGACCGACCTGATTGATGGTGCCGTTATACAGGCGCAAATGGAAAAGATGCTTTTCCGGCTCGCCAAACAACTGCCCGCGGGGTGCGATGACCGTGCTGACCATATCGGCAGTCCGTTGATCTTCGATGAATACGTCAACCAGGGTTTTGGTCTGGATATCGATCGTATTGACATACAGCATGACCCCATCGAAACTGTCATTAAAGGTCCGTTCTTTCAGACCGATATCCAGATTGGAAGCCGCTATTTGGTAAGTTAGTTCCTTGGCGGCCACCCGGCCCCAGGGCATACCGTAAATTCCCATACAGAGGGTAGCCGCAAAACCGATACCGCAGAAAAACAGAACGGGAGGCAGCAGTTTATAGAGCCCGACACCACCTGCTTTCATTGCGATCAGTTCGTTGTCGCTGGAGAGCTTGAGAAACGTAAGCAGCACGGTCATCATGACTGACATGGGAATCACATAGACCAAAAACGAGGGTATGGCGTACACCAGCATCATGATGACCGACAACAGGCTTACGCTGTAATTCACGACCAGGTTCGCGATATCCAGAATTTTGGCCATCAGAAAAACGAAGGTGAAAAACACCATATTGATGACAAACGGCGGTATCAGTTCAAAAAAAACGTACCGGTTGAGTATGGAGTTGAGCCTCATGATCTGCAATTAAACGATTTATGTGTCGAAATTTCAGGACCCTGCATGGTGATATCTTCTGGAAACCAGATGAAATGGATGCGCATTAATTTGTCGCCGGCCCACCGCTAGTATACTGCATATGGTGAAGGTTGAAATAATCACCTTTCAGAAGCAGCAATTGATCATGGGTTCCCTCTTCGACGATTCTGCCGTTGACCAGGACAACGATCCGATTGGCATTACTGATAGTGGATAACCGGTGGGCAATCACAAATGTGGTGCGCCCTTTCATCAAATTGTTCAGGGCTTTCTGGACCAGCGTTTCCGCCTCAGTGTCCAGGGACGATGTAGCCTCGTCAAGAATCAAAATCGGTGCATTTTTCAACAGAGCGCGGGCAATGCAGATCCGCTGTTTTTCCCCCCCGGATAGTCGGCTGCCCAACTCGCCGATCGACGTCTCGAACTTTTTTGGAAAGCTTTTTATAAAATCATATGCATAGGCAGCCCTTGCCACTCGAACGATGTCATCATCCGTTGCAGTGGGATTCCCATATGCAATGTTGTTTCGAACCGTATCGTTGAAAAGAATCGGTTCCTGGGTCACAACAGCGATTTCCCGACGAAGCGATGTGATGGACGCATCACGGATATCCACATTATCAATTAAAATGCGGCCGCGGCTCACATCGTAAAAGCGGGGGATCAGGTTGACCAGAGACGTTTTGCCGCCACCGCTCATGCCAACCAGCGCGACAACCTCCCCTGCGCCGACGTTTAGATTGATATCCCTGAGCACCAGATCCTGATCGTAGGCAAAGTCAACATGCTCAAAGGCCACCCGGTGGGCACCGGGTTTGATATCAACCGGATGAGGCGGGTTCGAAATTTCCGATTCCCGTTCGATGACATCAAAAATCCGGTCCGTGGCCGCCAATCCCCGTTGCACCTCGTTGTTCAGTTTACTTAACCGTTTCACGGGCTCATAAAGCATAAACACCGCTGCCAGAAACGATATAAAGGTACCGGTTGTATAAGCCCCCTGAATGACCTTCGACCCACCGTACCAGATAACGGCGGCACCGCCCAAACCCGCCAGAAATTCCATAATTGGCGATGACAGGGCTTTGGCTCTGACCTCTTTCATTTCAAGGCGGAACAGTTTCCGGGTTTTTTTGAAAAACCGTTCCTTTTCATGGTCTTCCATGGTGAAAGCCTGGACAATTTTTACGCCGGAAAACCTCTCGTGAAGAAATGCGCTCATATCGGCCATTGCTTCCTGACGACCGGTACTGACCCGCCGGACGCGCCGCCCGATTGACAAAACCGGATAAAATGCCAGGGGCAGAATAAAAAAGGAAATGATAGCAAGATCCCAGACCTGATGATAGAGAATGACCACAATAAGGCCGATAATTTCAAAAAAATCTTTCAGCAGGCCGGTAACCGCATTGGAAACCATGGACCGGACGATATTGACATCATTTATCACGCGGGACATCAATGCCCCGGTTTTTTCCTTCTGAAAAAACGAAAGTGGAAGGTTCTGGATTCGCACGTAAAGTCGGTTTCTCAATCGACGGATAGAATTCTGGCCGACATAATTCATCAGATACGTATCCCCATACATCGCCAGGCCCCTGACAATATATACGCCCAGCAGAGCCAGTGGAATCAGCTTCAGCATGGTAGGATTTTTATCAATGAAAACATCATCCAGAGCCGGTTTGACCAGATAGGCAATCAGCGGGCGGGTCGCACTGGTGAGCAGCATGCAGACCATGGCGAAGAAGAGCCTGAGCTTGCTGTCCCGGATGAGAATCAGAATCTGTTTATGGCGCTCTTTTAGAGAAAAAATTTTCCGGAAATTCATCGTTCACTGTTCTCATGTACTGCTTCAATTTCCATACAGGTGCCTGCGTCACTTGAACCGGCCACTATACCTTACGGCCGGCCAGCCCCAGGGCAATCTCGGCAACCCTGACAGAGGCTCCGGATCCCCCCAAACGCCGACAGATCTCTCCAAAATCGCGTTTCATGTCGTCTATAACGTCCGGGTGTTCAAGCATCCGGCAAACCTCTTCAGTTATCTGCACCGGATTGGCCTCGTGCTGAATCAATTCCCGAACGACCGGCTTTTCCGCTATCAGGTTGACCAGGCTTATCCAGGGAACTTTGATCAATGCCTTTCCCAATCGATAGCTCAAGGGAGAGACGCTGTAAATGACAACCATTGGTGCGCCGCAGATCGCCGCTTGAAGCGTAACCGTTCCGGATGCAACGATATTGGCATGACTCCGTGAAAAAACGTTTTCAACACCATCTGCAACCAATTCAATGTCCAGATTCGCCCCATACTCCTGAATCAGGCGCTCTACCATGCCGCGATCAACCGAGGCCGCCAGAGAAACCAGAAAACGGACAGCCTTGAACCGTTCGGCGATAAGTCGTGCGGCTCCGATCATAACAGGCAAATGCCGCATGACCTCTCCGCCCCGAGATCCCGGTACAAGCCCGACCGTCAGGAATCCCTTGACAGGGTGATCAAATTGATCAACGGCTCCGGCATTGCACACCTGATCCATCAGTGGATGACCAACAAATGAAACCGGCACGTTATGGTTCTTAAAAAAGGCCTCTTCAAAGGGCAGGATGACCGCCATGTGATCGATCAATCGGGCAATTTTCCGGGCCCGCCCCTGCCGCCATGCCCATATCTGGGGGCTGATGTAATACAAAACCGGAATCCCCACCCGTTTTGCGAAAGCCGCTACATGGAGATTGAAATCCGGGAAATCGATAAGGATGAGAAGATGGGGCCGAAGTTTGACCAGCGCGCGCCGGGCGGTTTTAAGGCCAAACAGGATGGCAGGAATTTTAGAAATAACCTCAGTAATTCCAACGACCGAAAGCTCTGCGGCATCGAGCAACAGATCCACGCCTTCATGGCGAAGAGCAGATCCTCCAATTCCGAAAAAATGAAGCGATGGGTTCCGCTCTTTCATGGCTTCCACCAGTTTGGCCCCGTGAAGATCACCGGAGGCCTCGCCAGCGATGATCATCACCCGCCTGGGCCGAGTTGGCGAATCGGATAAATTAGGCATCTGCATAGGCGTCAATGGCGTGGTGGATCTGCGCCATAATGTTCAGGGCGATTTTTAACGCATCCCGGCCCATCTGACCGCTGACTTCAGGGACGGATCGGTTCCTGACAGTTTCGACAAAGGACATCAGTTCAGCCTGAAGCGCATCGCCTTTGGTAAAACAGAGCTGTTTGACCCCCATCCCCGGAATGATAGCGTTCTGACTGGCAGAATTCGGTTCAATGATCGTAATCTCGTTATTGGCGAAATCCACGGAAACGTATTGATTTTTTTGAAACATCCTGAATTTTCGCTGGTTTTTCATGGACACCCGGCTTGCGGTCACATTGGCTACGCATCCGTTCTGAAATTCAAGCCGCGCATTGGCGATATCCACCTCCGAGGTAATGGCCGGAGTTCCCGAGGCATGAATGGATTTGACCTCAGAGTCAACAAAATTCAGAATAATATCGATGTCATGAATCATAAGATCCAGCACAACGCTGACATCGGTTCCCCGGTCTTTGAAGGTGCTCAGACGGTTGGACTCAATAAACATTGGCCGCTTTATAAAATCCCGCACAGCCACAACCGCCGGATTGAAGCGTTCAAGATGCCCGACCTGTATGATCAGATCCCTGGCTTCAGCGAGCGAGATCAGTTGATCCGCCTCTTCCAGTGTGGTGGTTATCGGTTTTTCAATCAGCACATGAATACCATTTTCCAAAAACGCCCGACTCACCTCAAAATGTGCCTGTGTCGGCACCACAACACTGACGGCATCGACCTGCCCGAACAGGTCGCGATAATCGCTGAACGCTCTGGCGCCCCACTCATCGGCCACCTGCCTGGCACGGCTGAAATCAGAATCAACAACCCCGACCAGATCAACGCCGTTCATTCGCGCATATTTTTCAGCGTGAAATTTTCCAAGGTATCCTGTACCGATAACACCTGTGCGTAATTTTTCCATAGTAAATATCCAAGGCCCAACGTGTTCCCCGAGGGCTTACTTAAAAAATTCCCATTTTGAAAATCGGAGAGCTTTTCAGACTCAGTCAAAGCGATTCCCAGACGGCACGCAAATGACTTGCTGCGATTTACGGATTTCCGTTTTAACCGTTCATTGCCACGATGGAGATCGCCTGCTGATCCGCCAGGGAGATCATTTCATCTCGATCAAACACCACCGCCTTGCCGGCCTCAACGACAAGCACCCGGGCACCGGCTTCTGTCATGGTTCGAATAGTCTGGGCCCCGATGGCCGGGATATCGAACCGTGTGTCCTGGTTGGGCTTGCACACCTTCACAACAACGGCATTGCCGTTTCCAAGCCGCCCTCCCCGTCGAATGGTTGCATCGGTGCCATCAATAGCCTCAACGGCGAGAACCGATCCACCACCGACCACCACACACTGGCCAATATCCAGGCGCCCGATTTCCCGGGCCACTTTCCATCCGATCTCAATATCACTCGTTTCAGACCGGTTCGGCTTTCGCCGGGTCCAGCAACCGGCGGGGGCCAGCAGTTCCGGAAGCAAAAATGTAGATGACTGAACCCGTATTCCTTCTGTTTCCAGATAGGCGGCGAAAACGGAAAGCAGATTGTCGTCATGGGTGTGCCGCAATCCGGCGACCAGCGAAATCGCCTTCATGTCCGGCCGAACGTCGGTAAACATTCGCGTTTTTTTGACAGCACCAACCATGATCGTATCCATCACCTGGTGCCGGCGGAAAAATTTCACCATTCGCTTGATCTGCCCCAGATGCACCCACTCGGTGGCATCCGCAATGGTTGCTAATTCCGGATCGGTTTCACTTTTCAAGGCGATTGATATAACCGAATAGCCTTTCGCTTTGGCCGCTTTCGCAAAAATTAAGGGGAACTGACCGCTCCCCGCTATAAGTCCAATTCGCATAATGTTCGATGCACGATGTTGCCCGGCTTGAAACCACGGTCATTCCAATTCAGTCCGGGCTTCTGATTTTCCCTTCGGTTATCGTGTAACTCCCCGGTTGGACGTTTTCAAAAACTGTATAAAATCAACCACCTCAGGAACAAGCTCAACTTCAGCTTTTACCCGCTCAATTGCTTCATTCAGCGTAAGGCCAATTCGAAAAATAATGCGATACATTTTTTTCATCTGACTGAGCGTTTCCACGGAAAAGCCCTGCCGTTTGAGCCCCACGGTATTGAGCCCATGCAGCTTGGCCCGATCGCCGGCGGCGATAACGTACGGAGGAATATCCTTGACTACTGCAGACTTCCCGCCGACAAAGGCATGCTTTCCAACCCGTACGTACTGATGAATAGCGACAAGCCCACCGATGGTTGCATAATCGCCAATATGGATATGGCCGGCCAGCGTGGTGTTGTTGGACATAATGACCCGCCGGCCGGTCTGACAGTCATGCGCCACATGGGAGTAAGCCATCAACAGGTTGTCTTCTCCGATCTCAGTGACACCGCCGCCCTCCTGAGTTCCCCGATGAATGGTTACAAACTCCCGGATAATGCTACCTCTGCCAATTTTGACATAGGTGGTTTCGTTTTTAAAATTCAAGGCCTGAGGTACCGCTCCAATGGCAGCATACTGAAACACCTGGCAGTTTGGCCCGATGGTTACAAAGGGTTCGATGACCACATGAGGGCCGATTACCGACCCGGCACCGATATGAACGTTCTCGCGAATAATCGTATATGGTCCGATTGTTACGTTGGAATCCACTTCCGCTTTGGGGTCTACAATAGCCGTAGGGTGGATCATCTATTATCTCCTGTCGCAGCCAGCATTTCGGCTTCAGCTACCAACTGACCGTCAACGGTAGCTCTTCCCGCCATCCTGACTGCGGTTAAACGCTGGTTAATTATGCGCAGATCGAGCGTGAGCTGATCGCCGGGGCGAACCGGCTTTCTGAATTTAGCCTTGTCCAGCCCCACAAAATAAAGAGGAAGCATTCGTTTTTCCGGTGGAAGGGAGGCCCAGAACAATACTCCGCCGGCTTGTCCCA
>ENA-ORCT01000951-ORCT01000951.1-marine-metagenome-genome-assembly--contig:-NODE-951-length-12203-cov-2.430645_pt1 | contig 12203 bp, 9 predicted proteins | sample MGYA00248632_ERZ508511 | MGnify/ENA primary metagenome ERZ508511 (study PRJEB26182, sample SAMN06268839) | marine metagenome | isolation source: Tt an P1-techrep anaerobic enrichment on pine from sediment...
CCGCCGCCAGGACGTGGTCGATAAGTTCCATGTGGTGCGCATGGCCAACGATGCCCTAGAGAGAGTGCGCAAGGGCCTCAGAAAGGAGCTGAAACCGTCCCAGAGCCGGACTCTCAAGGGAGACCGGAAAATCCTACTGAAACGCGCTCACGAAGTCTCAGACCGGGAGCGCCTCATCATGGAGACCTGGACAGGCGCGTTCCCGCAACTGCTGGCCGCCTACGAGCACAAGGAGCGCTTCTACGGCATCTGGGACGCCACCACACGGCTCCAGGCAGAAGCCGCCCTGGACGAGTGGATAGCCACCATCCCGAAGGGCCAAAAGGAAGTCTGGAGCGATCTGGTCAGGGCAGTGGGAAACTGGCGCGAAGAGACCATGACCTACTTCGAGACGGACATGCCCGTCACCAACGCTTACACGGAGTCCATCAACCGACTGGCCAAGGACAAGAACCGTGAAGGGCGCGGTTACTCCTTCGAGGTGATGCGGGCACGAATGCTCTACACCACGAAGCACAAGAAGAAGGCACCGACTGCGAAGGTCTCTCCTTTCTACAAGAAAACCATCGGTTACGGACTGCCGGACTTCGCAGAGGAACTCAACTACGGAGTCGATCTATCAACCATCTGAGGGTGGTATCAGATTGATGGGGTGAAGGTGCCCCATCAACCATTAAATCCGTATACCCATTACAAAAATGTAATGCTCAGGTAAGTACCGTGTCGAGTTTGACCTGCCATACTGCTAATTGAAGCTGAAATCTGGTCCATTACTGGAGCTTGGGCACCATTCAGGTCGAAGGTTATACGATGGATAAGCGGTAAGGGGCTGATAGCGCCAAAAGTGATTGCCATTTTGAGCTGTTTCCTGGTGACGGAAGGTCTGGCGCATCTTGTTGCCTGGTTGCCCTGTATGATTCTTTTGCTCTGTCCATTAAGGCACCTGTTTATGCACCATGGGCATGGTCTTCTTTTCGTTTTTAGCTCTACCAAACCGAGGGCTGGGTTTGATTAAACCGACCCAGCGCTTGGCAGTCAGCACCCCAGCACAGTGAATGATCCCGGCTGCGTTGGGTTTAGCCAATAAAAGACAATTAGAGCAACTGGAGTGAACACTATGAAAACACCGACGCTAATTCTGACGCTGGCGCTGTCGATTGCCAGCCCTCTTGGTTGGGCCCAGCAGGAGCATCATCAGGATGCGAGTGCCCAAAATGGAGCGCCAGCGGCGATGGCCGGTGCAACAATTCAGTCGTCGATGCCGGGCGGCGGCATGGGTATGATGGGTGGTCAGGACGGTATGCTGCCGATGATGCAGCGCATGCGGGAGATGCAGTCCGGTATGGATCGGATCATGGACACTGACGACCCTGAAAAACGAATGGAACTGATGCAAGCGCACCGTCAGCAGTTGCAGGAAACAATGGGCATGATGGGAGAAATGCAGCAGGGCGGGGGTATGGGAACGATGAAAAGCATGGGCATGATGGGCGGCCAGATGAATTGCATGGGTATGATGGAAGCCTATCGTCAGATGGATAAACGCCTGGATCTGATACAGCAACTGCTTGAGCAACGGTTGGATAAGTAGCGGGCTTGTAATGACAGGGTTCGTTTGAGCTGGGCAGAGACGTATGGAAGGGCGTCTGCCCCAGTAAAGAAGGTTTGCCAAGGGGAGCACCCATGTTGATGAGTAGACTAATGAAATTCTGCACCAGCCTACTGGTGCTCGTGATGCTTTCGCCTAATGTAGTACTGGCGGACCATCGCAAGGGGCATGTCGATGTCACCGTGCCTGCACTCAGCAAGATGGGCGCGACCGGTCAGCGCGCGTTCAATGAAACCTGCGCCAAATGTCACGGCGAGAACGGTACTGGCACGATGAAGGGACCTCCATTGGTTCACCCGATCTATAACCCGGGGCATCATAACGATAAATCGATCTACAACGCGATGCGCAATGGTGTACGCCAGCATCATTGGCCCTACGGCGATATGCCGAAGCAAACGAGCGTCGGCTTCATGGAGTCCACCGCTATCGTGAAATTTATCCGCGAAATGCAGGAAGCTAACGGCATCGTTTACCAGCAGCACCGCTGATGGTCAGTGTATGAGCGGTTGCTCGCCGGATCGTCAGTTGCCGCAACCACGGCAGATCATCCCTGCGATGAGTACGCCACTGGCCTCCATATTCGGCAGTGGGTTTCTCGTTATCGTACCTGTGCTGGCCAGCGGCGTGGGGCCCTATGCCATACTGGCGATGTTGGCGATCTCCGTGGTCGCGCTCCAGACCGGCGCCATCGTGCGCCACAATATCCTCTGCGCCGAACCGGTGCTGGCCGCGGGAAACAAGCGGCTGACAGTCATGCTCGAGCGCGGCTCCGACATTGCGCTGGTGTTGGCCTATATCGTGTCGGTGTGTCTGTACCTCCATATCCTCAGTGCATTCGTGCTTGGAAGCCTGAACCTGGATAGCGAGTTCAACAAGAGCCTGTTGACCTCTATTGTGGCGATCCTGATCACCCTGATCGGTATGTTAGGCGGTCTTGCACCGCTAGGGCGGCTGGAGCAGTTTGCACTTTATATGACACTTGCTGTGGTATTGCTGCTGGTCCTGGGCTTTGCGCGGCATGATGCCGAGCTCTATATCGAACTGGATTATCTACCCTTGCTGGAGATGCCCGAGCGCTATTTCTGGGAGGTCTTAACCATAGTGTCCGGCACGTTGATCGTGGTACAGGGGTTTGCAACCCCACGCTATCTGGGGGCCGTTTCGATATATGGACTCGTATCCGGGCGTCTCGCTGGTCGCAATACAGCGCGTTGTCTGTGTATATCGTTTTCGTTGTTGTTACCCTTCCGCTAGTGCCGGTGTTGAACGGACAGTACGAAGACAACAGCTTGATCAGCCTCGCAGTCACTGTCTCTACCCTGTTATCGATGCCTCTGATCCTAGCGGCGCTATCCCAATTTTCGGCGGCAGTAGCCGATACGCTGGCGGCAGTGTCGAACCTTGAGGAGGTGAGCCACAGGCGATTCAAGCCAGGATGGGGTTATCTACTGGTTGGTGCTGCTACAACGGTGTTGGCCTGGACCGGTTCGACCTTTACCGTCATTGCCCTGGCGTCCAGAGCCTTTGCGTTGTATTACCTGCTGCAATGCCTGGTTGCGTTCAATGTTTGTCGGAACAGTCGAGAACGAGTGCGTTTTTCATGGTGAGCCTGGAGCTGGGCTTCATACTGCTATTTGCGGTACCTGCAGACTAGGGACAAACCGGCTTGTCATTTTGCTCCGTCGGAATTATCGCGGCAAACGGAAAATATCAGGTAACCGCTGTACTCGTCGTTATGTTAGGGGGGATTGGTTGGGTACCACGTGTGAAGCTCGGAGAGTGTTTAGGAAGGAGCGTCAGAGAAGGGGAATAACTGTGTCTGACGCCCTGCCACCTTCACATCAGAACCAGGCGCTGATACCCAGCACGAATGCGGTTGACTCGATATCCTCACCTTCGTTGCGAGCATAATCGGCGGTGTTGCCGAACTTCCGTTCCCACTGAACGCCGAGATAGGGGGTGAACTTGCGATTCAGCTCGTAGCGCAGCCGCAGTCCCAACTCGGCCGAACTCAAGCCTGTACCGATACCGATCTTCTCGTCGTCGCTGAAGGCGACGTTGATCTCGGCCGCCGGCTGCAGGATCAGCCGTTGGGTCAGCAGCAGGTCATATTCTGCCTCAAGCCGGGCCGACGTATCGCCTTCATCGCTCAGGAACAGGTTGGCATCAACCTCGAAGAAATAGGGCGCAAGTCCCTGCACTCCGGCAACCGCATAGGTTCGGGAGGGTCCCGGCTGATTGTCGTAACGGATGCCGAACTGGGCGTCGAAAAAGTCTGAAATCAGTCGTTGATAGAGCAGCTGATACTCGGCGCTTTCGGTGGGGCCACCTTTGGCGCGCTCGCCGTTGGTCTTGAACGCCAGCCCCTGATAATCGTTGCGAACGTTGACCTGACCTTCCCAGAAGGCCAATTTATCGTTGTTGTCCAGTTCGCGCAGCTCGAAGCGATCCAGCATGACCTTGGTCATGAATGCGTCGTCAGCACTGGCGGCGTTAGCGGTTGCAGTGAGCCCAAGCGCCAGTACCGTCAACGCAACTCCCACGGGCGCCCGATAAGTCATCTTAAAAATCATCTCTTTTGCTCCTTACAGTGCGGCAGACTGAGCGACTGGCGGTTCCACTATTACCTTGCGGAACATACCCGACGCCATGTGGTACATCAGGTGGCAATGGAATGCCCACTCGCCGAGAGCATCGACTGGCACATCCACCGTCAGTGTGGTGTTCGGTGCGACATTAACGACATGCTTCAGCGGATTGAACCGGCCGTTGCCCTTGTCGAGCTGCATCCACATGCCGTGTAGGTGCATCGGGTGGTTCATCATGGTGTCGTTGACGAATTTTATCCGTACCCGTTCGCCGTAGGTCAGCCGTATTGGCTCGGCTTCAGAGTACTTGGTGCCGTTAATCGACCAGAAATAGCGTTCCATGTTGCCGGTCAGGCGCAGCTCGATCTCGCGGTCCGGCGCGCGGTAGTCGACGTAGGGAGTCATCGCCTTGAGATCGCCATAGACCAGGAACTTGCCGCCATCGGCGGCGGAGGGGGTCAGGCCGCTACCCGGTGCATAGTCATTGTTCGGCGCGACAGCTGTCATCTGTGAGTGATCCATGCCCGCCATATTGGAATGATCCATATCCCTCATATTGCCTTTATCCATGTCCGGCATACTGGAATGATCCATCTCTCCCATGCCCGCCATGCTCATATCGGCCATCGTCAGCAGCGGGCGCTCCCGCAGCTTGGGAATCTCGCCGGCCAACCCTTCGCGCGGGGCCAGGGTGCCGCGGGCAAATCCCGAGCGGTCGATCGACTCGGCCAGAATCGAATAGGCGTGTTCTTCCTTCGGCTGTATGATCACATCGTAGGTTTCGGCGACCGCCATGCGAAATTCGTCCACAGTCACCGGCTGCACGTTGTTACCATCGGCTTGTACCACTGTCATCTTCAAACCGGGGATGCGGATATCGAAGTAGCTCATCGCCGAGCCGTTGATAAAACGAAGTCGCACTCGCTCACCCGGCTGGAACAGACCGGTCCAGTTGTCATCGGTCGACTTGCCGTTGACCAGGAAGCTGTAACCGGACACGTCGCTAATGTCAGTGGGCATCATGCGCATGCCGCCCCAGGCCAGACGTTCCTTCAGGGCCGTGCCGAAGCCCTTGGCTTTCGCATCCTCGATAAAGCTGCCGACCGTCTGCTGGTTGTAGTTGTAATAGTCACTCTGGCCCTTGAGGTTGGAAAAAATCTGGTTGCCGGTTTCAGCCGACCAATCCGACAGCATCACCACATATTCCCGGTCGAATTTGAACGGCTCGCGGTTTGCCGGTTCGATGACGATCGGTCCGTAGATACCTTCCTGCTCCTGAAAACCGGAGTGACTGTGGTACCAGTAGGTGCCAGCCTGCTTGATCGGGAAACGGTAGGTGTAGGTTTCACCCGGCTTTATGCCGTCGAAACTGATACCCGGTACGCCATCTTCTGTGTAGGGCAACAGCAGGCCGTGCCAGTGGATAGAGCTGTCGACATCAAGCTTGTTGGTTACGTTGATTGTAACCTCTTCACCCTCTTGGAAGTGCAGCGTGGGGCCAGGGATGCCACCGTTGATGGTCATTGCGGTCTTGGCCTTGCCGTCGATCGTCATCGGTTGGTGATCGATCGTCAGGTTGTAAGTGCCGGCCAGGGCACCTAGCGGCATCAGCGCCGCGAGGGTGATAAGCCCTCTAACCATACTACTGCGTCGCATGGGGTTCTCCTTGAGCTGTGATTACCCCGGCATTTTTATCCGGGGCTGGAAATAGATGGTCTTCAGGCTTCGTGCTTGAACTCGCCGACCATTCCGGCCTGGTAGTGCCCCGGCATGTTGCAGGCGAACTCCAGTTCTGCATTACCCGAGAAGGTCCAGATCAACTCCCTGGTCTCACCGGGGTTGACCAGTATGCTGTTCGGATCATTGTGCGCCATGCCTTGCATTTCGGGCATCGAGCCGTGGTCCATCCCAGCCATATCATGGTTCATGCCGGTCACTGTCAGCATGCCGTGCTGCATCATCTTGAGCATTTCTGCCTGATGTCCTTCGTGCATATACGGCGTGCCTATATTGAACTCATGCAACAGGCCACCCTCGTTTTTCAGCACAAAACGGATAGTCTCGCCGGCTTGTACGGTGATCGTCTCGGTGTCGAAATAGTTGTCTTTCAGGGTTATCTCGACGGTGCGGGTGGCCTTGGTTGCAATACCGGCCTGACCGATATTCGGTTCTTTAGCAGCATGGCCGATTTCATGAGTCGCATTGGCAACTGCGAAAGCGGGAATTGTTGACAGGCATAGGGCAAGCACGGTTGGTTTGACGAAAGTCATCGCTACATCTCCGATAAACATGTAGCGCCCAGTATATTGATGTCACTTATCGCTACGCTGACGTCAAGATGATATTTCCGTAAGGTTCCCGATCGAGAACTTTTCTCCTGGCCTTTGGGGGCAGTCACGTTCTGGCAGGTTCGCTCTTGAGTAGCAGATCGAGGTACAGGATGACGGGGTGATCATCTAGCGGTGCTATTGCTGAACCTTGCTTACGAAAATGTAATCTGGTGGTAAGTTTCATGTCGCTGAATATCACCCATACTGTAGTTGGGGAAATAGCGGTATTTCCATAATGAAGTCACGAAACATGCACGAAACCTAACAGGACACGGAGCCACTTGTGGTGCCTGAGTGAAAGTATTGAGCCAACACTTGATACCGTTCACCGGGTTAGTGAAGCAAACATGGATATGGCAGCAGTTGCCGCGGCTGTAAATGGAACCATGGATATTGGCAGTGTTTTGGATTCGATAAAAACGGATATCAAGCTGAATTAATTAAATCGTCAGTGAGTTAAGATAATTTTAATGGGGTGTAACCTATGAACGATAACGCTCGTCGATTAGAAAAAGACCTGCCGATACCTAATGGCGGCGAAGAAAAAGCCGAGCTCATCGTGCCTGGAATGGGTAGTAATCACTGCGCAGGGCTTGTGAAGGCATCGATAGAGCGCTTGCCCGGAATAATGACCATCCAAACTAATATTGCCACTCACCAGGTGGATGTATCCTTTGAACCATCACAGTCCACTCTGGATAACATAAGGGTTGCGGTTGAAAATGCGGGTTATGATGTTGCCTCGGCACAATTGTTGCCTGCTGATGCTATCAAACAGGTAACGCTCACAGTTCCGGGTGTGGGGAGTAACCACTGTGCAGGTCTTGTGCGTACATCAATCGAACGTCTATCTGGAATATCTGCGATAGAGACCAATATTGCCAACCATCAGATCGTTGTCAGTTTTGATCCGCAACGATTAGATGGCAACACCTTACGAGAAACCGTAGAAAAGGCTGGCTATGATGTGTCGAGTGTGGAAGGTGTGGCAAGCAACTCACACAAGGTAGCTGAAGCGGCAGAAGAGCAGTATCTGTCTCTGGCATGGAAAAATCTCTGGTTCGCGGCGATACCTACAACGCTGATCATGCTGCTGATGATCCCGGAAATGTTCTGGCAGCCCATTCCTGGGTATCTGGCAATCGTGGCAGTATTGGCTTTTCCTGTTGTGTTTTTCAAGGGCGGGCGTTCTACCCACCGTTCCGCATGGCGTTCATTAAAAAATCGTACCGCCAATATGGATGTTCTGATTTCCCTGGGTAGCTTGCCTCCTTATCTGATCGGGTTGGTCGGCTTTGTCTATCCAATGACTTCCTTTATCGAAATGGCATCCACCATCATGACCTTTCATATGCTGGGTCGATACCTCGAAACACGCGCTAAAGGCAAGGCTTCACAGGCGATCAAAAAGCTGATCAAGCTCGGAGCTAAAACGGCGATTGTTCTGCGTAACAATAATGAAGTTGAAGTTCCAGTTGAGGAATTAATCATCGGCGATGTCATGGTAATTAAGCCGGGTGGCAAAGTGCCTACCGACGGAGAGATCATCGACGGACACAGTCATTTGGACGAATCGATTGCTACGGGTGAATCAGTTCCAGTAGAAAAAGGCCCTGGCGATTCTGTGCTGGGCGCGACAATAAATAAAGAAGGACTACTCAAAGTAAAGGCGACGAAAATCGGTGCCGACACATTTTTGTCCCAAGTTATCAAATTAGTCGAGCAGGCTCAGGGTTCTAAAGTGCCTATTCAAGAGTTTGCAGACCGAGTGACAGCAACCTTTGTCCCAGCGGTGATTGGTATCTCATTCTTGAGTTTTTTGTCCTGGATGATTTTTGCAGACAGCTTGCGTCCTGTATTGGATTGGGGTGGCAGTTTTTTGCCTTGGGTGGATCCAGGTTTGACACCTCTTATTGCAGCGATACTGGCATCAGTTGCGGTTTTGGTAATCGCCTGTCCATGCGCTCTTGGGCTGGCAACACCCACTGCAATTATGGTGGGCTCAGGTATGGGGGCCGAGCGTGGCGTACTGATCCGCTCGGGTGAAGCGATACAAACTTTAAAAGATATCAAAGTGGTTGTGCTGGATAAAACCGGCACCATCACGGCAGGTAAACCATCCCTAACAGATGTAATCCCGGCTCCTGGATTTACAGCAGAAGAACTATTAATTGCAACTGCCGCTGTAGAGGGTGGATCAGAACACCCGCTGGCACAAGCGATAGTGCAAGGAGCCAAGGCGCGAGGTCTGACAATTCCGATGTTGGAGGATTTCCAGTCGGTAACAGCTCGTGGAGTAAAGGGTATTGTCAATGGCCGCCTGGTGCATGTTGGAAGTCGCCGCTTGCTTAATGAGCAGGGTGTCGAGTTGGGAGGTTTAGATGACACCCTAAAGTCACTGGAAGTGCAGGGGAAAACAGCAATGTTGGTGGCCATTGATAAAAAAGCGGCAGGCGTTGTCGCTGTTGCGGACACGATTAAGGACGATTCAAAACCCGCTATAAGAGCAATGCACGATCTAAATATTCACGTGGTGATGGTTACCGGCGATAATGAAAGAACAGCTAAATTTGTTGCCGAACAAGTTGGTATTGATGAAGTTCTGGCTAATGTTTTGCCGGAAGGAAAGGTCGATTCGATTAAACAGTTGCAGGCCAAATATGGTAATAGTGTAGCGATGGTGGGTGACGGTATTAATGATGCACCTGCTTTAAAACAGGCCAATGTTGGGGTTGCCATCGGTGCGGGTGCCGATGTCGCAATTGAAGCGGCTGATGTCACGCTGATACAAGGTCAATTGACAAAACTTGTTGAGGCAATCCTATTGTCAAAAGCTACTTTCCGAAAAATCGTCGAAAACCTGTTTTGGGCCTGGCTTTACAATCTGGCTGCAATTCCTGTAGCGGCACTGGGGTTACTGCATCCGATGATCGGTGTGATCGCAATGACCGCAAGTTCATTGTCTGTTATTGGGAACTCGATTCTTTTGAAGCGAGCCAACATTACGGTTGAACAACCGGAGGAGGGCATGGGTAATCAATGAGGGCGCTCAGAGCTCTGCGTCAGCTCGCGGTTATTAAATTTTAACCACCTGATCCAAGCGTCCTTCAAAATGAATTGCCAGCTGGGATAGTGAGTTCTGGATCAGTATGGTCCATTTCTCTGAGGCATTCAACAAGCTAGCGTAAAGCAGTTTCAGTAAGCTGTTTTCGTTCGGGAAAGCACCTTTGGTTTTGGTTAGTTTGCAGAGCTGACGGTGCACCGCCTCGATAGCCTTGGTGGTGTAGATGCAACAACGTTAGCGGAGATTGATCCAATGGCAATAGCCACAAAAAAAACGGGAATGGTTATCTTGATTGGTGTCCTGGTGCTTGGTGTCGGCGTGTTCGTGTATAAATCCTTCATGGACTCAGGGCCAGCATTCATTGATCCCTCTGATCAAGCGCTTGTGATCCAAGGCAAAGAAATTTACACCAACAACTGTGCCTCTTGCCATGGCGCAGAACTCCAAGGACAACCTGATTGGCGAACACGTCTGGCCAGCGGACGCCTGCCTGCGCCACCCCACGACAAGACCGGCCACACCTGGCATCATCCTGATGCCATGCTGTTCGATATGGTCAAAAACGGACTGGTACCGGGGAAAACAGCTCCGCCGCGTTACGAAAGCGATATGCCCGCTTATGGCAACCTCTTGACCGATGACGAAATTGTGGCGGTAATTGCCTATATTAAAAGCAGTTGGCCACCAAAGGTATTGCAGGCGCAAAAGGAAACCACCTTGCAATATCAGAGTCGAAGATAAGCGGACCTGTGGAACGCTTTCTCAACCAGAATTCAAATATTATTTTTGGAGTTGATGTCATGAAATTATGGCTTGCAGCAATCGCAATTACGGCCGCATCTTCCTTGGCGCATGCCACTGACAACGCCATGACGGTTTATCAGGATCCCAATTGTGGATGCTGTGGCGCGTGGGTGGAATATATGCAGGATGCCGGCTTTGAAGTGACAGCGATCAAAACATCCGATATCGTGTCAATCAAGAAAGAGCTGGGCGTGCCTAATGAATAAAGCTGTAGGCAGAGCACTTACTTGGTGCACTGTCTACAGCAAGGATCAGATAGAAAAGGCGTTAATTTGAAAGGTTTCTGAGTCTTGGCCACTTGTCTCTGAATTGAAAATGTTAGGTGTGTATAAAACACTGACATCGAAATGTTCTGATAATTTGGCTTCACGGACCCGTAAGGTTAATTATAATAAACCTTACTCAAAGATGTGATGGAAAGTAGTTGAAAACTCCTGACGATATTGATATTTTCTAGCCTCTTCCGCTCGCTAGCCTGACGTTAGCAGCGACTGGTAGCTGGCCAGTTCCCCAAAACAGCAATGAAATTCACTTCAAATTTGGCCAATGATTACGTTGAATGTTGGCTGTGTCCTACACAAATCTACCTCCAGCTCAAAAATTCAATTTCTATACCGGCCGTTTCCTCGCGTCTTAGCCACCCTTGCAGTACGTCAGGGCTGAGTTTTCCGCCGCTAAAACTCCATTTCTGAACTAAAAAATCTGGGCCACGCTTCCGCTGCCTGCTTCGAGCAATTCGTTGCTCAAAATCTGCTCATCTCATCGCCTTTAGCTGATTTCCCACTATCTCTCTATTGTCTCGGCGACTGTCGTTTTTCACCCTTTTTGGTGCGGTCGTTGAAAGAGATGGAAACGGGAAAACGTCTATAGGCCTTGCAGTGCGGGCGTTTCAGCGAACTGTGACTGAACAAAAACCTGTACTCAAACCTAGTCAGTCATGTCTGGTTTGAACCCGCTTCCCAGGTGGGCGTGTGTAGGTGCCTGTTCAAATCTCCTTAACGAGTCCTTCTGGCAGATTAGGCTCGTCCTCACCCCCGCTGTGCACGGGGGGCTCATTCAGTGCACAGATATATGAGGAAAAAATCATGTCGTATGTGATCGACTGCTCTCCGCTGGCCGTCAGGCCCAGCACACTTACTGCCCACTCAGGGGGGGACGGAGACAGCGCGTGAGGTGTGATGAACCGTTCCCCCTAGTTGGGCAGCACACCGGGCGCGCATTCACAGTTATTCAGTATTTTTGGGAGGTTATATGGGTCGCAAGAAACAACTTCAGCCGCACATGAAGCCCAATTACGGGCATGGAAATTCGATAGGCTACGCGTTGCGTAACCTTCTCAATGATGTGTATGCAGGTGGTCATTACAGCACGGTTGAAACGCATTACTGCCGTTTCAGTAAATTTGTCGATTATTTCCGAGTCAATGGTGTTCGTGATGTTCGTCATGTAACGCAGAGTCACGCCGATGCTTATGCGGCTAGCCTCAAGACTGAATATGAGGCTGGCCACCTGGCTTTGTCATACGTACATGCGCTCTATTCATCGGTCAATGTGGTTATGCAGCATTTCCGTCGTGACCGGAAAATCAGAATTAAAGCCGGCGAATATGTTCCTCCGCGTAAATATGTGTGTGAGGTGGCACCTGAGGTAAATGATCCAAGTCTCAATGAGGCGGTTGAGATTATGGATAACTCAGGTCTAGGACGTGCTGGCGCTATAGCAAAGTTGTGCCGTCATTTTGGTGTTCGGCTACGAGAAGCCTGTCTGGCAAATTTGGAAAGCTGGTCTGAGGAAGCTCGTAAAAC
>ENA-ORCT01000952-ORCT01000952.1-marine-metagenome-genome-assembly--contig:-NODE-952-length-12198-cov-3.761736_pt1 | contig 12198 bp, 9 predicted proteins | sample MGYA00248632_ERZ508511 | MGnify/ENA primary metagenome ERZ508511 (study PRJEB26182, sample SAMN06268839) | marine metagenome | isolation source: Tt an P1-techrep anaerobic enrichment on pine from sediment...
ATGTGGCCGTGCACGTATTTCGGGATGCCCGCATTGCCCTTGGCGATGATCGGCCGTTCGGTGCCCGAGGCGGCAAAGCCCAGGATGGTGCGCAGCAGGTCCGACGCGCCCACGCCGCAGTTGGCGCCGAAGGCGATCGGCGGGTAGTCCAGTTTCTCGACCATCTCGGCCATCGCGGCCGAGGTGACGCCCATCATGGTGCGCCCGGCGGTGTCGAAGCTCATGGTACCGCACCAGGGCATGCCCGCCAGCTTCGCGGCCTCGGCGCCGGCCTTGAATTCCTCGGGGGCGGAAATGGTTTCCAGCCACAGCACGTCGGCGCCGCCTTCCTTCAGGCCCTCGGCCTGTTCGTGGAATATCTCGACCGCGTCGGCATGGCTGAGCGAACCGATCGGCTCCATGATCTCGCCGGTCGGGCCCATGGAGCCCGCCACGACGACGGTACGGCCCGAGGCATCGGCAACCTCGCGGCCCAGCTCGGCCGCGATGCGCGACAGCTCACGGGCGCGCTTTTCCGCGCCGTGCAGCTTCAGCCGCGAGGCGTTGGAGCCGAAACTGTTGGTCAGGAACAGGTCCGAGCCCGCATCGACCGCGCCGCGGTAGAGGGCGCGGATATTGTCCGGCTCGTCCTCATTCCACAGCTCCGGCGCATCGCCCGAGCTCAGCCCCATGTTGAACAGGTTGGTGCCGGTCGCGCCGTCGGCCATCAGCCAGTCGCGGGTTTCCAGCAGGCGGGACAGGGCGTTGGTCATCGGGTCGTCCTTTCGGGGTCTCTGCGGGCGCGCGGGCGCCGGGGTTGCGCGTCAGGTGCCAGAATCCGGCCCCATGCGCAAATTCATTCTGGTCATAATGATGTTGAATCAGGGCGCAGAAATGCAAGAGGCGCGCCCGCAGCGGGACGCGCCTCGCGTTCAATTCGCTGCGGCCTCAGGCCTCTTTGGCGAGCTGCTCCTTGGCCTGGGCCAGGAACTCGACCATCTTGGTGCGGATGGTGGTCTCGTCCGCCTTGGCGCCCAGATCGCCCGCGATCTTGCGGAACACGTCCTCGTGGCCGGCTTCCTCGAAATCCGCGTGGATCACTTCCTTGGCATAGGCCTCGGCCTCTTCGCCGGTCTTGCCCATCAGCTCGGCCGCCCACAGGCCCAGCAGCTTGTTGGCGCGGGCCTGCGCCTTGAACTGCATCTCCTCGTCGTGGGCGAACTTGTTCTCAAACGCGTTTTCGCGATCGTCGAAGGTGGTCATCGGCCGTGGCCCTCCTGATTTCCGTTCGGGCCGGTTTTACGCAATTGCGAAGGCGCTGCCTAGGGGGGCTGGGCCCTTTGGCGGGCCATTTTGCCGCCGTTTCCGCTGCCGGTGCCGCTCCGCTTGCCCTGAACGGTGCCATGGAATAAGAGAAACGCCAAAACGGGCGGGGCACTGCGGCCCCGGGCCCATGGATCGGAGACCTCATGGCACGTCGCAAGAAAATCTACGAAGGCAAGGCAAAGATTCTGTACGAAGGCCCCGAGCCGGGCACCATCGTGCAGTATTTCAAGGATGACGCCACCGCCTTCAACGCCGAAAAGAAGGCCACGATCGAAGGCAAGGGCGTGCTGAACAACCGGTTGTGCGAGTTCTTCATGACCGGCCTGAACCAGATCGGAGTGCCCACGCATTTCCTGAAACGGCTGAACATGCGCGAACAGCTGGTCCGCGCGGTGGAGATCATTCCGCTGGAGGTGATCGTGCGCAACTACGCCGCGGGCTCGATGGCCAAGCGGCTGGGGCTGGAGGAAGGCACGCCGCTGCCGCGCCCGATCGTGGAGTTCTCCTACAAGGACGACTCGCTGGGCGATCCGCTGGTGCCCGAGGAATACGTCATCGCCTTCGGCTGGGCCTCGCAGCAGGATCTCGACGACATCGTGGCGCTGGCGCTGCGGGTCAACGATTTCCTCTCGGGCGTGATGTATGGGGTCGGCATCAAGCTGATCGACTTCAAGATCGAGGTGGGCCGCGTCTATGATGGCGATTTCATGCGCCTCGTGGTGGCCGACGAGATCAGCCCCGACAGCTGCCGGCTGTGGGACATCAAGACCGGCGAGAAGCTGGACAAGGACGTGTTCCGCCGCGATCTGGGCAGCCTGACGGATGCCTATACCGAGGTGGCGCGGCGGCTGGGCGTGATGCCCTCGAACGTGACCCCGGCCAGCAAGCCCACGCTGATCAATTGAAAGGATGGGCCGCGTCTTCGGATTGTCCGCGGGCAACCCGGGTCGGATGTGGCCGGAAGTGATACCGCTCGTGCGACCCGTGCGAAAGCGGCCGACGATAACGGATAAGGAACTCTGCCGATGAAAGCCCGTGTTCATGTCATGCTGAAAGAAGGCGTTCTCGACCCCCAGGGCGAGGCCGTGCGCCACGCGCTCGGCACGCTCGGCTTCGACGGCGTCGAAGGCGTGCGCCAGGGCAAGGTGATCGATCTCGACCTGGCCGAGACCGATGCCGACAAGGCCAAGGCCCAGGTCACCGAGATGTGCGAGAAGCTGCTCGCCAACACGGTGATCGAAAGCTACACGGTCGAGCTGGTCTGAGCGCGATGCGCGCGGCCCTTCTGACCGGATGGCGCCAGCCGCTGGAGCTGGCCCGGGTCGACGACCCGGCCTGCCCGGAGGGCGGCGTGGTGCTGCGCCTGCTGGCCTGCGGCGTCTGCCGGTCGGACTGGCACGCCTGGACGGGCGGCGATCCGGTGGCGCTGCCGCATATCCCGGGCCACGAATATTGCGGCGTGGTCGAAGAGGTCGGCGCGGGCGTGACCCGCTGGAAGGTCGGCGACCGCGTGATCGCGCCCTTCATCCTCGCCTGCGGCCATTGTCCTGACTGCGCCTCCGGTCACCAGACCATCTGCGCGCATCAGGAGCTGCCGGGCTTCACCCGCGCCGGCGCCTTTGCCGAGCGGATCGCCGTGCCCTACGCCGACACCAACCTCACCGCTCTGCCCGAGGGGATGGACCCGGCGCTGGCCGCCGCGCTCGGCTGCCGGGTGACCACCGCCTGGCAGGCGCTGACCGGCCGCGCCGGGCTGCGCGCGGGCGAATGGCTGGCCGTGTTCGGCGGCGGGGGCGTGGGGCTGTCGGCGATGCTGCTGGGCCGGGCGCTTGGCGCGCGGGTCGTGGTCGTCGACGTGGTCGAGGAAAAGCTGGACCACGCCAAGAGCCTGGGCGCCGATGCCGTGGTCAATGCCGCGGGTTGCGACGCCGCCGAGGCCGTGCGCGAGATCACCGGCGGCGGGGCGGACGTGGCCATCGAGGCGCTCGGCATCCCCGCCACGACGGTGGGCGCGCTGAAATCCCTGCGCAAGCTGGGCCGCATGGTGCAGGTCGGCATGCCCGCCGGCGAGCATTGCAGCATGGAACTGCCCATGGATGCCGTCTATTCCGGCCAGCTGGCCGTCTACGGCACCCGCGGCATGCCCGCCTGGCGCTACCCGAGCCTGCTGTCGCTGATCGACGGCGGCCATGTCGACCTGACCCCTCTGATCGCCCGGCGCGTGGCGCTTTCCGACGCCTCGGCCGAGCTGGCCGCCTTCGACCGGCCCGCGCCCCCCGGCGTGGCCGTCATCACCGATTTTACCGCCTGAGAAAGGACGTACCCCATGAAAGCCGCCATTCTCGTCTTCCCCGGCTCCAACTGCGACCGCGACCTTGCCGTGGCCTGCCGCAATGCAGGGATGCAGGTGAACATGGTCTGGCACAAGGACAGCACCCTGCCCGAGGGCACCGACCTGGTGGCCATTCCCGGCGGGTTCTCCTTTGGCGACTACCTGCGCTGCGGCGCCATCGCGGCGCGCTCGCCCATCACCCGCGCGGTGATCGAGCACGCCAACCGCGGCGGATATGTGCTGGGCATCTGCAACGGGTTCCAGGTGCTGACCGAGACCGGCCTGCTGCCCGGCGCGCTGATGCGCAACGCCAACCTCAAGTTCGTCTGCAAATCCCTTCACCTGAAGGTGGAGACCTCGAACAGCGTGTTCACGCAGGGCTACAATGCGGGCCAGACGATCACCATTCCCGTCGCTCACCATGACGGCAACTACCAGGCCTCGGAAGACCTGGTGGAGCGCCTGCGCGACGAGGACCGGATCGCCTTCACCTATGTCGAGAACCCCAACGGCTCGACCGCCGATATCGCGGGCGTGCTGTCGGAAAACCGCCGGGTGATGGGCATGATGCCCCATCCCGAGCGCATGGCCGAAGAGGCGCATGGCGGCACCGACGGGGCGGCCATGTTCCGCTCATTGGCCGACGCGATGGCCTCTGCCTGAGCCTGAAAGCTTGAGCCGCGGGGGCGGCGCGCCTATTTTTTGGCAATGACCGGCTCTGCGCGCTCCGTTCCCAACAGCCCCGCCCCACGCACCAGCGTGGGCTGGCGCGTGCGCGTGGCCGTGATCGTGCTGGTCACCATGGCCGTGTCCACGGTCTGGGTCACCAACAGCTGGCTGACCGAGCGTTTCACCGAAACCACGCGCAACCGCGCGCAGGTGCGGCTGGCGCTCTATTCGGGCAACGTGGTCAGCGAATTGCAGCGCGCCTCGGTGGTGCCGCTGCTGTTGTCGCGTGATCCGACGCTGATCTCGGCGCTGAATTCGGGGGATTATTCGAAAAGCTCGCAGCGGCTGATCTCCTATCTCGACGAAATCGGCGCGGCTTCGCTGGTGCTTCTGGACCGCGACGGCCGGGTGGTGGCCTCGTCCGACCGCACCCTTCTGGGCGCGCAGCAGGGCACGATGCCCCATTTCGTCGAGGCGCTGCGCGCCAATGACACGGTGTTCATCACCTCCAAGACCGAGGCCGGCGCGTATGAGTTCACCTATTCGCGCCGCATGACCAGCGACCGCGAACCGATCGGCGTGATCGTGGTCGCGGTGGACCTACAGAAATTCGAGCGCAGCTGGGCCGGGATCGCGGACGCGGTGATGATCACCGATTCCGAGGGACGGATCATCCTGGCGACCGAGCCGCGCTGGCGCGGCCTGAGCACCGAGGAGGCGTTGCAGACGCAGTCCGTCCCCTCGGCCATCGCCCGCGCGATCCAGGCCACGGCCGATTGGGGCGTGCTGCCGCCCGACGCCTATATCATGGGCGAGGGCGTCATGCGCAACGAGACGCGCATCCCGTTCCAGGGCTGGCGCATCACCTCCTTCACCACCTATTCCTCGGTGCGCGAACGGGTGAACGGCGTGCTGGCGCTGGAGATCATGGGCTTTGCCATCCTGCTGGCGCTCAGCTTCTACTGGCTCAGCCGCCGGGCGCAGTCGCGCTCGATCTTCTTCCAGCGCGAATCGGCCGAGCTGCGGATGCTGAACGCCCAGCTCCAGCGCGAGATCGCCGAGCGCGAGAAGGTGCAGAAGAACCTGGAAGTGGCCGAGCAGACCCTGGCGCAGAGCTCCAAGCTCGCCGCGCTCGGCGAGATGTCGGCCGGGGTCAGCCACGAGCTGAACCAGCCGCTGGCGGCGATGAAGACCTACCTGGCGGGCGCGCGGCTGCTGCTGCAGCGCAACAGGCCCGTGGAGGCGCTGTCCTCCTTCCAGCGCATCGACGACCTGATCGAGCGCATGGGCGCCATCACCCGCCAGCTGAAAAGCTATGCCCGCAAGGGCGGCGAGGCGTTCGAGCCGCTGGATTTCCGGGCCAGCGTCTCCTCGGCGCTGTCGATGATGGAGCCGCAGCTCAAGCAGCGCCACATCACCATCAACCGCACCCTGCCGCCCGATCCCGTGCCGGTGATGGCCGACCGGATCCGGCTGGAGCAGGTGATCATCAACCTTCTGCGCAACGCGCTGGACGCGACCGAGGAAGCCGAGGACGCGCAGATCGACCTGATCCTGACCGCGGGCGAGACCGCGACGCTGACGGTGCGGGACAACGGCCACGGCATCGACGATCTGGACGCGCTGTTCGAGCCCTTCTACACCACCAAGCCTCCGGGCGACGGGGTGGGGCTGGGGCTGGCGATCTCCTCCTCGATCGTGGCCGATTTCGGGGGACGGCTGACTGCGCGCAACGCCGCGGCCGGGGGGGCGGTCTTTGAGGTGCAGCTGCCCATCCTCTCCGAGGAAACGGAGGCCGCAGAGTGAACGAAGAACAAAAGGACATGAGGTGAAGCGATGAGCCGGAACATGAAGATCGCCATCGTTGACGATGAACAGGACATGCGCCAGTCGATCAGCCAATGGCTGGCGCTGAGCGGGTTCGAGACCGAGACCTACGCCTCGGCCGAAGAGGCGCTGAAGGCGATCGGAGCGGAGTTTCCGGGCATCGTGGTGACCGACATCAAGATGCCCGGCATGGACGGGATGGCCTTCCTGAAACGGCTGATGAGCGTCGACAGCTCGCTGCCGGTGATCATGATCACCGGCCATGGCGACGTGCCCATGGCGGTGGAGGCGATGCGCGTGGGCGCCTTCGACTTCCTGGAAAAGCCCTTCAACCCCGACCGCATGACCGAACTGGCCAAGCGCGCCAGCCAGACCCGCCGGCTGACGCTCGACAACCGGGCGCTGCGGCGCGAGCTGTCGGACGGCACGGTGCTGATGAAAAAGCTGATCGGCTCCTCGCCCGTGATGGAGCGGCTGCGCGAGGATATCCTCGATCTCGGCCAGGCCGACGGCCATGTGCTGATCGACGGCGAGACCGGCACCGGCAAGACCCTGATTGCCCATGCGCTGCACGCGGTGGGCCCGCGCGCCGGGCGCAAGTTCGTCACCATCTCCTGCGCCGCCTTCGACGAGGACACGCTGGCGGTCAAGATGTTCGGCCCCGCGCCCGAGGATGGCGGCCTGCCGCTGGTCGAGGAGGCCCGCGGCGGCACGCTGTGCCTGGAGGATATCGAGGCGCTGCCGCAGGCGCTGCAGGCCCGCCTTCTGACCTTCATCAACGACCAGGGCACCCCGCCCGAGACCCGGATCATCGCCGTGTCCAACCTGCAGGAGCAGGACAAGACGGTCGAGGACATGCTGCGCCCGGACCTCTATTACCGGCTGGCGGCGATGAAGATCACCCCGCCGCCGCTGCGCAGCCGGGGCGAGGACATCCTGACGCTGTTCACCCGCATGGCCGAGCAGTTCTCCGAGGAATACGGCTGCGAGGCGCCCGAGATCAGCGCCCAGGAGGCCGCGCAGCTGCTGCAGGCGCCCTGGCCGGGCAATGTCCGCCAGCTGATCAACGTGGCCGAGCGCGCGGTGCTGCAGAACCGCCGCGGCACCGGCTCCATCGCGTCGCTTTTGATGGCGGACAACGAGGAAACCCAGCCGGTGATGACCACCGAGGGTAAGCCGCTGAAGGAATATGTCGAGGCGTTCGAGCGGATGCTGATCGACAACACCATGCGCCGGCACAAGGGCTCCATCGTTTCGGTGATGGAAGAGCTGTGCCTGCCGCGCCGCACGCTGAACGAGAAAATGGCCAAATACGGGCTGTCGCGCGCCGATTATCTGTAAGCGGGCAGGGGGCGAAAAAGGCATTGTATTCCCCCTGCTTCTGCCCTTAAGGTCAAAAAATGGCGGTGCGCGCTTTGGTTTGCGCCCCCATTCAGTTGAGTTTTTCTGTGTCCGGCCCCGCACCGGCGATGCGCCAAGGGCGGCGCGGACCAGACCGATCCGGCCCATAGGGCCAGCAAGACAGCCCGCCCTCCAAAACAGGACGGGCGAAAACAACGGATGCCGGACACGGCATCGGAGACAAACCGCGATGGAACGCGTGCGCAGTGACAGGCATCCAGGAGGCAGGCCCCGGGCCGCCCTTTCCTGCCGTCTGGCGCAGCCCCTCGCCTCAACAAGACACCACCCGCAACGCCCCCGCCCGCCAGGGCCGGGGCGTTTGCCGCGGTGCAAAGAGACACAATGGCTAAGAAAATGCTCATCGACGCCACCCACGCGGAGGAATGCCGCATCGTGGTGGTTGACGGAAACAAGGTCGACGATTTCGATTTTGAAAGCGCCAGCAAGCGGCAGCTCGCCGGCAACATCTATCTGGCAAAGGTAACGCGGGTCGAACCCTCGCTTCAGGCGGCCTTTGTCGATTACGGCGGCAACCGCCACGGTTTCCTCGCTTTCTCGGAAATCCATCCCGACTACTACCAGATCCCGGTCGCGGACCGCGAGGCGCTGCTCGCCGAAGAGCGCGCCTATGCCGAGGCGATGGACGAGGAAGAGCCGAAGGAGCCCAAGAAGAAGCGCTCGCGCTCGCGCTCCCGGTCGCGCTCCAAGGCTGCGGCCGAGAAGCCCGCGGCCGAGACCGCGGCAGCCGAAGAGGTGACCGAGGCCGCCGCCGCCGAGCAGGGCGCGGAGGCGGAGGCCGCCGCGACCCCGGAACCGGCCCCCGAGCCCGTGGCTGCCGAAGCGCCCGCGCCGGAGGCCGAGGCCGAAGCGGCGCCGGCAGAGGCCGAGGCCGTGACCGAGGCGGCCGAGGCCGCGCCGAAGGCCGAAGAGGCCCCCGCGGAAGAGAACCCCGCGGCCGAGGAGGGCGAGGACAAGGGCAAGACCATGCCCATGGCCATCGAAAACAATGACGCCGTGGTCTCGAAAGAGCCCGGCGAGGCGACGTCCGACGAGCCCGCCGAAGAGGCGGCGCCGGCCGAGGCCGAGGCGGCAGAGGAGGCCAAGGCCGAGCCGGAGCCGGTCTCCATCCCCGGCATGGATGTCATCGAGCTGCAGGCCGAAGAGGAAGAGGGCCCTCACATCCCCGACGCCGCGACCCGCGACGAGGATATCGAGGATGTCGCCGACGAGGACGTGACCGAAGAGATCCGGCCGCGCAAGCCCCGCCCGCGGCGCTACAAGATCCAGGAGGTCATCAAGGTCCGCCAGATCATGCTGGTGCAGGTGGTCAAGGAAGAGCGCGGCAACAAGGGCGCGGCGCTGACCACCTATCTGTCGCTGGCCGGCCGCTACTGCGTGCTGATGCCCAACACCGCCCGTGGCGGCGGCATCTCGCGCAAGATCACGAACGCGACCGACCGCAAGAAGCTGAAAGAGATCGCCTCGGAGATGAAGGTGCCCGAGGGCGCCGGGCTGATCATCCGCACCGCCGGCGCCAAGCGCACCAAGTCGGAGATCAAGCGCGACTACGAATACCTCATGCGCCTGTGGGAGCAGATCCGCGAGCTGACGCTGAAATCCATCGCGCCCGCGCCGATCTACGAGGAAGGCAACCTGATCAAGCGCTCGATCCGCGATCTCTACAGCAAGGATATCGACGAGGTGCTGGTCGAGGGCGCCGAGGGCTATCGCGTGGCCAAGGACTTCATGAAGATGATCATGCCGTCCCACGCCAAGAACGTGAAGCACTACACCGACCCGATGCCGCTGTTCGCGCGCTTCCAGGTGGAAAGCTACCTGAACTCGATGTTCAACCCCACGGTTCAGCTGAAATCCGGCGGCTATATCGTGATCGGGGTGACCGAGGCGCTGGTGGCGATCGACGTGAACTCGGGCCGGGCCACCAAGGAAGGCTCGATCGAGGAAACCGCGCTCAAGACCAACCTGGAGGCCGCCGAAGAGGTCGCCCGCCAGCTGCGCCTGCGCGACCTGGCCGGCCTGATCGTGATCGACTTCATCGACATGGAAGAGCGTAAGAACAACGCTGCCGTCGAGAAGCGCCTGAAGGACAAGCTGAAGAACGACCGCGCGCGCATCCAGGTCGGCCGCATCTCGGGCTTCGGCCTGCTGGAGATGAGCCGCCAGCGCCTGCGCCCGGGTATGATCGAGGCCACCACCCAGCACTGCCCGCATTGCCACGGCACCGGGCTCATCCGCTCCGACGACAGCCTGGCGCTGAGCATCCTGCGCCAGCTTGAGGAAGAGGCGGTCAAGGGCCGGTCGAAGGAACTGCTGGTCAAGGCGCCGATCAAGGTCGCCAACTACCTGATCAACCAGAAGCGCGAGCATATCGCGCGGATCGAGGCGCGTTTCGGCGTCGCGGTGCGGGTCGAGGCCGACACGGCGCTGATCAGCCCCGATTTCTCGATCGAGAAGTTCAAGACCGCCACCCGCGCCGTGCCGCAGGTGGCCGCGCCGGTGATCTCTGTCGATACGTCCGAGATGCCCGAGGTCGAAGAGGCCGAAGAGGTCGCCGAGATGCCGGGAGAGGAAGAGGCGCCCGCGCCCAAGAAGCGCCGCCGCCGCCGCCGCCGCCGCAAGAACGGCGGCGAGGCCCCCGCCGAGGGTGGCGAGGAGGCCGCAGCCGAGGCGCCCGCCGAGGCCAAGGCCCCCGAAGAGGCCCCGGCCGAGGCTGCCGAAGGCGAGGCCGAGGAGGCGCCCAAGAAAAAGCGCACCCGCTCGCGCCGCCGGACGAAGAAGCCCGAGGCCGCCGAGGCCGAAGCCGCAGAGGCCAAGCCCGCGGAAGAGGCCGAAGCCAAGGCCGAGCCCGCCGAAGAGCCGGCGGCCCAGCCCGAGGCGGCGGCCGAAGCGGCCGAGGCCGCGCCGGAACCGGCTGCGGAACAGCCCGAAGCCGAGGCCGAGGCGCCTGCCGCCGAAGAGGCGGAGGAGCCCGAAAAGGTCGCTGAGGCGCCCGAGGCCGCCCCTGCGCCCGAGCCGCAGCCCGAACCCGAGGCAGAGGCCGCGGAGGAAACCCCGCCCAAGCCCAAGAAACGCGGCTGGTGGTCGCTGTCACGCTGATCGGAACGCCGGGCCCTGCGCCCGGCGTTTTCCTTTCCCGCCCGCGCCATAACAGCCCGTCCACGCCATTGTGAGGCCCCGTGCCGTGGACGGCGCCCCCGGCATTCGCTATGTGGCGGAAAAAGGGGACGCATATGTTCGGAATCGAGCTGATCGACGCGGGGCTTCTGCCCGCCATGGCCGTGGCACTGGTTGCGGGGCTGCTGAGCTTTCTCAGCCCCTGCGTGCTGCCCATCGTGCCGCCCTACCTGGCCTATATGAGCGGCGTCTCCATGGCCGAGCTGACCGACGCGGCCGGGCGCCAGGCGCGCCGCCGGGCGGTGGTGACGGCGCTGTTCTTCGTTTTGGGGCTGTCGACGGTGTTCCTGTTCCTGGGCTTCACCGCCTCGGCCTTCGGCGCGTTCTTTCTGCAGAACCAGACCTATTTCAACATCGTGGCGGGGCTGGTGGTGATGGTGTTCGGCGCGCATTTCGTGGGCGCGATCCGCATCCCCTTCCTGCTGCGCGAGGCGAGGATCGACGCGGGCGACCGCGGCGGCTCGGCCTTCGGGGCCTATCTGCTGGGGCTGGCCTTCGCCTTCGGCTGGACGCCCTGCATCGGCCCGCAGCTGGGCGCGATCCTGTCCATGGCGGCCTCCGAGGCCTCGGTGGCGCGCGGCACGGTTCTGCTGGCGGTCTATGCCGCGGGGCTGGGCGTTCCCTTCCTGCTGGTCGCGGGTTTCTTCCCCAGCCTCACCGGGGTGATGGCCTGGATGAAACGGCATATGGAGCAGATTGAGCGCATCATGGGGCTGCTTCTGTGGACCATCGGTTTGCTGATGCTGACCGGCGGGTTTTCCAGCTTCTCCTACTGGCTGTTGGAGATATTCCCCGCGCTTGGCGCGCTCGGCTAGAGCGGCTTACTTTTGCCTAAAGCGCCCGCTATGGTGCCGGGGAAAACCGGAACGGCGGGCGATGACAGGCAGCGATCGGCAACAGGTGAGACGGCGGCGGGGGTTCTACATTCCCGGCTACGACCCGATTCACCCCCGCCGCTACCGCGAGCTTTACCGCAAGGAGGGCGCGGCGCAGGCCGCGATCTCGGGCTACGAGATCGCGCTTGCGCCCAAGACCGGCGCAGGCGCCTATGGCTGGCATGTCTCGGCCCGGATCGACGGCGCGCAGGTCGAGACCGATATCGAGGTTCTGGTCTGGTCGGACATCGTGCGCGGCAGCATGGAGAAGGGGATCGCGGCGACCTATCTGCAGCTGGCCCGGACCACGTGGATCTACGTCGCCACGGGCGCGCTGTTCAGGCTGATGCGGCTGCGCAAGGGACCGGTGATCGCGGCGCTCTACCCGGCGGCGATGCTGCTGGGGCAGCTGGCGCTTGCGCTGGGGCTGGCGCGCGGGGCAGGGGCGGCGCTGGCGCTGAGCGGGCTGCCGGGGATCGGCTGGCTGGGGCTGGCGCTGGTCTGGCCGGTGCTGGCGTGGTTCCGCAGGCACGACAACAGGCTCTTCGCCTATTACCTGATGCATGACTACGCCTTCTCGGCGCGCTGGCGGGG
>ENA-ORCT01000953-ORCT01000953.1-marine-metagenome-genome-assembly--contig:-NODE-953-length-12171-cov-3.199355_pt1 | contig 12171 bp, 9 predicted proteins | sample MGYA00248632_ERZ508511 | MGnify/ENA primary metagenome ERZ508511 (study PRJEB26182, sample SAMN06268839) | marine metagenome | isolation source: Tt an P1-techrep anaerobic enrichment on pine from sediment...
CAGGAGGATAGTGCATTGTATAGTCAGGCGCAGACAGGCCCGTTCAAGGGCATGAATACGGGGATGAGCATTATCGCAATCCTGATGGTCTTGACCACTGTCGTTGCGGGGGTTGTTTATCGTGACCAAAGCGCGGCAGCCATGGGGGCTCTTCGAGAATGGCTGAACCCCTTTCTTGAATGGTATTACGTACTGCTGGTGGCGTTTTTACTGTTTTTCATGATCTGGCTCGGAACGGGACGTTACAAGAATGTTCGCCTGGGCAATGATGCAGAGGTACCCGAATTCACTTTCTTTTCCTGGGTGAGCATGCTGTTTGCCGCCGGGACAGGTGTCGGTATTCTGTTCTGGTCAGTGGCGCAGCCCATTCTGCAGTTTCAGGACAACCCCTTCGTTGAATTCGGCAGTGCCGATGCGGATGCGGCCATCATTGCCATGCGGCTTTCCTTTTTTCACTGGGGAATCAACGGCTGGGCAATTTTTTCCTTCGTTGGCCTGACCATGGCCTACTTTGCATTTCGCCATGATCAGCCACTGACCGTTCGCTCGGCCCTGCGCCCCCTGCTGCACCACCGTGTTCATGGTGCATTGGGTGACCTGATCGATCTGCTGGCCGTGTTTGGCACCGTCTTCGGGATTGCCACCACGCTGGGCCTTGGCGTACAGCAGATGAACGCAGGGCTGACCCGGGTGTTCGGCGTCACCAGCTCAACCGAACTGCAGCTTACCGTCATTGCCGGCATTATGATGATTGCAACCGTGTCAGTGGTGTCCGGCGTATCACGTGGCGTCAGACTGCTGTCGGAAATGAATTTCTGGCTGAGTATCGCGGCTGTCTTTTTTATGCTGATTCTAGGCCCGACCCAGTATCTGATCGGTGTCACCATTGAGGCTACCGGTGACTATATCCAGAATCTGCTGCGCCTGAGCTTCCATACCAATGCTACCCACAGCAGTCAGTGGCAGGCCGAGTGGACGGTATTCTTCTGGGGCTGGTGGCTTGCCTGGAGCCCCTTCGTCGGCATGTTCATCGCTCGGATTTCACGAGGCCGCACCTTCCGCGAGTTTGTAACCGGTGTACTGCTGGTGCCGACCGGCATCACCATCATCTGGATTGGACTCTTCGGGGGCACCGCTCTGTATCAGGAACTGTTTCAGGGGGGCGGCGTGATTGAGGCGGTTTACAAGGACATCTCGTCAGCCCTGTTCGTCATGATTGAGGGAATGTCACTGGGTACCATGACACCGGTGGTATCCACTCTGCTGATCATACTCATCGGGACGTACCTGATCACCTCGGCCAATGCCGGCACGCTGGTCATCACTACCATCCTTTCGGGAGGTGATACCGATCCGCCGTCGGGCCATCGCATTCTCTGGGGAATATTTCTGGCACTGCTGACGGCTGTCCTCTTGCTTGCCGGGGGACTGGAAACCCTGCAGGCTGCCGTGATTGCGGCCGCTCTGCCATTTTCGCTGGTGGTCATGGCGATGGCGGTCGGCCTGCTGCGGGCACTGCGACAGGAACGTTATGCAGCACGCGCCGGCGAGCGAAAACTGGCACCGGCCGAGCCCTGGGTGGTCGCCGAGGATTCAATTGAGGAGCCCGCCAGCGAACGCAAGGCGCAGGACTCAGCCCATCTCTGACGGGCTGAATCCTGCCTGTGACCTAGAGGTTATTGAAGTCGACCTCAGGCAGGCATTCAAAACCGGGTTTGGCAAAGTAATACCCCTGCATCAGGGTAACGCCCTGTTGCAGGAAGTATTCCATCTCGGCTGCGGTTTCGACACCTTCGGCCAAGATACGAATATCCAGCTGGTTACAGATATCGATCAGCCCACCCACGATGATCTGTTTGACGGGGCGACTGTCGATGTCACGCACCAGCTCCATATCCAGCTTCAGTGTATGCGGGATGAAGCTGGCCAGCAGATTGAGCCCGGCATGGCCCGCACCGAAATCATCCAGTGCGGTCACAAATCCCTGCTGACGGTAATATTCGAAAATACGCGTCATATGCGCCGCATCCTGTACACGCTCGGACTCGGTAATCTCAAACATGATACGTTCAACGGGAAAGCCATGTTCACGCGCTGCCAGCAAAGTGCTGCGAATGCAATGCGCCGGCTCATACACCGCATTGGGGAGAAAGTTGATACTCAACACCTCCTGCATGCCAAGCCGAGCCGCCAATGCAATCGCCTTGACCCGACAGGCCTGGTCAAAGGCGTAGCGGTTGTCATCATTGACCCGGGACAGCACTGACAAAGCACCTGAACCGTCAACGCCTCTGACCAGCGCCTCATAGCCATACACACTGCTACTTGCCAGATCCACAATGGGCTGGAAGGCGAAACTGAACTCAAATTCCAGCGGCGCCTGACATCCGGCACAGCCGATAGGAGTTTGTGAGTGCATGGCATATCCTTGTTAGAGGCGCTTTAAAAGGGTTTCAGGCACAGTCTAGCGTAAGGGGAAGTGCGGTGTCAGGCTGGCGCAGGGTAAACTTGGCCTGTATCTGTCGCTGATAGCCGGCACTTGACGCGGCAATCATGCTGATGAGACTGACTCAAAGTGATACCAACACCAGACCCAGTACCATCAAGGCCAGCCCCTGCAGCCTCGGTATACTGACTGACTCACGTAACCAGATCACGCCGATCAGCACCCCCAGCGGGATACTGACCTGCCGTAGCGCTACCACATAACTGACCTCGCTCACCATCGACATGCTGACCAGAATCAGCAGGTAGGTCGCGATGATGAAGTTCCCGGCCAGCAGGGTCCAGCCGAAATCGGGTACGGCTCTGAGCGACTCGCCAAACCCCCAGCGTACCAGTGGCAGCATCCACAGCAGGCAGGCACCCGCCTGCAGCACGACGAAGCCACTGCCGGCCTCAAAGCCACTCATCCCCTGTGCTTTCATCAGCACGATAGCGGCACTGTCGAGTATCGAATATCCAGCCGTGGCACAGGCCGCCAGCAACACCCAGCCTATTTCCGGTGTACAGTAGTGGCGCCAGTGCCAATCCCGCCAGCACAAAAGCGGCAGTGCCAGCGAGCCGAGCATGATCAAGCCCATACCGATCAGATCCGACGTCCGGAGCTGGCTTTGACCGTAGGTGATCAACACAACAGCGGGAACGATCAGCACCGGCAGCGCCCGCGCCAAGGGGTAGACAATATTCAGGTTGCCGTGGGTGTAGGCCTTGGCCAGCCCGGTCAGGTAGAGGGTCTGGCACAGCCCTGACCCCAACAGAAGCCACCAGAACAGTGCCGGCAGGGCGACCACATCAGCCCACACGCGCAACAGCAGCGGACTGAAGACCACCATTCCCAGGGCCATGGCCCAGGCATAAAAACGCACCGTCTGAGCGGTGCGCTTGCCGATCAGGTTCCAGCCCGCATGCAGCAGAGCTGAAACCAGAATCAAACCGATCGCCGCGGGTGTCACGGTTTCTCGCCCATGGCCAGGCGGGCCGCAATCTCTTCCAGGCATGGAATGACATCGGCGATACTATCAATCACGTAGTGTGCGCCACTGCCGATCATGCGCCGATAGGCGGCGCCGCGATGAGCCTCACGCTCCACCTCACTCAGCGCCTTCCAGTCGTCCAGACTCATGCCAACCTCGTTGCCGCTGACGGCGACGCCGATGGTCCACATGCCCGCGTTCAAGCCTTCCTCAATGCCGGTGAGTGTGTCATCGATTTTGACGCAGGCGCACAGGTGCTGTACTCCCAGGTCAATCGCATTTTTCAGGCTCATGTGCGGATAGGGGCGGCCCCTGGGCACTTCCGTGGCGCACACGTTGCTGTCCGGGATATAGCCCTGCTCCGCTGCACGCGCCAGCAAGCCTTCAATCATGCTCCCCGCATAGCCGGTATTGGCACCGATTCTGATTCCGTTGGCGCGCATCCAGCTCAGTGCCTCGATAAGGCCCGGAATCAGCTCGGCTGTCTGTGCAATGGCGTCGACCTGCAGGGGGACAAAATCATCATACAAACGGTCAATATCGGATTCGACCGGGTATTCTCCCTTGGCGTCTTTCCACGCGTCACGAATGCGAGGATGCGTGCACAGCTGACGGATATGTTCACGCTTTTCGGTACCCATGGGACCGCGGGCTTCGACCTCGCTGATCGGCACGCCTTCGTCGACGAACAGGCGCTGGAAGGCACGAATCGGCGCCATCGAGCCAAAGTCCACAGTGGTGCCGGCCCAATCCATGATCACGGCCTCAATGGAGCCCGTGTAGCGGCGTTCAAACTGGTAAATCGATGCGGTCATGACACTATCTCCCTTGTATACGAAAAATTCAGGCACTGGCGGCTGTGTTGAGGGTATGGATGGGCGCACCGGACGGGATCTGCAGTTCGTCCAGCACGGCGGCCACGGCGGCGAGTACGGCATCGATTTGAACGTCATGCAGCTGTCCGATGCAGCCCAGGCGGAAGCTGTCAGCGGCGGTCAACTTGCCCGGGTAGATGATGAAACCTCGCGCTTTCATGCGGTCGTAAAAGGTTTGGAAATTGAAGTGCGCGTGCCCCGGCGAGAAGAAGGTGATGATGATCGGGGACAGCCACTCGTCACTGAGCAGTGTTTCAAACCCCAGTCGGCGCATGCCGGCAACCAGGCGCTGCTGGTTGCGCTGATAACGGGCATGACGTCCGGTGATGCCGCCCTCTTCTGCATGCTCTTTCAATGCCTGCAGGAAAGCCGCAACCACATGCGTGGGCGGGGTGTAGCGCCACTGCCCGGTTCTGGCCAGGTACTGCCATTGATCCAGCAAGTCCAGGCTCAACGAGTGGGCATTACCCCTCGAAGCCTCCAGGGCGCTCCGTCGGATCAGGCTGAAACCGAAACCGGGCACCCCCTCGAAGCATTTGTTGGCCGAGGATATCAGCGCATCAAACTGAACAGTTCTGGCACTGATCGCAACGGCACCAAAGGCACTCATGGAGTCGATGATCAGGCGACGGCCCTGGCGTGCCACCGCCTCGGCGATCTCTTCCACCGGGTTTAGAATGCCGGAGCTGGTCTCGCAATGCACCACCGCCACATGGGTGATCGCCGGGTCGGCCGCAAGTATCGCATCAACCTCCTCAGCCCGCGGCGGTGCATAGTCCCCCTTGTCCAGGGCCACATAATCGCGACCCAGATACTCCATGATCGTCCCCATACGCTGACCGTATGCACCGTTCATCAGGATCAACAACTTGCCCGATTCAGGCACCAGTGTGGCGAGCGTGGCCTCCACGGCGAAGGTACCCGAACCCTGCATGGGCACACAGACAAAGGCGTCATCACCATCGATCAAGTCGACCAGTTGCTGGCACAGATTTGCGGTCATCGCACGGAAATCGCCATCCCAGGAGCCCCAGTCGTGCAGCATCGCCTGCTTGACACTGAAGGTTGTGGTGATGGGGCCGGGGGTCAGCAGATAGGGCTGTTGAGTTTTCATGGTCTCTCTCTTTCTGGTCTATACCAGTAGCTTGAAGCAAAAAAAATTGCGCCTTTCGAGTCAGAGGTGCCTTTAGGGCACCCCGTTTACATCAGCGCTGTCGCCAGCGCTGAGTGCGTTGCAGAATTCTGTGGCTGATCAACCAGTGCAATCCTTTCGCCACCAGCGATGTCAGCATGAGCAAGACAGCCATGGCGGCGGCCGGTGCCGTATCGCCTGCCTCATCCATGTGCATCACCGCTACAGAGGCCAGTGTGGTCTCGGCGGAGTAAAGGAAGATAACGGCCGAAACAGTGGTCATGGCGTTGACGAACAGATAGACCGAGATATCCAGCACCGCAGGCAGTGCCAAAGGTAACGTTACGCGGCGCAGCGTGGTGTAGAACGGCACCTTCAAGGAAGCGGATACCGCCTCGAACTCGTTGTCGATCTGCTTCAGGCTTGTGACGGCGGTCAGGTGGCATACGGTATAGAAATGCACAAGGGTATTCAGGACCAGGATCGCCATGGTGCCGTACACCAGATTCAAGGGATTGTTGGGCTGGTTAAAGAAAAAAATGTAGGACAGCCCCAGTACGATGCCCGGCACGGCCATCGGCAGCATGGCCAGCAACTGCAGCAACTTGCGGGCCGTCGGCATCGGCTTGATCTTTTCACTCATGTACGCCACGAGAAATACGACAGCTGTACCGATCAATGCCGTCCATGTCGCCATCTGCACCGAGTTGAAGTAAGAGCCCCAGCCACCTCCGTCCATCATGTCAAAATTGTAATTCTTGAGTGACAGCCCCATGTTGTATGGCCAGAAGGTAATGACGGAGGCATAGACCGCCATGCCAACCACCAGCAGCAGAAAGCCACACACCAGTGTACAAAACAGCGTCAACAGGTGGTCACGCAGGGGGGATGCGGTTGGCTGCAGCGGCACGGCACGGGCAGACAGTTGAGATGACTGATGACGCTGTACCCGACGTTCTACGATGAAGGAAACCAGCGCAGGGAGCAGCAGAATCACGCTGACGACCGCGCCCATTTGAAAGTTCTGCTGCCCTACCACTTGCTTGTAGATGTCAGTTGCCAGCACGTTGTACTGCCCGCCAATCACCTTGGCAACGCCGAAGTCCGTAATGGTCAGGGTGAAAATCACAAAGATCGTATTCATCAAGCCATAACGCACCGAAGGCAGCGTAATGGTCAGAAACACTCGCCAGGGCGGCGTTTTCATCGACTTGGCCGCCTCATACAGCCGTGCATCGCTGTTACTGAAGGCCGTGACAAGGATCATCAAGGCATGGGGGAAGGCCCAGAAACTCAAGCCCATAATAATGCCAACCGGGCCGTAAATACTGTCAAACGGCAGCCAGTCCTTGAGCAGACCCTGGTTGCCAAACAGGTAGATCATGCTTAATGCGGGGAGCAGGGATGGCGCAAACAGCGGCAGCATCGTCAGCAGGCGCAAACCCTTTTTACCCGCCATTCCGCTGCGGGTCAGGGCATAGGCAAAGACAAAAGCGGTGGAGACAACAATCAGCGTGGTCCAGACAGCGATAGTGAGCGAGTTCAGAATCGACTCTGTCAGGGACGGGTTGCTGAAGTAGGCCGTAAAATTGCCCAGACCAATGAACTCACCCGCTCTGTTCTGCAGGCTCTTGACCAGCATGGTCAGCAAGGGGAACAGCAGCGTCAGCAATAAAAAAACCACACCGACTGCAACCACCGCACGCTGTAGCCAGACCTCGGTATCAAAGCCACGCTTGGTGGACAGTCTAAGAGAAACAGACATCATCAGGCTCCGACAACCTGCATGGCCGCCACATCCATGGGCATGTTTTCAGGCTTCGTCAACTGGTGGGGGCAAGCCTGGTCATGACCCGCCTTCGGATAGAACTTGAGTGCGTGTTTGGGCACACTGAGCCAGAGGGGCTGTCCTGCAGACGGGGCACATTGGGCCATCTGCTCGACAGGCAGATCGACATGAACCTGGGGTAACTCAGCCTCAAAGCCCATTTCCAGTCGTACGAAAGCCCCCATGAAGTGAACATGATTCAGCTGGGCCTGGAATATGAACCGCTCGTTCCGGTCCAATCCCCAGGGGCCCTCATGCAACTGAACACTTTCAGGCCGGAACCCCAGTACGCCTTCATCGCACAACGGTAGTTTCAAAGGTACCTGCCTCGGCGTGCCTCCCAGCATTAACTGGTTATGGTTGAGTACCCGAGCCGGCAGCAGATTCATATTGCCAACAAATCGGGCCACGAATTCAGTGGCTGGCTGTTGGTAGATTGCCTCCGGAGTACCAATCTGCGCTATGCGGCCGTGATCCATTACCACAATGCGATCAGCCATGGTCAGCGCTTCGTCCTGATCATGGGTCACCATAATGGTGGTGATACCCAGCTTGCGTTGCAGACTGCAGATTTCCTGGCGCAGATGCAGACGCACACGCGCATCCAATGCCGATAGCGGCTCGTCCAGCAACAGCAGACCGGGTTCTGTGGCCAGCGCGCGCGCCAGAGCCACTCGCTGTTGCTGACCACCCGAAAGCTGGTTCGGGAACTTGTTGCCGATATCGGGCAGGTGAATCTGATCCAACAGCAACTGGACACGCTGCTCCCGCTCAGCGCGGGGAATTTTCATGTTGGCCAAACCATAGGCGATATTCTCGCTCACGGTCAGATTTGGAAACAGAGCATATGACTGAAACACGATGCCGAAATCACGCTGCTGCGGTGGCAGAGTCGACACATCGTATCCGGCCTGAACAATCCGACCCTCTTCCTGCTGCTCCAGGCCGGCAATCGCTCTCAACAGTGTGGTTTTGCCACAGCCGGAGGGTCCCAGGAAACAGATGAACTCGCCTTCGTTGATCTCAAGGGAAATATCATCCAGCGCAGTAAAGTTGCCAAAGGACTTGCGCAGGTGCTGAATCTGCAAATAGGGGGATGGGGTCTTCATGCTCTATCTCCGTAAAACAGTGAGGGCTGAATATCAGCCCTCCAGGGGCACTTCTGATCAGTTTTGCGCTTCGCTCTTGCCGTCGTAACGACGCTGCCACTCCTTGAGAATGCGCTCACGGTTCAGTGCCGCCCATTCAAAGTCGTTGTCGATCATGCGATCAGCAATATCAGCCGGATAATGCTCTACAGGCTTTGCAACGCCCGGCATCGCCACCACAGCAAAGTTGTCGTTGTAGAGTGTGTTCGCCTCACGTGTAACAGCCCAATCCATCAATTTCTGGGCCGCCTCCAACTTGGAGGTACCTTTGACGATGGCGGCCGCCTCCATGTCCCATCCCAGACCTTCAGAGGGGAAAGCAAGATCAACCGGGGCTCCCTGACTGATCAGCTTGGCGCCACGGTAAGCAAAGGAAATACCGATTGGCGTTTCCCCTGATGCAGCCATCTTGCAGGGTTTGGAGCCGGAATGGGTGTAACGGTCAATGTTCTGATGCAGATCGTCCATGAACGCCCAGCCCTGCTCTTCGCCAAACGTCTGCAGCCAGCTGGTGACATCCAGATAACCGGTCCCGGATGAGTTGGGGTTAGGCATGACGACGTGCCCCTGATAGACAGGCTTGGTCAGGTCCTTCCAGCTGGTCGGCATTGGCAGGTCATGTTTCTCGGCTTCAATGCGGTTGTAGCAGATTGACGCAACCCATGCGTTCATGCCGACCCATGAAGGGGTTGCATCCTTGTCGACAAACTGCCCACTCAACGCTTCAACACCCTGTGGCTTGTACGGCTGAAGCATCTGCTGATCCTTCAGTACCAACAGGCTTGTGGCAGCCACTCCCAGAATGGCATCGGCCTGGGGACTCTCCTTTTCTGCCAGCAGCCGCGCAGTGATGATGCCCGTTGAATCACGCACCCAGCGAATCTTCACATCCGGGTTGGCAGACTCAAAGCCCGAGGCGTAGGACTTGAGCTGATCCGCTTCCAGCGCGGTATACACGGTCAATTCAGTGGCTGCATTGGCCGAAGTGGCAGTCAAGGCGACAGCCGCCGCCAACAGAGTCTTTTTCAGGTTAAGCGTCATGGCGAGATCCTTTAATTCGTTAAACACGCATTGATTATCAGTTTGAGCTTTAACTGGTATAGACCAGACGAATTGTCCCAGTGTTCTGTTGCAAAACGATGAAGATAAGATTGCATGCTGTTTAACCGGACTTTTTCTGGCTGCGCGCCTGAGCGCACTGAATGCGAAAAGCCTCACTGAATGGATCAATCAGGCCAAAGCGATCAACGTTAAAAGGTTCTGTATTGATAAATGTCTGTCTGCCCAGAGCAACCTCGGCCAGTACACGGCCAATGCCACCGGACAGAGCAATGCCACCGCCCGAGCAACCACTGGCCACCAGCAACCCCGGCAGCGCTGTTTCCCCAAGCAATGGCTTGCCGTCCGGTGTGTAGCTGGAAACGCCACTGATGTAGTGCGCCAAACCCAATTGCTCTAACGCAGGAAATATGGAAGACAGCCCATCGTAGCCATCTTCAAGACACTCCCAGCCATCCGGATCACGATTGAACAGATAGCCATGAATGTCTTCCGGCAAACGGGCCGGATCGCCGTAGACAGCCTGCCGGTCTCGCAATCCAAACAACAAGCCGCCCACTTCCGGGCGTGCATAGGCATTGATATCCGGCAGGATCACCATGGGACTGTCGATGGGAAAAAGCTGGGGGCTGTCTTCGCTTATCCAGTAATGGCTTCTAACAGGCGCCATTGCCAGCGAAATGCCGTGCTGTGCGAGCAAGGCAACTGACCAGGGACCTGCACAGCAGATGAGCTTTTCTGCATGTAGTTTACCCTGTGAGGTCAGTACACCGACTGCACGGCCCTGCTCAACCAGGAGCCGCTCTACACGACAGTGCTGTACAACGTCGACGCCGAGCCGACGCGCTGCCGTGAGATACCCCTGGGCCAGTTGCACCGGGTCCATATAGCCATCCTGGGCAACAAACAGTGCCTCCCCGTCTGCGCCCGGCTCCAGCCAGGGTGACATGGCCCGAATCCGATCGGGAGACAGTCTTTCTGCTGTCAGGCCCAGACGAGCGGCCGTATCGGCTGTTTGCTGAAGATAGTTACGACCGGCTGGGGTGGTAGCAAGGTGCAGGCTCCCCACCATACGCAAAGGCAGTGGATCGTCGAGCACGACATTCAATGCTTCAATGGCCGTAAATGTTTCAGCAACCATGGCGGCCATGGCTGCGTCCGGGCGAACCTGGGTAAGCAAGGCAGCAGCCTGGCTGGTCGTGGCTGTTGACGACATGCCCGCTTCGATCAGGCGAATGCGGGTACCGGCTGGGGCTCTCTGCGCCAGCGCCCAGGCCGTTGAGGCACCGAGGATACCCCCGCCGATAATTAGAAAGTCTGTAGATGAATGATGCATTTAGCTCGACCTCAATCTGGTATATACCAGATTATCAAGCTACATCATGACGTGTTGGTGACAAAAATATTTCAGCACGTTCGCCGTGAACCGGCACGGTTCCGCTTCAAGGCGAAGGGTTAATGACGATCATTGATTCGAACCGAAATCTTCAGCGCATCGTGCAGCCAGTATTCCCGATCCAGTTCCAGAAACTCACCGCGTTGATCAAGACTGAGACGCTGAATATATAACCCGGCAGCACCTTGGTTGACGTTCAAGGAATCCGCTTCAAGCCCCTTCAGGGCAAGCGGGTATATTTCAATGTCACGATGTTCGGGCCGCAGGTCATACTTGTCACGCAGCATCTGCCATATTGACAGATCAGTGCTTTCGCCAAGCAGGCCCGGGCAATGGGCAGGGTTTATGTAGTTGTGCTCAACCAGCAACCCACGCTCATCGACATAACGACGGCGAAAAACATGGTATACCGGTGCGCCGACTTGAAGGCCAGAGGCCTCGCTCAACCAGGGCGATACTTCCGTCAGTGTCTTGAACAGGGTTTCCGTACGCGGCGTAAAACCCTGTTCAGTCACATAGCGGTTAAACCCCACATCGCGACTGGGGTCATAGCGAAGGCGCTCTGGGGTTATATACCAGCCACGACGATTGGATCTGAAGATCAAGCCTTCCGCTTCAAGTTGCGACAGCGCCTGACGAATCGTGACACGAGTTGTGTGGAAGCGCTCAGAGAGTTCCCGCTCGGACGGAAGCCGTTGTTGGCTGCTGAGTCTTTCAGCTTCAATCCATGACCACAGCTGATCTCGAAGCTGAAGATACACAGGGTAATCAAATCGCGACATCACATTTTCTCATTAAAAGCCCGTATTCCAGCAAGTGAGTATGACAATTGGATTATAACCGCACCTGATACGCTATTCTCGCACGTCCCTCGCCTACAACCTTCTCCAACGGTGATGAATACCTTCCAGACTGGGGTACACGCCTCATGGCGTCGTTGTACCGTTGTAATACAGCAGGTGTTATTCAGACTGGCCTCAGAGCCCCTCGGGGCTATAATCGGTGATTCACTTTATCGGAGACAACCCTGATGCTGAAACCTCTGCTGTTCGGTCTGGCGCTCTTGCCGACCGCCCTTCTCCCCGTCCATGCTCAGGACAGCCTGCCTCGGGTTGTGCTGGAAACGACACTGGGCGACATTATGCTGCAGCTGGATGCTGAAAAAGCCCCGGTCACGACTGCCAACTTCCTGCAGTACGTCGACGAAGGCCATTATGATGGCCTGGTCTTTCACCGTGTCATTCCCGGTTTCATGAT
>ENA-ORCT01000956-ORCT01000956.1-marine-metagenome-genome-assembly--contig:-NODE-956-length-12148-cov-3.251595_pt1 | contig 12148 bp, 13 predicted proteins | sample MGYA00248632_ERZ508511 | MGnify/ENA primary metagenome ERZ508511 (study PRJEB26182, sample SAMN06268839) | marine metagenome | isolation source: Tt an P1-techrep anaerobic enrichment on pine from sediment...
GGTGCTGGACGGCGGCATCGAGGGGCGCCCCGAGAACGTGGTCTTCTACGCCACCTCGAACCGCCGCCACCTGATGCCGCGCGACATGATCGAGAACGAACGCAGCTCGGCGATCAACCCCTCCGAGGCGGTCGAGGAAAAGGTCTCGCTTTCCGACCGTTTCGGCCTGTGGCTGGGCTTCCACCCCTGCAGCCAGGACGAGTACCTGTCCATGATCCGCGGCTACTGCACGGCCTACGGCGTCGAGATCGACGACGAGACCCTGCATGCCGAGGCGATCGAATGGCAGGCCACGCGCGGGGCGCGCTCGGGCCGTGTGGCCTGGCAGTATTTCACCGATCTTGCCGGGCGCAAGGGCGTGCATCTCTGACGCCCCTCTTTCTTCTGGCCTGAAATATCCCCGCCGGAGGCCCGGTTTTTCGCGGAAAAACCGAATGCTCCCTCAGATGATCCGCTGCTCCAGTTCCGAGGGATCATCCACCTCCACCTGCCAGAAGGCCACCGCGCCCTCCGGGAAACGCGCCAGCAGCGCGTCGAGCTCCGGTTGCCGCAGGCTGCGGCGCAGCGCCCAGGCGGTGGCCGCGATGGCGTTGTCGGGCGTGAGGTTGTGATCGGGCCGCACCGCCTGCGCCTCGCGTGTCAGCGCTTCGCGCGGGCCGAAGGGGACGGGCGGGCGGGCGACATCCCAGCGATAGACAAAGATCGCGCGCAGCACCGAGGGCAGCAGATCGGCAAAGGCAATCCCCTGTTCCGGCGTCAGACGCCGCCGGAACACCTGGAAGACCGCGTCGACGGCCGTGTAGGCCATGTTGTCCGATGCGAGCCCCATCCGTTCCTTCGCGTCGTCCAGAAAGGCGCGGAACTCCTTGCTGGCGTGGCGATAGGTCCAGGGCATGGGCATGGCAACCGCCCCGGCCTCATTCCAGGAAGGGCATCGGGTCGATGCTCTCGAACCCCCGGCGCACCTCGAAATGCAGGAAGGCCGGATCGCCCGGGCGCACCACGGCCACCTGTTGGCCGCGCTTCACCTTTTCACCCTTCTTCACCTTGATGGCGTCGATATTGGCATAGACCGTCAGCAGGTTGTCGGCGTGGCGCAGCACCAGGATAGGCACCTGCTCGGTGTCGCGGGTGATGGCGGCCACGGTGCCGCCATCGGCAGCGACCACCGCGCTGCCGGCCCCGGCGGCAATGTCGATGCCGTCGTTCTTCTTCCTCTCGTAGCCGCGGATGATCTTGCCCTTCACCGGGAAGCTCATCCTGGCCTGGCTCGACTTGTCCTCCCCCAGCTCGGGCGAGGCGAGCGCCGCGCTTTCCGCGGCAGGCGCGCTGTCGCGCGGCAGGGGCTTGGCCGCCGAGGGCGGCGTGGGCGTGGGTGAGCCGGCGCCCGGCGCGGTGGTGGCGTTGGTGGCGGCCGGCGGAGCCGAGGCCGCCACCGGGATCAGCAGATACTGCCCCTCGCGCACGCCGAGATCGGGGCCCAGCCCGTTCCACTCGGCCAGCGAGCGCACCGAGACATTGTAGAGCCGGGCGATGGAATAGGCGGTCTCGCCGCGCTCCACCTTGTGCTGGATCGGCTCTTCGCCCAAGGCGAGTTTGGGGCCGCCTGCGCGCGGGGTCACCGTCGTCTGCGGCCCGGCGCGCTCGATCGCGTCGCCGGCGATGGTGGTGATGTCGATCTGCTCGGGCGAGCGGATCGGGCCGGTGGTGGGCGAACCGGTCGCCGGCGAGGGCTCGGCCACCCGGGCGGGCAGGGCGAGGATCTCGCCGGAGCGCAGCGCCACGTTCTGGGCGATGCCGTTATGCCTGCTCAGCGCCTCGGGGCTGAGGCCCACGCGTGCGGCCACATCGGCCACGGTATCGCCGCGCCGGGCCACTACGACCTGGTAGTTGGGATAGGAGATCACCCCGCGGTCGTCCGGTTCGGGGCGCGGGGCGCTCTGGCGGATCACTGCCGCGGTGGTGTCGGCGGCGTTGTTGCGCAGGTCGAAATCCAGGCCGGTGGTCTGGCAGCCGGCCAGGGCCACCAGGGCCGTGGCGGTCAGCAGGGGGCGGAGGGATGGCATTGCTCTGTCCTCTTGGCGGGGGCCCTTGTTGGCCGGGCGCGTCCCATGTCTACTCCTGTCCGAGCCCCTCCAGAAGCGGCACGAAGCGCACCTGGCGGAGCTCCTGATACTCGAAGCCATCGGGCGTGCGGGTGACCTTGATCAGGCTCTGCACCGCATCCGACTGGCCCACGGGCACCACCATGATACCGCCCTCGCGCAGCTGCGCCAAGAGCGGCCCGGGCGGATCCTCGGCCGCAGCGGTCACGATGATGCGGTCAAAGGGCGCCTGCTCGGGCAGCCCGTGCGAGCCGTCGGCGGCGATGGCGGTGACATTGGTCAGCCCCAGCTTCTCAAACGTCTTCTGCGCGTCGCGCACCAGCCGCCGGTAGCGTTCCACGGTATAGACCCGCCGCGCCAGCTGGCTGAGGATCGCGGCCTGGTAGCCCGATCCGGTGCCGACCTCCAGCACCTTGTCGCGCGGCTGCACGTTCAGCGCCTGGGTCATCAGCGCCACCACCGAGGGCTGGCTGATGGTCTGGCCGCAGGAAATCGGCAGCGGCATGTCCTCATACGCGCGGCCGCTGAACAGCCCGCGCACGAAATCGCCGCGGTCGATCCGCTCCATCGCGGTCAGGACACGGGTATCGGTCACCCCCTTGGAGCGGAGCGCGAACAGGAACTGCATTTTCCGTTCGGCGGGAGAGGTCATTCCAGCTGCTCTTTCAGATGGGTGAGGGTGTCATGGGCGGTCAGGTCGGCGCGCATCGGCGTGACCGAGATAAAGCCGTCGAGATTGTCGGCCACATCGGTGCCCGGCGCCGTGGGGGTGTGCTGCGCGCCGCCCTTGATCCACAGGAACTTGCGCCCCGAGGGCGACATATGCGGCTCGACCCCGAAAAAGGCGTCGCGGCGGTAGCCCTGCGGGCTGACGCGCAGCCCCTTGACGTCGGCCCCGCGCAGGGGCGGGAAGTTGACGTTGTAGAACAGCCGGTAATCCGTCCCGTGATCCCAGACGCCGCGTTCCAGCAGCGCCCGCACGGTGGCCGCGCCATGCTGGGCGGCGGCCTCGAAACGGTAGGGTTCGGGGAAATTCTCGGGGCCCAGATATTGCGACAGGGCGATGGCGGGCAGGCCCTGCAGGGCCGCCTCCATCGCGCCGCCCAGCGTGCCGGAATAGAGCGCGTTCTCGCCCGAGTTGTTGCCCCGGTTCACCCCCGAGAGCACCAGGTCGGGGGGCGTTTCGGCCATCACGTCATGCAGGCCCGCCAGCACGCAATCGGCGGGGGAGCCCTCGGCCGCGAAGCGGCGCTCGCCGAGCTCGGCGATCATCATGGGATGGGTGTAGGAGATCTTGTGCGCCACGCCCGACTGCTCGAAGGCAGGGGCCACGGTCCAGACCTCGCCCCCGGGGCCTGCGATCTCAGTGGCGATGGCCTGCAGCACCTTCAGTCCCGGTGCGTTGATGCCGTCGTCATTGGTGATCAGAATGCGCATGAATGCCTGCCCGTCTTGCTTTTCCCCTCAATAGGGCAGGCAAGGCGGTGCAGCAAGCGGCGTGAATGCCGCGCGCGCGACTGTGGCCGCGCTGCGCCGGCGCTCAGGGCAGGGCGGCGACCAGGCGGGCGGCCTCGGCCGAGGGCGGGCTCAGCGCGCTGCGGTCCTCGCCGGGGTAGAAGCGGGCGCGGGTGGCGGTGGGCATCGGGTTGGGGGTGAAGGAGATCACGCGCGGGTTCTGCGCCTTTTCCGTCTCCGCCGCCCAGGCGCCATAGAGCGCGCGCTGCGCCGCCTTGGCCGCCGCATAGGCGCCCAGGAACTTGCCCTGCGCCGGGTCGTCCACATGCACGGCCACGCCGCCGGGGGCGGCCTGTAGCAGGGGCGAGACATAGGGGATCAGCCGGCCCGTGGCGGTGATGCCGGTCTCCACCACCTTCAGCCAGTCCTTTTCATCCAGGTGATCGGCCGGCGTCAGCGGCGGGACGTGGATGGCGGTGTGCACCCACAGGTCCAGCTTGCCCCAGCGGTCATGGATGGAGCGGCACAGGTGCTGCATCGCCGCCGCCTCGGTCACGTCCATCGGCGCCAGCGTGGCGTTGCCGCCCGCCTTCTGGATGCGGTCGTCGAGCTCTTCCAGCGCGCCGGTGGTGCGGGCCACGGCGATGACGTGGTGGGTGGGGGCCAGCGCCTCGGCCACGGCCGCGCCAAAGCCGCGCGAGGCGCCGGTGATCAGGGCGATACGGTCGGTCATCGGTGTTTCCTTGCGCTTGGGGGCAGGGCGCGGTGCTATTCGGCCGCCTTCACCTGGAAACCCTTCTCGATCATGTCCGAGGGGGCCACCGGGTACTCGCCCGAGAAGCAGGCGTCGCAATATTGCGGGCAGGACGTGTCGCGCCCCTTGGCCTCGCCCACCGCGCGGTAGAGCCCGTCGAGCGAGATGAAGCGCAGGCTGTCGACGCCGAGATATGCGCACATCTCATCCTCGGTCATGGTCGCGGCCAGCAGTTTCTCGCGCTTGGGCGTGTCCACGCCGTAGAAGCAGGGCCAGGCCGTGGGCGGGGAGGCGATGCGGAAATGCACCTCCTTGGCGCCGGCATCGAGGATCATCTCCTTGATCTTGCGCGAGGTGGTGCCGCGCACCACCGAGTCGTCGACCAGGATCACCCGCTTGCCGCGGATCAGCGCGCGGTTGACGTTCAGCTTCAGCCGCACGCCCATGTTGCGGATCTGCTCTGTCGGCTCGATGAAGGTCCGGCCCATATACTGGTTGCGGATGATCCCCATGGCGTAGGGGATGCCCGATTCCAGCGAATAGCCGATGGCGGCAGGCGTGCCGCTGTCGGGCACCGGGCAGACCACGTCGGCCTCAACCGGGGCCTCCTTGGCCAGCTCGCGGCCGATGCTCTCGCGCGTCTCGTAGACCGAGCGGCCGCCGAGGATGCTGTCGGGGCGCGAGAAATAGACATGTTCGAAGATGCAGAATTTCGAGGGCGAGCGGTCGAAGGGGTGGAAGGACTCCACCCCGTCCTTCTGGGTGATGACCACCATCTCGCCCGGCTCGATCTCGCGCACGAACTCGGCGCCGATGATGTCCAGCGCGCAGGTTTCCGAGCTCAGCACCCAGCCGTCGCCGATCTTGCCCAGCACCAGCGGCCGCACGCCCAGCGGGTCGCGCACGCCGATCAGCTTGGTCCGGGTCATGGCCACGACCGAGAACGCGCCCTCGACCCGGCGCAGCGCGTCCTTCATCCGCTCCACGATATTGCGCTGGAGCGAGCGCGCCATCAGGTGGATGATGCATTCGCTGTCCGAGGAGGACTGGAAGATCGAGCCGCGCTCGATCAGCTCGCGTCGCAGCGCCTCGGCATTGGTGATGTTGCCGTTATGGGCGATCGCCGCGCCGCCCATGGAAAACTCGCCGAAGAAGGGCTGCACGTCGCGGATCGCGGTCTGGCCCTTGGAGCCGGCGGTGGAATAGCGCACATGCCCGATGGCCAGTTCGCCCGGCAGGGTCTCCATCAGGCTGGCCTTGGTGAAGTTGTCGCGCACATAGCCGAAGCGCCGGGCCGAGTTGAAGCCGCTGTCGGGCGCGTAGGAGACGATGCCGCCGGCCTCCTGGCCGCGGTGCTGCAGCGCGTGCAGGCCGAGGGCGACGAAATTGGCGGCCTCGGTCACGCCGACAACGCCGTAGACGCCGCATTCCTCTTTCAGCTTGTCATCGTCAAAGGGGTGGCTGGGGGGCATCTCGCGCATCAGGCAAGGCTCCGAATCCGTGGTGAGGGGTTGGCCCCTATCTAGTGGCTCTCGTGGCCGGTGTCACGAAAGGATCACAATTCTTTTGCCGCAGCGCGGCGTGTCACTCTGCCGCGTCGCAGCTGCCGACCAGCTCTTCGTATTTGCCGGTCAGCCAGCCCAGGGCCTGGTCCGGGCTGTTTTCCTGGATGCGCGCGGTGAGATTGGCAAAGACCGTGGCCGAGCGGCTGTTGTCCACGACCGGCACGTCCTCGTTCGCCATCACCGTGTCGTAGACGAAGAACGCCACCGCCACCAGCACCAGCCCGCGCAGCACGCCAAAGAGAAAGCCCATCCCCTGGTCCAGCCCGCCCAGTGCCGAGCGCTGGATCAGCGTGGAGAAGAGCGGCGTGAAGATCGACACCACCACCAGCGCCACGGCGAAGACGCCGGCGAAGGAGGCGATCATGGAGATCTCGCAGTTGTCGCCCAGGAATTCGCCCAGAACGGGAACCTGTTTGACCAGCGGTTCGGCCTGCGGCGCGAAGATGAAGGCCAGCACGGCGGCGGCGATCCAGCCGATGATGGCCAGGACCTCGCGCAGCAGGCCGCGCGAATAGGCCAGTATGGCCGACAGGACGATGACCGCGGCCACGACCGCGTCGATGATGGTGAATCCTTCCATGCCTTCTCTCGCTTCTCCGGCGCTCAACCAGCCCCGAACATCTCTCCTACAAATGCGGTCAGGTCCGGCATCGAACGCACCCGCAACCCGGCTGGCACCCCGCCAAGCTTGCTGCGCGCCGGGGCGATTGCCTGTGAGAAACCAAGTTTTTGCGCTTCTTTCAACCTGTTTTCCGTCTGGCTGACCGGGCGCAGCGCCCCGGAGAGGCTGATTTCCCCGAAAAGCACGGTATCTGCCGGCAATGCCACATCTTCGCGCGCTGACAAAAGCGCGGCCGCCACGGCCAGGTCCGCGGCGGGTTCGTTAACCTTCATGCCGCCCGCCACGTTCAGGAAAACGTCGAGCCCGCCAAAGGGGATGCCGCAACGCGATTCCAGCACCGCCAGCGTGGTCGACAGCCGCCCGGCATCGAGCCCCACCACCGTGCGCCGCGGTGTGCCCAGCGGCGAGGGCGCGACCAGCGCCTGCACCTCGGTCAGAACGGGGCGCGTGCCCTCGATGCCGGCGAAGACCGCCGCGCCCGGGACGGGCTTCTCGCGCTCCGACAGGAACAGGGCCGAGGGGTTGGTGACCTCGCTCAGCCCCGCGCCGGTCATCTCGAACACGCCGATCTCGTCGGCGGGGCCGAAGCGGTTCTTCACCGCGCGCAGGATGCGGAACTGATGCCCGCGCTCGCCCTCGAAATAGAGCACGGTGTCCACCATGTGCTCGACCACGCGGGGGCCGGCGATCTGGCCCTCCTTGGTGACATGGCCCACCAGCATCACCGCCGTGCCGCGCCGCTTGGCGAAGGTGGTCAACTCATGCGCGGCGGCGCGCACCTGGGAGACCGATCCCGGGGCGCTGTCCACGTTGTCGGCCCACATGGTCTGGATCGAGTCGATGATGGCGAGATCGGGTTTCTCAGTCTCCAGCGTGGTGAGGATGTCGCGCAGGTTGGTCTCGGTCGCCAGTTTCACCGGCGCATCCGCCAGCCCCAGCCGCTGCGCGCGCATGCGCACCTGGGCGCTGGCCTCTTCGCCCGAGACATAGACGCAGCTGAGCCCCGCGCGGGCAAAGGCCGCCGCGGCCTGCAGCAGCAGCGTCGATTTCCCGATCCCCGGATCGCCGCCCACCAGGATGGCCGAGGCCGGCACCAGCCCGCCGCCCAGCACCCGGTCAAGCTCTTGCAGACCCGATCCGGTGCGCGGCGGCGGCGCCTCTGCGGTCGCCAGATCGCCCAGCGGCAGGGTGCGCCCGCGCTGCGCGCCCAGCGATTTCGAGGATGGCCCCGCCGACAGCGGCGCCTCTTCGACGATCGAGTTCCACGCGCCGCACGCATCGCAGCGCCCGGCCCATTTCTTGTGGGTCGCCCCGCAGGCGGAGCAGGTGAAGGAGGTGGTCGGTTTCGCCATTCCCCCGGTCTAGCCTCCCACGCCCCGCCGCCGCAAGCGCTCGGTCGCGATGGAGATGCACAGCGAGGCGAGGATGCAGAAGGTGAAGAGGTAGAGGCCCCAGGCCGTTTCCACCTTTCCCACGCCCACGCCCTTGGCGATGACGATATAAAGCGCGATGAGAAAGATATCGGCCATGGCCAACTTGCTGAGCACATGGATCGCCGGGATCAGCCGCGGCGAGGCCATTCGGAAATGGATCAGCGCCAGGCCGATGGTCTTCACATAGGGCGCGACAAGGGCGAAGAGGGTGACCAGCAGGGCGAGGAAGACGTCGGTCTCCCACAGGCTCTGCAGGCCCGAGATCACGCTGATCTCGCTCATCCCGAACAGCGGCAGCAGGCCGGCGCGCAGCAGCGGCGCGAACCACGCGATGGGGAAGAGGATCAGGAGGGCGAGGTTGGCGACGCGGAGGAGCATGGTTGCTTTCTGTGTTGGTCGATACCGTTCGATCTGGAACCCAGGGATGACGGGTGCATATCGGAGGGGGAGATTTGGCCTGTGCGCTGCGTTAGCTCCGAAAGGGGACAGTGAAGACGAAGACGTAGGTCACCAGGCACATCAAGGCGCTCAATGCTGCGCGCTTGCGAAACAAGGAAAGAGAAAACGCGCGAAGCAGGAGCCACTCGATCGTAAGGAAGGCGAACAGGTTGGCAAGGTTGTATCCCCAGAATGCCACTGGTTCGAACCAGTTGGGCATGGAAAGAGTCCACTCGCGCTGGGCAGCCAAATCTGCGGCCAGAAAGCCGTAATAGAACAGCGCCGCATGCCCGAAGAAAACGATAAGGGGGATCCGCACCAGCCACTGGCCCAGCTTCACGTGCGCGGTGGTGTTCACGATGCGGCTGCCCGTCGATACCGTCAGACCCGCGGCGATGAAGGGGCTGAGCAGGGCGAAAAGCACCAACAGCCGCTACCTCACCGCCTCGATCGGCCCCTCGGCGCGGCCGTTGATGAACTGGTCGAGATAGGGGTCGCCCGAATGGTCCATCTGGCTGACCGGCCCCGACCACTTGATCACCCCGTCATGCAGCATGGCCACGTCGTCCGCGATGGCGCGGACCGAGGTCATGTCGTGGGTGATGGTCATGGCCGTGGCGCCCATCTCCACCACGATCTCGCGGATCAGCTCGTTGATCACGCCCGCCATGATGGGGTCGAGCCCGGTGGTGGGCTCGTCGAAAAAGATGATCTGCGGCTCGGCGGCGATGGCGCGGGCCAGCCCCACGCGCTTCTGCATGCCGCCCGACAGCTCGGCCGGGTAGAGGTCGGCCACGTCCGCGCCCAGCCCCACGCGGCGCAGCTTCTCGACGGCGATCTCGCGCGCCTCGTCCTTGGGCCGCTTGAGCGAGCCGCGCAGCAGGCGGAAGGCCACGTTCTGCCACACCGACAGGCTGTCGAACAGCGCCGCGCCCTGGAACAGCATGCCGAAATGCGCCAGGAACGCGTCGCGGTCCTGGCTGGTGACGTCTTTGCCGTCCAAGAGGATGGTGCCCGCGTCGGGCTTGATCAGGCCGAGGATGCATTTCAGCAGCACCGACTTGCCCGTGCCCGAGCCGCCGATGATCACCATGCTTTCGCCGGTGGGCACCGTCAGGTTGACCCCCTGCAGCACCTTCTTGGCGCCGAAAGCCTTATGCACGTCCCTCAGTTCGATCATGCGGCGAAAAACAGCTCCGTCAGCAGGTAGTTGGCGGCGAAGATCAGCACCGAGGCGGTGACCACGGCCGACTTGGTGGCCCGGCCCACGCCCTGCGCGCCGCGGCCCGAGTTCATGCCGTAATAGCAGCCCACCAGCGCGATCAGGAAGCCGAAGACCCCGCCCTTGATCAGGCCCGAGGTCACGTCCCACATCTCCAGGAAATCGGCGGTGTTCTTGAGATAGGCCGCGGGGTTGAAGCCCAGCCGCCCGGTGCCCACCAGGTAGCCCCCGAAAATGCCGATGGAATCGCCCACCGCCACCAGCACGGGCAGGGCCAGCGTGGCGGCCAGGACGCGGGGCACGGTGAGGTATTTCATCGGGTCGGTGGACAGCGTCACCAGCGCGTCGATCTGCTCGGTCACCTTCATGGTGCCGATCTCGGCGGCGATCGAGGAGGCCACGCGCGCGGCCACCATCAGCCCGCCCAGAACCGGGCCCAGCTCGCGCGTCATGCCGATGGCCACGATCGAGGGCACCACCTCTTCGGCGTTGAAGCGCGAGCCGCCGGCATAGATCTGCAGCGCCAGCGCGCCGCCGGTGAACAGCGCCGTCATGCCCACCACCGGCAGGCTGTTATAGCCGATCACCCACAGCGCCTGGCCGAATTCCCGCAGGTAGAAGGGCGGGCGCAGCATCGCCGCCAGCGTCTGCAGCAGGAACAGCCCCAGCCGCCCGATCGCGGACAGCAACGCCAGGGTCGACCGTCCCAGACCTGCCACCGGCGAGAGCAGCATCAGCCCATTCCCCCGGCATAGTGCCGGCTGTAGCGCGCGCCGAGCGAGGTGAGGATTTCATAGCCGATGGTCCCCGCGGCATCGGCGAGGTCATCGACGCTCTGGTCCTGGCCGAGGATCTCCAGCGCCTTGGGCGTCTCGGTCAGATGGGTGACATCGACGGTGATCAGGTCCATCGACACGCGCCCGGCGATGGGGCAGGGCTCGCCCTCGTGGAACAGGTAGCCGTGGTTGCCCATCGCCCGGATCAGGCCGTCGGCATAGCCCGCGGCAACGGTGGCGATCCGGCAGGGCTCTTCGGCGACCCAGGTCGCGCCGTAGCCGACGCTCTCGCCTGCCTCCAGTTCGCGGGTCTGGATCACGGGCAGCGACAGATGCGCCACCGGGGCGGCCTCGTCGAAGGGCAGGCCGCCGTAAAGGCCGATGCCGGGGCGGGTCAGTTCGAAGTGGTAGTCCGGCCCCAGCAGGACGCCGCCGGTGGCCGACAGGCTGCGCGGCACGCCGGTGCCGTCGGTCATGGCCCGGAAGGTCTCCAGCTGCCGGGCGTTCTGCGGATGGTCGCGCTCATCGGCGCAGGCGAGGTGGCTCATCAGCAGTTTCGGCCCGGCGGGCAGGGCGATCTCGGCCACCGCGGCCCATTCGGCGGGCTCCATGCCCAGCCGGTTCATGCCGGTGTCGAGCTGGATGCCGAACGGGTGGCCCGGCAGCGCCTCGAAATGGCGGGTGAGTTGTTCCACCGAGTTCAACATCGGGACGAGGTCGAGATCGCCGATCATGTCGGCATCCCCCGCCATGTGGCCGGAAAAGATGCAGATCTCGGGGCCGCGCCCCAGCGCCTCGCGCAGGGCCGCGCCTTCCTCGGCCACCGCCGCGAAGAAGCGCCGCGCGCCGGCGCGGGCCAGCGCCCGCGCCACCCGGCCCGCGCCGAGGCCATAGCCGTCAGCCTTCACCACGGCGGCGGTTTCCACGCCGCTGCCGGTTTTCGCATCCAGCGCCTTCCAGTTGTGGACCAGCGCGTCAAGATCGATCGTCAGAGAACCAGTAGCCATGAAGGGGTTTTGACATGTGCGGGCGCGGGGTCAAGAGGAAAGCAGCGGCACCCGTGACAGCAACGGGCGCCGCTGCGCAAAGGCCATGTCAGACCGCGGACAGCCCGACGACAAGACCGAAGCCGATCAGCGCAAGCCCGCTGAACCAGGCGAAGCGGTCCCCCCTCGGCAGGAGCTTTTCCAGCGCCACGAACAGGGCGATCCCCACGATCCACCACAGGTTCATGATGCCCCCCACGAACAAAAGCGCCATCAGCGCCCAGCAGCAGCCCAGGCAATAGGCGCCGTGATGGGCCCCCATGCCGAAGGCGCCCGCAAGGCCGGGCCGCCGGTGGTCCGACAGGAAATGCGCGGGCGAGCGGCAATGCCGCAGGCAGGCGGCCTTTGCCGGCGTCAGCTGGTAGAGCCCCGCGGCGATCAGGATCGCCGCCGAGAAGAACCTGGAACTGACCGTCATCATCTGGGGCGAGATCAGGCCGGCGGGCTGCAGCCCCCATTGCAGCGCCGCCGCCAACAGGCTGAACCCGGCCCAACTGACCAGATAGCCGGAAAGAAAGGCCAGCCCGTGAAGCGCCGCCCTGTCCGGCGCGCTGCTCTGCCGCTTCAGCGCGGTGAACAGCAGCAGGGCCGGGGCCGCGCTGGGCGTCATCATGGCGATCATCATGATCCACCACATCAGGAAGATCAGGGCGGCATAGGCCGCCGACCAGGGGCGGGAAGGGCCCATGGCCATGGGCTCCCCGATCGGGCGGGCCATCCGCGTCATGTCCA
>ENA-ORCT01000957-ORCT01000957.1-marine-metagenome-genome-assembly--contig:-NODE-957-length-12147-cov-3.231069_pt1 | contig 12147 bp, 8 predicted proteins | sample MGYA00248632_ERZ508511 | MGnify/ENA primary metagenome ERZ508511 (study PRJEB26182, sample SAMN06268839) | marine metagenome | isolation source: Tt an P1-techrep anaerobic enrichment on pine from sediment...
TGCGAATGAGCGTTCAGGAATGTATTTTTTGTAAGATTATTGCCGGGCAAATTCCGTGTACAAAAATCTACGAAAATGAGCATGTGCTGGCATTTCTGGATATCGGGCCGATCAGTGAAGGACACACACTTCTGGTTCATAAACGGCATACGGATTCGGTGGCAGAGACTACGCCGGAAATACTTTGCCAGATCGCCGAGGTCTTGCCGGCACTTGCAAAAGCAGTGAAAAATGCGATGGATGCCGATGGGTATAATGTGCTCTGTAATAACGGCGCTGCGGCGGGACAAGTGGTGAACCATCTTCATTTTCACATTATTCCCAGAAATAATGATGATGGGATATTTAACCGATGGCCTTCTTTTGAGTATCCACAGGGCCGAGCAGATGAAATTTTGCAGAAAATTGTCCAAAATTTGGAGAATTAACCACGGCCATACTTGTTGCGTGGTCAAAAGTGTGTTATAGTAAAAAAATAATGATCGCGGGGTAGAGCAGTCTGGTAGCTCGTCGGGCTCATAACCCGGAGGTCGCAGGTTCGAATCCTGTCCCCGCCATTTTTATAAGTAAAGTTAAGTCAGTCACTTACGACTGGCTTTTTTAATGCGCACTTACCTCAAAAATCCCAATCCGCTTGCCAGTAGTGTGTCTCGGTGTGCCGGTTATTTCTGGGAATTATAATGGTGTCTGCCCTGTGCTTTATTGACCGGCTTCAAATTAGTCTGATTTACGCTGGTATATTAATCATTTCAATAGGGTTATTACACGAAAAAATCCTCACCTGTTTCTTTACGTTTGCATCGCACCCGTTGGTTTGCAAGGCGCAGCCATTTCATCGCATCACGGGGACACATATCGACACAACTTCCCTCCTGCCAGCATTCGGCCGGGAACAAAATCAAGGGTGGTTTCCCCTTCTCCGGATTGGGTGCGAATACATCACACTGACAGATCTCCACACATCTGTTACAGCCGTTACAGAGTGACTCATCGATTGCCACCGGGAAAAATGTTTGATCAGCAATAATCACTTCAGCGTTTTTTTCTTTCATGGCTGCTGCCCTTTATAATCGCTGTTATATTTTTCATAATTTGCGGTGAGGTCACCATAATAATCAAGCTTCAGTTCCGAAGTCTCGATACCATCCTTGCTTCGTTTAATGGTAATAAATTTGTTCCATTCATCAGGGTCAATGTCGGGATAATCGAGCCGGGCAAATTCTAGCTCCTGCGAGCTTGCTTTCCTGGCTCTGCACGATTCCATTACAAGCTGGGCGTTTGTCATAATGTTTAGTACCTCCAGCGCCCGCATCAATTCGTGCGGATTATTAGCTGTTAGATTTTTGCCTTCCTGGTGTTTCAAATCCTCGAGCATTTTCAATCCTGCAGTTAATAATTGCTCACTCTTGAAGCTGCCGCAATATTGCTGCATAATGCGTGTAACGGCCGTATTTAATTGTTTCCAGGTGATTTGGCCTTTCCTGTTTACAGGGGCATAGATACGCTTTTTCTCTTCTTCGGTCTGCTTTTCGTCAAGGGCGGACAGCTGATTTTGGTTTGCATAATCAGCTGCGTGTCTGCCAGCATAATGGCCTGTTGCTGCTGCATGGCCGAAACAGTTTGAGGCAAATAAGGTATCGCCTGCTGCGAAAAGTCCCTCGATATTTGTCATCAGGTTCCAGTCGTTCACCAACCCGCCGGGCAACCCGAACAGTTGCCTTTCCTGATCCAGGAAACTACCGGATTTCCAGCCGTCACCGTAGCTTTGGAGCAGGTCCTTTGCCGGATCGAAGCCCGCATCACTGTATGCCTTTAATATGGGTATTTTTGTTTTGCCTTCCTGCCCGACCATCATTCCCCATATGACTTTTCTTTCCATTTCAGGCAGTGTTGTGAGGTCAGCGAAGAAGGGGAGTTTATAGCCGTGTTTGAGAAGCTCTTGCACACCCTGGGTGTCTGTGCCCTGGACTTCATAGACGTTTCTGTTTGGCTCGCCGCCGCCTTTGAGAAACAATTTTTGTCCGCTTGCCGGCCTGAACCTGTCACTGAAATTTGTTACGACCCTGCCGTCACGGTCTATCCAGGGCAGTTGCTTACCTTCGGCATCGACAAGATTGCAGGCGTACCATGTATTGTGATTATTTCCTGTACTGTAGGGCGGAAAACTTCGCAGTCCGGACCACTCGCCTTTGACGGATTTTTCCATCATGGTAAATTCCGCGCCCGCTCGCCATGCAATCGCATGCCCATCACCGCAGCATTGAAATGGCCGAAACTCTGAAATGCCGGGGACCTCTGGGCTGAACAGCCAAAGCCTTGCAGGCCGTGACGTACAGAGAATAACAGCCTTTGCTTTGAAGATAAACATGTTACCTGTTCTGGTATGCAGACCGATCGCACCGGTAATCCGTCCCTGGAGTTGGCCTTTTTCGGTGAGCAGTCCTGCTGCCATGACGCGATCAAAAACTTTGACGCCGCTTTTTGTACACTGTTTTGCCATAGCAGGCTTGAACGTTGTACCCCAAACGCGGACAGTGAAACGATTGACATAATCATAGGCAAACATGAGCTTTGTTTCTTCATCACGAAAATCGGCACCGGCAAATTCGTCTTCTGTGTCGCGAATCTTCGCTCCCATTTTTTCGATGTCGAGAAGCCGGTCGTATCCTTCGCGGGTTTCAATGTAATGTGAGATGCCGTTGTTGTAGCCGCTGAATGTACGGATCATCGCTTGGGTAAGTTCTTCGGGAGTAACTTTTGAGCAGGGATTGGTCGCAGCTGATTCCCAATGGTCACATCCTGAGCCTGCGGCTCCGCTGGCGACGGTTGCGCCTTTTTCGACGAGTACGACATTAGCCCCTTTTTCGGCGGCGGCTATCGCGGCGAAACATCCGGCAGCCCCACCCCCGAGTACGAGCACGTCGGCTTGCACTGTTTCCGTTTTGCCGTATTCAATTTCGTAAGGCCAGTTTATGTTTTCTGCTTTCATGTGTTTTCTCTCTTTTCTTGAGTGGCACAACTTACGGCGACAAGTACCATTGCAGAGACGGCATAAGCAATGAGCAGGGCGAGGTCAACGTTAATCATTCCTTCGAATGAACCGGGTATGGCCGAAAGAAATCCTAAAACTCCGATTGAACCTCCGGTTATGATAGCAGCGAGTGCGCCTTTGAAGGTTGGTTTTTTCCAGAGCAGGCCGATCAGCAGGGGAACGAGCATACTGGACATGTACGGATAATTGAAAATAATCATCGTATCGATGATATTGCTGGCCTTTGCCGCAATAGGGAGTCCTACGATCAGGGCAGCGATAATGACGACTCTGGAAATGAGCTTGGAGTGTTTGAGTTCGTCGAGGTTAGCATCGGGGTGGAGCACTTTGTTGTAAAAGTCCCTCGAGAAGGTCCCTGCCAGTGATAAAAGCAAGCAAGCGGCGCTGGACATAATGCTTGCCAGGATTGCGGAAACGACCAGCCCGGCTAAAACTGGGTGCAGGGATTGTTTTATCATGTGGGGCAGGATTGAGCCTGCAGGTATGTCGGGGAAAATCTTTTTGCCTGCAGCTCCGACGAAGCTGATACAAAAACTGATTGCAATCACGATACAGCCGGAAAGAATGGCGCCGTATTTAGCAGTTCTGGCGGATTTTGCGGATTGGAATCGCATGTATGCGTCGTAGGAAACTGAGATCGCGAACAGGAAGGGGACGATTTTGAATATAGCAGTTGACAGTGAGCCAGCAGGAATGAAGGGGGTCTGTATGATTGATGAGACAGGAGCGATGTTACCGAGTTTTAGAAATGCGGCGACAGTGACAATTGGAATGCCGACAAGGACGACAGCAAGTTGAATAAAATCGACAATGACGACGCCCCACATCCCGGCCAGTGAGCTGTAAATGATCGTCACCAACCCGACGGGGATGATCGCCAGGAAAGCCGCTTTATCCATATCGATGCCGGGATATAAGATCGGCAGGATATTTTTGGCGGCAATGATCTGTGCGACAAATATTCCGAAGAGGCTTGGTACATTGGAAAACCATCCCCAGAATCGAATCCATTTTTTTTCGCCATACCTGTTTGCGAAGAAGTCGAGGGGGACAAAACCGCCGGATTTCCTGAGCTTTGCGGCAGCGAACACACCTGCGAGGATAAGTCCTGAGCCGCACCCTATGCCGTACCACATTCCGGGCCAGATACCGCTTTGTGCAGCATCATATGAGCCGCCCATGATAACGCCTGCGCCGATCTGCATGACCGCCAGCGTTGCGGTGGTCATTGCGAGATTAACGTTTCTTCCTGCGATCAGGAAATCAGAGGTTTTCTTAGCCCGGCTGCTGACGTAGACAGCGGCGGAGATGATAAGAACGAAAAACAGCATTAGAACTGTGAGCATCATTAAGCTTGCCTTTTTTCTATGACTTTACTTTAGAGCAGCATATATCTTTTAAAGATGAGACAAAAGAACTGTTGCTCAAAAGAGGCTGTTTCAAACAGGAATTAATTGTAAATAAAGTTGTCCTCCGATTGTTTCACGCGGAATTGATCAGGATTTTCTTTAATCACTTTTTTGAGCCATTCTTCCGGGTATCCAACTTCACGTCTATTGACATAGCCATCATTATATTTGGCAATCAAAAATACGCCCAATTCGCGCCAGCGGCGTACGGTTGAATCCCCATGTGTAACGGAATAATCGGTGAGGTATCGCTTCATAAGATCAGGGTTTTTGCGATGTAACCTTAAAGCAGTTGCTTCAACATCCGGTTGTAATAGCAGGAGGGAATCTTCGATCTCACTTTGTACGGCCTGGATGTCTTTGATCATATAAGAATATTTCAGGCAGGCATAATTAGCTACAAAATTAAACGTCCACCATGCTGAATCCCACGAGAAGGTATCTATAGTGCCGCTATCAAAGGATTTGGGGACCTGGTCAATGCAGCAATAAAGCGGCGTATAGCAAGTAGTATAGGTATCATCCATGCCGAACCAAAGAACACCGCCGATTGGATTGGGCAGCGAATCGCGCAATTGTGCAATCATCGAATACGCAGTCTGCTGGGTTGATATCGGTCGCTCCCATACATAATCCACGTCGTCTACCTTCCAATCCATTCCCCGCCAGCGGTTTGGATTTCCGAAAGGTCCGGCATCAACGCCTTTGGTCATGTCATACGGAGTCCCCTCATAATGGTCCCGCATTAGCGCAAAAACATCTTTAGTCGAGAGTTTCTTATCCGGCTTGATCCACAGCGGGAAAGGCTTTGCACCGGGGACACCGCGGGGATAGTCATCCGACAAATTTAGTGAAGGAGCAGCTCTTCTAAAAAAGCTCCAGACGCGAGCGGCGCCGTAGCGTCTATTGTTGAGTGTATCAGGATCATAGGCATCATGAAAGCTGAACGGCTCGGCTGAATTGGGATCGTATAAACCATTTTCAACGGCCACTGAAATGACATTTTTTGAATAGAGACAGTTTTCCGGGTCATCCTGTGAAAACTGGCCGATACGGGCTTTATTTGCATGACATGAAATGTAACCATCGGGTATACGAAGAGCAACCCAGGCGGCACCGTTTCCACCGTTGCCCGGGCCGATCATTTCCATGATCCATGCTTCTGTTGTATCGCCGATTGAAAATGATTCGCCGGAAGAACGATAGCCGTATTCTACAGCAAGCTGGCCCATGATGATAACTGCCTGGCGAGCTGTGTTCGCTCGCTGCAGGGCCAATATCATTAAATCCTCGTAGTCCAAGAGACCTTCACGATTGACCAGTTCATAACGACCTCCGAAAGTCGTTTCACCAATAGCGACCTGTTGATCATTGATCAGGCCGGCGCTGGATGAACCGATCACAGAATAGGTCTGAGGGACCTGTTTAATCTTTCCCTCAAGACCTTGAGTCCAGCGAGTTTTTTTAAGGGTAGCGCCGGATTCATGATTGCCTCCCGGGATAACCTCGAGGTATGGATGAAACTCGGCATCGCAGGTGTAAGTAACATAAACAGAATTGTCAGCGGAGGCGCCCCTGGTAACAATCAGACTGGAGCAGGCGAACACCGGATTTGATCCTGTTAGACTAAATAAGGCAATGATAATGAGTAAAGCCGATTTTTTTCCATTCATGAATTCATTCCTTACAAAAAGATTAAAGTGAATCTGTTTGTTTATATTCTATAAAATTTTCACATTCTGTCGAATGTTTTTTATAATCTTCGAAAGTCTCTATGAAGGAAAGTTCATTCCGGTTCAGACATAATAAATCCGTTAAATTCTCCCTTGACAAATCATTCACAATGGTCAATATATCTATCGTATCTCCTACATTCCCATTGGGATTGGGAGAATATCGTGTAATAATAAATTGCCGGGTTTATTTGGGAGTCACATCCCTGTATCCTACACTTCACTTTATTAGAACAGGGATATTAGCCAGGACGAATGACACAAAAGAACATGAATTCAAAAATCATTAAAAAGATAATCATTTCGTCTTTGGTATTTATTATTGTTTTAGGTGCAGCCTCTTTATGTGCTCACTTGACCCGACATAATCCAGATGCAGGTCCCTGGTATAGTATTATTCCCGCACTTCTGGCTATCCTTCTGGCTTTTACAACCCAGCATGTTATAGCGAGTCTTTTAATCGCAATTATCGCCGGGGGTTTTTTGACCTGTTTCTATAATTCTCCAGCTAACATCATAGGTTACTTTGACGGTTTAAAGTATACGATGGATTTCATAACGCACACGGTAACAGATTTCGACAATCTCCAGATCCTCGCATTTATCCCCCCGATCTTTGTTATGATTGAACTTATTGTAACATCCGGAGGTTTCCGTGGAATTATAAGATATCTGTTACGATGGGTAAAAGGGAAAACCTCCGCCCAGATGGTAACCGCACTGTTGGGGATCAGTTGTTTCATTGATGATTATACGAATGCCATGGTGGTTGGTTCTGCTATGCGGCCCGTTACTGACAGGTTCGGTGTCAGCAGGGAAAAGTTAGCTTTTATCGTCGATGCTACCAGCGCTCCGATAACTGGCCTGGCCGCCATCAGCACCTGGATTGTGTACGAAGTCGGGCTCTTTACAGCCGTCGGTCAACAACTCGGCATTGAACAGGATGGTTATTCCATGTTCTTCGATTTACTGGGTTTTCGGTTTTATTGCATCTTGATGATTATTTTTGTCTTGCTGCAGATCCTATCAAAAAAAGAATTCGGCCCTATGAAAAAAGCCGAGGAAAATCAGCCCTTGCCTTCATTTCCGGCTGATGACACGGATATTGAATCGGATGGCTCCAATGAGATCCATCCTCTTTGTGCCATTATCCCGTTTGTCGGTCTTATTTCCTTTCACATCACCGGCATCTGGATCCGAGGCGGCGGATTGGAAAAGATGAATAATGGTGGTTCTTTAGTAAGCTTTGCCTACTGGCGACAGATTATCGCCGATGTTCCCAATACGACGATCATCCTCGATTTTGCAGCTTTGCTGGGTCTGGCTTTGTCGCTTATCTGTATTGCATTTACACGTGCACTTTCTCTGCATGCAGTATTCAAATGCTTTTACAGGGGAGTTAAAAAAAGTATGATCCCGTGTGTTATACTGATCCTTGCATGGTCATTGAAGAATGCCAGCGACAGTTTACATACCGGAGAGTTTCTCGCGACTCTGTTGTCAGGCAGAATTTCTCCCTGGCTGTTCTCTCCGCTGCTGTTTCTGGTCGCTTCAATGATCTCTTTTTCCACCGGTACGAGTTACGGAACGATGGCCATTCTTATCCCCGCTGCGGTCCCTGTTGCTTTTGCCCTTGACGGGAACAGCTACGGCCTGACCACAATTATAAGCCTGGCCGCTGTTCTCGACGGAGCTATCTTTGGCGACCATTGCTCTCCCATCTCCGACACAACAATCCTCAGCTCGATTTCGACCGAATGTGAGCTTATAAAACACGTAAGAACTCAACTTCCCTACAGTCTCTTCGTAGGAATTGTGGCCTTGTTCGCCGGCTATCTCCCGGCGGCTTTAGGACTAAACTGGATGTACTCACTTCTTGCTGCGACTGTGATATTTATTGTTGTGTTGCTGTTGTTGCCTAAAATTTCATTGAAACAAACGTCTGCCTCTGGATAATATATCTACAGTGAAAGGGCCTTTAATGAAGACAAAAATCGGTAGATTCATGTTTTATTTGTTATTGCTTGTTATTGCGTCCTCTGCATTCGGACAAACGGGTAGTAAGGAGGATCGTACCAGTAAAATGACTTTTACTATTTCGATGAAGGATCCAGGGTCGCAATGCTATCAGGTTGTCTTTCGCTGTGACAATCTGACAGGACAAACACAGGATTTTAAAATGCCGGTCTGGACGCCGGGTTATTATAGTGTTTTTGACTTTGCTGCCAATGTGCAGGATTTCCGCGCAGAAGATGGCCGGGGAAATCCGCTGAAATGGGAAAAGACAGCCAATAATACCTGGACCGTCCAATCCGAAAACGCTGCGGCCATTGTAGTGCATTATAATGTTAAAGCCGCGGCCTCATTTGTTGCCAATAGCCGCTTGGATGAAAACAAAGGATATATTGTACCTACAGATGTGTGTTTGTACGTGGACGGCCTGATACAGCATCCGGTTACTCTTAACATCAATCTGAATCCCCAATGGAATACCATTGCCACTGGCCTTGATCCTGTTTCAGCGGACCGGCCACATATATATTTCGTTCCGAACTTCGATGTGCTGTACGACAGCCCGATTATGATGGGAAACCTCGAATCGCTGCCGCCGTTTGAGATACAGGGAGTTCCCCATTATTTTATCGGATACGATCTAGGTACTTTCGATCATGAACACTTTATGAACGATTTAAAATCCGCTATCGAAGAAGGTATCGCGATCATCGGAGAAATCCCTTACCGGCATTACACCTTTATCGGGATTGGTCCGGGCTTGGGCGGTATTGAACATCTGAATTCCGCATCACTGTCTTTCAGTGGGGAACATTTGGAGGGTAAAACCGAACGAACCCGCTCATTGCTGTACCTGGCACATGAATACTTCCATCTTTATAATGTCAAACGAATACGTCCCATAGCACTTGGGCCGTTTGACTATGACAAACCCAATCTTACCAACATGCTTTGGGTTTCAGAGGGTTTTACGGTCTATTATGAATACCTGATGCTGGCCCGAGCCGGATTGATCACGCAACAGCAATTTCTTGAAAAAATCCAGGAACATATCACCAGCTATGAAAGTAACACCGGGCGTTTCTTTCAATCGGCTACTCAGTCGAGCTATGACACATGGAAGCAGGGACCGTTCGGCGGTTCCGAAGAGCGGGGAAACGTTCGTAAAACAATATCCTATTATAACAAAGGGCCGATACTCGGTTTTTTGCTCGACCTGAAAATCCGGCATGAAACGCAAAATAAAAAGTCTCTTGACGATGTTATGCGAACTCTCTACTTTACCTACTATAAAGATAAACAAAGAGGTTTCACAGATGATGAATTCCGCCAAGTTTGTGAAAACGTCGCCGGATGTGACCTGACAGAGTTATTCGAATATGCCTCCACCACACGGGAAATTGACTATTCGAAGTATCTGGTCTATGCCGGTTTAGAACTGGAAGAATTCAAAAAACTACCGGATGCCTATTTGGGCATTATTGCGGAAGATCAGGAGGACAAACTGGTGGTTGCTGCCGTTGAGCCCGGATCTCCCGCTCAGAAAGTCGGAGTTACTGCTCAGGATATAATCAAGAGTGCGGACGGTAAACCGGTAAATGCAAAAGCATTCGATGATATGGTATCCTCCAAAAAGCCCGGTGATTTGATTGGACTTTTCTATTCCCATAGTAACCAAGACTGCAAAGTTGATATCACTCTGGACCATAAACTGGAGAAACTTTTTTATATGAAATCCGTTTATAATCCTGAGCCGCTTCAGATCGAAATTCTGGACAGCCTGACAAAGAGTCAGGTAAAATAAACTTGTTTAAAACCAGGTTTCGAGTTGAATACCCGTTGTAAAACCATCGCGCGAGTCAGCATAGTCACTGCCGCCGATGCTGCCTTCAAAATCATCGGCCCACCAGGCGTAGGTCAGGAATGCACGTAGCACAGGACGGCTCATTTGTTTAGAATCCGGCGAAATTTGTGGGGCGATAGTGATTTTGCCCAACGTTCCACTGCCGCCGCGGTCATTGTCGGTATAGTCAAACCCTGCCTCAAATGCCAGCGACCAATAGCGATCAAAGTGATAGGTCGGCCGGAAGCCGGCGGAAAACCATTTATTCCGTGAACTTCCGGAAACACCGTAATTGCCGTCCTCGTACATCAACAATCCTTCATAGCTCCATGGGCTGCCGTCATCCAGCAGGATCGAGTTCAGCAGGCGGACCTTTTTGAAATCATCGACATCGATTTTTTCATTTCCGGTGGTAATCAATCCGGTCGGTGCCACCATCAGAGCCCGGAAGTTAGAAGCAGCACCTTGACCGTACTGTGCTACAAAGCGGTTTGAAATTGTATCGGTCAGGTCGAGGTCATAAATAAAGTTGGCCGCCAATCCCTCACTGTCGGTCAGTTCCAGCACATTTCCGCTGTTGCTCTCGGTGAAGGTATCACCGTTAAAGTCCGAAAACGTCCCATAAAATGCGACTTTTCCGCCAAACATATCCATTTCTGTCAATCCGATGTCAATAGTATTCATATTCAGTTGATAGTCATCACGGTCATATTGTGTACCAGAAGAATCCAGATCGTCCGCGGAACCGCCCAGCAGGGCGACCGACAGCATGGCACTGCCATCCCAAATAGAGATATCTTCCACACCGCCGCCGTACCCGCTCATATCACGATAGTAAAAGTCATTCATGTGAACATCGTATCGGCTGTAAAAACGCTGTCCGGCCCAGAACCCGGCCTGCGGCTGTTCGGCCCAGACCCCCCGGGCGATCCCGAAGGCCTCACGCAGCGAGGTTTCAGTATTAGCGCTGTTGCTTTGGTCATGCGGAATGACATACGCCAGCCGAATCTGGGTATCAAAAGTCACCCCATCCGGAAGTGCACTCTTGGGCATATGTATCGAAAAAGTTGTCTCTAGATAGGTTTCCGCTTCGTTGCCAAGGCGGTATTTGGCTCCTGAGCCGGGGGCCTGAAAAACGTTCATTGTATTTCCATAACTGTTGATGCCGAAACCGGAACGCATATACCCTTCGAAATCGAAATTCCAGGCGTCATTTTCAGTTTGAATTCGTTGATATTGTTGTTGCTGCATGGCTTGCAGCGCATTGGCATACTGTTGCATCCATTCGACGGAATACACTTTGGGCGGATCGGGTAAAGTGGGCTGCTGTCGTTCGGTAGAAGAAACAATGGCAGTGCCTGTGGACTTGTCTCGGTCTGATGTATTATCAGTTGGAGTGCCGACGTTTTTGCTCTCCAGCTCGACAATTCGTGCTTCCAGTGATTCAATCCTGCCTTCGTAGGCTGCCTGCATGGCTTCAAGCTTTTTTTCCAACTCTGCGATGCGATCCTCATCAGCAGCCCAAAGGAGATTTGTATTCAAGAAAACGACTGCAAGAAATAAACAATAAATCCTTTTTTCCATCATATTCTCCCAATATAAAGGTAAGCTATCCTTTTATCGGACAAAAATAGAGAATATATTTAAAAATTTATCTGGCTTTTACGTGTGAGGTCAAGCAATCATAGACCGGGAAACCGGGTTTAGTAAATCACTGCAGAGCGTGGATTGATTATCATAGGAAATCTGAAATTTCAAATCTGAGATATCAGATTAAATGTTGGCATTAGTCTGTTACTTTTTCGTTTAACGTATTCCAAAAATCAAATTCATGGATCAGGGTAATTTTATGTCCTTCTTTACGGAGGTTGATTGCCTGCTCAACTTTGCGACCATAGCATGAAAATGCCCAAGCTTCATTGCCGTCGGAGCCGATTAGTAGATAATCGACGTTGTTGGTTAAAGTGTTAGAGAAACAACCATTGTTTTCTGTTATGATGGAAGCGACTTCTTTTCTTGTATTATTTTTCAGCTTTCCAGTAACACAAAATGTTTTTCCTACGATGGTGACATCCGGACATACTGCGCATAATCCTT
>ENA-ORCT01000959-ORCT01000959.1-marine-metagenome-genome-assembly--contig:-NODE-959-length-12126-cov-3.111296_pt1 | contig 12126 bp, 10 predicted proteins | sample MGYA00248632_ERZ508511 | MGnify/ENA primary metagenome ERZ508511 (study PRJEB26182, sample SAMN06268839) | marine metagenome | isolation source: Tt an P1-techrep anaerobic enrichment on pine from sediment...
AAAAGGGAAGCAAAAAATGCCTGCCACTGCGTGGGGCAGCAGCGTGTCAGGCCAGGCGAAAACAACCACCGTTAGATCGTTCCATGACAATGGCGGATTCTTTGCTGCGCCCTCTCTTCCGAATGGTCAATGCTGAAACCATCGGTGCATGTCCCTTGCCAACTTGGGGCCTATGTTTTGCTGGGTTTTAAAACCCCAACAACGCAGATGCTAAACAGCTGCGTCACGCAATGTTGCCGCAGGCCTGCAATTCAGTCCAATACCGGAGAGATGCCAACGGAGAGCTCTATTTATTCAGTCAGCAACTGCGGAAGAAAGACGCACCAACTCTTCGCGACAGAAGTCCGGCGACAGCCAATCCGTCCTTTCTTTGGTAACTTTCTTTGGACTAGCAAAGAAAGTTACCCGGCTGCCGGCCGGGACCGGCGAAGTTGGAGGTTTGTAAGAGTTTTAAGGCTGCCAGAAAATACTCTGGTTACTGGCTGAACGCCATCAACCAGGCGCCGACTACCAGCGTTGCGGCCCCAAGCCCGGCCAGCAGGTTGCTCAGGCCGTTGACTGTTTGCCGCGGCGGCCACATCAGAGCGCTCAGCCAGCCCAGACCGAGGCCGACGACGAAGCCCCACAGATGAGCGCCGATATCAGTGTGCTCTCCACCGCTGCCGAGCAGGCCGAGCAGAGCCAGCGCGGCGGCCAGAGGCAGGGGCCAGCGCCGTCGCAGCCTGTGGCGATGGTGGCGAAGGCTGCGCACCGCGAGAATGCCCACCGCTCCGAATACTGCTGTAGACAGGCCGACCGCCCGATGATCGCTCGGCTGCAGCAGGGCATTGGCCAGATTGCCGAGGGTGCCGGCGGCCAGCACCAGCAGCCATCCCCGCCCGGCACCGACCTCGCGATTCAACCGGTCGATGAAAAAGCCTCCGATCAGCAGGTTGCCGAGCAGGTGCAGACCGTCGGCATGCAGAGTCAGGGCCGTGACCGTTCTCCACCACTGGCCGGCGCGGATCGCTCCGGCATCGGCGTTGCCGAGTTGCAGCCAGTCGATGAGCCGGCCGTTGAAGTCGGCGATATCGAGATTGGTCAGGTTGTGGAAGATCCCGAGCAGGGCCAGAACCGAGAGGGTAATCAGACTGTTGCTCTGCAGCGGCACCGGTGGCGCCAGCGGCGGCGGCCAGTTGCGGTTTTCCGCCTCGTAGCAGCGCAGCTCTTCCAGGGCCTGCGGCAGCAGGTCCTGCGGCACCAGCAGCAGCCAGTGGCCAGCCTGCTGTTCGAGGCGGCAGGGCAGCCCTCGCGCCTCGAGCACCAGCGCCCACAGTCGAAATTTGCGGCGCGACTGTGGGATGCCCGGCGCGCCGTCAATCGCTTCGGAAGAAATGGCTTGCCATGGTGGCCTCGCCGGCTTATCTTCGGTTTCAGAAGTCAAAGGAGAATCCCTTGCTGAAGAGTTACTATCGTCTGCCGCGACAGCAGATCGGCTACCTGCGTTTCATTCTGGAAAGTTACGACGGCCTCGCTTTCGTCCGCACTCTCGACAGCCGCGAGGCTCTGGTGGAAATAGCCTATCCCGTCTCCCGCCGCGCCGATGCCGAGGATCTGCTTGCCTCCCTGGCTGCCGAGTGCGCCATGACCGCCGTGGCGCCACCGCCGCCGGCTGAACTCCCGCCCCTTTAGCTCGCCCTATTTACGAGACATCTGCTGCAGCCGTCAATTGCGCACCATCTCACGCTATGCTCGTTTTTTGCGCTTGGCATGGCCTGAGGCACAGTCATCGGTCTCGTCACCAAGCCTCACGAATGATGAGTGTTAGTGCCCTTACTCCAGCCCCGATTGCCATACTGGCCTGCCATGGCCAGCGCCCCGTTTTCTGTTAGATTTTAAGGTGTGTGAAATCTTTCTGCGGCTCGCATTCTCCTCGGACACTCTATCGGAGGTAGGCTCATGACGCAAGCCAACTACATTCGCTGGTTTGAGGACATTCGCTTGAGTGACCTGCCGTTGGTCGGCGGCAAAAACGCCTCGTTGGGCGAGATGCTCGGTGCTCTTGGCGATAAGGGAATTTCCGTTCCGGGTGGGTTTGCCATCACCGCCGAAGGCTACCGCTATTTATTGCGCGAAACGGGTCTCGATCTGCGCATCGAGGAGTTTCTTTTCCAATGGGATCGGGGCAGCCTCGACAGCCTCAACGAGGTCGGCCTCAACATTCGCCAGGCCATTCGTCATGCCGAACTGCCCGCTGATCTGAGCGCTGAGATTCTGGCCGCCTATGCTCAGCTGGAACAGCGCTACGGACCCGACTGTGATGTAGCGGTGCGCTCGAGCGCCACCGCAGAAGACCTGCCCGATGCTTCTTTTGCAGGTCAGCAGGAGACCTTTCTGCATGTTCGCGGCGGCAACGACCTGCTGCTGGCCTGCCGCAACTGCTTCGCTTCCCTCTTCACCAACCGGGCGATCAGCTACCGCGAAGACAAGGGATTCGACCAACTGGAGGTGGCCCTTTCCATCGGGGTGCAGAAGATGGTCCGTTCCGATCTGGCCTGCGCCGGGGTCATGTTCACCATCGCTACCGAGTCGGGTTTTCCCCACGTGGTACTGATCAACGCCGCCTGGGGGCTGGGTGAAAACGTGGTGCGCGGGGCGGTCAATCCCGATGAGTTCTATGTTTTTAAGCCGACACTGCACGAGGGCTACCGGCCGATTCTGTCCCGGCGGTTGGGCAGCAAGGAACGCAAGATCGTCTATGCGATCGATGGTGGTGTCAGAGGCACGCGGGAGATTCAGGTGTCTGGCGAGGACCGTCGGCGTTACTGTCTCAGCGACGACGAGGTGCTTGCCCTGGCGCATATGGCCTGTGTCATCGAGGACCATTATGGCCGACCGATGGATATCGAGTGGGGCAAGGACGGAGAGAGCGGCGAGCTGTTCATACTCCAGGCACGTCCGGAAACGGTTCAGTCGGCTGCGGTCTCCACGGTCATGGAAACCTATTCGCTGCGAAAGACCGGTAAAGTGCTGACCGAAGGGCGGGCGGTTGGCAGCAAGGTCGGCAGCGGCCCGGCCATGGTGATCAAGAGTGCCGGCGAGATCGGCCGTTTTGAGAAGGGCTGCGTGCTGGTTACCGACATGACCGATCCTGACTGGGAGCCGATCATGAAGCGGGCCGCGGCCATCGTTACCAACCGCGGCGGCCGTACCTGCCATGCGGCTATCGTCAGCCGCGAACTCGGCATCCCCTGCGTGATCGGCACCGGCGACGCGACTACCGCCATTGCCGAAGGGCAGGCGGTGACCGTGGCCTGTTGCGAGGGGGAGACCGGTACCGTTTACGATGGCGAGTTGGCCTACGAGGTCAAGTGCACCGACCTGCAGGATCTGCCGCGACCGAAAACCAAGATCATGCTCAACCTCGGCGATCCCCGCCAGGCCTATGGCCTGGCTCGCCTTCCCAATGACGGGGTCGGCCTGGCCCGCCTCGAATTCATCATCAACAACGCCATTCAGGCCCATCCCATCGCCCTGCTGCACCCCGAACGGGTCAGCGACGCTGACGAAAGGCGAAGCATCGCCGAGCTGACCGCCGGTTACCCGGACGGCGGAGCCTTCTTCATCGACCAGCTTGCCCAAGGGGTGGCGACTATCGCCGCGGCCTTCTACCCCCGCGACGTTATCGTCCGCATGAGCGATTTCAAAACCAACGAATACGCCAATCTGCTCGGTGGCCGGGACTTCGAGCCTGGCGAAGCCAACCCGATGATCGGCTTTCGCGGCGCCTCCCGTTACTACGACGAACGCTACCGCGAGGGTTTTCTGCTGGAATGCCGGGCCATGCAGCGTGCGCGCGAGGAGATGGGGCTGAAGAACATCAAACTGATGATCCCCTTCTGCCGCACCGTCAACGAAGGCCGGCGGGTGATCGAGGTCATGGAGCAGGCGGGACTCAAGCGGGGCGAAGACGGCCTGGAACTCTACGTGATGTGCGAAATTCCGGCCAACGTCATTTTGGCCGAGGAGTTCGCCGAGCTGTTCGACGGCTTCTCCATCGGCTCCAACGATCTCACCCAGCTGATCCTTGGCCTCGACCGTGATTCGGAGATCGTCGCTCACCTCTACGACGAGCGCAATGCCGCGGTGACCCGCTCGATCGCCGACGTCATCGCCCGGGTAAAGCGGGCCGGCTGCAAGATCGGCATCTGCGGCCAGGCACCGAGCGACTACCCCGAATTCGCCGAATTCCTGGTGAAATGTGGCATCGACAGTATGTCCCTCACCGCCGACACGGTGCTGGCCACCACCCTGCGGGTGCTGGAGTTGGAGAAACGACTTGAGAGCTAAACGACTGTTGTAATAAGGCTGTGGAGACCGTGGATTGTTTTTTACAGTTCCTGATTATTTGACTGGCTCAAGTTGATGCTCTGGCAAAAACAAAAGCTGTCACCACAGAGGACACAGAGAACGCAGAGAAAATCTATTCAATCAAGAGTTTTTCTCTGCGTTCTCTAGTGAGTGAAGCGAACGAGTGGTAAATCATTTTTTGGGGTCCAACAGCTTTTGCCGGCGGCAAGTTAAAACCAGATCCCATTATTCTGTCAGTGCTCCACCATCGGCAGGGCCTCTTCCTCTTCCGAAGTGCGCAGATAGACCGTGCGGCTGGGGAAGGCGATCTCCATGCCGTGGGCTTCGATAATGTCCATGATCTGCAGGCAGACGTCCTGGCGGGCGTCGAGATATTCGGCCCATACGGTTGTTTTGGTGAAGCAGTAGACCAGGATGTCGAGGGACGAGGCGCCGAAGTCGGTGAAGTTGACCAGAAAGAAGTCTTGATCGATGGCGGGGTGGCTGCGCAGCAGCTCGCGGATCGCCTCCACGGTCCGGCGCATCTGCTCCGGGCTCGTTTCGTAGGTGACTCCCACGCTGAGCTTGATGCGCCGTTTGGGCATGCGACTGATATTGTCCACCGAGAGATTGGCGATGATGTTGTTGGGGACCGTGATCAGGGTCTTGGCAAAGGTGCGGATCTTGGTTGAACGAAAGCCGATTTCTTCCACGGTCCCCTCCATGTCCCCGGCCTTGACCCAGTCACCGATGTGAAAGGGCCGGTCCAGGATGATCATGAACGAGCCGAAGATGTTGGAAAGGGTGTCCTTGGCCGCCAAGGCCACCGCCAGGCCGCCGATGCCGAGGGAGGCGAGCAGGCCGGAGATGGAATAGCCGAGGTTCTGAATGGTCATGATGGCGGCAAGAAAGACAATGAAGGCCCGCACACTCTTGCGGATGAAGGGCAGCAGGTGGTCGTCGAGGGTCGACTCGGTTTTACTCACCCAGCCGGAGAGAAAGGCCTCCAGAAGTGCCACCAGGTTGAACAGCGCCCAGGCAATGTCGAAAGTTACCAGCCCCTTGAGCAGGGCATAGGCGCCGCGTCGCAGATCGACCGGCTCGGTTGGCAGCTGCAGGATCTGTACGGCGATGAACAGGCCGACGATCACCAGCATGAACTCCGCCGGCTTGCGGATGCTTTGCAGAAAGAGGTCGTCGTAACGGCTCTTGGTGCGGGCGGCCAGGGGAAAGACCACCTTGACGAACAGGTGGCCGAAGATCTTCTTCAAAACCAGTGCCACAATCAGCACCAGGAAGGCGCCGGCGAAGCGGCTCAGGCTGACGCCGAGAAAGGTCTCCTGCAGGATTGCCTCCAGGGTGGCGAAGAATGCGCTCATAAAAAATCCTCCGTTGATGTATAATTAATGCGTTTTTGTCTTAGCAGAAGGGGGCGGTGATTGCAAGCCACAAGCTCTTCTCGCCCCCCTTGCTGGAACTTGCATCTGTTATTCGATTAATTCGACGAGAGAGTTGTCATGGCCAAGAATCTGACTCGCAAGATTCTCGAAGCGCACCTGCTGGAAGGGAACCTCGACCCCGGCGCAGAGATCGCCATCCGCATCGACCATACCCTGCTGCAGGACGCCACCGGCACCATGGCCCTGCTCGAATTCGAAGCCCTCGGTCTCGACCGGGTGCGGGTCGATCTGGCCGCCCAGTACGTCGACCACAACCTGCTGCAGACCGATTTCCGCAATGCCGACGACCACCGCTATCTGCAGAGTGCCTGCGCCCGCTACGGCATCCATTTCAGCCGCCCCGGCAACGGCATCTCCCATCAGGTGCATCTGGAGAACTTCGGTCGGCCCGGCCTGACCCTGCTCGGCGCCGACAGCCACACCCCGGCCGCCGCCGGCTTGTCCATGCTGGCCATGGGCGCCGGCGGTCTTGATGTGGCCCTGGCCATGGCCGGAAAACCATATCATCTGCCCTGCCCCAAGGTACTGGGGGTGAAACTGACCGGCAAGCTGCCGGACTGGGTGAGCGCCAAGGACATCATTCTGGAGATGCTGCGTCGCTATGACGTCAAGGGCTGCCTGGGTATGGTGGTGGAATACTACGGTCCCGGTGTTGCTACACTCAGCGTCGAGGATCGGGCGGTGATCGGCAACATGGGCACCGAATTGGGCGCCACCAGCTCACTGTTTCCCTCCGACGAGCAGACCCGCGCCTATCTGGCCGCCCAGCAGAGGGATGGAGACTGGCAGCCGTTGGGCGCCGACGAAGGGGCGACCTATGACGAACACGATGCCATCGACCTGTCCGCCCTCGAACCGCTCATCGCTTGCCCGTCGTCACCGGGCAAGGTGGTGACGGTGCGCGAGGTGGCCGGCACCACGGTCGACCAGGTCATCGTCGGCTCCAGCGCCAACAGCGGCCTCAAGGATCTGCTGCGGGTGGCGCGCATCGCCGAGGGCCGGCACAGCGCGCCGAACACCGATTTTCACGTCAATCCCGGCAGCCGTCAGGTGTTGGAAAACGTGGCCGAGGCCGGCGGCATCCTGCCGCTGATCATGGCCGGGGCCAAGATCCACCAGTCCGGCTGTCTGGGCTGTATCGGCATGGGCCAGGCACCCGGCACCGGCCAGGTCAGCCTGCGCACCTTTCCGCGCAACTTCCCCGGCCGCTCCGGCACCAAGGACGATCGGGTCTACCTCTGCTCGCCGGAAACGGCGGTGGCCGCCGCCCTGACGGGAGTAATCACCGACCCCCGGGACCTGGGTCTGCAGATGGCCTATCCGCAGATCAAGGAACCGGTCGAGCGAATCGTCGACCGCTCCTCGGTGGTCTACCCCAGTGACGAACTGCGGGATACCGAGGTGGTGCGCGGTCCCAACATCAAGCCTTTCCCACAGCTCGCGGAGCTGCCCGAGCGGCTGCGGGTGACGGTGGCGATCAAGGTCGGCGACAACATCTCCACCGACGGTATCATGCCCGCCGGAAACAAGGTGCTGCCCCTGCGCTCCAACATCGAGGCGATCAGCGAGTACGTCTTCTATCAGATCGACCCCGGTTTTCACGCCCGCTGCAGCGAACTGGGCGAGGTGGCGGTGGTCGGCGGCGACAATTACGGCCAGGGCTCCAGCCGCGAGCATGCCGCCCTGGCGCCACGCTACCTGGGGGTGCGCCTCAAGCTGGCCAAGAGCTTCGCCCGCATTCACAAAGCCAACCTGTGCAACTTCGGCATTTTGCCGCTGACTTTCAAGGCCCCGGTCGATTATGAGCGAATGACCGAAGGGGCAGTGCTGGAGATCGACGGGGTGCGGCAACGCATCGAGCGGGGCGACAGAGAGATCCCGCTGCAGGTGAACGGCGAGGAGATCATGGCTCTCTTGGATATTTCCGAGCGCCAGCGGCTCAGCATCCTGGCTGGAGGGACCTTGAACCGGGTGCGGCAGGAACTGAACCGTGCCGGTTGAAGCACGATGGGGCGAGAGCCCATTTTTTGATAGTTTTGGGGAGGGACTGATATGACGGATGTACTGTGGGCCTTTGGCTTGACACTCTTTGCCGGACTGGCCACCGGCATCGGCAGCGCCATCGCCTTTACCGCCAAGAGGACGAATTACCGCTTTCTCTCCATTGCCACCGGCTTTTCCGCCGGGGTTATGCTCTACGTCTCTTTCGTGGAAATATTTCTCAAGGGCACCGACGCCCTGGTCGAAAGCTACGGCGACTACTGGGGGCATTGGGCCAACGCGGCCTCCTTCTTCGGCGGCATCCTGCTCATCGGCCTAGTGGACAACCTCATCCCCTCGGCCGAAAACCCCCATGAAATCCACTCGGAGGAGGAGATTGCGCCCCTGCACGACCCCCAGGCGCCGGAACCCGATTTCGAGGCCATGGCGCACATGGACCCTGAGGAACTATCCTACGGCAGCCACGACCACCTCCATCGCCAGCGCAACGGCAAGCTGCTGCGGATGGGGCTGTTCACCGCCCTGGCCATCGGCATTCACAACTTCCCCGAGGGGCTGGCGACCTTCCTGGCCGCCCTGCAGGACCCTTCCCTGGGGGTCGCCATCGCGGTGGCCATCGCTCTGCATAATATCCCCGAAGGGATCAGCGTTTCGGTGCCAATCTACTACGCCACCGGCGACCGTAAAAAGGCCTTCACCTACTCCTTGCTCAGCGGCCTGGCCGAGCCGGTCGGTGCCGGTGTGGCCTATGTGGTGCTGCGTTTTCTGGTGGGAGGAGAGTCCGGAGTGATTCCACCCCAGATAATGGGCCTGCTGTTCGGCGGAGTGGCCGGGATCATGGTCTATATCAGCCTCGACGAACTGCTGCCGACCAGTCGCGCCTACGGCAAGGGCCACGACAGCTTGTTCGGCCTGCTCGCCGGCATGCTGGTCATGGCCCTGAGTTTGCTGCTGATGAAATGATTCAGGCTTTCGCCTTTTTGGGCGGCAGGCTTTGGGCATAATCGACGCCCCGCAGCACCCACCGCTGCAGCGGGGCGTCGTCGTTGATGCCTTCGGCGGCGACCTGGACAATACCGGTCATCGGCCGGCCGGTGAAGTCGAACAGCGTCGTGTGAGGCTGCTGCAGGGCCTCATCGTACCGTTCGGGGCCGACCCGCACGATCAGCCGGTCGTGCAGGATACCGCAGGCCATGTGCCCGTGGAGCAGAAAGCAGATGCCTCCGAACATCTTTCGTTCATCATAGCCTTCCAGAGGGATCAGTAGGGCGCGAACCCGTTCGGCCAGTTGTTCGTCGTAGGGCATAGCGTTCTCCTGAGATGCCAGGAACCAGACTGTTTATTGACAAATTGTATGATCCAGATCAAAATCATTCACCACAGAGGGCACAGAGGAATTCGATACATTGAACAGGTTTCCTCTGTTTCCTCTTGTGAGCGAAGCGAACGAGTGGTAGCGCAATTTGGGAAGAAGAGTCTTTCTGTTCTACTTGAGTAACTGCCATAACTCGAAAGGAAAATAAAGGGGCGCCCCGTTCTGGGGGGATGCCCCCTATATCGTCAGTGTTTCTCGTTGTTGCGCTCCTCTCCCCAGGCGCGGTCGAGGAAGCGGTCCCGCCCCGAATTGTAACGGTAGAACTTGTAGCGAAGCGGGTTCTTCTGGTAGTAGTCCTGGTGATACTCCTCGGCCGGGTAGAAGGAGGTTGCCGGTACGATCTCGGTGACGATCGGCTTGCTGAATCGTCCCGATGCGGCCAGGGCCGCCTTCGATGCCTCGGCCTGGCGCTTCTGCTCCTCGTTCAGGTAGAAGATCGCCGTGCGGTACTGGCGGCCGCGGTCGACGAACTGGCCGCCGACGTCGGTCGGGTCGATGTTCATCCAGAACACCTCCAGCAACTTATCGTAGCTCACCCTGGCCGGATCATAAACGATCTCGATCGCTTCGGCGTATTTAGTTTCGCCGTTTGAGACCTGCCGGTAGGTCGGCTCGGGTTTATGCCCGCCGTCAAACCCGGAAGTCACTGCCAGCACCCCGTCCAGCTTTTCGAAGGGGGGCTCCATGCACCAGAAGCAGCCCCCGGCAAAGATTGCCCGTGCAGTTTCGCTTGTGGCGGAAACAGCCATCTTTTCGCTCATCGTTTTATCCCCTTTATCCGCGGCCACCGCCGCCACCAAACCGACGGCCAGCACGCTCAGTATCAGCAATATCAGTCGTTTCATGGTCGGTCCCTTTCTTCACCCTGATCAATATTCCAGGCTACTTGTACGCTACGAAATCAAGGGCGGCGGAGTTCATGCAGTAGCGCTTGCCGGTCGGCGCCGGGCCGTCATCAAATACGTGGCCCAGGTGGCCGCCGCAGCGGGCGCAGACCACTTCCGTGCGCACCATGAAAAACTTGCGGTCCGTCTTCAGTTCCACGTTTTCCTTGGCGACGGGCTCATAAAAGCTCGGCCAGCCGGTCCCCGAGTCGTACTTGGTTTCGGAGCGGAAAAGTTCCAGACCGCAGCCGGCACAGGTATAGATGCCCGCTTCGTGATGATCGTGATACTTGCCGGTAAAGGCGCGCTCGGTGCCTTCCTCGCGCAGCACGTGATACTGCATGGGGTCGAGTAGTACTTTCCATTCACTATCGCTCTTGACGACTTTTTCGCTCATGACGTACCCCCCTTGTTCGGTTGAAAAGATCCGAATCGGTTCAGCGCCTGCGGCGGCCGCCAACGGTAGACCGAACAGCAGAGTGAAGAGCAGGGTCAGCAGAGTATTTCTTCCGTGTGCCATTGATGAACCTCCTTGCGAGAATATTTTTGATTGTCTGCACCTTAGCGCAAGCAGGTAAAGGGATAAAAAAGGGCCGGTAAAGATTTGGTAAAGCGTTTGAAATATTTTACCGCAGGGCCGGATGGGCGCGAAAGGTAGGGGTAACAAGGTTCAAGGCGTGAGGAGTAAGGAGTAAGGAGTAAGGAGTAAGGAGTAAGGCGGCGATGCTCTTGCCGATTACTGATCACTCGTTACTCATCACGGCCTTTAACAGGCAACCAGAACCAGATGCAGGTATGCTCGGCGTCGCTCTCGGCTCCAACCTTGCCGCCGTGGGCCTCGACGATCTGCTTGACGATGGCCAGGCCCAGGCCGGCGCCGCCGGCCTCGCGGGAGCGGGAGCGGTCGGCGCGGTAGAAGCGCTCGAAGATGAAGGGCAGATCCTCGGCGGCGATGGGCGGGCCGCTGTTGGCGAAGCTGGCCGTGATGCCGTCGCCTTCGGCCTTGACGGTCACCGCCAGGCGGCCGCCGACCGGGGTGTACTTCCAGGCGTTCTCCAGCAGGTTGCGCAGCGCCTGCAGCAGCTTGTCGCGGTCGGCGCAAACGGTTGCGCCCGGCGGATCGACGGTGCAGCTGACGGCGATCCGCCGTTCATCGAAATTGGCTCGGTAAAGGGTCACAATCTCCTCGATGAGCTTGCCCAGCTCCAGGGGGCGCAAGTCGAGAAAGGCATCGGCGGCATCGGCCCGCGCCAGCTGCTGCAGGTCCTCGACCAGGTTCACCAGTCGCAGGTTCTCCTGCTGCAGCATGGCGAAGGTCTCCTTCTCTGGCGGCAGCACCCCGTCGCTGAGTCCTTCCAGGTAGCCCCGCAGGTTGGTCAGCGGGGTGCGCAGCTCGTGGGCCACGTCGGCGACCATAGTTTTGCGCAGTTTTTCCAGCCGCTCCAGGCTGTCGGCCATGCGGTTGAAGGCGCTGCCCAGCTCGCCGACCTCGTCCCTGGCTGTCACCTCGACCCGGGTGGCGAAGTTGCCGCTGGCTACCTCGCGGGTCGCCGTCACCATTTCCGACAGGGGGCGCAGCAGCCGGCGGGTGAGCAGGTAGCTCAGCAGCAGGGCCAGCAGCAATCCGGCCAGGCTGGCCCACAGCAGGTAATGGTTGATGGCGGTGAGAAAGGCGCGGTGGGTCTCCACCGGCTCGATCATGTACTCGTCCATAAGCGCCATGAAGTAGTTAGCCGCCAGGCGGTCGATGGCCCACCAGATGGTCAGCACCACCACCGCGATCACCGGTACCACGCTGATCAGCAGTTTCCATAGCAGGCGTTGTCTGCCCGGTCCCTTCATGGCTCAGTCCTCGTCGTCGGCGAAGCGGTAGCCGAAGCCTCTTACGGTGTGGATGAAGCGCGGTGCGTTGGGGTCGTCGCCGAGCTTCTGCCGCAGTTTGCCGATGTGTACGTCCACCACTCGGTCGATGACTGTCTCGCCGTGGTCGTAAAGGCGGTCGAGCAGCTCGTCGCGGCTCAGCACCCGGCCCGGCGCTCGCATCAGGGCTTGCAGCAGCTTGTACTCCTGGGCGGTC
>ENA-ORCT01000960-ORCT01000960.1-marine-metagenome-genome-assembly--contig:-NODE-960-length-12100-cov-3.400067_pt1 | contig 12100 bp, 10 predicted proteins | sample MGYA00248632_ERZ508511 | MGnify/ENA primary metagenome ERZ508511 (study PRJEB26182, sample SAMN06268839) | marine metagenome | isolation source: Tt an P1-techrep anaerobic enrichment on pine from sediment...
AAAAAGCCGGCATCCTGGTTCAGAAACGTCGTCCAAAAGCGGGCGTTGGCCAGGGGGCGTTGGTCGGCACAAAGCCAGGTGAGCGTTGGCTGTTTTTGTTTTTCATAGTCCAATACCGTTCTAAGAATTTTCTTGGTTGTCACCAATTCTCCACCAAAACGCTCCCGCATTTGGTTAATGCAGGCATCCCAATTCAGGTTGCGTGCCGGGTTGTAGACCAATAAACACCGGTGTTTCAACTGATACGGGAGAATGGCGTTCCACTCCCAGTTGTTGTAGTGCATGGTCAAAACGAGCACGCTTTTTCCTGCTTCAAAATAATGATTAACCAAATCAGGATTAACGACTTCCATTCGTTTTTTTAGCTTATCAGGCGAAATGGTTTTTAGCTTGAAGGCTTCGAAGAGCAAATCGCATAAGTGGCGATAGAATTTGCGTGCCACCAGCTCAATTTCCGAAGCGGATTTCTCGGGAAAGGATTTTTGAAGATTCTCAACGACCCCTTGTTTGCGGTAGCCAAGGATATAGAAAACCAAAACGTAAGTCAGGTCGGACAAGGCATAAAGCAAGCGAAAGGGAAGGAGCGACACGAGTGTGAGTCCTGCAAAAGCGATATGGATCACCGCTTTTTTCATTTTTGTTGGACAGGTAAACGCTCAATGAGGTCGGTTCCTTCAGGGCGTTGGTGTTTCCACCGGCGATGCGACCACAACCAGTGTTCGGGTGTTTCGCGGATAATTGCCTCCATCCGTTCGATGTAGGTCAGTAAAATATCGTCTGATTTTTCTTTCGCTGGTTCAGGGAAAAGCTCAATAAAATTAACTTCGTACTTGCCTCGGCCCACTTTACGCACATAATGAAGAAATACCGGTTGGTTCGTTTTGGCTGCAATTTTCTCGGGACCGCTAAAGAAAGGCGTTTCCTGGTTCAGAAACATGGTCCAGAATCGGGTGTTTGGCGCTGGTGTTTGATCGGCCCCCAGCCAGATGCATCCCGGGCGCTCGGTTTTATCAAACTCGATGGCTGTTCGGGCCGATTTGTGAACCGGAACGGAGATGGCCCCAAAGCGTTCACGCATGCTGAGTATAAAACGTTCCATCTCCTGGTTGTTGCGCACCGGGTTGTAAACCATCAGCAACTGATGGTTGGACAGGCGTTGCAGGCTGGCGCTCCACTCCCAGTTGGCGTAGTGCATGCCCAGTAAAATAATGCTTTTCTTTTGCCTGAAATAGTCTTCCGTTTTTTCAAGGCCGTTGAGCTTGATTCGTTTGTCCAGCTCTTTTTCCGAAATGCTGTGCAGCTTGATGCCTTCCAAGCCGATGTCGCACAGGTGGTGGTAAAATTTCCGGGCGATGGCATCAATCTCTTGTTCACTTTTCTCAGGGAAGGATTTACGGAGGTTGGTATAGACTACTTTTTTGCGGTATCCCACCACATGGAAAAGCACAAAAAACATCAGGTCGGACAGGGCAAACAGCACTGGAAAAGGAAGGTATGATAAAGCGATCAGGAAGGAGATCAATATTTGGTTAACTATTTTTTTCACAGGATCAGGTTTTTTAGCGGTCGTTGCTTTACATTTTGAAAAGACATTGTTTTTATTTGATCAAAGGATCATCAACCGATTTTTTCCGCTGCCGCAAGATGCAAAAAATAATCTAACCTGAGCAATGTCTATTTGCGACGAATATCGGATCAATTTTGATTGGAGTGAATTGAGTGCAGTTGAAAACGTTCGAATACAATTGTTTCCCATTGCCTTCAATCGTTTTTTTCTCGCGAAAAAATTGCTAGCTATTCGAATTCAGTGAAATGCCATTTTGTATGTATCGACAAGATTAGACTTTCCGCTCAATCAACGGAACGTCAGCCGGGCGTTGGTGTTTCCACCGGCGGTGCGACCAGAGCCAATATTCGGGTTGATCGCGAATAATGGTCTCCATCTTATCGATGTAGCGAAGCAGCGTGGTTTCCGGTTTTTCCTTTTTCGGTTCAGCAATGAGCTCGGAGAGGATAATTTCATATTTCCCGCGGGCCAGTTTTCGGGTGTGATGGAAAAATACCGGCTGGTTGGTTTTGTGGGCAATCTTCTCGGGACCGCTGAAGAATGGGGTCTCCTGATTCAGGAACATCGTCCAGAACTTCGAGTTTTCAGCAGGCGTTTGATCGGCTCCGAGCCACAACAAGCCGGGGCGGTCAGTCTGATCAAATTGAATGGCCATGCGTGCCGATTTGTGCACCGGAACGGTCATTCCTCCAAAACGTTCGCGCATGCTTAAAATAAATCGCTCCATCTCGAAATTGTTTCGAACCGGGTTGTATAGCATAATAAACTGGTGGTTCGAAAGCCTTTGCACTGAGGCTCCCCACTCCCAATTGTTGTAGTGCATGGCCAGCACGATGATGCTTTTTTTCTGCCGGAAATAGGCCTCCATCTTTTCCACGCCGTTCACCTTCAGTCGCTTGTCGAGTTCTTCTTCGCGAATGCTATGCAGCTTAATGGCTTCCAATGAAACGTCGCACAAGTGGTGATAATACGCTCGGGCAATCTGGTTAATTTCTTTTTCTGTTTTATCAGGAAAGGAATTTCGAAGGTTTTCGTAAACCACTTGCTTGCGGTATCTGAAAATGTAAAAAAGCAAGATGAAAGCTCCGTCGGAGATCAGGTACAAAAGCCAAAAAGGTAAGTATGAAAAGGCTTTTAAAAAGAGAACAATGATGTTGTTGAGAAATTTATGCATGCTTGCAGACTTCAAAATCATGCAAATTTAGAATTTTTTAAAAAGACGATGACCAATTTTTCAATAGAATTCGACATCTGGAAGCCTCAAATCAAGCGGGGTATCGACTCGCCCAAGTCGGTGCGGGACTCAGACCGAATAAAGCCCTGAAATAGTCGTGTCAGCGTTAAACGGCGGTCTGTTTGTTATGTAAAAAATCAAGCTATGAAGAATCTTGGATTCAATTCGCATTTACAGGTGATCGAGCCATTCTTTAAGCAGTTGGTTTGCTTTTACCATTTTCGGGCAATAGGTTCTCAGGAAGTTTTCGTTCAACTCGCGGTCTTTCCATTCTGTCATGGCCTTTTCAAGCACCAGTTTTCCATCGAAATCAACGTAGGCCATTCGGCATGTCAGTTCTTCGGGCTGGCGGCCAAAATCCATGCCAGGCAGAATGGCCACGCCAGTGTCCTGAAGCAGGGCTTCGCACAGCTCAAATGATGTCATGATGCCTTTTTCGGCCAGCTTGACACGGTATCGAATGAAGTTTGGGAACAAGTAAAATCCGCCTTTGGGGCTTGGCATGGTCAGGTGATATTCCCGTAGTTGGTTAGCCAGACAATTCCCCAGCGATTTAAGAATTCGTCGCGAATGAAACAGGTATTCGTCAATCTCCGGACGATCCTCAAATGCAGTGATGGCAGCATACTGAATGGGTGCGCTGGTTGAAGTGAATGTTTCGCTGGCTACAATGGCCATGGCATCCTGCAGCCAGCGCAGGTTTTTGGGAAAGGTGAAAGTGCCTAGCCTCCAGCCGCCGGCTCCGGCCCATTTGCTTAGTCCACTACTGATGATGGTTCCTTCAGGATAATATTGTGCAATGGAAACATGTTCGCCGGAATGGTCGAGCAGACTGTAGATTTCATCTGAAATGAGGATTAGTTTATATTTTCGTGCTACTTCGGCCAATTCTTTCAGGCGGTCTTTAGGATAACTTGATCCGGTGGGGTTGGAGGGGTAGTTCAGAATTACTACCCGCGGACGTTCCGGGTCGGATCGGCAGATCAGATCCAGCTTTTCGGGGCTTAGTCGCCAGTCGTTTGCTTCTGTTGTAGGCACCCAGGTCACGTGCCGCCCGGCAATGCGGGCTTGTGGCGAGTACGAAACCCAGCTGGGCGTGGGGATGATCAATTCACCGTAATACACCAACTGCAGGATGAAAATCAGTTCTTTTGATCCGGGACCAATCATGATATCGTCAGCAGAGCAGCTGATGCCCTGATGTCGAAAGTTAAATTTAGCGATGGCTTCGCGAAGGGGCAACAACCCTTTTACTGACAGATAGTCTTTTTGGTGGGCGTTTTGCCTGAGTGCTTCCTGTACAATTTCGGGGACAGGAAAGGGCGACTGTCCCAGCCCCAGTTTGTAGACCGTTTTTCCTTGTTTGATGAGTTCATTGCTTCGTTCATTAATCACGAGTGTAGCCGACTGACTTAAGCCGCGCACATTTAAGTTAAGATTGACGGTGGGACTGCTTTTGAGAATTTCTGGCATAGTCGATGTTTTTTTCACTAAGAAAGTTTACTCCGCTTGCCGTAAAATTGTTTCTTCTGACGGAAATTTATTTCGGAGTAAGTCTTAAGCAAGGTGTTTTCAGGAAAAAGAAACTGTTTAGGTGGCTTCCTGGCAGGCTTGGCGCTAGTCGACTGGGCGGGCAACTAAAATGCCGGTGTAGCTTTTTTTTGCTTGAAGAAAATCAGCAAGTGGTTTGTCTGAGATCACCACTTGATTGCTTGCGGTTGAGGCGTGCATTAAGTGGATCCGGCTTCCCACTTCAACCAAAATACCGACATGGGTCACATCCAGTCCTTTGATGCTGGTGGCCAGTCCGACCAGATCACCTTCTTTCAAATTCGACTCCTTGTTTTCAACGTCATCTTTGGGCACGAAAAAATAATGACGTGACGAGATTGCTTTTTCCTGTTCGGCCAGGGTGCTGACCAACCCGGGGTTTTCTTTCAAAACCGGGTAGCTTTCCGGATGGGTCGACATAAAATTGACCGTGACATTCACTGGCTGTCCAAAATTCCTGGCTGGCTGGCTGATCAAACCTTTTTGTTCATTGTCGTATATCCAGTCGCTAAAGTAATGTAGTCGTGAAAGGTAGCCATCGCGTTGTCCCTGCCGGTATCGCAGGTTTTCAAGTTCGCGGGTAAAAGCAGAAAAATCAGTTTTTCCACTTTTAATGGTCAGGGCAATGGCCAGCGCAGTTTCAGCAAAGGTTGTGCAGTCCAGTCCTTCCAGCTCAACCGTCAGCGGTTCGTCTTTGCCATGTTCCAGCGTCTGCTCAGCGTAAGCCACTCCCAAAAATTGCTTGCCAACATCGGCAACCAGTTTCCCCATGGGTTGATCAGCTCGGTTGCCCAGCTGCTTTATGACCGATTCAAACTTGACGCTGTCGGCCAATTGACAAACAATCTCCGACAGGCGAGTTTGCTGTGTTTGGCCCGTTTGGCAAGCCAGAAACAAAAAAATGCTGAAGCTGATCAAGGTGGTTTTTATCATGGCTGATGGATTTGGAGTTGAAATTACAAAAATAAAGTTCGATCGCAAGGTAGGGTAAGCGGCTTTTTAAACGGTTAAGGAATGAAAAGCAGCAATTATTGATTAACTTTTCGGGGCAAAAGCCACAAGGCTAAAGAAGCGAGTTTCGAAACCAAAATGATTTGACCTTGACGAAGCACGAGTTTAAAACGTTGTTTGACCAGCATTTTGATGCGATTCGAAATTACATTTATTACCGGTCGGGCGATTCGGATTTGGCAACAGATTTGGCTCAGGATGTGTTTTTGCGCCTGTGGGAAAAGCAGCAGGATTACCATCCCAAAGCCACGGTTGGCTTGCTTTATAAAATGGCTGGTGATGAATTTATTTCGCAATATCGTCGGCAAAAGTTGGATCTGAATTACAAAAACTCGCTGGCATTCGAAATGGAAGACGTTTCGCCCGAAGAGGAATTGGAATATAAAGAATTGCAGCAGCGTTATGAAAAAGCACTGGCCGGACTACCGGAAAAGCAACGGGTGGTTTTTTTAATGAGCCGGATGGATGGGCTCAAGTACCACGAAATTGCAGATCGTTTAAACATCAGTGTCAAGGCGGTTGAAAAGCGAATGAAAAATGCCCTTGACGATTTAAAATCGAAATTCAAAGTAAGATGAAAGACGAAGCGAACGATAGCAAGCAAACAAACGATATTCTGGCAAAGCTGGATCGGCTGAATGATCGGTTGGAGGTTCCGTACTCCCGCTCGAAAGCGGATGTGTGGGCAGCGATGGAAACGCAACTGGAAACGAAGGCTCCCGCTAAAACCATTAAACTGATTCATCGACCCATGTTTCGTTTGGCGATGGCCGCTTCGGTTTTGCTGGTGGTTGGCCTGATCGGGCTGATGCGTTTTTACGCCGTCGAGGTATCAACAATTCCCGGACAGCAATTGGTGGTCGATTTGCCCGACGGCTCAACCGCGCAACTGAATGCCGTTTCAGTGGTGACTTATCACCCTTATTGGTGGCGGTTTTCACGCATTCTGGATTTTGAAGGCGAAGCGTTTTTTGAAGTAGAGAACGGAAACAGGTTTTCGGTTCATTCCTCCAATGGAAGCACGACCGTGCTGGGAACCAGTTTCAATATCTACTCGCGTGATGAAAACTACCGCGTCGCATGTTTGACAGGCACAGTGCGGGTGAATGAAAATAAGGGAGACTCTCTGGCTATACTAACACCCAATGAAAAAGCTGAATTAAAGAAAAGTGGTGGTTTTGAGGTGATAAAAGATATTAATTTTAAAGATGAGGCTGCCTGGGTAGATGATGAATTTTATTTTTATAATAGGCCTTTAAAGGACGTGCTGAGAGAGGTGGAAGTGCAATACGGCGTTGTAATAAAAGGAAAGGACGTTATTGATGGAGAAAGAATATACCAGATGACCGGCAGATTGATCCGTTCTGAAACGAGTGTTGAAGATATTCTTCAAATAATTTGTCGAACATTTGGAGAGTTGAACTTTAGACAGGCAAAGGATAAGGAGTATGTTATTTTAAAAGAAGAATAATTGAAGTTATCAAAGCTATTTTTTCTAATCACTTTTCTTTGTTCAACTTTCTGGCTTTACGCTCAGGAGGTCAATGTCTTTTATGAAGATGAGAAACTGAGTACAATTATTATCGAAATTTGTGAGAAGCATCACTTGCAGTACTCCATAGATAATCAGTATTTTTCAGAATTCAAGCTAACTGTATCCGGAAAATTCGCATCCCCTGAAAAAGCTTTTGACTCTCTGGTGAAAGATTTTCCTGTAGCGTATGAAAAAAGCGGGAAAGTTTATTTGTTTTATCAAAAGAAGCTAGAAGCCGTTCACAACACTTCCATCTTGAGTGGCCGCTTCGCCGATAAATTCACCTCGGAATCCTTGCCCTATACCCATGTGATGGTTGATGGAACAGGCCTGATTAGTGACCAGGAAGGTAATTTCTCCTTCGTAGGAGCGAATGAACAGTTTCATTTGCAGGCCTCTTACCTGGGCTATTTTCTGCTGGACACCTTTGTTGTAGCCGGAAACCATCACCAGTTTTTGCTAAGGCCTTCCACCTATCGGATTCGCGAAGTTGAGGTAAAAGGCTCTAAAGTGGTCCGTTCCCTGCAGGTTGGAAACAAGCCGGGGGTGTTGCGCCTGAATCATCAAATTGCACAATTTCTGCCGGGAAATGGCGACAATTCCATTTTCAACCTGCTGCGCTTGCAACCGGGTATTCTGGCAGCCGGCGAACAGTCGAATGACCTGGTGATTTGGGGCAGTTACGAAGGCCAAAGCCAGGTATTGTTTGATGGCTTTACCTTGTTTGGCATGAAGAACTTCAACGATAACATTAGCGCGGTCAACCCATTGATGGCAAAAGATATTCAGGTATTGAAAGGAGCTTATGGCGCGGAGCACGGTGGACGGGTTGGCGGCCTGGTGAATATTACGGGGCTGGACGGCGACATCAACCAGCCCCATCTGAAACTAAGTTTGAACAACATGACGCTGAATGGGCTGCTTAGCGTGCCGGTCGCTCAGCGGTCGGCAATCACTGTTGCTTTTAGGCAAACCTACTACGAGTTGTACGATTCCAGGCAACTTTCCTTTCGTAGCGGTCGCAATGGCAATACGCGCAACACCAGCGAGCGGACCATTTATCCGGATTACAATTTTCGGGATTTGAACCTGAAATACGCAGGGACGAAGGCGAATGGCGACTCGTATGGCCTCAGTGCCTTATTGAGCGAAGACCGGTTCTCCTATTTGCTGGATGTGGAAAGCGAACAGTCGCGATTTGACTACGAAGATCATGAGCACAACAAGCAGTACGGAATATCCGGATTTTTTCAGAAGCGATGGACCAATGGGAGTCGAAGTAAGCTGTCCGCTGCCTATTCGAGCCTCGACAAAGAGGTTCGAAACCTGCGCCAAATTGGCCGGCAGCAGTCGGGGCAGGGCGGCCAAGGTCCGGGGCAGGGACCCGGAGGTTCCGATAACGTACTCAATGAAGACCAAAGGCTATGGAACACAGTGGCAGAAGGGAGTATAGGCCTGACTCATCAGATGGCTTTGGCTGAACAGCATCAGCTGGAGTTGGGGGCAGGCTGGGTGATCAATCCCATTGAATTCAGGCAAGACTCTTTTCAGGTGCAAATGGTTGATCAGCGGCTGGAAGCTTCGCGGCTGAATTTCTACGTTCAGGATGCGATATCCCTTAGTTCACGGCTCGATGTCAAGCTGGGTTTGCGAGCCAATTATTCGCTGAACCTTGCTAAATGGTACTTTCAACCGCGGGCTTCGGCCAGCTTGAAATTGGCTGAAGGGGTGAAGCTGAACCTGGCCGCGGGACGACATAATCAGTTTATTACGCGCAGTTCGTTGGTCGATGATGCCGGCAATTATCACTATTTGTGGTCGGTTTGCGATGAGCAGTCTTTGCCCGTTTTGGAAGCGACCCATGGTGTGGTTGGCCTGACTTATCATCGGAATAGTTTTACCCTGAGCGCAGAAGGTTTTTTTAAGCAAACCGATGGACTAACCCGTTACATCGACCGGTTTGAAGAACCGAGTTTATATCACGGGGAAAGTAGATCAAAAGGTGTCGATTTTTTTATAAAGCAGGAATACAAGGGCCATTCAGCCTGGCTGACTTATACGCTGAGCGAAACCCTGGAGAAGTTTGACTATTTTAGCCGGCCTGTTTTTCGGCGCGCTTTGCACGACCAGCGGCATGAGCTAAAAGGGGCTCTTTTGTTGAATTTCAATCCTATTCATCTGTCATCCAGTTATGTTTTTGGTTCCGGATTTCCTGATCGACGCCCCGCCGTTAATAGCGAGTTTGAACAGGATTATCATCGCCTGGATGTGGCTGCTACTTACCAGTGGAATGCCCGGACATTTACCCTCGAAGCAGGATTTTCGATTCTGAATGTGCTGAATCATGCCAATTTAAAATACGCCAACTTCATTGTGTTGCCCGAGGAACAGGATGTTTCGCTAAACCTTCAGGCTGAAGCAATTCCTTTTACGCCAACGGTTTTTCTCAATCTGTTTTTTTAAGATTGAGTTGATCTGGCTTGATTGGGCAGTAAAAATTCGTGCTTACCAAATGCAGTCCGTCAAAAAAACATGCTCTTAAAAAATATTCGAACAGCAGGGTAGGGTAAAATCAATTTCGTGCGGTTTGCAGGTGAAAGACATTCAAAATGAAATCGTAAAAAACACGCGTTATGAAAACAATGATTAGAACATTCGCAGCACTGGCCCTGATTGCAGGGATGACAACGACCACTGTTTGTGCTCAGGGAAATGGTGACCAAATTCGTGATCGGATCCATCAGGATTCAGATGGAGACCAAGATAAAGATCAGAACCGGGATCGTCTTCGTTTACATGATCCGGCACTCAAGTTAACCGGTGAGCAACAAGCCATTCTAAATCAGGCACGCGCCAATGGACAAGAGTTTAGAGAGGCTTTCCGGGCTACTTTTTCCGAAGAGCAGTTGGCCATTCTGGAAAATGCCGAAATGACCCGCGAGGAAAAACGGGCAGCTTTGCAAGCTTCGTTTACTGCCGAGCAACAAGAAATGCTGGAAGCTCATCGGCAGCTTCGACTGGAGCAGCGCGAACAAATGCAAGCTCATATGGGCGAAGGGCAGATGCAACAAGTTCGGAAACGGCTGCAGCAGCATCAGGAAAATTCTGACGGATTGGGTGACGGTGTTCGGCAACGCATCCGGAATCAAGTACATCAGGCAAACCAAGGTCAGATGGAAGAGCAAATGAAGGAGCAGGCACAACAACAGGGCGGACAAAAAAGAAATGGTCGAGGAGGAAACTAGCTCAGTTACTCAATGAACAGACGTAGCTCGCAGGCAGCAAAAGCTGCCGCGGGCTTAATATTTTACTGAATATTCACAACCGACGTGGTGTCATAAGATAGTCATCCATAGTCATTAGGTGTCGTTGTGTTGTGTTAGAACAAATAAATGCTGTGAAAGACACTAATTGATAATCATCATCATGAAAAAGCTGATTATTAACGGATTTAGTCTTCTGCTCATTTTCACTCAGAGCCTGAAGGCCCAGCAACCCCATTTGACCGATGATTTGCGGGAGGCGAGGCTTGATTCGTTGTTAAATGAAGTGATTTTCGACGATGATGATTTGAGCTATTTGTTTGGACTGAAAAAGAATTTCCAGTTTTTATACTGGCGAAGCAGTTTTGATTCGCGCACTTTTTTTGCCGGACGCGAAATTGGCACACAGCAGCACAACTTGTCGGGGCAGTTGTATTATTTGCATTCCAAAGGGTTTTATGCCGGATTTTCAGGTGCCTGGTACAGCCAGCTTGAGCCCGGTTACCGGACGACGATCCTGACGGGCGGTTACAGTAAAAGCCTGCAAAAAATGAAATTTTTCAGGTATCGTCTTTCGTATGATTATTTCCTATTCAATAATGATGACCCCGATTTTGATCCGCTTTATTCCAGTGGGCTGAATACCGGAATCACCCTAAAAAGCAAAAGCCTGGGCACTCGTTTCGACGCTTACTTTTTGCTGGGCGATGAGGTGGGTACAAGCCTTTCGTGGGACGCTTTTGCCTACCTGGACTTGGTTCGCCTGGGCACCTACGATAAAATCAGGCTCGAACCTGAAGTGTCGCTTTATTTTGGTTCGGAATTGGTTGAATACCAGTTAAACGAAGTGATTATTGATCCGGTGACCAACATCGGATACGACTACTATTATGAGGATGCCTTTGGTTTGATGAATGTGCAGTTACAGCTGCCTTTGAATATCAAATACAAAAATTTTGATTTTGAAGCTGCCTGGATTTATAATCTTCCGCAAAGCATGGGCGACGGCATCAGCTATGACGAAAGCTCGTTTTTTCGCGCTTCCCTGGGGTATATTCTTAGTTTGTGACGGACGCCTCTGGCTATTGTTTAACTGCCGCGCTGCTGACGGCTGCCCGGTTTGTCCAGACGATTGCTGCAGGTTCATCGGCATAAGCCGGAGCCAGAATTTTTTCTTTGGTGTATTGCCGTGCTTGTTTCTTTGTCAGCTGGTGGCTCCACCCGATTCGTTGCCTGTTTGGGGCTCCTTCACCCGTATTTTGGTATTCCACATAAAAAGCGGTTTGATCGCGCGAGGTTCCACCCCAATTAGCCCAGCCTTCCGGTAAAATATGGGCGCCCAATTCGCAGTTCATAAAAACAACCCTGGCATAGTCGCGCCACGGACGACCGAGGTAAACTTTTTCTACCCCCTCAGCAGCGGTTAATTTGCAAGATTGAAAAACATAACCAAACGGTTTTCCTTTGGGCGTGCTGGCGGCGGTAATATACGAATCGCTCAAACTGTGAATCGTGCATTGCTCGAAAAGCACGGTGGCTTCACCAAAAATAAAGTCGGTGGTTCCTTCAATGTGGCAGCCGGTAAAATACTGCCGGCTGGTTTCCCCTTCGGTATAAAGCGTATCCTGGTGTCCCAGCAGGCGGCAGTTGGTAAACGAGCAGCGATCGCCACTCACATGCAGGGCAACGGCTTGTCCAACCGGGCCGGCGGTATTGGCGATGGTCAGGTTTGCGACATGAAAATCATTGGCCTCCACTTTTAGCGTATAGGTGTAAAAAGTGCTGTTTCGACCCCGGTCAATTTTATCAAAATAATCATCGTAGGTCAGGATGGTTTTTTCAGCGCTCTCGCCTATGAGCGAGAGTTTGGTATTGCAGGCAGGCACGACGACTTTTTCACGGTAGGTTCCGTTTTTAATGAAGACCGTCATCCGCTCATC
>ENA-ORCT01000961-ORCT01000961.1-marine-metagenome-genome-assembly--contig:-NODE-961-length-12088-cov-2.792107_pt1 | contig 12088 bp, 10 predicted proteins | sample MGYA00248632_ERZ508511 | MGnify/ENA primary metagenome ERZ508511 (study PRJEB26182, sample SAMN06268839) | marine metagenome | isolation source: Tt an P1-techrep anaerobic enrichment on pine from sediment...
TTTTAGCCGGAAACCTGTAGCAACACTCGGCGATTTCGAGGCCCGTCAAACTCGCAGAAATACAGGCCCTGCCAAGTTCCCAATTGCATTTTCCCGTTTCGGATAAGCACGGTTTCACTGATCCCGACAAGAGAGGATTTAACGTGGGAATCGCTGTTGCCTTCGATATGGCGGTAGCTGGGATTTTGCGGGATGAGTTTGTCGAGCGTACTCAACATGTCATGCACGACGTCCGGATCGGCATTTTCGTTGATAGTGATGCCGCCAGTGGTGTGTGGACAATACACAATGACGGTGCCGTTGTCGATACCGCTCTTGGCAACGGCGGCTTCGACTTCGGAGGTGATATCAATCAGGTCGCTGCGGCGGTTGGTTTTGAGGCTGAACGTGTTAAAATAATGGTTCATTTTGTTTCCCCACTGTTGTTCTGTTTACATTTGATCCACAACCTGGATTCCTAACAGGGTTTCGAGGCCATGGCGAATCGTACGCGCTGTCAGGTCGCATAGCAGTAGACGCACAGGCTGCTGCGCGGCGTCAGCTTTGAGCACGGGACAGGCATTATAAAACCGGCTGAAACTTTGCGCCAGGTCATACAGGTATGCAGTCAGATAGTTCGGGCGGCATTCATTTGCCGCGATGGTGATGGCCTGGTCGTAGCGAATCAGCATTTTAGCCAGGTCTTTTTCGGCGTCGTCAGTGAAGTTCAGTGTGGTGACGCCGGCCAGTTCACTTTCGATATGAACTTTGCCTTCAGCTTTTCGCTCGATGGATTTGATCCTTGCATAAGCGTATTGCATATAAGGGGCGGTGTTGCCTTCCATGGCCAGCATCCTGTCAAAGCTGAAGACATAATCGCTGTTACGGTTGTTGGAATAGTCGGCATATTTAACAGCACCGATACCGACGGCCTTAGCGATCTCAGCTTTCTGGTCAGCGGGCAGGTCGGGATTTTTTTCTTCGACCACAGCGGTAGCTCTTTCGACGGCTTCTTCGAGCAGGTCCTTGAGTTTAACCGTGCCGCCGGTGCGGGTCTTGAACGGTTTGCCGTCGGTGCCGAGCATGGTGCCGAAGGTGACGTGTTCGAGTTGGATATTATCATCCGTCCAGCCCGCTAATTTCGCCGTGGCAAAAAGCATCTGAAAATGTTGAGCCTGCCGGGCATCAGTGACATAGATGACTTTGTTGGCGTGCAGTTCCTGTATACGGTATCGAAGTGCGGCAAGGTCGGTGGTGGCGTATAAAAACGCGCCGTCGGACTTTTGGATAATAAACGGCAGAGGGTCGCCGTCTTTGTTCTTGAAATCTTCCGGAAAAATGCAGACCGCGCCTTCAGATTCAACCGCCAAACCTTTTTGTTCCAACGTTTTAACAACATCAGCCAACTTGTCCGCATAAAAACTTTCACCACGAACATCATCATTGGTTAGATTCACACTTAATAAATCGTAAATATCATTACATGCTGTGAGTGTTAATCTCCGGTGTATTTCCCATTGCGTTATGGCAATTGGATCATGTCTTTGAAGTTTGTATGTCCAACTTCTTGCATTATTAGCAAAATTGTCATCGACAGAGAAACGGTGAGCCGCATCCTTATAGAGACTCTCGATTTTTTCAATGTCTTTAGGGGGCATAAGGACAGTTCCTCTAGCATCCTTTTTTTGCTTTGATGCAAGGTCATTCTTTTTTTCCTCGTCAATGGCTAGAAGCATACCCATTTGTAGCCCCCAGTCGCCGATGTGGTTTTGGCGGATGACAGTATGCCCCTCAAAGTCATAGAGCCGGGCGATGCAGTCGCCGATGATGGTGCTGCGCAGGTGCCCGACGTGCATCTGCTTGGCGATGTTCGGGGCAGAGTAATCCACGACAACGGTTTGTGGGGCGTCTGTTTTGTCAATCCCCAGCCGATCGGTGTCGGTATTCATTTCCAGCAGCCGTTTGGCGAGAAAATCGTCTTTGAGCCGCAGGTTTATAAAGCCTGGCCCGGCGATTTCCGGCCGCTCGCAAAGATCTTCCAACTCAAGTTTTTCAACAATCTGCCCGGCCAGCTGCCTCGGATTTGTTTTAAGCTGCTTCGCGGCGGCCATGACGCCGTTGGCCTGGTAATCGCCGAACTTCGGATTCTTTGAAAGGGCCACTAAGGCAAGACAATCTGCCTGGCCGGTGACTGCCTGAATCGCGGCGGAAATACGCTGTTCTAAAATGTCTGTCAGTGGTTTCATAGATCAATCAAGCGGTAGGCTGGGCCGTGCCCATGCAGTTAATAATCATTCATCAATCGTCAATTGTTTCGCGTCGCCCCAGAGCATTTCGAGGTTGTAGTAATCCCGCTGGTCGACGTCGAAGATATGCACTACCACCGTCACGTAATCCAGCAGGATCCACTGGCCCCTGTTGTAGCCGGCAATGCCGAATCGCTGGTGTCCCTGCTGCCTGGCTTCTTTGGAGATTTCGTCGGCAACGCTGCGGGCCTGCCGGTCGCTGGTGCTGGTGGCGATGACGAAAAAGTTCGTCGCTGGGCTGATGCCGGTCAGGTCCAGCACCGTGATATCGGTGCAGTTGCGGTCACGGGCGATTTTGGCCGCCGCAACGGCGAGCTGCTTGTCTTCAGTTATTTTCTTTTTTGTTTTTTTCATTGTATTTTATTTGTTGTAAACAGTTCGACAACAGCGCGGCGGCGCGAGCCGCCCGATATCGTGACCCCGTGGGTAGCGAAGATCGCTGTGTGGAAACGTAACACACAGTGAACCGTAATCGGGGAGCTTACGCTCCCACGCTTTTGCAATAAAAAGGGGCGTCCTGTCGCCAGGACGCCCCTGTAAGCTACTCGATTTCGAGCGTTGCGTCAAGTGTTAAGCTTATCCACCCATATTGAACAGGTTCGAGAACCAATCGCCAATCATCGGAGCGACTTTGACAACAAGGCCGCTGAACACGACACTGACCATCGTCATCAGCTTGATCAGGATGTTCAGACTCGGGCCGGATGTGTCCTTGAACGGATCGCCAACGGTGTCACCGACGACGCCGGCTTTGTGGGCTTCGGAGCCTTTTCCACCGTGAGCGCCTTTTTCGATGTACTTCTTGGCGTTGTCCCATGCGCCACCGGCGTTATTGAGCATGATCGCCAATGCGAAACCGGCACACAGGCCGCCGGCCAGCAGACCCATGACACCTGAAACACCCAAAAGCAGACCTACCAGAACCGGAACAATAATTGCCAGGAATGAAGGAACGATCATTTCCTTCTGTGCACCGGCGGTGGAGATGGACACGCAGCTTGCATAGTCCGGCTTGCCGGTGCCTTCCATGATGCCCGGGATTTCCTTAAACTGACGGCGAACTTCGTTCACCATCGCACCGGCGGCACGGCCGACAGCCTTCATCGTCATCGCACAGAAGACGAATGCCATCATCGCACCGATGAACAGGCCGCAGATCAGTTTCGGGTTCATGATCGACATGTTGTAAGCATTTACAAAGTCCATTACGCTTGCGGTGGTGACATTAATGGCCTCCACGCCATCCTGAACAACGCCATCCGCTTTGGCAAACAGGGTGTCGCCGACTGCGATGGTGCCGTCGCCGGCCAGTTTACCCAGCCAGATACGAACTTCTTCGATGTAGGCGGCCAGCAGCGCCATGGCGGTCAGAGCAGCCGAACCGATGGCAAATCCCTTACCGGTTGCGGCGGTGGTGTTGCCGAGAGAATCCAGTGCGTCGGTACGTTTTCGTACTTCTTCACCCAGACCGCTCATTTCAGCGTTACCGCCTGCATTGTCTGCAATCGGGCCGTACGCGTCGGTTGCCAGCGTGATACCCAGTGTGCTCAGCATACCCACCGCGGCGAAGCCGATGCCGTAAAGACCCATTGACAGGTCAGCGAATCCGCCGGCGAAGGCGAATGCACAGATGATGCCGATAACGATTGTCACGACTGACCAACCGGTTGAGAACATACCGACAGCGAGACCGTCGATGATGGCCGTGGCCGGACCCATGTTCGCCTGATCGGCGATGCCCCTGGTGGGTTTGTATTCGTCTGAGGTGTAGTATTCAGTGATTTGGCCAATGATGACACCGGCGATCAGGCCGGATACAACCGAACCGAAGATGCCCCATGTAATCATGTTCATCAGGGCCATTAAGGCCAGGACGATTAAGATCAGGACCGAACTTCCCAATGTGCCGATCAGCAGCGCTTTGAGAAGCTGTTTCTGGGAAGCGCCCTCTTTACATTTAATCATAAACATGCCAACGATGGAGAGAATGATACCGATCGCGGCAACGATCATGGGAGCCATGACGGCCATCAGCGGATCGATGCCGAATTTCTGAAGCGTCGGAATCGAAAGGGCCGCGCCCAGAGCGGCGGTTGCCAGGATCGAACCACAGTAGCTTTCGTACAGGTCAGCACCCATACCGGCTACGTCACCCACGTTGTCGCCGACGTTGTCAGCGATGGTTGCGGGGTTACGCGGATCGTCTTCCGGGATACCGGCTTCAACTTTACCCACGAGGTCAGCACCGACGTCTGCGGCTTTGGTATAGATACCGCCGCCGACACGTGCGAACAGGGCCTGGGTTGAAGCACCCATACCGAATGTAATCATGGTCGTGGTGATTTCAACGAGTTTGTGTTTGTCATCCAGACCGGCATGGACCAGTACGAAATTGCCCAATTGGAAGCCCTTGGTCAGGCCGTCTTCGCCCATTGCGAAAAAGATCTTATCCAGTGCAAGGTACCATAAAGCGATGTCCAGCAGGCCAAAACCAACCACGACCAGCCCCATGACGGCACCGGAACGGAAGGCGACCTGAAGCCCGCGGTTCAGGCTTTCGCTGGCACCCTGTGCGGTACGGGCTGACGCATTGGTTGCTGTCTTCATGCCGAGGTAGCCGCAAATACCGCTAAAAAGACCACCGGTCAGGAATGCGACCGGAACGAAGGGGTTCTGGACGCCCTTGTAGGCCAGAAAGGCAAAAATCGCAAGCAATACGATAAATACCATTGCGACCACCTTGTACTGACGCACGAGGTAAGCAATCGCACCTTCCCGTACGTGCGTGGCGATTTCGATCATGGTCTCGGTGCCTTCCGGGGCACTCATCATCTTCTTATAGAAGTAAATGGCCATTCCCAAAGCAGCCAACGCACAGACGACCGCAAAATAAGGCCCCCAGGCCCCCGATGGCGGGGCAGCAGCGGCGGCCGTTTCCGTTACCACTTCTTCTGCCATTGCTGTTGCGGAGAGCGCCAGTACCGGCAGTCCCAGTTTTGTTAATCCTTTCACGATTAAATCCCTTTCTGTTTAATTAAGGTTTAGAAAAACGATACAAAAATTAAGGTTATAGAACGTCTGTCTTTTTTTAGCGCGAAAATCGCTCATAGTGTATAGTTTCTATAAGCGTTTTCAACCTTTTTATGCGGCTTTTTAACGCTTTTAGGATAATTTTCCCGATCGTAAGAAACTGGGTAAAAAAATCAGGTGTGGTAATCGGCGTTAATCGTTATGTAATCCCGACTTAGATCGCAGCCATAGCAGAAGTCATGATATTTGCCCACTCCCAGGTCCACAGTTATGGTGTGTTCTTTGCGGGCAATAATGGCCGAAACCGCTTTGGGATCGAAGTTGGTGGGCTTTCCGTTTCGAAAAACGAACGTATCCCCGATTTTGCAGGAGAGTTTGTTTGGATCAAGTTTGACGCCGCACGAGCCGACTGCACAGATGATTCGACCCCAATTCGGATCAGAGCCGTGGACGGCACATTTGACCAGGTCATAATCGGCTACGGCCCGGGCGGCTTTAAAGGCGTCGTCCTTTTTAGCGGCGCCTTTGACTTCGACGGTAAACATGCGGGTGGCACCTTCGGCATCCAGGGCCATTTGGCGGGCCAGATCAGTACACAAATCCGACAGGGCCCGTGAAAATCGTCGATACCCCGAGTCCTGTTTCTTAATGGCTTTGTTTTCCACCTGCCCGGAGGCCAGGATGATGGCGGTATCGTTCGTGCTTTGATGCCCATCAATCGTCAGCCGGTTTAGTGATGTTCCAATAGCATGTTTGAACGCCTTGCCCAGCAGGGGTTTACTGATCGCGACGTCCGTCGTGATCACGCAGATAGTGGTGGCCATATTGGGCCCGATCATCCCGGCACCCTTGGAGGTTCCTGCGATGGTGATTGTTTTTCCATAGATCTCGACCGTTTGTGTCGCCTGTTTAGCACGCGTGTCAGTGGTCATAATGGCTTTGGCAAAATTCTGCCCGGCTGCCTGGCTTTCACTGAGCAGACCGGTTGCCTGTGAGATGCCGGTTGTGATTTTGGTGATGGGCAGTTGCTGGCCGATAATCCCGGTCGAGGCAATGAGACATTCTTCGGCGTTAATGTTCAGTTCTTTGCCTACTTTACTGCACATGATTTTGGCGGCCGCCAGTCCTTTTGCCCCGGTGCAGGCATTCGCGTTGCCACTGTTAATCACGACGGCACGAACGGGATTTGTCACGATATGCTGTTTACAGACTGTCACAGCCGCGGACTGAATCGCATTGGTGGTAAAGACCGCGGCAGCCTTGGCTCCGCCGGCGCAATACAACAGCGCCAAATCCGGCTTTCCGGACTTTTTTACCCCGCAGTGCAGCCCGGCGGCGGTAAATCCTTTCGGTCCTGTAATGGTCTTGTTTGCCATGGGCGCGTCTCCGAATCGTTATTTGCCATCCTGTTCGTCTGTGATTTCAATAACAGGATACGGTTCCTAGAGAAAAAATCAAGATTAATTGTCTGGAATGAACATGTATATACCTTGTTGATTTTGGGTGTAAGGTTGTTATAGTTATGTGTGTTATTGTTTAATCAGAAAGCAGATGCAATGAATCGGATTGATTTTGAAAAGTCATGGCGGCAGATGAACCTGCCCCAGCAGGTTGTTCAAATTTTTGAAAACAGCGAGTCTCTCTTGTTTCCCAGGAGCCGGGATCAGATTTTGCGTATGGCCATGGGCGGCAGATCCTATGGGACCTATGAGGTAGCCTATGAGATCCCGGGAATCGGCAAAGTGACAGAGGCGAGCGTGACCAAGTGTTCCAACGGACTGGGAGTCAATTATATGGAACCGTATATGCGCCGCCGGGATCCGGACTGCATGCTGATCGCGGATAACCGTGAAACGGACAAGGCACGCTACCAGGACCGCTACGGTATTCCGTTCGAAGCCCTGCGGAACGAAACCTTTGATTGGTTTCGGGACCAGCGGCTCATTGTAACATTGTTCAGCATCGGCGGTTTTGACGCGGATGGACAGTACGGGGCCATGCTGATCGCGCCGGAGAACGCGGGTTTTTTTGTTGGCGGACTGGCCGACTTACAGGGAATGATCCCGCCGGATCAGGTTCCGGAGAATTTCGAACTGTGCAGTATTATTTATTTGGCGCCGACATTTCGCCACACGCATTTTGACGGCAAACAGATCGTCATTCATAATCGGCTTGACCGAGTGCATGAAGTTTTTTCCTACAACCTCTATCCCGGCCCCAGCGCCAAGAAGGGCGTTTACGGGGTACTGCTGGCAATGGGTGAAGATCAGGACTGGCCCACGCTGCACGGTTCGACGGTGCAGGTGGTGACCCCGTATGACAATATTACGACGATCATGCACGAAGGCGCCAGCGGGGGCGGCAAAAGTGAAATGCTCGAATATGTCCACCGCCAGGAAGACGGGCGGCTGCTGCTGGGACGCAATGTCGTGACCGAAGAAAAACGGCACCTGGTACTGAATCAGGCCTGTCATCTGCAGCCGGTGACCGATGATATGGCGATGTGTTTTCCCAATAAAGATAATTCCAGCGGCTATCTGCAGGTCAAAGATGCCGAGCAAGCCTGGTTTATGCGGCTCAACCATATCCGCAAATACGGTGTCGAGCCGCATCTGGAGGAGATCACGATTCATCCGAAAGAACCATTGATCTTTTTGAATATCAGGGCGGTGCCCGATGCCACCTGCCTGATCTGGGACCATATCCAGGACGCGCCCGGCGTGCCCTGTCCGAATCCGCGGGTAATATTGCCGCGGCGCCTGATGCCCGATGCAGTTGACGGTACCGCGGAAGTCATGATCCGCAGTTTCGGCCTGCGAACGCCGCCGTGTACCCGTGAAAATCCAACATACGGTATTACCGGGTATATGCATGTGCTGCCGTCGGCGCTGGCGTGGCTGTGGCGGCTGGTGGCCCCGCGCGGGCACGGCAATCCCAGCATTACCTCCACCGAGGGCATGGCCAGCGAAGGGGTTGGTTCGTATTGGCCGTTTGCGACCGGTCGGATCGTTGATCACGCCAACCTGCTGCTGCGGCAGATTCAGGCCACGTCCAACGTACGCTATGTTCTGATGCCGAATCAGCATGTCGGGGCGTGGGAGGTCAGCTTTATGCCGGAGTGGATCGGCCGTGAGTACCTCGGTCGCCGCGGCCTGGCGAAGTTTATGCCGTCCCAGCTTTCACCGTCACGGTGTCATTTGCTGGGCTACGGCTTTAACTCCATGCAGGTTGAAGGCACCCCGATGCCGCCGATTTTCCTGGATGTCGAAAAGCAGCCGGAGGTCGGTCCGGAAGGATTTGAGGCCGGGATGAAAATTCTGCAGGATTTCTTTGACAAAGAACTCAAGGAATTTCTGCATCCGGACCTGGATCCGCTGGGCAAGCAGATCATCCAATGCTGCCTCGATCAGGGAACGGTCGAAAATTATTCCGACCTGATGTACGATGTGTTCATCTGATCACATACGATAGTTTATTTTGGATGTGATTGTCCTTGACGTGATGGGATATTTGGGTAAACTCTTTTTAATCAAATAATAGAAAGAGAAAAAGGAGGCCCATGGAGCGTCAACCACACAGTCCACAGATTGATCTCTGGCTCAAGCTGATTCGTGCCGAGGGAGTCGGTCCGACGATTTTTAGGCGGATGCTGAACTCTTTCGGCGAAATCGAGCGGATTTTTTCCTCATCGGTCGCGGAATTGATGAAGGTCGAGGGCATCGGCCGCAAGACCGCTGAATCGATCTTTCGTACGCGCGATGAGTTTGATGCGGCAAAAGAACTGGCGCTGGCCGACACGCTGGGGGTGTGGGTGATTCACTGCGGGGACACACGCTATCCGGCTGCGCTGAAAGCGATTTACGATCCGCCGCCGGTGCTGTATATCAAGGGAACGCTGACGCGGGCCGATTCACTGGCGATGGCGATTGTCGGCAGCCGCCGCTGCACGCATTACGGCACCGAACAGGCCAACCGGTTTTCGCACCTGCTGGCGTCGGCGGGATTTACGATTGTCAGCGGCTTGGCGCGGGGGATCGACACCGCGGCCCATCGCGGGGCGCTGGCCGCGAGCGGGCGGACGATCGCGGTGCAGGGATGCGGATTGAGCCATGTGTTTCCGCCGGAAAATCAAAAGCTGTTCGCCCAGATTGTTGAAAACGGCGCGGTGATCAGCGAGCTGCCGCTGACATATGAGCCGCTGGCGGAGAATTTTCCAGGACGCAACCGCATTATCGCCGGGCTGTCAATGGGTGTGCTGGTGGCCGAGGCGACCGCTCGCAGCGGGGCGCTGATTTCGGCGCAGGCGGCGCTGGAGAATAATCGAGAGGTGATGGCGATTCCCGGTCGGATCGATTCACCGGCCAGTGCCGGCTGTCATAAGCTGCTCAAGCAGGGCGCGCGATTGGTGGATAGTATCGAGGAAATCATTGACGCACTGGGTCATGTGGGGGAAGGTTTGAAAGATCATGCCGACACCGCCGCGTCCGCAGCCGAACAGGAAGCACAGGGCACGCTGTTCGATCTGTCACGGCTGCAATTGACGCTGCAGGAGTCGGCGCTGATGGAGCAGTTGAATTCTGAGCCCGTGCATGTGGAGGAACTGATCCAGGCGACCGGCCTGCCTCCGGGCAAAATCCACGCCGCTGTCATCAGCCTGCAACTCAAAGGCCTGGTCAAACAACTGCCCGGCAATATGATTGTGAAACGAACAAGGTAAATTCATCTACGGTCCCGGCATCGATGAGCCGACGGCGATGATTGACGTTGACGGCGGCACGGAAGCGTGGTATTTTTATCATGGAGTTTATCCTCGCGAATGCGGGGGACGGGCTTGACTCGGTCGTGGCTCTTTCAAAACTCAATGGCAGCACCGTCGAAGTGGTTGAGCGGTATGAGTATGATGCCTTTGGTCAAACAACGATCTATAACGAGCCAAAGACGCAGACCTATACCGAATCACAATACGGCAACCCCTACACCTTCACCGGCCGCCGGCTGGATGTGCTTGGCAGTAATAGTCTCCTGCTGATGTGCTACCGCTACCGCACCTATGATCCCTACACGGGCCGCTTCTTGCAGCAGGACCTGCTGGGGGTCGATCCGGTGGGGGAAAAGCTAAATCCATTCAATCCAACTGGACAATATCAAGATGGAGCCAATACCTATGAATATGTATACTCTGATCCAGTGACTTATTGGGATCCATTAGGTTTAAAAGGAAAAACTGAACCAGAAACTCCAGAGGAACCGAAATATCCAGGGGATGGAATGGAACCTCCGGGGGATTGCACCCAAAAAGAATATGGTGCTCTTGACTTAGCTCAGGATTTAGCTTGTGCAAAACCTTTCTCATGTAAAAAAATTATGCTTATCAAGATGGGATATAATGATAAGAATTCGAAATGGAACACAATGTGCCAAAGCAAGACAAAAGATAATGAAGAAGTGTTTTAAGGGTGGTGACGCAAGGCACAGGAGGAAACTCAAAGAAGTGTATACTGTCATCAATAATTGTAAGTGGCGATTAAGACACTACTATGATATTGAAGAATAGCAAAAGGCAAGTTATTTATGAATAGCCAGATTATCCTAAGTGAACTAAAAGAGAAAATTATTGCGGCTTTTAATGTTGTTGAATATCCAGGTGATGACAAAATCGCCATAAAACAATGGTATTTGGATGCCGAGCATTTAGATGGATATGTCGGTAGAAAAAGAGAAAATGTTACAGTAGATTTTATCAATGATGGACACCGACAATGCACGACATTTATGACTCAGGAGGCCCTACGCTATTATTTGCCGGTTTATTTAATCTTATGTGCAGAACATGCTCTTGATATGGATATTTTTTCTGATGAAATTATTATGTACCTCACTCCACCAATAAAAGAAGATTATGAAAAAATCTTAGAATTTGTTCAAGAAGAATTTGGTGAAACTCCTGAAGAAGCTTGCATCTTTCCAAGCAATCATGATGAACTTGAAGTTGCACAAAATGAGTTTTTCTCTTTTATTAAAATGCTTTCTAAAGAACAACGGGAAGTTGTGTATTATTTTTTGGTCTATTATGAGGGTAAATATCAAGATGGTGACGGAAAAGAAGCACTAGATCGATTCTGGGAAGAATTCAAAGATCATGATTTTGAGTTCAGGGGAAAATAAAGGGGTACGGTACTTTAAAACGGACTGATTGAACATGGGCTATGGCGTAAATAAATCTGTCTACGGCAATCAGTACGTCTATGGCAACTACATCGACGAGCCGCTGGTGATGAATGACGGCACGGACGACTATTACTATGCCCACAACCACCTGTTCAGCACGGTGGCGCTGACCGATGACACCGACGCGGTGGTCGAATGCTATGAAGGAACTTGTCCCGGACACCGATCCGGGAATGCCTACGGCGTCGTCCACATTCTGACTTCTTAATACGGACTCCTGACTTCTTCCCACTACAGCAACCCCTACACCTTCACCGGCCGCCGGCTGGATGTTTTCAACAACGGCGACCTGTTTGAAAGGATTTTTAGTGTAAATTATATTTGAGGCGTTCCAGTCCGAGCCGGATAAAGCCCGAATTGGCGAAGATCGTTTGGAATTGTTCTTCGGTCAAGGATTGGATTTGCTCGGGCGTCAGCTGCTGCCATTCGGGATGATGCTGGAAATCCATATTCCGTCGCGGCGGGGCATTCAGCTCATGCGGACAGGACAGGATGCATTCGTCGCAGCCGAAGATGTAGTTTTTATAATTCTCCTTGGTACAATC
>ENA-ORCT01000962-ORCT01000962.1-marine-metagenome-genome-assembly--contig:-NODE-962-length-12082-cov-2.786089_pt1 | contig 12082 bp, 11 predicted proteins | sample MGYA00248632_ERZ508511 | MGnify/ENA primary metagenome ERZ508511 (study PRJEB26182, sample SAMN06268839) | marine metagenome | isolation source: Tt an P1-techrep anaerobic enrichment on pine from sediment...
AAACCTGCTTGCCCTGTTGCGAAAGAGCACGATTTCCAATTTGTTCGATATGCATCCCCCGTTTCAGATCGACGGCAACTTCGGCGGCACGGCCGGCATTGCCGAAATGTTGCTGCAATCGCATGTGGGCAATGTCCAGGACGGCTTTCGGATTGAATTACTACCGGCACTTCCCTCGGCCTGGACAGACGGTTCTGTTGAAGGGCTTCGAGCGCGAGGTGGTTTTGAGATCGCTGTCGAATGGGAAAACGGCGAATTGAAAAAAGCAGTCATCACCAGTCTTTCCGGCCAGCCCTGCAAAGTCCAATATGGTGATAAAACGATTGAACCGCATATTCAGAAAGGCCAAAAACAAGTTTTGACGCGGGAGGAATTCAGGTAAACATCATCCTAGTTTGTCAATGCCCGCAGCGAGGATGAAATCGTTTTTGTGCAGGCCGCCGATTTTGTGGGTCCAAAGCTCAATTTTGACCTTGCCCCAGGCCAGATAAATATCGGGGTGATGCTGTTGCTGCTCAGCCAGTTGACCGACGTTATTAGTAAATGCTAATGCTTCGGTAAAGTTTTTAAATCGAAACATTTTTTCCAGTTTACGGTTGTCGGCCACCTGCCATCCTTCAGAAATCTGATCGAGACACGATTGTATATCCTCAGGGCTCATCGGTTCAATGCCGCCGCGACAGGGGCTGCATTTTTGCTCACTCAGGTTTGAAAAAGACGTATTCTCCATCGCAGTTGTCTCCAAATAGATTTTATCGCATATTACAGATAATTACGCTAAAAATCATATCGAGTTTATTTTTTATATCATTTAGCCCTGTATTTGCCTATGAATCATCTCAAAAAAATTATTGAAAAATGACCGTATCGCATCTAAGATATGCTCTGTAATAAAATGGATACCCCTGATTTAAGGAGAAAAACAATGGAAGCGAATCCGGAAAGACCACAGAACATGATCGACACAACAGATGCACTTGAAGCAGTTAGTGCCTGCCAATCTATGAAGAATTTTCTTTTTTTGCTGATTTTCATTGGTATGTTGGTCTGCCAGATCGTTTTCTGGATGAACCATTTCGCTCTAATTGAGTATCAAGATTCTGCTTCATGCCCATCGGGTTGCCCGGGTGGGGATGCATCCTGCCCTGCATCAGAACCGCAGGCCAATCTGGTTCAACAACCGCAACGGCAGCAAACACTGGTATACCTGACAGCCATGGCCGAAGAAACAGCCATGACCGAAGAAATTGATACTGCTATTGCCGAAGAACAACCCGAAGCGGAGCAGGTGGAACAGGAAACACCCAGAAACATAGAAGAAACGATTGATCAAATTGTCGATTCGGCCAATCAAAAAGCACCGGACGAATCGGTTTTACTGGAAAAAGAAGAAGATCTCATTCCGGCGGAAATTCCGACTGAACACGCCGATCCCTTCTTACTGAATCCTCAAACCTCCGACGAGCAAGCGGACGTATCCGAAGACGATGTGGTTGTTGATAAAAAAGGACTGTTTCGTATTTCCGGTGATCTTGCGGTTAAACTGGTGGTGATCTCCAATTATGTCATCATCATCGCAGCCGTGCTGTACAGTCTGTCGCTGCTGGTATGCCTGAAGATTTCACTGGTCGGCCGGTTGGGCGGCATCAATCATATCGCCCGTGCATTCTTTGTTTCGTTGTTCTTATTGGTCATTCTCATTCCGTGGCAGACAGTACTGCCGGGAGTGCTCATCGGCGCTGTCTGGCGACCTGGTGCCTTGTGGTGTGAATGCTGGTCGCGTGCCGACGGTTCCATGTATTGGAAGATCCTGTTTTATCTGCGATTCTGCGGTCTCTGGCTGCTGGCATTTTGGTTGCTCATGCTGGCCCAAACCCGTTCGTCCAAATGGGCCCGCGCCACTTTGAGGCGACTTGGAATGATGCGATAAAACAAAAATAATGAAACACGGCTCGGGCTTATGCGTTAACTGTATAGCCCGAGCTTTTTTTTGATACAATTGATGTCGAGATTCGGGGATTTTTAAGACACTGTGAGTTTCAAGCAGAATGAACGAAGAGATTTCCGAAAACACGTTTGAACCGGACAGCGATAAAATCGCTCAGGATGCTGTTCCGCTGTGTCCCATTTGCCTTGAACCCTGCGATCCGCGTGATCATTACTGTCCCAAATGCGGCTCGAATGAAGCCATCAATCCGTTAGCATCCTACATGCCGTTTGAAAGTATACGCTTTGAGGCCGGAATGTTTGGAAAACTCTGGCACAAAGCATGGGATCCAAGAATTTCTTTATGGACCAACGGCCTGTACATTTGCGTCTTTATCCTTTTCATGCCAATCATGTTTTTAATGTTGCTGATCTGCGCAGGCTACCAGTTCATGTTTGGCAAAAAACGCTTGCCGAAGAATGAAGCACACGAAGTTAATTAATGGTTTATAAGCGCCCCATCGATGTGCCTGTAAAATCAAAAAGCCGTACAGAGAGAGGTAGCAGACAAGCACATCCCTGTACGGCCTTTGGACCGGTATGCGAAAATACATAATGGCTGCCGGTAAAGGATAGTAAAATAAGATATTATTTAGAGCACTTCATCGTACTGGCTGGCATCATAGTAAACGACAACGTCAGGGACAAAACCAGCGGGAATATCCGTGATCCCTGAGCGGTTGAAATACAGGTCATTACCTCCCAGGACCATCACTTCGGGGGAATAATTAACAATGGATCCGCCGATGGTACCCGAGGCATTACCATAGGTTGTAAAGCCGTTGGCGGCGATGCAGCCGTTTAATGTGCCGAAATCTCCACCCATGGAGACCGCAAAGCCAGGGGCCATCACAAATGTTCCGGTTTCATTGGTTAAGTTCCCATAGGTTGCCGCGTCCAGCGATGCTACGCTGGAACTGTTAACTGAACCTTCAAATATAATCTGGTTTGTTCCGGAATTATCCGTGAGGTCGCCATTCCCTACGATCACCCCATTAATCGTGGCGCCCCCTTTAATCGTGACGACATTGGGCTGTTCGATATACAGTACACCGTTAATGGTGGTGTTTCCGTCAAATGTGGGATTGGTTCCCGCAGCAATACGTACGTTATTCAGTGTTGCATTGCTCGAATAATCGACAAGATTGGTGCTGTCAATAGTTGCACCGTTCACATACTGTTCAAAGTGGGTGGGATTGGGCTGAGGAAATTCCGTAGGTTCCACGCCGATTTCCACGTGATTCGTGATGGCGTTAACACCTGTTTCTCCACCAATACTCGTGGCTCCCGAGATAGTGACATAGCCATCGGGATTCACGATTTCCACATCGCCCGCAATTTGCGAGTTCTTCATAGCAAGCGCCAGGTCGGAGGTCAGGCTTTCAATATACATATCAGCTTCCACACGCAGAGATACACCATCCAGCGAGATGCTGGACGTCTCCACTGCTCCTTTTGAAGCGACGCCGTAATCGAATACGGAATTGTTACGCACCCCGTAACCAAAACCGCCTTCGATGGTGCGGTCCACTTGTCCAGCCTCACCGGTGATACTGAAGAGAGCACCCTCGGTGCTGTCAGGTGTAATTTCCGCATAGAAATAGTTATCTCCGTCACTATTTAAAGTTACGGGAGAACCGCTGAAACCGAAATGGATATGAGGAGGTGTGCCTGAGTCATTGTATATGGCCATACTGCTGGAATCTGCGTTGGCCAGTGTAACGATCTGATTGGCCAGCGAGTCAAACCGGTCGTTTGCAGGGATTAAACCATCGATCACAACCTGGTTAACATAATAGCGCAGCACTTCCAATCCGGAATCAGCAGCGCTTCGGGCTTCGTTGACGGTGTGCAGATTCGCTGCCACCAGCGAGTTGTTTGATGACATCGAAAACATTGCCACCGACAACGCTGAAAAGACCATGACGAACACCATCGCGATGACCAGTGCGATCCCTTTACGTTTTCTCGAATATCGTTTCTTCATAAGCATCATAAGACCCCCCAAACATAAGTCTGGTTTCTGTTTCTACATAAAATATAAGATTCATTCCACGCCGGGCCAATGAAAAACACAAAGATTTATTGTGAAAAGACCCGATAATAACGATGAAATTCAATCTGCAGAATGCAGTCTTCAGTCTTCAGGGAAGATTTAATGCGATACTGTCATGCCGGACTTGATCCGGTATCCAGCGAGAGGGCACAGTGTCAAACGGAATCCTGCATGTGACCCAAAGACCATCTTGGCCCGGACCGTCTGAACCCCGGCTCAAGGCCGGGCGACATGTTGCTTATGAATAATTGGTGTAAATCTGCGAAATCTCCGGTTTTTATTTCTCCTCTGCGTGGTACGAACTCCTCGTGAATGGCGAGCTCTGGATCCAGGCAAAGCCCAACTCCCGTGCTTGCTGTGCCCACCAGTCGAATTTTTCCGGTGTGATGAACGCTTCAACCTCCAGCGAGTTTATGTCCGGCCGCAGGTATTGTCCCAGTGCCAGTCGGTCGCAGCCGATCATTCGCAGGTCACTGAGTACCTCCATCACCTGTTCATCCGTCTCCCCGAGCCCAAGCATCAATGAAGACTTGGTTTCCGTATCGGGAAGGGCTTTTTTTGCTTTTTTCAACAGCGTCAGCGACCGCTGATAATCCCCGCCGGGCCGGGCCTTGCTGTACAGGGCCGGCACGGTCTCGACGTTGTGGCCGAACACAAACGGCAGGGCGGGCTTCAGTATGTCCAGTGCTGCATTCTGGCAATCGCGAAAATCCGGTACAAGCAATTCAAATTCCAGTTGCGGTACAATCTCGCGACATCGTAAAATGACATCTCGGAAATGCCCCGCGCCGCCATCGGACAGGTCATCCCGGTCCACGCTGGTAATCACCAGGTATTTCAGTCCCATTTCCTTTGCCATTTCTGCGACGCGGTCCGGTTCGGTTGTATCCGGCGGCAGGGGCTTGCCGTGTCCGACGCTGCAAAACTTGCAGTTGCGTGTGCAGATATTGCCAAGGATCAGTACTGTCGCCGTACCCCGGCTCCAGCAGTCCCCCCGGTTGGGGCAATTGGCATTGGTGCAGATCGTCTCCAGTCCCAGCGTGTCCAAGGTGTGATGGGTATGATGAAAAGTTTCTCCCGCACCGATCCGCCGTTTCAGCCATTCGGGAAGCCGTCGTTTTCTTTGCTTGTCGTTATCCATTAAATGCCTTCATGCATAAGTTGGTTAATTCTTTTTTCACTGCTGCCATATCCGCTTTCTTGCCGGTTTCTTTTTCGACCGAAGTCATCTCCACCCCATTCAGTCCGCACGGGATAATATGGTCAAAAATGCTCAAGTCGTTGTTGATGTTAATGGCCATACCGTGCATGCTGACCCATTTTTTAAGCTGTACGCCGATGGAGGCAATCTTTTTCTCGCCGATCCACAAACCCGGAAATCTCTTGCGGCGGGCGCTTTCGACGCCCAACCCGGCAAGAAGATCAATCCCGATCTGCTCCAGTGACCGGACATAACTACCCACGTCCAGCCCGACGCTTTTGAGTTTCAGGATCGGGTAGAACACCAGTTGACCTGGATTGTGAGCGGTTGTTCCGCCGCCGCGGCGGATATGAACAACATCGATCCCCTCAGCCTGCAGTGCGGTTTCGTCAGTCAGCAGTTTATTTTCGCTCTTCCTCGCTCCCAGTGTAATCACGGCGGGGTGCTCAACGATCAGCACTGTATTGTCAATCTCATCGGTCTGCCGCTTTTGACATAAGCCCATTTGCATAATCAAAGTGGGTTCATACGGATTTATTCCAAGGTCAAGAATGGCGATTTTTTTTATGTTAATCTCTTTCATAAACACAGCATACGTTAAAACAAGCCAAAAATCAATATTACCCCAATCAATAACAATTATTTGACAGTTCGAGTCTACTTTCGGTACAATACATGAAACAAAAGCACCATTTCTGCGTCTTAAAATAGAAACGGGAGCCATTTTATGCTCAAGACCATCTGGAAAATCATTCGAACTGCCGTCGTCGTTATTGGCGTATTACTGACGTTTTTCGCTGTGCTGGAGATCCTGCGGGCCTACCAGACGCTGTACAATTTTCATCCCATCGCGGCATATTGTTTCCTCGCTGCTGTACTGGGCCTTCTGGTCTGGCTGGTGGTGTATGTCTGGGGTAATATGGCGGTCTTTCCCAAGCCGCTCAAACCCCCGGCCATTGCCGACTTTCAAAACGCCACGGATAAACAGCTCAAAAAATACACTCGCTATTTGTGCCGCTATATCCAGCGGCTGCTGGCCAATCCCCACCTCAACGAGCAGGAAATAATGAACCTGACGGCCGCATTATCAAAATTGCAGGCCCCGCCCGCAAGCCGGACTGAGACACTGGACCTGATCACAGCAGTTGAGAACGATCACATCAAGCCGGTCCTGAAGACGCTCGACGCCGTGGCATCAAAACAGGTCCGCGATTCCATGCGGGACATCATGGTCGGTGTGACCCTGAGCCCCTACAAGTCCGCTGATCTGCTGATCGTGCTCTATCGCAATCTCGTGATGGTGGTGCGAATTGTCAAGGTCTACCGCGTGCGTCCAGCGGTCAGTGAGCAGTTTCGCATCTTCTCGGATATCATCAACGTCATCGCGACCGTCAACTACATCAACATGGGCAAGAATCTCATCGAGGGTCTTGGTTCGCGCGTGCCGGGCATCGGCCGATTCGTGGACGACATCGCTCAGGGCATCGGCGCCGGATTCATGACGACGATCACCGGTCACGCTGCGATGGACCGCTGCCGCAGCTTCCGCGGCTGGAACGAGGTCGAGGCGAAAAAGCATTTATTGAGCCACGTCGGCGATTTCTACAATGACGTCAAGGATATCTTCTTCAAGGACGTCTGGTCCGGCCTACGCGGCCGCGCCGGCCACGTCCCGGACGAAGCGGCCGACAAAGTCGCCGACGCCCTCAACGAAACCGGCTCCGTCCTGGACAACTTCGTCAAAGTCCCCGTCAAAGCCGTCACCACCACCGGCCAGGCCGTCTACGACACCACCACCAAAAGCGTTTCGTTTGTGGGAAAGCTGATTAAAAAGCCATTTAAGAAAGAGAAATAGGAGGTGGCGTTATGTTTTTGGTTGATTGGGAAACAGATGAATAGAACAGAGTATTACAATTTCTAGATGAAGATATTGAATTTGTTAAACGAGGAAATTGTGTCGAATGATAATGAGTCGCCTCCCGCGGCCGAATCAACAGGTCCTTCGGCTGCGCGATGCTTCGTTTCTCTCCGCATCGCTCCGCTCAGGATGACATTTTTTGTTTTCGTTGCGATTGTCTAAGATTGTCATTCCGACCGGAACATTGCGAAGTGGAGCGAAGCAATGTGGAGCGGAGGAACCTGTTGAAACAGCATTGCCGATTATAAAAGGAGTCCATGAAAACCTATTACGTTTACATTCTGGCCAGCAAAACAGGAACACTTTATACGGGAATCACATCCAATCTGTTCCGCCGAGTCAGCGAACACAAAGACAAGATTCTGCCGGGATTTACAAGCAAGTACAACGTAAACCGTCTGCTCTATTATGAGAAATACGGCACACCCATCGAGGCAATAAAACGGGAAAAGCAAATCAAAGGATGGCGGCGAGAAAAGAAGATCAATCTGATCGATTCGAGTAACCCTGAATGGAATGACCTTGCAGAAAACTGGTATGACTCGTATATTAGAGTTTGTAAATAGGACGCCTGCGGCGGCCAAATCAACAGGTCCCTCGGCTGCGCTCGGGATGACAACAAGAGAGAATTGATATGATGAACGAACAACGTGAATATGGTCAGCAACCCATTGTGGTATTAATGGAAAAGCACAACTTAAAATCGCATGATTTGGTCGCTGCCTCGACCGAGCAGATCACGCACAAGATGGTCTCCCGTGGGTGCAAGGGCCGCAAGCTGTCTCGCCGCGTGCAGCTCAAACTGGTCAACGCCCTCAACACGGCTGCCGAAGAAAATTACACACTCAAAGACTGTTTTTCCTACTAATACTGTTAATAGGTATTGTATTATGGGACACACATCGAGATCGATTGATTTTACATCCTGAATCGTGTATAATGACGTTTAGTGTGGTGTGAAAAAAGTTCATTATATGGGGGGTACCATAGATGAAAATTTTCAAAAAAGTCTTTGGACGAAAGCAGAAAAAAGAAAAACACCAATCTCCGCGTTACCTTGACCCGTCAGGCTTGGCCTTGAACGCCTGGCGTACCATCTAATTTGTTCATGATGCACTCCCTTTCGTTTGCGATTGTTCTCGCAGGCAAAAGGGAGTTTTTTTATTACCCCAAAAACACGTCTCTGCGGTTTCCATGTACCCGGTCGACTTAATACCAGTAATACCAATCGGGCATCCATAAATGAAAATACTTCATGATTGCCAGGATGATCAGGTGTCCCGGGTAAAAATAGCGGTACAGGTACTTGTTCGGGCGGGGTGCCTTGATCCAAACAATACAGGGCACAAGGACGGCCAGCATCTGACGCCAGTGAATATACATCACATAGGTATACACAGCCGTTACAATCCCAAAGGCCGGTACCTGCAGATACTTTTGGCGCAGGCAGCAGAAAATCAACATCGTTGCGTACAAATACCAGCCATAGGACACCGGGATCAGCATCATCAGCAGTCCCGCCGCAAAATCGGACCAAATATGCTTTTTATAAGCATTGACGGTCCAGCCGAAAATCCAAAATCCGAAAATGATATTCAGTTTTTCAAGATGCACGGCGTACATCGCAGGCAGTTGTGATGCGGCCGCCAGCCAGAATAATCGTCCGAGATGAAGATGGCCGCTGCGGATTGTCATCGCGAAAAGAAGTGCGTAAAACGGCATCGCCAGCCGCCCGATATACCGGAATTCCTGGATGTCATAGATGTACCCGATATGATCCAGGGTCATGGTGATCATCGCCGCCCATTGGTATGCATTGCGAAGGGTGTATTTTTCAGATAATGGTTGGATTTGTTCTGTCACGATGCTGAAGAATAATTGATGAACCTCTACCATACAAGAATAAAGCCTTGTTAATTTGTAGAAAAGTAGGAAAAAAACACAGGATGCCTTAACTTAGGTTCGAGCAGGGTGACGCTGTCTGTTTCAGGAGGGCTGTTTTCGATCTTGCATCTGAACAGCATCGGGGTCGCAAACAGACCGGCTGCCGCCATGCGTTGTCCCACACTCAGCAAACTCGAGGCCTTGCCCGACCAAAGGGATTCGTCCAGAAATGTGGTAAAGGGTGACCGGAACGCGTCGGCATAATAGACCAGTCCTTCTCCCAGGAGGCCGACATGATTCTTTTTGTTATCCTTCAGCCATGACAGCAGTTCTTCAGCGGTCATGGTTTGGGTGGGCAAACATTTATTCCAGCCATTTTCAATGCGTTCATAGACGGCTGTATAAAATAGATTCTTTTTTGCATCCAAAATAGTCGCGATGCAATCAAGGCTCGGCGTGTCTTGATCTTCAAGGTGGGCCGCATTTTCGGCCAGCACATCCATTGTGTCAGCGGCAACAATCTGAACGTTGCGGGACAAACTGAGCATTTTTGCTGTGGTTACAGCGATGCGAAGTCCGGTAAAACTGCCCGGACCGCCAGTAATACAGCAACGTTTAAGCGATTTTACGGAGCTATGGGCTTGGTCCAATAACCTGTCCAAAACGTTGAAAAGTTCGGCACTATGCCGCATATAACCCGAAAAAAAAACCTCTCCAAGAAGGGTAAAATCCCGGCCTATGGCCACAGAACCGGCTCTGCCGGAGGTCTCGATTGCAATGGTCAAATCTGCTGACATAAAAACATTCTCGGACGTTAATAAGGTTGATTTGGTAATTCTTGCCTAAAGATACCCATTATCAGTATCAAAAACAACCCTATTTCCACTAGATTCACTATTTTTTCACTTGCATTTGCATTTCTTTAAGTTTACACTGTTTAGTCTGCCGATATACTCTTTAATCGGTATCTTCTTTTTGGAATTATTTAAACTAATAATGTTCAAGCCTTTATGTATGGAGGTTTATGGTGAAGTGGTTAAATGAGATTTGCAGTCGTAAATATTTTGTGATCTTAATACTTTTGGCTATCGGGTCGATGGTGGTGCCGGTGGTCAAAGCCCAGACCACAATCGATCAGGCCAAGCGGGCGAGAATTGATATGACAGTCCGCATTGCGGCCGAACAGGTGAATCGGGGGCTCTATCAACAAGCCGAAACTCAATTAGCAAACCTGCAAACATCCGAAGATTATGCGCCATACATTTCAGATCGGCAGCAGCAGGACATCAACAACTTGATGGACAAGATTGCCCTTGCGATTCAGGAACGCTTAAAAATCACACAAGCCCTGCAGCAGAGCGATGCGTTAGCCGAACAGGGCAATTATCAGGAAGCCCTCCAACTGCTAGAATCGGTTAAGGGCAGTGAGTTTGCAACAGAGCCGGAACGCAAGATGATACAGGATGCCTACCAGCAGATGACGGAGATGTATCATCAGGAGCAAAACAAGTGGCAGATGCTCTATAACAGCAGTGTACAGGCATACCAGAAAGGCGACACTGAAGTCGCCCGTCAGGGTTTTGTTCAGGTTAACGAATCCGGTTTTCCGGTTAACGGTGTCAAAAGCCCGAGTCAATACATCCAAATGATCGATATGGGGCTGACAGCACAATCAGTGGAGCAAAGCACTTCTGCTGACACAAATGCTCAAAAAGCCGTATCCATGCCTTCTGACGTGGATGACGGTATAGAGCCGATGGATTTGCTGAATTTCGCAACAACTCCTAAGGCCGTCGGCAGTACCGAAGTAAGCGAAGAAGAGTTGTCTTATCTTGAAGTAGTCAAGCGTAAACGCGCTGTTCAGGTCGATTACACGATGGCCATTGTCAAAGATGCGATCGAGAAAGCAAATGCAGCCCTGCAAAACCAGGAATTTGATCAGGCCCGCCAGGCCCTGCGGCGTGCGTTTTCTATGATTGAAAAGAATAAAATGCTTCTGGGGGATGAAATTTATACTATTTATAATGCCGAACTGACCAATCTTGATCAGAAAGTCAACGAAGCTCAGCAGTTAGCCCAACAACAGGATGAAACCATGCGCCAGCAGGAGGCTGAACAACTGAATATCGAGATTCGTCAGACGATGGATGCGCAGCGAGAGCAGGCTGTTCAGGATTACATGGAGCGGGCTTATGCATTCCAGGAAGAACAACGCTATGAAGAGGCCCTGGGACAACTGGAACAGTTGTTGGCGATTGATCCTCTCAATCAGCGGGCATTGATTCAGAAACGCACCCTGGAAAATTTTGTTAACTTTCGGAAGCAACGAGATATTCAGGATGAAATTGACCGTGAAGAAATAAACTTGCTGATGAATATCAAGAGAAAATCGATTCCCTTCGCGGATGACATTACTTTCCCCCGGAACTGGAAGGAGATATCCGAACGGCGCGAAGCCATGCTTCAGGAAACACTCAGTCCAGCGGATATGGCAGTTACAGAGCTTTTGAATGAAACGGTGGATTTATCCATCCTGACCGAAGATACCACGCTGGAAGAAGCAATTGGAATTATTCAAAATTCAGTCAGTCCTTCTTTACCGATTGTTGTTTACTGGCCTGATTTAACAGAAAATGCTTTCATTGAAAAAGACACAGCGATCGGTCTAAGCGGTCAAGGTCTGCGAAATGTTGTTTTGAAAACCGCCCTCAAACGAGTTCTGGAGGCGGTCAGTACCGGTGGCTTTGCTGAACTGGATTATGTGATCCAGGAAGGTACCATTACCATTGCGACCGTAGATTCGCTGCCGAACAATTTTGTTACGGAAATCTATGACGTATCCGATCTGCTCAATCCGCCTGCGAATGGCTACAGCATGAATGGTGGCGGCATGGGCGGCATGGGCGGCGGCATGGGCGGCGGCATGGGTGGCGGCATGATGGGTGGCGGCATGGGCGGCATGGGCGGCGGCATGATGGGCGGCATGGGCGGCATGGGCGGCGGCATGATGGGCGGCATGGGCGGCATGGGCGGCGGC
>ENA-ORCT01000963-ORCT01000963.1-marine-metagenome-genome-assembly--contig:-NODE-963-length-12076-cov-2.585882_pt1 | contig 12076 bp, 7 predicted proteins | sample MGYA00248632_ERZ508511 | MGnify/ENA primary metagenome ERZ508511 (study PRJEB26182, sample SAMN06268839) | marine metagenome | isolation source: Tt an P1-techrep anaerobic enrichment on pine from sediment...
CTCTATCGCCCGCGTAACAAATACCAAAAGGTAGATTGCTGCAGAGCCAAACCATCCGCGAGGATGGGACGGAATGCCACGGGTCTCACCGAGACAGCCGGGCCGCCAGCTGAACGCAAGTTCATCGTGGCGGCCTTTTTTTGTGCGCGCCGCAAGGATCCGACAGCGCAAAGGCGCTGACCAACCCATAGCGAAGAGGATTCAGGACGCTTCTGTTAAATCGCATTTCACCGAATTTCATTCTTAGGAGGGAACAGTCATGGTACCGAAGAGCACGATGTTCAAGAGATTTCTGCTGGCGGGTTTGTTCATCTTTTCACTGGTCGGCGGCGCTACAGTGGCGCAGGCGACCGTGGCTCTGCCCCTGGCGGCATGGGACACCTACGGCCAGCCCGGAGATCAGACGGCTACCCCCGGGGTCGGTTCGGAAAACGTCGACGCCCTCGATATGGTCCGGGGGGCTGGTCTGGATCCGTCTGCGGCCAGCAATTCTTTTAGTTCGAAGGGTTGGGACGGGACCGATGCGAATGACTACATCGAGTTCGGTTTTTCCGTTGCCGCCGGCTATCAGGCCAATCTCGACGAGTTGTGGATCGGCACCCGTTCCTCCAGCACCGGCCCGGGAACGATGGGTGTTTACACCTCTCTCGATGGCTTCAGCAATCCGATCTATACCATCACTCAGTGTGATACGGCTTATTCCAACAGCATCATCTCCCTTAACGGCCTGGAAGGGGTTGTGGGCGATTTCTACATTCGTCTGATGGAGATCGGCAACACTCAGGCGGATGGATCGGGTGACACCTATTCCGGCGGTACTTTTCGAGTAGTTGACCACTACGATAGCGGTATTTATACCGACACCTCCATCTTCGGTTCCGTCGAGCCCATTGCCGCTGTGCCGGTGCCGGCCGCTGTCTGGCTCTTTGGCTCCGGTCTGCTCGGCCTGGTGGGAATTCACAGAAGAAAGCAGTAACAAGCTACAATCCGGCGGTCTTTTGCTGCCTTCAGCGGACGGCGCCCCTGGCCCAGACGATGTTTCGGCCAGGGGCGCACGTCCCATATATGTTGATGGAGGATTCAATGCACTCGCTCGTTCGTCTGGTAATGATCCTGATCTTTCTCACCGCCTTCGTCGGAAACGCGGTTGCGGCAACAGTCGATGTGGGCGTCTCCAGGGATGCCCAGGTGGTGGAGGGTAAATCCGCTACCAACTATGGCAACGGAACTGCCATGTACGTTGCCAGCGCTTCGGGCGGAACCTATCTCAACGAGCGGATTTGGACCTCCTTCGATCTCGCCGGGCAATTGCCGCCGGGAGCGGTGATCAGTTCGGCGACATTGCGTCTCTACTGTTACAAAGTCGACAGCGATAACAATCTGCCAACCTCGGTGCACGGCAGCAGCGACGATAGCTGGGGAGAGACTGCCATCACCTGGTCCAGTCAGCCGGCGTTCGGCGCCGAACTCTCCAGCACCGAACTGCAGCAGGGAGCGGAGGGGCAATGGGTCGAGTGGGACGTGACCTCTTTCGTGCAGACCGAATTCGCCGGCGACGGCACGGTAAGCCTGGTGCTCAAGGCGAGCGCCGAGGGTTCATCCGACTGGACCTCTTACGCGTTTGACGCCAGGGAGTACTCTTCTTCCCTGGCACCGCGGCTGCGCATCGAGTACACGGGAGCCTGGCCCGTGACCGGCAACTTCAAAATCTTTCACATGAACGACGTGCATTCCCGGTTGACTCCCCACGAGCTGGATGTGCCCGGAGATGACGATACACCGGTATTCGAAGCGGTTGGCGGGGCGGCCTACTTCACCACCAAGTTGCTGGAGATGAAAGGGGCCAATCCGGACTCCCTGATCCTGGATGCCGGGGATATGTCCGAGGGAAATCCTTTGGGCGATCTGCGGGGCAACGGGGCAATGATCGATTATTACAATCTGCTCGACACCAAGCTTAAGGCCCTGGGAGGTCGGGGCATCGACGCCACGGTGGTCGGCAATCATGATGTCCGCTCGGTGGAATACGTTAACAACCTGAAGAACAACGCCCAGTTTCCCGTCATCTCCATGAATATCTGTCATGACGGAACCCTGAACCCTTATTTCGCCCCTTATCAGATCGTAACCGTCAATGGCACCAAAGTCGGCATCCTCGGTTATACCAACGACGAATCGTCCTACATGGATGCCGACGCCGATGCCCTGATCGACGTGGTCAAGGCGGTCTGGGAGGATACAGATTCTGCCACCATCGATATCAAGGATTACGTCGAGGAGCTGCGCACCGTGCAGGGCTGCGACGTGGTTGTGCTGCTCAGCCACATGGGCCAAAGCAGGGTGGTGTCCGGCGACGATGCACTTGTCGAAGATCATGGCGGAGTATTGCCTCCCGAAGTGGTCGTTTCGGGACATTGGCACAGCTGGACCGAAACCGCCTGGCAACCCGCCCATCTCAACGGCAAGACTCTGATCGTCGAGGCGGCCTCTTACCTTCAGTACCTTGGGGAGGTGGAGCTCACCGGCGACGGTAGATACGTGCAGGCCCGAAAATATGCGATCCGTAACGCCGGATTGACCCCCGATTCTGATGTCCTCGCGCTCATCGCTGATCTCGAAACCGAGTTTGCCGCTACCGGCTCTGCTTATGCACTCGATACGGTGATCGGCCACTCGGCGGTCGACCTGCGTCTGGACAAGGACAAGTGGTGGACCATGAACGAATTCCCCTGGAGTGGGGACAATACTGCTGGCGCCTGGATTTGCGACGCCATGGTGTGGAAGGCCAGCCAGCTGGGTCATACTGCTCAGCTGGCCATCCAGTCCGGCGGCGGGGTGCGGCGGGATGTGCCCGCCGGTCCCGTGACCTTTGGGCAGATTTACGAAACCTATCCCTGGCAGGACGATGGCATGGTGCTGGTGCAACTGACCGGCCAGGAAATCTGGGATTTCATCGAGGGCGATTACTGCGGCACCAGCATTTCCAAAGACTGGCTGGTGACCGCCGAGGATGGCATCATCAGCGCCATCAGCTATCAGGGCAGCCCGATCAGTCTGAGTGGTACCTATAATGTTCTGGTCAGCGAGTATATGGCCGTCCACGAAACGGCTTTCGCCGGCAAAACCACCACTCCGTTGAGCGGCGCCATTCGCCAGGCGGTGGTCGACTATACTGCCCAGTTCGATGCCGCCAACCCCATGCAGGTGCCGGGGCCGCGCTATGATCTGGATACTGAACTTGCCGGCGGTTTTCAGGCGGTGGTCACCATGGTCGATGATGTCGAGCGGGAGCCCTATTACGAAGCGGTCTTTGTCCGTTTGCTCAACGCGACCGCCGAAACCACTGCCCGACGCGAGGACTATGGTTTGTCCGAGCTGGTCAATGCCGACGGCTCCATCAACCTGGATCACCACATGGCTGAAAGCATGCTGTACCGCAGCCATCTCGGGTTCGCCGACGGTGAACTGCAGCCCGGTGACATTATCGAAATCTGGGTCGAGGGCGGGTTTCACGACGGCAACGGCCAGCTGGTGGAACAGAGCGGCATTGTCGCCGATGGCACGGAATTGCTGGTGCTCGGCCACGATGAAAGTCAGGCCATGCCTGAATATCATGAGGATATCGCTTCCTTCTGGGATGAAGAACACGAGAATCGTTTCGTTACCTTCTATGCCGAGAAGACCGGAGATTCCGCGGTGCGCGATTCCAGTGGCACCGAAATCACCGTGTATAAGCCCGGTGGTTATTACACGAAGGATCTGCCCGGCAGCAATGGCGATCTGCTGATGTTGACCGGGGTCAACACCTATGACGAAGACAAGCGGATTTTCCGCTGTGCTGCGGCCTCACTGGCCACCACCGAAGGCTACCCGCCCTCATCACGAGTGGATGCCATCGTGCCGGCTACCCAGACTGCCGGTCCCCTGTTGCTGACCGCCACAGCCAGCGATCCGACCGGTGGCGGAAGTTCCACCGTGTCGGCTTCGCCGGTGGCCGACGCCCAGGTAGTGGAAGGTTATCCGGCCGACAATTACGGTACCCGCACTTATCTTTATGTGGAAAGCGCCGCGAGCGGCACTTACCTGGATGAGCGCAGTTGGATGCGTTTTGATCTGACCGGGATGGTTCCGGATGGGGCCACCGTTACCGGCGCGCGTCTCAAGCTCTATGCCTGGAAGGCAGGCAGCAGCGACATGCCGACCGTGGTACATGGCGCGGACGACGACAGTTGGAGCGAAACGGGCATCACCTGGGACAATCAGCCGACACTCGGTGGACAGCTCGACACGGTCACTCTCGCGGCCGGCCAGACTGGCGCATGGTACAGCTGGGATGTGACCTCTTATGTGCAGGGTGAACTGAGCGGGGACAAAACAGCCAGTTTCGTCGTTAAGCCAGTAACTGAGGGGTCAGCGACAACACTGACCTACGCTTTCGAATCGCGAGAATGGTCCGATGCAGTTCTTCGCCCCGTCTTGGAAATCGACTATGAAGCACCTGCTTCGGGCGGAATGGTATCGACCATCGATTTCTATTACAGCTACGCTGTCGACGGTACCAATTGGGGGGCTTGGACGCTGATCGACCGGGACAGTGCGGAACCCTGGCAGACGAGCTTCTATTACCCCGCCGGACCGGGCCACTATGAATTTTACAGTGTGGCTACGGACGCCGAAGGCAATGTCGAACCGACCCCGGTGACCGCCGATGCACAGGTGCTTTTCAGCCCGCCTTACTATGACCTCACGGTCAGCTTGAGCGGAACCGGCGGCGGCCAGGTGAGTTATTCGTCCGGCGGCACTTGCAGTGACAGCTGCATTAACAGTTTCGTTGAGGGCACGATGTTGATTCTGACCGCCAATCCGGACAGTGGTGCGGATTTCGATAGCTGGAGCGGCTGTGATGCGGTCGACGGCGCCGAGTGTACGATTACCATGAGCGGCGACAGGACTGTGACGGCAACCTTCAGTGAAATCGTGGCCGCCGAACCGGTTCCGTCAATGGGATTTGCTGGACTGTTGGTGACGGTGGCAGGGCTATTCCTTGGAACGACGCTTATCAACAAGTCCTGACCGTCGAACCGCTGTTTGGTGCCGTCTGGCTGTTCGGCCTAGATTTATTCGGACTGGTTGGTTTTAAACTCAATTTCCGGTTAGGCTAACAGGACCGGAGGCCGGGCGAGAAAGAACTTCACAACCTGCATCAGTATTAAGCAGAGATAAACGTGGCCTTCTGCTATTGGCGGGGGGCCATGTTTTTTGGGATGAATGTGCTTAATCATCCTCGGCGAAGCAGATTGCATAGTCGCTGCACTCACCGCAGTTTGGGGTCTTGCACAGACTCCCGCCATTTATGTCGCAGACCTGTTTGAAAAAGAATCGCTTCCAGCGCATGTTTTTGTCGTTCGTAGCGAAGACGGTCGGCAGGTGGCGGCGAATGGAGGCGCTGAGTTGGGGGCGTTCGAAGAGCCCCATGGCTATCCAGAGATGGCCCGGCAGAGCGGCCCTTGCGGCAAGGATTTTTGACAGCCAGAGAGAGACGGGGGGCGAGTCGTCGTTGACTGAAGTATGGGACCGGAGGAGATCGCGGACGTCGTTGTTGACTTCGGGGAAGGTTTCCGTGGCCGGTACGATCATGGATGAGGCAGCGGCCGCGTCCCATTCGGGAAAGAAGTAGCGTTGCAGGTCCGCCAGTTCGTCTTTTTGCAGCCCGAGGGCGGTGGCGGTGTCATGCGGTTCCCGTCCGGCGACCGTCAGCAGGCAGGCAAACAGGTGGCGGTCTTCGGCGGTGATGCCCTCCGGGGCCGGGCTGTCGGTCAGCGAGCGGTAAAGAGGGTCGGTTCCGTTTACCCGCGGCCCGTGGTCATCGGCCGGAGGGGTATAGATTTCCTGCACTGTTTGCGTTTTATGGTGAATGCTGTTGATCGCTGCCTGAAGTGCCCTGGCTGCCAGATCGGCACAGTAGCGCCGGTCTTCGGGCAGGCCGGCCAGTTGGCTGTCGACCGCCTGGGCATCGATGTTGCGGGCTTGATCCATAGGGGCGTTGATGGCCAGTTCCGCGGCGGCAGCGCAGGCGGCCATGGAGTAGCCGCAGCCGAACACCTGATAGCGCAGGTCAACCACCTGGCCGTTGCGCACCTGAATGCCGAAACGCACGGCGATCTGGCGTCCCGCTTCATCGGCACCGAGGCCGATCTCGCCGGTGCCGTCGGCGTCGCTCAACTCACCGCAATAGCGGTCGTCGGCAGCGTAACGGCGGATGGTGTCGGTAAAACCTTTCATGTGGTGGTTGTTCCCTTTGAAGGAGCATTCCTCTGTTTTTAATGCTCCGCTGCTCGCATATGCTCGGCGGCGTTGGCCACTTCGCAGAGAAAATAGGCCCCACCTTCGTAGAGCAAATCGTCCTTGAGCTGATTGCCGACCACCTCCCAGCTGGGGTAGCCGCGCAGGACCAATCCCTTGCCGAAACGATGGGCCAGAGCTTCGGTATGGCAGTTGCCGACGATGAGGTCGTAATTGCCCTGCAGGGCCTCGGCATCTTCCAGATCGCCGACCATCACTTTGTCGGCGGGGATCCGGTCGAGCTGGGGGGAGTCGACGGTGGCCAGAGCCAGAGTGACTTTCCCTCCGGCTTCGCTCAGCAGCTGGCTGGCGCCGGCCAGAAAGTCGGGCTCGCCGACAAGAAGGATACGAGTTTGGCCGAGGGAAAAATGGCTGTCGAGCATGGCGTCCTGCAGGCGCTTGCGCCAGCGATCTATGCTAGCCGGTGGTTCTTCGCGGCCGCTGACTTCGAGCAGTGCGGCAACCAGTTCGTCGGTGGCCGCCAGGCCCTGCACATGGTTCAAGTGCAGGTGGCGCATAGCCGGATTTTTTTTCAACAGGGCTGCAGCGCTTGGTTGCATCGAATCGCCGATGGACAGCACCAGCCCAGCGTCGGCCAGATCGCGAACCGCCTCGACGGTGATGCCGCCGCTGCTCAGGGCGCTCTGCTTTTCGCCAAGATGACCGTCCAGAGAAGTGGAGAGGTCGGGCAGGGCATGGACCTCGAAGCCGAACTGAGCGATGAAATCCTTGAGCTTTTCAACTTCGATGGGTGTCAGGCTGACATGGGGCAGCAGTACCGCTTTGTCCGGCCGCGTCGCGTCGGTCGATGCCACAAGCTGTTCGATGAGAGCTTTGGTGGTTTTTCCCCAGCCGCTTTCCAATCCCCCCTCGTAATCGGTGCTGTGTACATAAACCAGCGGATAGTCGACCTGAGTGGCAACGCCGCCCAGATCGTCACCCTTGGTTTCAGTGAGCCCGGTGCTGTGCAGGCCGATCAGGCTGGGGGCGACCTTTTTGGTGATGTTTTGCACTGCTTCGACGATGCTGCCGTCGCCGCCGTCGAGCACTGCGGTCACATCGGTTACCGCGGTGGTCTGGATGGCGATCGGCTCGCAGAAATGGCGGGTCAGAAAGACCTTGGTAAAGGAGGTGCAACCCATGCCGCCGTGCATCAGCGGCATGCAGCGGTCGATGCCTAGAAAGGCCAGGGCCGCGCCCATCGGCTGGGTGAGGCGAAAGGGGTTGACCTGCAGCGGCTTGTCGGGTTTGCGCATCACTTCTCCCATGGTGCCCTCCTTGCAACGTTTTTGAACACCGGGTTCTGCAGGGCGTTCTTCAGATCTTCAGCCAGATTCAACAGGCCGGCGTAACCGCCATAACTCTTTTTCTTTTCCTGGTTGACGTCGGCGAAGGCGATTTTCTTCTTGATGGCGGTGAACAGGCTGCGGCCGCCGGCCAGCAGCAGATCGGCGCCGGTCTGGTCGATGACTTTGGCCTGTTCCTGGCCAGGGTTGGTCATCAGGATGCCCGCTTCGCCCAGGTACTCCCTGGCCTTTTCCTTGTCGGCCTCGGTGGCTTTTTTCACCGAGGTGGCGACCACCTCGATGTCGAGATCTTGTAGTGCCGAGGCGATGGACCAGGACTTGTTGCCGCCGGTGTTGAGGACTGCCTTCTTGCCGGCGAAAACCTCTTTGTACGGGGCGAGCTGCTCCTCAAGGCGGGCTTCTTCGCGGGCGATGAGTTTTTTGGTCCGCGCGACCAGCTCGGCATCCCCCAGAGCTTCTGCGATGGCCAGAATGGAGGCGCTGGTGTCCCGTTTGCCGTAGAAGGAAACAGAGATGAAGGGAATGCCGTAGCGGTCCTGCATCTTGCGGGTCAGGGAAACAAGGGACTTGGCGCAAACGATCACGTTGAGTTTGGCACGATGAGCGGTACGGATATTGGCCACCCGGCCGTCGCCGCTCAGGGTTGAGAGCACTCGGATGCCGAGTTCTTCGAGCAGCGGCGTGTACTGCCACATGTCGCCGGTGACGTTGTATTCGCCGATCAGGTTGATATCGAAGGGGGTGCTGGTTTCCGGCTCTGCGGTGCCGACCAGATGGGTCAGGACCGCTTCTCCGGCCAAGCGACTGCCGAGGTTTTTGCTGCCGACGAAACCGGGGGCATGGACCGGCACCATGGGGATGCCATGGGCTTCAGCGGCCTGTTTGCAGACCATGTCGATATCGTCGCCGATCATGGCGGTGACGCAGGTGCTGTAAACGAACACCGCCTCCGGGGCATAGCGTTCGACGATGAAATCGATGGCCGAGCGCAGTTTTTCCTCGCCGCCAAAAACCACGTCGTTGGTGGTGATGCCGGTGGTAAAGCCCATCTGGGTCAGGTCGCGGTTCGGCCAGCTGGTATGGGTGAGACGCGTTTCCCAGGAGGCACCGATGCAGGTCATGGGGCCGTGCACCAGGTGGGCGGCGTCGGCGTAGGGAAAGAGGGAGATTTGCGATCCCTCAAAGGCACAGCCGCCGGTAGTGGCTCCCGGAGTCGGGGCGTTGCAGGCGTTCTTTTTGGTCGGGCTGTGGGTACAGGCACTCTCGTCGAGCAGTTCGCGGATTTTCGGTTTGCGTGTCAAAGCCTGACTCCTTTGCTTAAAGGGTGGGGCAAGCCCTGTCACGTCGTTGGGACTGAAGCTTACGGCATTAAACAACTAGCAAGAGCCTTGCCATGCCGTGTAACTATTGGAAATATATATATTCCTTTTTGTTTTTCGTTAGCTGCCAGATTCACAATATGGCTTGGTTGCCTATTTAATGTGCATCACGTCGGAGTGAGTGGTTCCGTACCTTACCTCTAAGGTTTGGAAACAATGATATTATTAGGAATCAGTCACAACCGGGTTTAAATATTTGATCGACAGGCCGAGAGGAGGTCGCATGGAAGGAAAATTTACGGGTAGCTGTCATTGCGGAGAGGTAGCTTTCGAAATTGACGGCAAGATACTTAACGTGATCAATTGTCATTGCTCCATCTGTCGCAAAGTCAATGGTGGAGCATTTTCCAGTTTTGCAGTGGTTCCCGAAGAAGTCTTCGCAGTTATCAAAGGGCGCGATGTATTGACTCGCTATGCCATGTCCGACAACGGCGAAAAAAACTTCTGCAGTGTCTGCGGCGCACCGGTGTTCAACCGCAACAAGCTCTATCCAGGAATAGCGGTGGTGCCATTAGGCTGTTTCGAAGAACCGGCCAGACTCACCCCTCAAGCCGATATTTTCTTTGATGACCGTCTGCCCTGGGTGACGCCGTTCGAGGGGAGTCGCTGCTATGAGCAGGGCTTTGACAAGTAGGGTTTGGTAAAATTCAAAATCGTTAATATTTTTCTTGCATAAACTTAAGCGGCGTGGCTATGGTTAGGTGTTTTTGATTTCTAGGTGAATAATTCGATTCATTTCAGGAGGGGCCATGTCACTCAAAATACAGAATGCCTTAGTAGACCTTCTCAAAGCTAGCGCCCATGAAAACAACATCGCCGATGTCCGAATCGGGTTAGGTTATACGGCTGTATGTCTTGATAACGGCCAGGCCGGGCTGGCCTGGACCCCGCCGCGTACCGCCGGTTGCTGCACTCATTTGCCTTTGGCAGGGACCCTGGCCGGTCGTCCGGCCTCCGAGCTGTTGCAGATGCTGGCAGCGGACGTGCCTCTGCAGCGCACTCTCGGTCTGGCGACGGCCAATGCCCTGCTGGCAACCGGGCCTTTGCCGGAAACCAGCAAGGAGGAAGTTCTCGACGGGTTAAAAATCAGCGAGGCGGACCACGTGGCCATGGTTGGCTATTTTGGCCCTCTGGTCAGACGGATAAGGGAGGTCGGCTGTCGTTTCGATATCATCGAGCTCGATAGCTCCAAACCCGGTGTGCTGACCCCGGAGCAGGGTCGTTCGGTGCTGGCCGAATGCAGTGTGGCCATCCTTACCGGTACCAGCCTGGTGACCGGCACTTGCGACGAACTGCTGAGCGATTTGGGGCAGCCTCGTGAAGCCGTATTGCTCGGTCCTTCGGCACCCTTTTGCGCCCAGATCTTTGCCGGAACGCCACTGACCCGCATCGCCGGGGCCAGGGTGCTCAACGCGAACGGGGTGTTGCAGGTCGTTTCCGAAGGGGGCGGGACGCCGCGTCTCAAGTCCCATGTTTCTTTCGAGACTTTGCTTCTGTAAACTGTCTTGTATCTGGATGTTTACTGTTGCCCACAAATCAGCCAGCCATTCATAGAACCAAAACCATCACCTTGCTATTGCCGGGAACCAGCTCACCCGGATCATCCTAATGGCCGATAGGTCTTAGATAGTCTGAGAAACAATTTAGAAAAAAATATAAGACGGCCCAACCTATGGATAAAAGGTTGGGCCGTTCGATGCTCTGGTAATCGTGATTATAGAAGCAGCAAGGTGATATCGCCAGTGCCTAAAAAAGCAATGGCGATATATTATTTTCAGAAGAAAAAGCTTTATGGTAAGACTTCAAAATTGATTTAATTTTCAAGAAATACTTCAGTTTGTCGAATGCCTAACATCTCAAAATTATTACTTTTATTTTGGTTTAACCAGTCTATAGAATCCCTTTCGTTTGAACAAAGCCTTATTTGTGCTCCCTTATTTATAAAGGCAGTTTCAAGAAAAGAAAATAAGTCAAAATTCTTTTCTCCAGGAATATTTGCAACAGGAACTATTTTTATAAGAGGGTCAATAACGTCGTAGTAATTTGGAATCCAATAGTAAGCATCTGCAACCGAAAATTGAATATGTGATTCTCGGAAATCAAATATTATTTTGTGATCTGATTTTAAAGCCTTTATGCGTGTTTGCCTTACAATAGGAAGAAGTGTTTCTTTTTGAAAATTTCCAAAAAACTGAACTTCAATGATTTTACTTACACTGTCAATTTTCTCAAGAGAATTCATGAAAACAAACTCCACTCCCCAACGGCGATTCAGAATACTCTAAATATTTGGAACCATACAAAAAATATAAATAATCAGTAAAAATGTCCAAAATAGAAGCCCATCACAAAGGCCCAATTGGATTTCAAATAGTCAAAGGCAATTTGCCGAATTAACCTCATCCCAAAAAATCATGAAAAATATAACAGGCCCTTTCCTTGAGTAAATGAAGTCATTCCATTATTTTTATTTAATGGAATTCAGAGGCTCCCTGTGAAATCGCCGAGAGTGTGCATTACGGCATCACTTAGAAAAGGAGAGAACCTTTGAGGAAATCCTATAAACGATGATGTTGAATTTATAGCTTCCCTTGGGAATACTCTTCTGTTTGATATGTTATTTTTCAGTGTTGTAACAACCTGGTCTCTGAAAAGGAATCGCCACAAAACAGCCTGCTTTTATAATGGGCTGGGGGCTTGTTTTTTTCCAAGATTGATTTCTAGCGGATTGCGGCGACTTAACTGCGTTTCTTAAAAAAACCTCCTTTATAAGAAAGGCCCTCGATCAGGAATGGGCGGTTTTGCGACAAGAGTGCCAGGATGGTTTTGCCTGATATCTAGTGGAGGGTGGTGGAACTCCTGGATGGTTTTGATCAGATTAATCAGGCTGGGCAAAAAGGCCGGAAGGGATCTGTCCCTTCCGGCCTTTTCGGTTCTTGGAGAATCCGGCGCTCGGTCAGGCGCCGGTGATGTTCATTCCGGTCGGCACGGTAAAAGCGCGCTGACCGAGTTCTTTGTCCATCATCATCAAACCGCGGTTGTCGCCTT
>ENA-ORCT01000964-ORCT01000964.1-marine-metagenome-genome-assembly--contig:-NODE-964-length-12074-cov-3.001500_pt1 | contig 12074 bp, 15 predicted proteins | sample MGYA00248632_ERZ508511 | MGnify/ENA primary metagenome ERZ508511 (study PRJEB26182, sample SAMN06268839) | marine metagenome | isolation source: Tt an P1-techrep anaerobic enrichment on pine from sediment...
TGGCCCGCGCGCTGGCCTGACGAGACCGATAGGGGCGCGCAGCGGCGCCCCCGCTACTGTCACTCGGCAGCCGGGGCCTGCGGCGCGGGGTTGCCCTCGTCGTCGGCGGTCGCATCCGCGCTCTCGTCGGACGGCGCATCCGCCTTGGCCTTCGGCTTGCGCGGCGCGCGACGCTTGGGCGCGCCCTTGGTTTCTTTCTGCTCGGGCGTTTCGACCAGGCCGCTGACGTCCTCATCACCGCTGATGTCGATCACATCGGCGGCGGTCGAGGGCTGCTCTTTCGCCTCGGACGGCTGCTGTTCCTGGCGTTCGCGCTGCTGCTGTTGCTGCTGTTCCTGGCGTTCGCGCTTCTGCTGTTCCTGCTGCTCGCGCCGAGCCTCCTGCTCGCGCTGCGCCTCGCCCAGCATGCGCGCGTAGTGTTCGGCGTGCTGCTGGAAGTTCTCGGCCGCCACGCGGTCGTTTCCGAGCTGCGCGTCGCGGGCAAGCTGGTTGTACTTGTCGATGATCTGTTGCGGCGTGCCGCGCACCTTGCCCTCGGGGCCGGAGCTGTCGAACACACGGTTGACGATATTCCCGACCGAACGCTGGCGGTTCGACTTCGACCGCGATCGTGACTTGGATGATCTCATTTTGGTTCTGGTTTCCAGCCTTATTGTGGCATGTTGTGACCCTGTCTGTGCCCTTGCGGGCAACGCCGGGTCTTTGCGATTTTCTTGGCTTTCGCGCGAGGGGGATCGCTGAATGCATCCCGCCGCTCGCTCGTCCGACTAAACATGCAGAGCCCGCCAAGACAAGGGCAAAATGTATGTTGGGGACCGTTTTGGCAGCGTTTTTGCGCCTTTGTGGGCCGAGATGTCACGGTTTTTCCGCACACACCACACGGTCACGTCCATCAATATCGCTGTGAATGGCGACATTTTCAAGCCCCGCCGCCCGGAACAGGGCCGAGACGGCCGCGCCCTGGGTCGGCCCGATCTCGACCATCAGCCGCCCGCCGGGGGGCAGGTGGGCGGGTGCGCAGGCCGCAATGGCACGGTAGGCGTCCAGCCCGTCGCCGCCGGGGCTGAGCGCCATTTCCGGCTCCCAGTCGCGCACCTCGGGGGAAAGGCCCGACATCTCGTCCGCGGCGATATAGGGCGGGTTGGAGACGATCAGGTCGAACCGTCCCTCGACGGCCGCGCACCAGTCGGACCGCGCGAATTCGGCCCGCACGATATCCAATCCCTCGGCATTGCGCCGGGCCACGGCCAGCGCCGCCTCGGACAGGTCCACACCCAGCCCCGTTGCCTCGGGGCGTTCTGCAAGCAAAGTCAACAAGATGCAGCCCGAACCTGACCCAAGATCCAGCACGCGGGAGAACGGTTTCGATAGGGCCTGCTCGATCAGCGTCTCGGTCTCGGGGCGCGGGTCCAGCACGTCGCGGGAGACGTGGAAATCGCGGCCGTAGAAGGCGCGCCTGCCGGTGATATGCGACACCGGCTCGCGCCGTTCGCGGCGGGACAGCGCGGCCTCGAAGGCGGCCTCGGCCCCTGCCGGCAGGTCCTCGGCCAGGTGCAGGGTCAGGCGGTCGGGCGCGATCCCCAGCGCATGGGCCAGCAGGCGGCGGGCGTCGCGCGGGGCATCGGGGACGCCCGCGGCGCGCAGCCGGCGCACGGCGGCGGCCAGGGCGGCGTTTCCGTTCACCCCTCGACCTCGGCCAGTTTGCGGGCCTGGTCATCGGCGATCAGCGCGTCGATCACCTCGTCCAGGTCGCCCTGCATCACCTGGTCCAGCTTGTAGAGCGTCAGGTTGATGCGGTGGTCGGTCATGCGGCCTTGGGGGAAGTTGTAGGTGCGGATGCGCTCGGACCGGTCGCCCGAGCCGACCTGCGCCTTGCGGTCGGCGGCGCGTTCGTCGGCGGCGCGCTGGCGTTCGAGATCGTAGAGCCGCGTGCGCAGAACCTGCATGGCGATGGCACGGTTCTGGTGCTGCGATTTTTCCGAGCTGGTGACCACGATGCCGGTGGGCAGGTGGGTGATCCGCACCGCGGAATCGGTGGTGTTGACGTGCTGGCCGCCCGCGCCGGAGGCGCGCATGGTGTCGATGCGGATGTCGCCGGCGGGGATGTCGATATCCACCTCCTCGGCCTCGGGCAGCACGGCGACGGTGGCGGCCGAGGTATGGATGCGCCCGCCCGATTCGGTGGCCGGCACCCGCTGCACCCGGTGCACGCCGGATTCGTATTTCAGCCGGGCAAAGACCCCCTGCCCCTGCACGTTGGCCACCACCTCCTTGATGCCGCCAAGCTCGCTCTGCGCCATTTCCAGGATGTCGAAACGCCAGCCGCGCGCCTCGGCATAGCGCTGATACATGCGCAAGAGGTCGCCGGCGAAAAGCGCGGCCTCGTCGCCCCCGGTGCCGGGGCGGATCTCGATGATCGCGGGGCGGGCGTCGGCGGCGTCCCGGGGCAGCAGCGCCAGGCGCAGGTTCTGCTCCATCTCGGGCAGGCGCGCCTTGGCCTCGCGCAGCTCTTCCTCGGCGAGGCCCTTCATCTCGGGGTCGTCGAGCAGCGCCTCGGCCTCGGCCTGCGCGTCGAGCAGCGCGCGATAGGCGGCGATTTCCTCGGCCACCGGCTTCAGCTCGGCATATTCGCGGCTGACCTGCGCGAAATCCCCGGCCGCGCCCTGCGACAGGCGGGCCTCGAGATATTCGAAGCGCTGGGTGATCTGGTCGAGTTTATCCAAGGGAACCATGCGGTTGTTTTGCCCAAGCCGCGGGCGTGGTCAAGGGGCGCATCCGTGCTATGGTGGGGCATGATGCGCCTGATCCTGATCCTCGGGCTGCTCGCCCCGCCCGCGCTGGCCGACGTGACCACGCCCGGCGGCCGGGTGATCGAGTGCTACTGCACCGACAGCAAGGGCGGCCGGGTGGAGATGGGCGAGGAGATCTGCCTCTTCGTCGACGGTCGCGCCTTCATGGCGCGCTGCGAGATGGCGCTGAACAACCCGATCTGGCGAGACACCGGCAGGCCCTGCGTGTCGTCACAGCTGCCCCAGAGCCTGCAGCCAGCCCTCGATCCGGGCGCGGTTCACGCCAAGATCTGAGCCGCCGAAACGCAGGTGGCCGTGGATGTGCAGCAGCTCCCCCTCCAGCCAGACGTTCGTGGTGTCGGGAAATCCCCAGACGGCAGAGCGGGTGACGTAGCTGACATGCCCCTCGCCGACCGATCCCGACAAGACCTTGGTGCGTGGGGTGGCGCGGATGATCGCGTCGAGGCGGGTCAGCGCCGCCTGCGGGTCGCCCCCGACCCTGCGCACCGCCTCGAACCCGCCGGGCATCGACCAGTCGCCCGCATCGTGGCCGGGATAGGTGCGGTGGAACTCCGCCACGTCCATCGGCGCCACGCGGATATAGAACGCGCCCGAGACCGCGATCAGCGCCAGCAGCGTCAGCGTGGTGGTGAGGAACTGCCTCAGCCGCGCCCTCATTTGCGCCGGGTCCAGCCCCACAGGCAGATCAGCTCCATCGCCACATGGGCGCCGGCGATGGCCGTGGCGCCGGTGGTGTCGAAGGGCGGCGAGACCTCGACCACGTCGCCGCCGACCATGTTGATGCCCGCCAGGTCGCGCAGCATGATCGACGCCTGCGCCGAGGTCAGCCCGCCCCAGACCGGCGTGCCGGTGCCGGGCGCGAAGGCGGGGTCGAGCGCGTCGATGTCGAAGGTGACATAGGTGGGCCGGTCGCCGAGGATTTCCCTGATCTTCGCCACTGCCGCCGCTGGGCCCCTTTCATGCACCTCGCGGGCGTCGATGATGTTGACGCCCAGCGTATCCGGGTTCTCGGTCCGGATGCCGACCTGGACCGAGGTCTTGGGGTCCACGATCCCCGATTTCACCGCCTTGTAGAACATGGTGCCGTGGTCGATGCGGTCGAAATCGTCATCCACCCAGGTGTCGGTATGGGCATCGAACTGCAGCAGCGACAGGGGCCCGTATTTTTCGGCATGGGCCTTGAGGATGGGGAAGGTGATGTAGTGGTCGCCGCCCAGCGTGATCGCCCCTGCCCCGGCTTTCAGGATGCCCGCCATATGGGCCTGCAGCGCGGCCGGGAAGCCCGGCACATTGGCGTAGTCGAAGGCCATGTCGCCGTAATCGGCGATGTTGAACTCCTCCAGCGGGTTGTAGCCCCAGCCATAGGGCGGGTCGAAGGCCTGCAGGGCGCTCGCCTCGCGAATCGCGCGGGGGCCGAGGCGGGTGCCGGGGCGGTTGGTGACCGCCTGGTCGAAGGGGATGCCGGTGATGGCCAGATCGACGCCCGTCAGGTCCTTGCTATAGGTCCGGCGCAGGAAGCTGGGCGCGCCGCCAAAGGCGTTTTCATATGACAACCCGCGGTATCCCTCGCGGGTAAAGGCCGTGTCCACCTGGGTTTTCGCGTCTTCCAGTGCCATGCGCCCCCTCCTCTGTTCGGGGCCAGATTAGCGGGACGCGCCGCGAAGACCAGCCCTGTCAGGACTCGGCGGTAGTCACGTCATGGCCATAGAGCCAGTCGAACCGGCCCAGCATCCGCTCGGGCGCCAGCCGCCCGCCGAGGCGCAGCGCGGCATGGGCCGCGGCCCGCAGCGGCGGGAAGCTGAGGTGGTAGTTGCGCGCGTTGCGGCTGGCGGCCTCGACGACGCGCGCGCAGCGGTCGCGCCGGGCGGCCTGGTAGGCCGCAAGCGCCTCCTCCGTTTCCCGGTGCCCGGCCAATGCAGCGGCCAGCACCCAGGCATCCTCCAGCGCCATGTTCGCGCCCTGCGCGAGGAAGGGCAGCGTGGGATGGGCGGCGTCGCCCAGGATCGCCGCCGCGCCGCGGTGCCAGACCGGCGCCACCGGATGGCGGAACAGGCCCCAGAGATAGACCTCCTCCACCTGCCTGAGCAGCGCCTGAACCTCGGGCCCGAAATCGGCGAAGGCGGCGCGCAGATTGGCCGGGTCGTCGTGGTGGTGCCAACCCTCATCGGCCCATTCTTCGCGCTCCTGCACGGCAACGAGGTTGATGAGTTTCCCGCCCCGCAGCGGATAGCAGACCAGATGCCGGCCCGGCCCCATATGGACACGCGCCTCGGGGGCCACATCGCCCTCGGCGGGCACCAATGCCCGCCAGGCCACCTGACCGGTGAAAAAGGGCCGCTCGACCCCGTTGAGCGCCCCGCGCACCACCGAATGCAGCCCGTCGGCGCCGATCAGCAGCCTGGCATTGATCGCCGCGCCCTGGGCGGTGGTCAGGCTGGCGCCCCCGGCACCGAGCCGGACCGATTCGATCTGCTGCAGAAAGCGCAGCCTGACGCCGCCCGCGCGCGCGGCATCGGCCAGCATCTCCACCAGATCGGCGCGGTGAACGAAGTAATAGGGCCCCGCGGCACGCGTCAGGTCCAGCCGCAGCACCTCGCGCCCGGCGGCGTAGTCGCGCAGCGACACGGCCTCGCCGCGCAGCCCGATGCGGGCCAGATCATCCCCCAGCCCCAGCGCGCGGAGCACCGCCGCGCCGTTGGGGCTGATCTGCAGGCCCGCGCCCACCTCGTGGATGGCCTCGGCCTGTTCCAGAACGGTGACCCGCGCGCCGCGCCGGGACAGCGCGATGGCCGCGGTCAGCCCGGCAATGCCACCGCCCAGAACGGTGATGTCGCGGCCTGTCAGCACGCGTGGCCTCCTTCAGATAAAGAAACACCGGGACACGGCGGCCCCGGTGACATGACGCGATCCGGCGCGAGGCCCGGCTCAGTCGTCGCGATGGACCTTCTCGCGCCGCTCGTGACGCTCCTGCGCCTCGAGGCTGAGCGTGGTGGTCGGGCGGGCATCCAGCCGCTTCAGCGAAATCGGCTCGCCGGTTTCCTGGCAATACCCGTATTCACCCTGCTCGATGCGGCGCAGGGCGCCGTCGATCTTGGCCACCAGCTTGCGCTGCCGGTCGCGGATCCGCAGCTCCAGCGCCCGGTCGGTCTCCTCGCTGGCGCGGTCGGCCACGTCGGGGATGTTGCGGGTCCCGTCCTGCAGTCCTTCGATGGTGGATTTGCTCTCGTCAAGAATCTCGTTCTTCAGCGCGATCAGCTTGCGGCGGAAATATTCGAGCTGGCGTTCATTCATGAACGGCTCGTCCTCTGCAGGCCGATAATCTTCGGGCAGAAAAACTTCGGCTTTCATACCTTGTTCCTCTCGCAGCGCGGGCCCGACTGTTGTTGTCACGTCAGTCACCCGGCAATTCTGCCGCTGCGTTTATCCCAATGCGTAGGGGATGTCACTAGCATAAGCTGCCGGTTTGTGGCTTTTTGTGGCAAAGCCGCCCGACGGGGCAACGCGCGCTAGGAGCAGGAAAAAGCGATGAAATTTGCCGGAACCGATAGTTACGTGGCAACCGAGGACCTTGCCGTGGCCGTCAACGCGGCCGTCGCGCTGGAGCGTCCCCTGCTGGTCAAGGGCGAACCCGGCACCGGCAAAACCGAACTCGCCAAGCAGGTGGCCAGCGCCCTGCAACTGCCCATCCTGGAATGGCATATCAAGTCCACCACCAAGGCCGCGCAGGGCCTTTACGAATACGACGCCGTCAGCCGGCTGCGCGACAGCCAGCTGGGCGACGAGCGCGTCCATGACGTCAGGAACTACATCCGCAAGGGCAAGCTCTGGCAGGCGTTCGAATCGCCCGGCAAATGCGTTCTGCTGATCGACGAGATCGACAAGGCGGATATCGAGTTTCCCAATGACCTGCTGCAGGAACTCGACAAGATGGAGTTCCATGTCTACGAGACCGGCGAAACGGTGCGCGCGCAGACCCGCCCCGTGGTCATCATCACCTCGAACAACGAAAAGGAACTGCCCGACGCCTTTCTGCGGCGCTGTTTCTTCCACTATATCCGCTTCCCCGACCTGGAGACCATGAAGCAGATCGTCGAGGTGCATTTCCCCGGCATCAAGGGCCGTCTGCTGACCACCGCCCTGACCCAGTTCTACGAGATCCGCGAGACCGCGGGGCTGAAGAAGAAGCCCTCCACCTCCGAGGTGCTGGACTGGCTGAAGCTGCTTCTGTCCGAGGACCTGAGCCCCGAGGACCTGAAGCGCGAGGGTCCGGACGCCCTGCCCAAGCTGCACGGCGCGCTGCTGAAGAACGAACAGGACGTGCAGCTCTTCGAGCGGCTGGCCTTCATGGCCCGGCGGCAGCGCTAGGCTGCCCCGGCATTTGCGAAATCCCGCCTTTGTGACGGCCGAGTTTCTTTCCAATAGGTAAAAATCGGGTGTAGGCTGGCGGCCATCCCGCATGAGACATCGCCGAAATGAACGACCTGATCATCCGCCCGCTGCGCCCCGCCGACGAGGCCGAGTGGCGCCGCCTCTGGACCGCCTATCTGGAGTTCTACGAATCCTCGGTCCCCGAAGAGGTCTATGTCACCACGTTCCGCCGGCTCCTGGGCGATGATCCGCGCGATTACAACGGCTTGCTGGCGGTTCTCGACGGCCGGCCGGTGGGGCTGGCGCATTACCTGTTCCACCGCCATGGCTGGAAGATCGAGGATGTCTGCTACCTGCAGGATCTCTATGCCGACCCCAAGATCCGCGGCCGGGGCATCGGCCGGGCGCTGATCGAGGCGGTCTATGCCGCGGCGGACGAGGCCGGCGCGCCCTCGGTCTACTGGCTGACGCAGGACTTCAACGCCACCGCGCGCCGCCTTTATGACCGGGTCGGCCAGCTGACCCCCTTCATCAAGTATCAGAGGGGATAGAGGCGGTGCGCGCGCTCGCCCTCCTCGCCTGCCTGGCGCTGGCCGCCTGCGCCGCGGTGCCGAGCGCGCCCCCGCCCGACCGGCGTGCTGCCGACGAGGCGTTGCCGCCGATGAAGGCCTTTTCCCCGACGCCCCCGCTGCGGGTGACGCGCCCGAACCGGCAGATCGCGCAGGACTTCATCGACCTCACCTTCGAGATGGAAAGCGGCCGCCCGGTGCCGCTGATGACCCGGTTCGAGGGACCCGTCACCGTCCGCGTCACCGGCCCCGCGCCCGCCAGCCTCGGCCCCGATCTGGCGGCGCTTCTGCACCGGCTGCGGAGCGAGGCGCAGATCGACATCCGCCGCACCGATGCCGAGGCGGCCAGTATCACCATCGAGGTGGTGCCGCGCGCCACGCTGCAGTCGCTGGTGCCGCAGGCCGCCTGTTTCGTGGCCCCGCGGGTGGCGAGCTGGGCCGAGTACCGCCGCGTCCGCCGCTCGCAGCAGGTGGACTGGACGGCGCTGACCAGCCGCGACCAGGCCGCGATCTTCCTGCCCGGCGATGTCAGCCCGCAGGAGGTGCGCGACTGCCTGCACGAGGAGCTGGCCCAGGCGCTGGGGCCGCTCAACGATCTCTACCGGCTGCCCGACAGCATCTTCAACGACGACAATTTCCACGCCGTGCTGACCGGGTTCGACATGCTGATCCTGCGCGCCTATTACGCGCCGGAGCTGCGCAACGGCATGACCCGCGCCGAGGTCGCCGCGCGCCTGCCGGCCGTCCTGGCCCGGCTCAACCCCGGCGGCGAGCGCCCCGCCGGCCCGCCGGCCAGCCCCACGCCGCGGCGCTGGATCGAGGCGATCGAAACCGCCCTGGGGCCGGGCACATCGCCCGCCCGCCGCCGCGCCGCCGCCGAGAGGGCGCTGCAGATCGCCGAAGAACAGGGCTGGAACGACAACCGCGCCGCCTTTTCCCTCTTTGCGCTGGGGCGGCTGACCCTGCCCGTGGATGGCGAGACGGCTCTGGCGGCCTTTCTGGCGGCCGGCCAGATCTACGGCGCCGATCCCGGCACCCGGATCCAGGCGGCGCATGTGGCCATGCACCTGGCCGCCTTCGCCCTTTCGACCGGGCAGGCGGATGCGGCACTGGAGATCGTCAACCGCAACCTCGCGCCGGCCATGCGGGGGCAGAACGCCTCGCTCTTGTCCACGCTGCTGATGATCAAGGCCGAGGCGCTGGAGGATCTCGGCCGCGCCTCGGAGGCGCGCGCGGTGCGGCTCGACAGTCTGGGCTGGGCACGCTATGGCTTCGGCCCAGACAGCGAAGTGCGCGGCCGCCTGAGGGAGATCGCCGCGCTCAGCCCGAAAGGACGCACATGATTGTTATCGCAGGCTTTGTGATCGGCGCCCTCTGGGGTGGCTGGCTCGCCAGGCGGCGCAAGGGCAAACCGGCCGACATCGCGCAATACGCCGCCGTCTACGGCATCGCCTTCGCCATCATCGGGATGTTCATCACCATTTTCGCCGAGCGCCTGCTGTAAGCCGATGTTCCTGCCCTTCTTCGAGACCCTGCGCGAGACCGGCATCCCGGTTTCCCTGCGCGAATATCTCGGGTTTCTGGAAGGGATGCAGGCCGGCCTGGTGACCTACGACATCGAGGGGTTCTATTACCTCGCCCGCACCGCGATGGTGAAGGACGAGCGCCATCTCGACCGCTTCGACCAGGCCTTCGCCAAGAGTTTCGAGGGCGTCGAGAGCCTCAGCATCGAGCAGGTGCTGGAGGCCGTGGACCTGCCCGGGGACTGGCTGCGCAAGCTGGCCGAGAAACACCTCAGCGACGAGGAGAAGGCCGAGATCGAGGCGCTGGGCGGCTTCGACAAGCTGATGGAGACGCTGAAGGAACGGCTGAAGGAACAGCAGGGCCGCCACCAGGGCGGCAGCAAGTGGATCGGCACCGCCGGCACCTCGCCCTTCGGCGCCTATGGCTACAACCCCGAGGGGGTGCGCATCGGCCAGGCCGAAAGCCGCCACCAGCGCGCGGTGAAGGTCTGGGACAAGCGCGAGTTCCGCAATCTCGACGACACGGTGGAGCTGGGCACGCGCAACATCAAGGTGGCGCTGAAACGGCTGCGCCGCTGGGCCCGCGACGGCGCCGCCGAGGAGCTGGACCTCGAGGGCACCATCCGCGCCACCGCCGATCACGGCTATCTCGACGTGCAGACAAGGCCCGAGCGGCGCAACGCGGTGAAGGTGCTTCTGTTTCTCGACGTGGGCGGCTCGATGGACCCTTACATCAAGCTGGTGGAAGAGCTGTTCTCGGCCGCCCGGTCCGAGTTCAAGCATCTGGAATATTACTATTTCCACAACTGCCTCTACGAGGGCCTGTGGCGCGACAACGCCCGGCGCTGGAGCGACCAGACCCCCACCGCCGAGGTTCTGCGCACCTACGGGGCCGACTACAAATGCATCTTCGTGGGCGATGCCTCGATGTCGCCCTACGAGATCCTCTATCCCGGCGGCGCGAACGAGCACTGGAACGAGGAGGCGGGCCAGGTCTGGCTGCAGCGGGCCCGGAGCCAGTGGCCCCAGAACCTGTGGATCAACCCCCTGCCCGAGCGGCAATGGCGCCATACCCAGTCGGTGGGGATGATCAGCGAGATCTTCGAAGGCCGCATGGTGCCCATGACCCTGGAAGGGATCGAGCGCGGGATGAAGGAACTCGGGCGCTAGGGTTCCGGGCACGACCTCGAACATCCGTCCCGCCCGGCGTCTACGCCGGGCAGCGCCCGACCCTCCCCCCGGGAGGGCGCTTCACGCCCACCCAGGGTCGGGCGCTGCCCTTCGATCTTTGCAGGGCGGAGACAGCATCGCTGATCGCCGACAGGGCGATTGCCCCCGGCCCCCTCCCACCCCATATAGGCATCATGCTCAAGTTCACGCCCATCCTGCTGGCCGTCCTCTATGCCCTCGCCATGTACCGTTTCTCGGCCTGGCGCACGGCGCGCGAGCTCGATGCGCGCTCGACCGAGCTGGCCGATCCGCGCCTGAAACAGCTCACCGACCAGATGGCCGCGGCGCTGGAGCTGCCCCGGATCAAGGTGCATGTCTACGAGATCGACCCGGTGAACGGGCTGGCCGCCCCCGACGGGCGCATCTTCATCACCCGCGGCTTTTTCCGGAAATACCAGCAGGGCGAGGTCACGGCCGAGGAACTGGCCTCGGTCATCGCGCATGAGCTGGGCCATGTGGCGCTGGGCCATTCCCGGCGGCGGATGATCGATTTCTCAGGGCAGAACGCGCTGCGCACGGCGCTGGCGATGATCTTCGCCCGCTTCCTGCCCGGCATTGGCATCCATATCGCCAACGCGCTGACCACGCTGCTGGCCGCGCGCCTGTCGCGTGGAGATGAATACGAGGCCGATGCCTATGCCGCCGCGCTTCTGGCGAAGTCGGGCATCGGCACCGGCCCGCAAAAATCGCTGTTCCGCAAGCTCGCAGCGCTGACCGAGCAACGCGCGGGCGCCAGTCCGGCCTGGCTGATGAGCCACCCCAAGACTGACGCCCGGGTCGCCGCCATTGAAGCGCTGGAGGCACGCTGGCAGCAAGGCTGAGACGGCGGAGCCGTTACATCTTGTCGGCGGGATAGAGCTGGCTCTCGCTGATGGAATAGCTCCATTCCAGGCCCGCATTCTTCCAGCCGTTGACCACGCGCTGGCCCTTTTGCGGACCTTCCTTGGCCTTGTCCCCCTCATAGCCTTCGATCAGCGAATAGACATTCGTGTACCCCAACTCGCTCAGCAGGTCCGCGGCGCGGGCGCTGCGGCTGCCCGAGCGGCAGATGAGGATGACCGGCGTATCTGCACCGACGCCGTTGGCCTCGGCATAGGCTTTGAACTCCAGCGGGAAATCGGGGTTAAGCTCGAGCTTGTAGGTCTGCGCCTCATCGTCGAACTCGGGCAGCATCGGCGCCTGCATATAGGGGATATTCACGTTCACGCGGGTGGGCAGGCCCAGAAAGGCCACCTCGGCCCGGCTGCGCACATCGACGAAGACGACACCCGGGTCCTTCAGCATCTCGGCCGCCTCGGCCACGTCAAGGTAGAGGCCAGCCGTTGTCTGCTTTTTTGCCGGAATGTCCGCCGCCGCCAGCGGCCCGGCGCACATGAGCGCCACAGCGACGGCCCATGCCGGCCCGCGAAGGGAAAGCTTCTGCGACATCATGGTAGGAATTCCTCCAATTCGAGAAAGCGGTGAGCCACCGCGCATGGGGCGCGATGGAAGCTCCGAGCTTAGGGCGGGGAAAAAATGCCGTCCCCCCTCACATGGGAGGCGACAGCACCCGGCTAGCTGTCGCGGCGGGGGGG
>ENA-ORCT01000967-ORCT01000967.1-marine-metagenome-genome-assembly--contig:-NODE-967-length-12050-cov-3.687714_pt1 | contig 12050 bp, 13 predicted proteins | sample MGYA00248632_ERZ508511 | MGnify/ENA primary metagenome ERZ508511 (study PRJEB26182, sample SAMN06268839) | marine metagenome | isolation source: Tt an P1-techrep anaerobic enrichment on pine from sediment...
AGGCATTTTTTGCTTCCTTTTTGTTGCCGCCTGGACAAAAAGGAAGGCGTCTGGCGGGACGCGACCCGCCGGTTTTGGAAGGTTTTTGCCTAGCAGTTTTGATTCATTTCCAGCAAAGTGCAAAATAAAAAACCGCCCCGCGTAACAGTAGCGGGGCGGTTTTTTACTGATTGTGCCACTTCTGAATTGGTGAAGTCAATCCCGCTTCGCCTGCCGCTCGCTACGCCACATCCCCAGCAACAGCAGCCCGACACCGACACAGATGGCGATGTCGGCAACATTGAAAGCCGGCCAGTGGTGCCGGTACCAGTGGACATCGAGAAAATCGACAACCTCGCCGAGCCGCACCCGGTCAATCAGATTGCCAATGGCCCCGCCGAGCACCAGGCTCAAGCCGATCTGCTGGTCTCGCTGCTCGTCGGTCACCTGGAACAGATACCAGAGAATGCCGGCGATGGCCAGCAGGGCGACAGCAATGAAGAACGGAATGCGAAAGGCGCTGTCGGCCAGCATACCGAAGGCCGCCCCCTTGTTGCGAACATAGGTGATGTGAAAAAAGTTCTTCACCACCTCCAGCGACTCGTGCAGGACGAAGTGCCGGTCGATATAGAGCTTGCTGAGCTGATCGAAAAAGACCACCAGCCCGGCAATTGGCAGCGCCAGTCGCAGCCGGGCGATCATCATGAGGCGGCCAATGCATCCCGGCAGCGCTGACAGGCTCCGGGATGCTCCTCGTCCTCGCCAACGCTAAGCGAATAGTTCCAGCAGCGTTCGCACTTTTCGCCCTGGGCCTTCTCAATGCGGACCTTGAGGCCCGGAACGGCCTCGCCAGTCTGGGCATCGTCCAGACCGCTGGCCAGTTCCGCCTGGGATACGATGAACAGCGCCGCCAGTTCCTCGCGGTAGTTTTCCAGCAGCTCGGCCACCGGTCCGGCAGGCGCCTCCAACAGCACTCGGGCATCGAGAGAATGACCGACCAGTTTCTCGTTGCGGGCCAGTTCCAAAGCCTTGCTGACGTCGGAACGAACCGCCAGCAGTTGCTGGTAGCGCTCGTTGAGCGCCGGGTCGAGCAGACTGCTTTCAAAGCGCGGGAACCGTGCCAGATGGACGCTCTCTTCACGCTCGCCGGGCAGATGTTTCCAGACCTCCTCGGCAGTAAAGGACAACACCGGGGCGATGAGCCGAGTCAGGGCGTCGAGAATGCGGTACATGGCGGTCTGGGCACTGCGCCGCGCCACGCTTTTGGCCGGCGACACGTAGAGCCGGTCCTTAAGCACGTCAAGATAGAAGGAGCTCATCTCCACGCTGCAGAAGTTATGCACCGCATGGTAGATGACATGGAACTCGTAGTCATCGTAGGCCTTCTCCACCCGGGCGACCAGTTCCTCGAGCTGGCCGAGGGCCCAGCGATCGATTTCCAGCAGCTCGCCGTCGGCCACGCTGTCCGTCGCCGGTTCGAAATCGTGGATGTTGCCGAGAATGTAGCGGGCCGTGTTACGGATGCGCCGGTAGGCGTCGGACAGGCGCTGCAGAATCTCCTGGCTGATGCGGATGTCGTCCCGATAGTCCTGGGCCGCCACCCACAGGCGCAGAATTTCAGCGCCGAACTTCTTGATCACCTCTTCGGGTGCCACCACATTGCCCATCGACTTGGACATCTTTTTGCCCTGGCCGTCAACCACAAAGCCGTGCGTCAGTACCGCCCGATAAGGGGCCACGCCGCGAGTGCCGACCGAGGCCAGCAGACTGGAATGAAACCAACCACGATGCTGGTCGCTGCCTTCCAGGTAGAGTTCCGCAGGAGTGTTGAGATAGTCCCGGTTTTCCAGCACCGCCGCGTGAGAGACCCCGGAGTCGAACCAGACGTCGAGGATGTCGGTCTCCTTGACGAATTCGCCGCCACCGCAAGCGGGGCAGACGGTGCCTTTCGGCACCAGCTCGGCGGCCTCCTTCTCGAACCAGACGTCGCTGCCGGTCTCCTCGAACAGATCGGCCACGTGATGCATAAGCTTGCCGTCGGTCATGGCCTCGCGGCAACTTGCGCAATAGAAGATGGTGATCGGCACCCCCCAGCTGCGCTGGCGGCTGATGCACCAGTCGGGGCGCTTTTCGATCATGCCGTAGATACGCTCGCGGCCCCAGCGAGGAATCCACTGCACGTCGTTGATGTGCTCCAGGGCCTTCTGCCGCAGATCGTTGGCGGCCATAGAGACGAACCACTGCTCGGTGGCGCGGAAGATGACCGGCTTCTTGCAGCGCCAGCAATGGGGGTAGCTGTGGGAGACCTTGCTCTGCTTGAGCAGGGCGCCGACCTCTTCCAACTTGGCATTGACCGCATCATTGGCCTCACCCAGCTTCATTCCGCCGAAGAATTCCAGATCAGCGACGTATTTGCCGTAGTCGTTGACCGGGTTGAGAATCTCCAGGCCATAGGCAAGGCCGACCACATAGTCGTCCTGACCATGACCAGGCGCGGTGTGCACACAGCCGGTACCAGCTTCGAGGGTGACATGGTCGCCGAGGATGAGCAGCGAATCGCGTTTGTAGAAGGGATGACGGCAGACCTTGCGCTCGAACAGGTTGGCGTCGAAGGTGGTCACCACCTTGAAATCCTCGATGCCCAACTGTCCCATGACGCTTTCCACCAGGCCTTCGGCCAGCACCAGCAGCTCGTCGCCGACTTCCACCACCGCGTAAGGCAAGGCGGGGTTGAGGCAGACGGCAAGATTGGCCGGAATGGTCCAGGGGGTGGTGGTCCAGATGACGAACGACAACGGTCGCCCGGCCAGTTCGCTCAGCTCTTCCGGCAACTCGTCGGCAAACGGAAATTTGACGAAGATCGACGGCGAGGTGTGGTCGGCGTATTCGACCTCGGCCTCGGCCAGGGCGGTGACGCAGGAGGAGCACCAGTGGATCGGCTTTTTGCCCTTGAACAGGCCGCCGCGCTCTGCGAAACGGGCCAGCTCGCGGGCGGTGGCCGCCTCGTAGTGCTCGGTCATGGTAAGGTAGGGGCGATCCCATTCGCCCAGCACGCCGAGCCGCTCGAACTCCTCGCTCTGAATCTTGACCCATTCGTCGGCATATTCTCGGCAGACCTTGCGAACCTGCGCCTTGGTCATGTCGCGCTTTTTCTTGCCGAGCTTCTTATCGACCATCAGCTCGATGGGCAGACCGTGGCAGTCCCAGCCCGGCACATAGGGGGCGTAGAAGCCCTGCATGCGGCGGCTCTTGAGCACCACGTCCTTGAGAATCTTGTTCAGGGCATGACCGATATGGATATGGCCGTTGGCATAGGGAGGACCGTCGTGGAGCGTGAAGTTCGGCAGGCTTTGGCCCGCCTCTTCGAGTTTTTGATAGAGGCCCTGTTCCTGCCACTGCTCAAGAATCTGCGGTTCCCGCTTGGGCAGATTGCCGCGCATGGCGAAATCGGTTACCGGCAGATTGAGGGTGGTTTTGTAATCCATATCGTTGCTCCCGCATTGCATTCATGTTGAAAAAATCAAGTCAAGTACGTTAGCAAAACAGCCACATAAGTCAAGAAAAAAGGGGCATCCGACAGGATGCCCCGATAGCCTGAAATGCCCTGCTGCAAGCTGCTTCGACGAAGCCGCCATGGGCTGCAGCAGATTAAGCGAGGTGAGGCGATACGCTCAGCTCTGGGTCTGGGTCTTGGTCAGCACCAAAAGGCTCTGACGCAGCAGGTTTGAGATATTGGTTCCCGACTGTTGGGCGATTTTCTTCAGTTGCTGCATCTCCTGATCGTCGATGCGGCAGGAAACAATGTACTTTTTGGGATTTTCAACCGATTTGCCCATGATAACTCCCCCATGGTCATTAAAATTGACGAAGCAACAAATGTAAACACCTAAACATAACCTAAGCCGCTGTATACCGCATGCAAAGCTGTTGCCATCAGTGGTCAAGACCCTACTTCATACGAATTTGCATGCGATTACAATTGCTTAGACTATCCCATGAAAAACGACCAACAGATCCCCCTGCGAATCGGCACGGTCCAAAATGAACGCAATCCGCTCCGGTCCGCTACAACCCCTGGTGACGGTCGAGTCTTGAGTGGGCAGCGCCTGGTCGCTGAGACCGATTCCGGCCGGAATCCTTCCTGCATAGGCTCAGGCCATGCCCCCTAAACGGCGTCTTTCTCCCCCCTCTCAAAGACAGGACACAACATCATCAAGGGCAGGATATGCCCAACCTGGCGCAGCAGATGCCCCATCACAATGGAAAAACCCTCTGAATTATGGCATTCTTTTGTCAACGGTATTGGGACACGGTCAAACATATCAGCTTTCAGGAGAAGCTCATGGATAGTTTTGAAGCGCCGTCAGAACCATTGATACAGCACCTGCGGGTAGTTATCCGTTGGGCTGTACGCGCCCTCGCATTGTTGATGACCATAGTAATCCTGTTTGGGGTCGGGGACGTAGGCTGGGTGCTGTACCGCAAGCTAACCTCGCCGCCCGTCATGATGCTGACCATCAGCGACATCCTGGCTACCTTTGGTGCCTTCATGGGGGTTCTGATCGCCATCGAGATCTTTGTCAACATCATCATCTACCTGCGAGAGGACGTCATCCACGTCAAGATCGTCATTGCCACTGCCCTGATGGCCATCGCCCGGAAGGTAATCATCTTCGATTTTGAGAAAACCCCTGCCCAATATGTCTGGGCCACCGCCGCCGTCGCCCTGGCCATGAGCATCGCCTACTGGCTGGTGCACCACATCGGCGTGCTATCTCCCAACGAACACGCCGAGGCCGGCGAAGCCCCAAAGCCACCTGCACCGGCGGAAGCACAGCCCCCCCAAACCCCAGAGTCCTAAAAATCTTCCACACATGAGAATGCCCATGCTACGACATCGCGCTATTGTTGCCATGCTGTTGCTGCCTCTGCTGAGCGGTCCGCTGCCGGCCACCGGCCAGGAAGCTGGCCCCACCGCCCTGCCGACACCGCAGTTGGAGAAAGTCGGCCCCCTCATGGCGGCCCTACAAGCCCGCCGTACCTGTCGCTCCTTCAGCGATCGCCCCCTGCCCCGGCAGGAACTGGCCAATTTGCTGTGGGCGGCCTTCGGCGTGAACCGCTCCCGCTCCGGCAAACGCACCGCCCCCTCGGCCCGCAACTGGCAAGAGATCGACATATACATCGCCAGCGCCTCAGGACTGTTTCGCCACGACGCCATCGGCCATCGTCTGGAGCCCATACGGAACAAGGACTTGCGGGCCTTGACCGGCCGCCAGTCTTTTGCAGCCGATGCGCCGGTTACCTTGATCTACGTCGCCGACCTGAAAAAAATGACCGGAGCTCCACAGGATCGCCTGGACTTCTATATAGGCGCCGACACCGGCTTCATCGCCCAGAACGTCTACCTATACTGTGCCGCCGCCGGACTGGCCACTGGCGTGCGCGCCGACATCGATCGCCAAGCCCTGGCCAAGGCCATGGGCTTGCGTCCCGAGCAACGCATCACTCTGGCGCAATCCGTTGGCTACCGTTTATAAAAGGCATGGCGCCTGAAGCCCCTTGGGGAAGTCGTGGGTTTGGTCGGGTTTGACAGGAAGAAGAGGATGAGGAACCGGGATAGAGCACCCAGATCTTTTCGGAGAGCTAGCAGTAGAGTGTGAACTGCCGGATTAGCTTTAAGCGCCTCTCTTTTCACTGCACGACAGGTGGACCAGCCAGAAGGCCCACCCGGTTTCCGGGTGGGCCTTCAGTTCAGATATTGTCTGCCAAGCGGTCGAGGACCGTAAACAGGGTCCGGTTGAGCTGAGCGAAAACCGCTTCGTCCACCCCCAGCAATTGCTCGGCGCTCTGCACATAGCGGCCCGGCACGATCTCGTCGCCACAGTGCTTCACCAGTAGCCGCACACTCGCTGGCGTTACCTCGAAGTGAAACTGCAGACCGAGCACCCGTTCATCATAGAGAAAGGCCTGGTTGGCACAGGCGGCGCTGGCCGCTAGGCAGATCGCACCTGGTGGCAATTCGAAGGTGTCTCCGTGCCAGTGAAAGGCCTCAAGCGGTTCGGGCAGGCCGGCAAAAAGGGACGAACGCCGTCCCGCCTCCGCCAGATGAAGCGGCCACCAGCCGATCTCCCGGTGTTCGCCGCGAAAGACCCTGCTGCCGAGCCGGTCGGCCAGCAACTGGGCGCCGAGACAGACGCCGAGCAGCGTCCTGCCGGCAGCCACGGCCTGACCGATGAGGGCCTTTTCCCCGGCCAGCCAGGGATACTGCGCATCCTGATAGATATTCATCGGCCCGCCCATGACAATCAGCCAGTCGAATTCCTCGACCCCGGGCAGCTCCTCGCCGGCATACAGCTTGGTGAGGGTCAGCCGGTGCCCCCTGGTGGCGGCCCAATCGGCAATGGCTGCCGGCCCCTCAAAAGGCACATGCTGCAGACAATGAATTCGCATTCCATTCCTCACCGTCAGGCCTGAACTACAGAAACGCTTCCATGGCGCCCTCCTCCATCAGGCTGAAGGTCACCTTGGTGCCCTGGCCGACACGACTTTCAGCCATGATCTGGCCACCGTGGGCCTCGACGATGTTCTTGGCGATGGTCATGCCGAGCCCCAGGCCCCCGGCAGCGGTGTTGGAAGCATCGACCCGGAAAAATTTATCGAACATCCTTTCCACCTGTTCCGGGGACATGCCAATCCCCTGATCCTCCACCGACAACCGGAATTCTGGACCCAGCTGGTTTCCCTTTACCGCAATCCTACCGCCTTCGGGAGAAAACTTCACCGCGTTGCTGAGCACGTTGTCCAGTACCTGCAGCACCTTGCCTTCATCGATGGCCAGTTCCACCGGTTCGGCAGGCAGATCGAGTTCGAAACAATGCCCGTCCTGTACCTGCTCGAAAGGGGCCACTGCACGCTGCACAAGATCACAAAGATCGCAGGGACGTTTTTCCAGGGCCACGCTTTGGCCGAGCTGCACCCGGCTTATATCGAGCAGATCGCCGATGATCCGCCGCAGAGCATCGGCCTTCTGGAAAATAACCTCCAGATAGTGGCGTTGTTGCCCGGCATCCAAGCCACCGATCCGCTCCTGCTGCAGCAGGATTTCCGCAAAGCCCATGACCGCCGTCAGGGGGGTACGCAACTCGTGGGCGGCAGTGGCGATGAATTCGTTCTTGAAGCGATCGACCTCACGTTCCCGGGTAACATCCCGCAGAATAGAGATTGTTCCCGAACGCTGACCGGTGGCGCTCTCCACATAGCCTGTTCGAGCCTGGATCACCATCGGCTTGCGAGTAGCGGGAGCAAGAACCTCCCATTCGATCTGCTGGCGGGGCCGACGCCCCGGCTGCAACCAGTTTCCCGGCAGCCCTTCCTGCGGCAACACCGAACGCACCGCCTGCCCCTCCACCTGCTCAAAGGTTACCCCCAGCAGCGTTTCGGCGGCACGGTTCATTCGGGTTATGCGCTGATTCATATCGGCCACAATCAGGCCGTCGGTCACCGACTTGAGAATGATGTCAACACTGTCTCTGGTCTGTTCCGCTTCAGCAAGAGCATACTTCAACTCTTCCTGAATCCGGCGACGCGTCTGAATGTTCCAGAGCAGCAACAGACTGATCACTGCCAGCAGCGCCAACCCTCCTCCCCCCAGCCACAGATAGCGTTTCTCAATGGCGTAGTGACTGGAAGGACTGTTAACCACTCGGCTGCCGGGTGGCAGGTCCTGCAGGGCAAAGCCGAAACGAGTCAGTTCACGATAGTCGAACATGTACCGATTGGCGGCGGCGGTGATCACCGGCAGATCGTCGGCCGGGGTACCGTCCAGAATGCGCAGCAACAAGCCGGCAGCCAGACGCCCCTGTTCGACGGCGGAAATAAGCTTGCCGCCGACGATGCCGTGATCGAGGAAAAAATCCCAGAAACCGTAAATAGGCACCGGACAGACGGCCCGCAAGGCCTCACTACTTGCGGCAAACGTCAGAGGCTGGCCGGCGGCATTTCGGACCACGACGCTCAACAGCACCAGGCTGTCGGCCCCCAACCTCTTGAGCCGGCTTTGCAGTTCTTCCAGCGGCACATCGTTCCAGAAGGAAAACTGAACCTCCGACGATACCCGGCCGGGCAGGGTCTCCAATTGCTGCAGAATCAAGCGGCCGGTCGGCGTCTGCTTGTTGCCGATAACCACAACCTTTCTGGCAGCGGGCTGAAGACGCAGCGCCGTCTGCAGGGTCTCGAAATAAGCCGGTTCCTCCGCCACCCCGGTGATCCCCCGCTGGCCACGGAACAAGCTCTTTTCAAAACTATTGATTCCGCAGAAAACGACCGGAACACCCGGCAGCAACTCCTGGCGAACCCCCAGCACAAAATCGAGTGCCCGGTTGTCGGAAACCAGAACCGCGCTGTACTTGCGTCCTGTGAGTTTGTAACGGTAGAGGTCCTTCAGGGTCTGCTCGAAATAAAATGATTCGGTATATCGCTTGGCATCCAGATATTCTATCTGGACATCGATGTCGGGTCTGGTTTTCTTGAGCTCACCAAGTACTGCGCTGTTGATATTTCTCGTCCATCGGAGCTTGGAGTGATAGGAATGGACCACAAGTACCGATGTTGATTGATCACTGGAAAGAGCGAGATCAGGACAGAGGACTCCAATGGTCGTCAGAACAGAAATCAAAGCCAGCAAGCAAACCTGTTTACCGTACATGAAGCTTCCACCAATTAGACAAGATAAATAAAACCTCTTTCTGCCACAACAACTGAATACTATAGCGCATAATTTTCACCGTGCCAGGTATAGCGCATAATTTTCAGGGTGCCAGGGTAAATATTTTTCCACCAAACAGAGAAACAAACAAAAACGCCCGCACTATAAATAAAGTACGGACGCTTTGAGTTTTGTACGAATGAAACGACTGAAACACAGTTCAGTGCCACCAGCTCAACGGCCACGCCGTTCCGCCGCCATCACGGTGTTGCGCAACAACATGGCTACCGTGGTCGGCCCGACCCCACCGAGCCGTGGGGTGATCCAGCCGGCCACCTCGCCGACCTCCTCGGCTACATCGGGCAGCAGTTTGCGCCCTTCCCAGCTGATGCCACCGCTGACCACCACCGCCCCCGGTCGCACCATATCCGGTTGCACGATGCCGGGGCAGCCGGCCGCGGCAATGACGATATCCGCCCGCCGGGTATAGGCGCCGAGATCGGCGATCCCCGAATGGACCACGGTGACCGCCGCATTGGCAAAGGGTTGCTTGAGGGTCATCAACAGCGACAGCGGACGCCCAAGGGTCGGTCCGCGGCCAATGATGACCACCTCCTTGCCTTCCACAGCGATCTGATAGTGCTTGAGCATCTCGCGAATCCCCGCCGGCGTACAGGGCACCGGGCCCGGCTCCTGCAGCACCAGACGACCGAGATTGACCGGATGGAGACCATCGGCATCCTTGTCGGGGTTCATCATCAGCAGCGCCTCGTTGAAGTCGAAACCGGCCGGCAGGGGATATTGGATGATAAAGGCATCCACATCGGGGCTGTCGTTAAAATCCTTCACCGCCGCCAGCAGATCGGCCTGGCCGGCACTGGCCGGAATTTCGATATGAAACGATGCGATCCCCACCGACTTGCAGGTTTCCCGCTTTTTATTGACGTAACTGACACTCGGACCGTCTTCGCCGACCAAAATGGTGCCGAGACCGGGGGTGACGTCCCGCCCCTTCAAAACCGCGACGCGCGCGGCGACATCTTCCAGAACCGCTTCGGCGACAACTTTTCCTTCCAGCAATTTCGCTGCCATGAAAACTCCTTAAGCCTTAATCGGCAGAAATATTTATTCGCCCCCTCACGAGGAGGCAGATTGTGGGCCTAACCCTAAACCGAATACCGCCCAGATTCAACCGCAATCTGTTCGGCAAAAACCTCAAAAACCATCTTTCAAAAGGAGGACCAGCAGCCAAAACCGGCTCGAACCAACTATTCGACCACCGACATGGCGATCCCGTAACGCTGGGCCTGCTCGTAACAGTCACGTTCAAGGTGGCCAGCATCGTTTTCTGGCGCCTCAAGATCGGCTGGGGGATAAGCTAGTTCGGCGGGCTGCCAGCCGTTTTGCACAAGGTAGTGATGGGCACGACGCAAGGCTCCGTCCGGGTTTCGGTCGACCACCCAAAAACGAATCCGTTTAGTGACTCCGGGACTGCCGGCATCGCCGACAGGACTTTGCTGCGCATTAAATTCCAGATAAAAGGTCTTCATAAGATTGCTGAATGGTTGGCAATGACAGTCGGTGCCATGTTTGGGTTACAAAATTTTCCATTGCCGGAACTTGGCAGGGTACAAAGAGGTTGCCCGTGAAAATCGGCCGCCAGGGTTCATCGTTCCAGCCGACAGATCAGCTTGTGTGCCAATCGCCTCGCCCGATGTACGGACCGTCGGGACAAGGGCTGCTCCTCACTTTGCGCAGCCAAGCCGACGATCAGACTGCCGACCGGCCGCAGGCCGAGGGCGGCGGCAGCAGACTTGAGCACCCGCAGCACATTGGTAGTCAACCTCGCAAGCCATCCCGGCATGGCACAAGAACTCAACAGCACCGCCGGCCGCTTCGGATGAGACACCCGCAACTTGGGAGCCCATTGTCCCCAGGGCCAGTAAGCCCCGCAGACCAATCGCTCGACAAACCGCTTAGTCAGGGCGGTCACCGTAAAAAAATTGACCGGCGAGGCCAGAATCAGGCCATCGGCCCGATCGATCCGCTCCAACAGGGATGTCATACCGTCCTGCAGCTCGCAGACGCCCCGCTCCATCCCAGACTCCTGAGTACAGCACCTGCAATTACGGCAAAATTCGATGGGCACTTCGCTGAGGTAGACCTTTTGTACCGCGACACCGCTTTCGGAAACCACTGCCAGCACCTCATCGACCAGCGAGTCGGTGACTCCACCCTTACGATAACTGCCGATCAGGGCCATCACATTGACACGATGTTTCATTGATCAGCTCCCAAGCTGGATTTCAGCCAAACAGCGGGGCAATGCCATTCCTCTTTTAAATAGCAGATTCCGCCGCAAAGGCCAAGAAGGACATAGTCGACGAGCGTTCAGCAGCCGTCAAATGACAAAGATATCGAGGGGGAAAGTGGAAATGAACGAACTTGAGAACAGGAACCGAGAGCACGTTCAGGTCACCCTCAGATACCTTAATAGAGGCTCTCGGTCAGACTCGAACGATCTGGAAAATTGTGTACTTGAAAAGAAGAAAGATCTATCACAGATTGGCCGAAAAACAGGGCAGGTCATCCTTGCAACCGAAAAAATTCATGAGACACGGGAAACATCCTCGGTGATCCCCAATTAACTGAAACTGGATCACCTCATATCTGAAAGGCTTGCCAGTATTTGCTGAGAAACCATATTCTTTTTGCCCTGATAGGATGAATCAGGGGAGACAATCCCGACAATGAAGTATTCGGCATCGTTGACCGGGGTCATGAATCCGATTAAATGCTGCTTCTCGTAATCCAGATCGACCCAGAGTATTTTGCCGGCTTCCGGATCGATTCTCTCCAACTGGTCCACTGAGCAGACCAACTCCGCCCCGGTGCATTCAAATCCGTGGGCGGGTATCCGGCCACGACTGGCTATGACAAATCCCTGAGAATCAACCACAAAAACGGCTTCAGCGCGCATTAACCGCATACACCAGGCGATACAGTCCTCCCAAGCGGTGAACTTGGTCGGCGCGATGAGCGATTCATCGGGCGGGATCTCCAACTCGAACGGATCGAATGGAGTCGGTGACGATTTTTGGGGTTGCGGCAACATTCTTGATGAAAACGGGACATAATCGTTAACCTGTTGGGCTTTTTCCGCCGAAACGGCTCCCCGTTGCTTCGGTAGAAGTGCAGCAAGAATCTGTTGCGCGTTTTCCAGGTCATATAAGTTCACGTTGCGGTCTATCATCTTCGTCTCCCGTACTGCCATCAAGCTGGTTTTTTATCTCCGATGCCAACATATCGAAACGAACTGCTTCGGCGGGGTACCGGCCGGATAGAAAAGAGACGGGCAACCCTTTTT
>ENA-ORCT01000968-ORCT01000968.1-marine-metagenome-genome-assembly--contig:-NODE-968-length-12030-cov-3.495189_pt1 | contig 12030 bp, 7 predicted proteins | sample MGYA00248632_ERZ508511 | MGnify/ENA primary metagenome ERZ508511 (study PRJEB26182, sample SAMN06268839) | marine metagenome | isolation source: Tt an P1-techrep anaerobic enrichment on pine from sediment...
TAGTTCCGAAAAAGCGAGGTGATCTCCAGGGCCATTTCGCTGATGTTCAAGGGCGCATCGCCCGGGGCATACGGGATGCCGAGACCGCCGCCGATATTGACAAACTCGAATTTGATGCCCAGTTCGGCGGAGACCCGTTCCGTCTGATCGAGAATCATCCGGGTGGTTTCAACCATATAGGTGAAATCCCGCTCATTGGATGCCAGCATGGTGTGGAGGCCAAAGCGCCGGGCTCCCCGGTCCATGGCCATTCGATAGGCATCTACAAGCTGGTCGTGACTGACGCCATATTTGGCCTCGACCGGATTGCCGATGATGGCGTTGCCTGTTCGCCGGGGGCCGGGGTTGTATCGAAAACATACCAGTTCGGGCATCGTTGGCACTTTTGGAACTAGGGTGATGTCGTCAAGGTTCAGTATGGCGCCGCCGTCTGCCTCCGCCACCTGAAAATCCTCCTGACTGGTGTTATTGGAGGTGAACATCAGATCCTCGCCGCGTCCCCCGACCCGGCGGCTCAAGACGAGCTCGGAGATGGAACTGCAGTCAAATCCCATCCCCATGTCACCCATGATTTCAAGGATACGGAGGTTGGGCAGTGCCTTGACGGCGAAATATTCCCGGAAGCCTTTGATATCGGCAAATGCCTCTGTCAGTGACCGGGCGGTTTCCTGGATGCCGGTTTCATCGTAAATGTGAAACGGCGTTTTGAAATGATTGATGATATCTGGCAATATCGGGGTCAGGCGGTTTTCAAAAGCAGTAGACATCGGCATGGTGATTTTCTCCTTGTATAATCTTTGCGATGAATTTTTTGAAAAATGTAGTTGCTTATTGTGGTTCGTCAAAAGACCAGCAGCTAATTGCTAATCATTAGTTGCAGCATCCTTGCCTGTCGACAGGGTTTGGTCGATTGGAATCCGGGACGATTCTTTGACCGACGAAAGGACCACCTGAGTCCGTGTTGACCGGACACCTTGAATAGGTTGAACTTTTTCGCGAATCAAGCGATCCAGTTCCGCGGTGCCGGCAACCCGGACTTTGATAACGTATCCGTCGTCACCAGCCACGTAATGAACTTCCTGAATATCCGGTATGGCGCCAAGTGTTTCTCCCACTTGCATCACGTGCGGTCCACTGCGCACACTGACCTGGACAAAGGCCATCAAACCTCTGTCAAATCGTCGCGGATTGAGGCGTACCTCGTATCCGTCGATAATTCCCTGTTTTTCCAGTTTGCGGATGCGCTCGAGAACGGCAGAGGGGGCCATTCCAACCTGTCTGGCGACTTCCACATTGGGGATCCGTGCTTTTTTTTGAAGGATAGCTAATATTTTCAGACTGATATCATCCATGATCCAAATCTCTTTAGTAGTTTACGTTAAAATATTCTCGAAAAATGTATGTGTCAAGAATTTTAATCGGTAAAATAATATATTTAGAGAATTTTTTTCGGAGTTTTGCCGGACTGCCCGGGACGATCATGCGTTTCCAAATAATTTCTTGTCAGTTTACAGTCGGATATTTTAGACTTTAAATGGCTTTTCACCAGGTGGCTGTCAAAACCGATCGGCCGCAGGCTAAGGCCTGGATCCTTAAAGGCGGGGACGGTTGCGGTCTGTCGATACACAGCCGAGTCACGATGACCGACAAACACGGAAGGGAGTATCATGGCAAAAAAAATACTGGTGGCAATGGATGATTCAGAAAATGCAAAGCGGGCCGTGGATTATGTGGCGGAGGCGTTTTCTCCGGAAAATAAGGTGACCCTGCTCAGCATTTTGCCGGATACAGCGGCATTGTGCGATATGAACAGTCCGGAGCTGACGTCGTATTTTCACTCCCAGCAGACCACATTTTGCGTACTGGAGGACAAAAAACGCGAACTCGTGGAGGCTGCCCTGAACTCAGCCAAGCAGCGGCTGCAGAGTGCAGGATTCCCGGAGAAAAACGTCATTGTGAAGCTCAGTAAAAAAAAGGCGGGAATTGCCCGGGATGTTGTTCGAGAGGCGGTACAGGGCTATGATCTGATCGTAATGGGTCGCCGCGGTGTATCCGGTATCAAGGAATTTTTCATGGGCAGCGTGTCCACCAAGGTGTTCAACCTGGCCAAGGATGTGTCGGTACTCATTGTAAACTGATTGTGCCGGTGAATCGTCGTAAACCGATTAAACCGGAAAAGAGAAAAGTCTTAAAATTAAAAAAAGCCGGCCGGTTGAGAAACCGGCCGGCTTTTTCAGGCTGTGGTTTTTTCCCTGGCGGCCACCGATGGGTCGATGCGTCCGGTCACCAGTGGGGACAGGAGGTACAGCAGCAGGCAGATCAGCACATAAAGCCCGAAATACGGGGTGAAAACAAAGGTGATCAGAAGCAGCAGGTTGATTCTGGCAAACCAGGGGTGACGGTCCATAAACCGACCCATATGAATGTAGCGGATCGGGTAGATATTCATGAGCACGGCGGTAAAAATCATCTGAATAAAACAGAAAATACCCCAGAATCGAGCCCATTGGGGAGCGCCTTCCACGGCCTGGCTGAACAGCATGAACGGCGCGGCGACAAAGAGGGCCGCGGCTGGTGAGGGCAGGCCCTTGAAAAATCCGGGAATCGGCTTCGGATCAAAGGTGAAGTAGATCAGGCGTGAAATGCCGCAAAAGGCGTAAATCAGTGCCGCCAGTCGCAGGGGCAGTTGCTGCATGACCGGATCCTGGTAATCGGAAAGGACGATCAGAAATATCCACGCCGGAACGATGCAGAAGCTCACCGCATCTGAAATATCATCCATGATGCCACCCAGCGTAACCCGTTTGGGCGGTTCATCGGGAGAAATTGGCTCGGTCAGGCCGAGTCGTCGGGCAACGGCGCCGTCAAGCTTGTCGAAGATGGCGGCACCGATCAGCAGCAGGTAGGCTTCCCGCACCCGGCCCTGATATGCAAAGAACACCGCCAGAAGTCCCATCATGGCATTCATGACGGTCAGGGCATTGGGGAAAAACGAAAGAATCCGTCGGCGCAGGCGCTCGTCTCCCACGCAAAGGTCGTCCAGAAAGGCTCTTCCGTATTTGCGGCAGTATCCGGCAAGTGAACCGAAATTGATGATCAGAAAAATGATCTCAATAATGAACAGTCCGCGAAGGGGCATGGTGCTGAAGGCGGACAGCCATTGATAGAAGGGGGATGCAGGACCTTCCGGGATGTAAAATGCTCGTGCATACAAAAGAGCGCCCACAGGAGCGGCGACCACGGTACGGAGCCGGGTGAACTCGCTGGTCTCCGACTCGATGTCCCCGCCGTCGGCATAGCCCCGGATAAAGTGGGCAAAACTGTCCCGAATCAGTACGGTGACGCAGAGCAGCAGAACGAAAATGGCGTGCAGCAACTCGGCTCTTGTTGGGTTCGGATCAACAAACTCAAGGCGCCACATCATGCCGACCGCCGCCAGGGGAAAGATGATTGAATACACCACCTTGTCCATGATCCGATCCGTCAGGTGAGTGAGCGTGGAATGCAGGCTGAAGCGAGCGGCGAACCATCCGTCTACCAGATCAAAGCTCATGGATATAAAGAGAAATCCAACCCCGAACGTATAGATCAGCGGGTTGCGTGTCCACATGACAGCAATGGCGCACAGCAGTCCTGCAAATACCAGAGGGGGGCGACCATAAACCAGAAACGCCGCCAGTTTTTTTGACACACGAAGTTTTTCGGGCATGTTGTTTATCCGTATTGTCATATTTTCTGGTGAGAGCCAGCCGTTTGTGTAAGCGCGATTGTGCGCCTCGCATCAATCGATTGAACATAAGAGCGCCGGCAGTGCTCTGCTCCCACAGCAAATTGACGTTTTTTTCCCGGCTTTTGCAAGCTCATTGGAGAATGCATAGTGGCGGGTTTCACCGGGCCGGCCATCACCCATAAAGTAACGAATGATAAAAGAATTGCAAATAGGTGTCAAGGTAAGCGATGTGACGGTTCATCCGCGGCGGTCATTGACGGATAGCCGTGAAATTAACGCGGACAGGCCTTAACCAGACAGCGGATTGGGTATGTCATAATATTACTAATACATCGAGATGACTCGCATCGATCCGGCCGCTTCGGCCCACTTCTATTTCAGTCCGGGATCAATTTCGCTTTTTTGCAACATATTTTAATAATTGCAGATGGTTATAGGCTAAAGAAACGGTGCTTCCGTCGGGTTGAGGGCGGTGCCGGAACCGGGAGTGAGAACTGACGAGCCGGTCGCCAAATTGTTTTGACGAGAAATGAATGCCATTTGGTAAAGACTGATACGCGTATTTTCGTTTATTATGACATGAAATCAATCTGTTATAGTCTTTTTGTCTGCGGTTTCCGGTGGATTGTTTTTTCCCTGCATGTCCCCCTCGATTTTGATTTCTAATCTTTTATTCTTACCAATTGACCTAATTTGGATTCTCTAATTGTCTAAACTGAGTTCATGCTTTGTCATTAAGATTAAAATTGGAACTATATGGTGCTGTGGAGATTTGACGATTGAGTAGAAAAATTCTGAATTGCTTATTAACTATCTGAATAAACATTTAAAAATCGATACCTACCGGTTTGGCACGATATTGGCTAATTCCTGCTGGTGAGAACGTTCCCACATAAAGTATCGCGATGGCCGCCTGGTATCGAGTTGCCCACCTGCGTATTCCTGCCGAGTATTTTAAATAAGTCCCTCCGTTGACAGCCGGCGGCCCGGTTTTTCACCCTTTTTAAAGAAGGAGAAAGCCAATGGCTCGCTTGAACCGGTATGTTCTGAAAGGCCTGGTTGTTCTGCTTTGCATGTCGTTTTTCAGTTGCGGGCACCTTGCCCCATCGCATGATCAGACAGCAGATTTACAGCGTCACCTTGAACCGATCCGAGTGCTTAACGTTCTGGTGGCGTCGGATGACAGTTTTGAAAAGGCTGAGATCGAGCATTTCATTGCGGAAACATCGGAAGAGCTGTGCGACCAGGTGGGGGTTCAGTTGGCGGTCAGTGAATGGGTCACAGTGGATTGGCAGCATCGGCAGCGGCCCGATGTGATTCACGAGTTGTATCGGAAAACAAGCGAGGTGGTACAGGCCGGGCAAACGGATCTGGTCATCGGCTTTATGGCTCCCAGTGCAATTGAATTGTGCGGTGAATTGGTCAAATCGTTTGTGTTTCTTCCCGTCTGGGAGGGGTTGATCGATGATACGTACCGGCGGTTTATTGTCCTCAAGACCCTGAATGAATCGGTTCTGCTCCATGAGATCGGCCATGCGTTTATCTGGAGCCACGCGCACAGCTCTTCCGGTGTGATGATGGGCGTCGCCGTTAAGCTGCTTCCTTTTACGCCATCGTTGCGATCCAAAAAATTTTCACCAGGCGATGTTGATGAGTTTTTAGAAAATAAGTGGAGACGCTTCGATGAGAAAGTGGTCCTGGTGGGGCAGGACCGACCGGATGCTCTCGATGAAGATGCCCGGGTGCTGACGTCGAATCGGTGAGTTTTTTGTTCTTCGTTCTTCGTTCGTGTTTCGTTCTTGGTTTGGCGTGGCTGTTTTTTCTGGTCGTCCGATTTGATCGGGGAAATATGAGTCGCCTGGCGTTAAATACGCTGCGCCCCTGGCGTCTTGGCGGTGAAAATTTAATCCTACCTGTGCATCGTGTCAGGATGAACGGCGCAGAAGGGCTTTTTAGAAAGGTTTCAAGTGGGGGATTGGAATCTGCAGGAGAGCCGGAGCACCGAGCCGCCTGGGCAGCCCGGTGCTCCGATTGGTCTTCGGATTGAGACGTTAGATTTTTTCAGTGTGTTCTGCTTATTCCGTGGTTAATAAAAACTCTCTGCGATGGATCAGAGAAAACCGCTGGATAAAACCACGGACCACACGGACCACACGGACTACACGGAAATCTGTTTGTATGTCTTTTCAGTGTATTCAGTGGTTAAACTCAGTCGGCCAGCGTCTGGCGGATTCGGGTCATGGCGTTTTGAACCTTTTCAAAACTGTTGAAGGCGCTGATCCGGATAAACCCCTGGCCGCATCGCCCGAATCCGGCACCCGGGGTGCAGACCACGCCGGCTTTTTTCAGGAAAAGATCGAAAAACTCCCACGAGTCCCGCTGACCGTCTACCCAGATGTACGGTGAATTTTCCCCGCCGATGCAGGAGAATCCCAGCGCTTGGGATTCGGATCGAATGATCTCTGCGTTTTTCATGTAATAATCAACGAGTTCACGGACCTGGGCTTTGCCCTCGGGGTGGTAAATCGCTTCAGCCGCGCGCTGGACCGGGTAGGAAACCCCGTTGAATTTCGTGGTGTGCCGGCGATTCCACAGGGCATGAAGCGCATGTTTGCCGCCATTGCGGTCATAGATCATGCATGATTTGGGCACCACGGTGAATGCGCAGCGGGTGCCGGTGAAACCGGCTGTTTTGGAAAAACTTCTGAACTCGACAGCCACCTCGCGAGCTCCGTCGATTTCGAAAATGGACCGCGGCAGGGAGTCGTCACGGATGAACGCCTCATAGGCGGCATCATAGAGGATCAGTGCCTTGTTTTCCCGGGCAAAATCAACCCAGGTTTTCAGGGTTTCCCTGGATATGGTCGCGCCGGTCGGATTGTTGGGAAAACACAGGTAAATCAGGTCCACCGGTTCCTCCGGCAGGCCGGGGATGAATCCGTTTTCCCGGGTCCCCTCCAGATAAACGATCCCCTCGAACCGGTCATTGTCAAATTGTCCGGTTCGACCGGCCATGACGTTGGTGTCCAGATAGACCGGATAGACCGGATCCGGGATGGCCACCCGGATATCGCCTGAAAAGAGTTCCTGAAAATTACCGGTGTCGCATTTGGCCCCGTCGCTGATGAAAATTTCGTCTGCCGAAATATCGGCCCCCCGTGCCTGGAAATCCTGACTGGCGATCTGCTCCCGGAGAAACGGGTAACCCTGTTCCGGTCCGTATCCCCTGAAGGATGCGTCCGTGGCCATTTCGTCGACCGCTTCGTGAAACGCTTTGATGCAGGCCGGCGGCAACGCCCGTGTCACATCGCCGATACCGAGTTTGATAATTTCCTGGTCCGGATGGCTCTCCTGGTAAGCCGAGACGCGTTTGGCGATTTCAGAAAAGAGATAAGATGATTGAAGTTTCAGATAATTTTCATTGATGGTAATCATTGGTCGACCTCTGGTTATAAAATTACGGAACGCGATTTGATTCAATCCTCGTTCCCAAGGGGGTTTACGGATGGCCGGCCACCCGTTTCGACGTTCGGAGCAATTCTTTTTCCTGCGATGGTATATCTGGACGCAGTGATTGATGCGGGCGATTCCGCAACCGGTTGAGTCCGCACCGATGGGAAAAAAACCATATAAAAAATTCCGGTTGGGTGTGTCAATGCGGATGATTCATGGATGCGGGGAACCGATCGAGGCGCTGGACCGCATCACCGATTTGCCATCCATGTGCGGGATACTTTTCAGCGCCTCGAAAAATACCCTCTAGAGAACGATGCTGTTCAGCGCCGTGCGTAGCCGCAAATTTATCTCCAGCCGTTCCAGAGACAGACTCACCACGTCCCGCATAGCCGGTTTTTCGTTCACGTATTCGTTAAAAAATTCACGGACAGCCTCCGGTCGGTCCAGGCCACAGACGGGAACCATTGCCGCAATGACGCGCTCGTAAAGAATCGGGTGAAACTGCTCAACTGCTTTCAGATTTTTCAGGTACCAGTCCCAAAGAAGCGGGATGGCATCCGGATTGGCTGCCATGGTGACCAGGGGGACGAATTGGTTTCGATTCGGCACCTGCTCAAGCACATACTGAAGGGCAGCGGCAATCAGGTTCGGATAACGGAAACATCCTAGAGCCTGAAGAATGTTCATTCGCTCGTGTTCATGTGCGGAGGAGCGAAATCGGCCATCCAGCCAGTTGAATGCGGTTTCACCGCCCATCCGTGCCCCTGTCATCATGGCCACCCGCATAATATCGGGATGAACCGTTTCCTCTTGTTGCAACGATTGAAAGGACCGGTACGTGAAATTAGCCACCTTTTCAGAACCGTATTGCAGCGTCTGCCACAGGATGCGGTCTCTTAAAATGGAGACCGCGTGAGATTCCTCTGCCGTCGGCTCCAGTCCGATCAAATCGAGGCAGTTTTCGAAAATTGAACGGCCGATTCGAGCTATCCGGGCCTTTCCGCTTTCACCGGCGATCAGATAGGCCGAGTACAGATTACCTGCAATGCTGAGCAGGGGGAGAAAATCGGTTTCCGTCGTGTAATTGGAAAGAAAATCAAGGTAGCTCTCTGCGGTTGCATCGCCGCCTTTCATCAGGGCGTACAGGTCATTTTCCAATCCCCACCGATCCAGGGCTGAAATTTCCCTGGATTGAACGTGCCGGCCCAGGGCCGCCAGATTATCTGTGTCGGTGTATTTCACCCGGAAAAAGCCGGTTTGATCCGTGTTGATCTTATAGGCGGCCGCATCGGCGCCAAGATCGATCTCTTCCTGACGGCTATCCAGGAGAATGGCGTGCGGGTTCTCCTGACCCGATGGGGTAAATACCGTGACGGATACGGGAATTTGCCAGATCTGATCCGACGGGCTGGCCAGATAGGTGAATCGTTTCTGGCTCAGGATCAACCGGGATCCATCCCGCCGGGCTTCGACAATGGGGTATCCCGGCTGTTCGATCCAGCTTTGGATCATTGACACCACCGGAAGATGCGAGGCCGCTTCGAACGCTTCCCAAAGATGATGGCTCATGGCGTTGTCATAGGCATGTTCCTCAAGATAGTGCGTGAGCCCGCTCTGAAATGCTTCCTCACCGATATACCCCTTCAGCTGGCGAAGAATACTGCCGCCTTTGTTGTATATGATCGGGGCCGTTGCCGCGTTAATGACCACATGCTCGCCGCCGGGGATTTCAATTGGAAACGTCTCCTGAAGGCCATCGCGCTCCATGGCCGATGCCGTCATGCTGTGGAGAAACTCCCCCCAGGTTTCCCACTCCGGATAATAATGATCCACCACGCCGAAGCCAAAAAAAGTGGCAAAGCTTTCATTGAGCCAGAGATATTTCCAATCGGCCGGTGTGACAAGGTTGCCGAACCACTGGTGAGCGATTTCATGGGCGATCACCTCGCAGATTCGCTGCTCGCCGGATCGGGAGGTCACCTGCGGATCGTGGAGCAGCAGATTTTCCCTGAAGGTCATCGCCCCCCAGTTCTCCATGGCCCCGAACGCAAAATCCGGAACCGCGATCATGTCCAGTTTGGGCAGGGGATAGGGGACACGGTAGTAGGCTTCGCAGTACCGGAGCGCCTTGCGGCCAAAATCGAGTCCGAGTTTTCCCTGATCGGACATGCCCGGCAAGGCAAACAGCCGGACTCGGGGGTCGGAGGCATCTTGAATCATTTCAAATTCACCGACTCCGAAAAACACCAGGTAGGTGGACATCCTGGGGGTTTGAGCAAACGTTACCCGCTTTTTCCCGTTTTCAAGAGACTCTTCGGATACCACCGGCGTGTTGGCAATGGCCGACAGCGTATCATCCACGGTCAATTCGATGTCAAAGGTTGCCTTCCGGGCGGGGTGATCCATGCAGGGAAAGGCGCGGCGGGCATCACTTTCCTGGAACTGGGTGACGGCAATGTGCCGGGTCTGTCCGGCCTGTTCGTAACGGCTGCGGTAAAAGCCCGCCATTTTATCGTTGATGATTCCCTGATAAGCAATGCTCAGTTCAATCGGGCCGGATATTGCTTCAAGGAGGTAAATCCGGATTTCTTCGCTGGCGCGGTCCACCATGAACGGGCAGTCGGTCCAGCTGTCACCGGATCTAAGGCGGCAGCTCCAGATGGCAATTTCCAGCAGGTTCAAGGTGATTTCCCGGATGGGTTCGAATGCGTTTAATTGAATGTCAACGCTTCCGGAAAAGGTGAAGTGTTTCAGGTCCGGCTCGATGCGGACGCGGTAATTTTCCGGTTGATATGGGGTGGTCATTGGACGCTCCTGTTTCGTGGGCCGGCTGTCGGCTGCGATGATAATAATAGCCGGCGAGTGACTGTCAGCGGTCAGAGTCCTCGCCGGTGGAATTGTTGCCATTGGATGGTGCGTGCTGAAGAACCCGATCCGCCAGACGGGAGAAGGGCAGGCTCTGGAGAAATACCGTGCCGGTGCCGCTCAGAGTGGCCAGAAACAGTCCTTCTCCGCCGAAAACCATTGATTTGAGGCCGCCTGCGCGCTGGATATCGTATTCAATTCCGGGGGAAAATCCCACCAGACATCCGGTGTCCACCCGTATTGTTTCCTGGTTGAGCTCTTTTTGCACTACCGTCCCGCCGGCATGAATAAATACCATGCCATCGCCCTTAAGCCGCTGGAGGATAAAGCCTTCCCCACCAAAAAAACCGGCGCCAAGCCGCCGGGTGAAGGCAATGTCGATTCGTGTTCCCAGCGCCGCACATAGAAAGGAATCCTTCTGGCAAAGCAACTCGCCGTCCAGTGCAGCCAGATCAACCGGTATGATTTTACCGGGGTAGGGGGCCGCGAATGCGACCTCGCTTTTTTCGGCTCCGGTATTGGTGAAATGGGTCATGAACAGCGACTCACCGGTCAGTGCCCGTTTCCCGGCGCTGAAAAGTTTTCCAAAAAAACCTTGGCCAGGGTCGCTGCCGTCACCCATTTTCGCCTCGAATTGAATGCCGTCATCCATCCAGGTCATGGCACCGGCTTCGGCAATTACCGTCTCTCCCGGATCTAACTCGACTTCCACGATCTGTATGTCGTTTCCGATTATCCGATAATCCACTTCATGGCATAGCATGTATCCGTCTCCTTTTCAGTCCAGGTGTCCGTGGTATCAATTCAAACAAAATTGAAGAATAAATCAAATTAACAATTTTCGCAAAGGCGCAGGCGATAAGATGCTGCACCATTGGCAGGCATCGGATAAATTGATCAGAACTGCGCCTCTTCCGTGGAGCCGGACAGAGCTTCAACCGATGTCTCCCCCTGGGTGATGGTGTTCATTAGCCGGTCGAAATAACCGGCACCAACGAATTTCTGATGGGTGATGGCCCGATACCCGTCTTCCTTTTCGTGGGCGAATTCCTCCTGTTGGAATTCCGAGTAGGCCTGCATCCCCCGGTTCCGATAACTTCTCGCCAGGTTGAACATGCCCAGATTGAGGGTATGAAATCCGGCCAGGGTAACAAATTGAAATGTATACCCCATGGCGGCCAGATCCCGCTGAAATGTGGCAAGCGCACTGTCGTCCAGATTCCGTTTCCAGTTGAACGACGGGGAGCAGTTGTACGCCAGCATCTTGCCGGGATACTGACTCCGGACAGCCTCTGAAAACTGCCGGGCTTCATCCAGGCTGGGTTGTGATGTTTCAAACCACACCAGATCCGAGTAGGGCGCGTAAGCCACTCCGCGGGCAATGGCGGCTTCGATTCCGTTTCGTACCCTGTAGAATCCTTCTGCGGTCCGATCCTCGTCAAGAATGAACGGGCGGTCGCGCTCGTCAATGTCGCTGGTCAGCAGCGTGGCACCCAGGGAGTCGGTCCTGGCGACCAGGACGGTCGGCACATCGCAGATGTCTGCGGCCAGGCGTGCGGCAATGAGCTTGACAATAAACTCGCGGGTGGGAACCAGTACTTTACCGCCCATGTGACCGCATTTTTTCACCGATGCGAGCTGATCCTCGAAATGAACGCCGGCCGCGCCGGCTTCGATCATCGCCCGCATCAGTTCAAAGGCGTTCAGCGGTCCGCCAAAACCGGCCTCACCATCGGCCACGATCGGTGCAAACCAGTACGGACCGTTTTTCCGGCCGTCGAGAACCTGGATCTGATCGGCCCGCCGGAGGGCATTGTTGATGCGCCGGACCACTGCCGGCACGCTGTTGGCTGGATAGAGGCTCTGATCCGGGTACATTTCACCGGCAAGATTGGCATCCGCCGCCACCTGCCACCCGCTGAGATAAATCGCCTTGAGCCCGGCTTCGACCTGCTGGACCGCCTGGTTGCCGGTGAGCG
>ENA-ORCT01000969-ORCT01000969.1-marine-metagenome-genome-assembly--contig:-NODE-969-length-12024-cov-3.259730_pt1 | contig 12024 bp, 6 predicted proteins | sample MGYA00248632_ERZ508511 | MGnify/ENA primary metagenome ERZ508511 (study PRJEB26182, sample SAMN06268839) | marine metagenome | isolation source: Tt an P1-techrep anaerobic enrichment on pine from sediment...
CCACCACGCGGGCCTTGAGCCTCACCCTGACCGGCGAGCAGGTGTGGCGGGATATGTTTTACGACGGCCACCCCAAGCTGGAGCCCGGTGCGATTGTGTGCCGCGTGGCGCCTTCGTTTACGCGCTTCGGCCATTTTCAGATCTTTGCCGCCCGCAGTGAACTGGATGTTCTCAACCAACTGATGGACTACACCCTTCGAACGGACTTTCCCCACCTGGGGGCACCCTCGCCCGACACCTATGTTCGCTGGTTCGAGGAGGTCTGCCGCACTACGGCCGATATGATCGTCCACTGGATGCGCGTGGGATTTGTCCACGGCGTGATGAACACGGACAACATGTCCGTTCTTGGCCTGACCATTGATTACGGCCCTTACGGCTGGCTGGAAAATTACGATCCCGCGTGGACCCCCAATACCACCGATGCCCAGAGCCGCCGCTACTGCTTCGGCAATCAGCCCGGAATTGCCCAGTGGAACCTGGTTCAGCTGGCCCATGCGATCTACCCGCTGATCAACCAAACTGAACCGCTGCAGCAGGCGCTTAACGCTTACACGGATCACTACAACCGGGGTTGGCATGCCATGATGGGGCAAAAACTGGGATTTAGCGCGTTTGAACCAACCACGGACAAGGCCTTGATCGATGAGCTGTTCACCGTGCTTCAGATGGCCGAAACCGACATGACGATCTTTTTTCGCCGGCTGGCGCATCTTGATGCCCCCAAGGGCCCGATGGAAAGGATCAGCGATGAACAGCTGATGGCGCCGGTCATGAACGCCTATTACCGTCCGGACCAGTTGACACCGGCGATTCGAGAGCGAACAGTCAACTGGCTGCGAACCTACATAAAGCGCCTGAAACAGGACGGCCTGACCGATTCAATCCGGCGCCGGCGCATGAACGCCGCAAACCCCAAGTACGTGCTGCGCAACTATATGGCCCAAGTGGCCATCGACCGGGCTGAAAGGGGGGATTTTTCCCGGATCCACGAACTGCTCGACCTGCTGCGCCGTCCCTATGACGAGCAGCCGGAAATGGAACGGTTTGCCGAAAAACGACCGGAATGGGCCCGCAACCGTCCCGGTTGCTCCATGCTGTCGTGCAGCTCGTGATATTATGAGCCGTTCAATGGCGCCTTAGGAACGCGGATTTAATTAATTGCAAGAATATGGCGCCGAAGATGGGCCGCCAGGCAAGCCAGAAATTGTAATTAATTAAATCCGCGTTCCTTAAGACTGCAGGGCATGCCGGCAACGCACTTTGCGCACACCTCGATGTCAGTCCACATCTCGGAACGAGCGGCGAACCGCTTGCGGTTCACCTGGATGCGCTTATTACACAAATGGCGATCAATCCCATTGAGAGTGACGGCATTCACCGGACAGGTTTGCATACACTGCAGGCAGTTGTTGCCTGCTTTGTGCAAACAGAGCTCACTTTCCTCTACCAGGGGATGATTCCCCATGGCCGCCTCCGTCACCAGACTGCCCAGCCGGCCTGCACATCCTGCTGGGGTGATCAGTTGGGCGTTAACACCGAAACGCCCTAAACCGGCAAGGTGCGCAAGATGCTTATGAGACCATCGAGCCGTTAAAGATTCCGGATCAAAATTGTATGTAGCCGGCGTCAGTTCTGATTGAAATCCAAATTCAGCAAAACAGTCACGAATGAACTCACTGATGCCCTGAATCAGACCATTGGTTGGCAAAAGTGATAATCCCCAGTTATCGCTGGAAAATTTACCGCCTACGTTGCCATTGGAGAGATCCTCGGTGAAAGGAACAAAAAAAGCCACTACCGTACGGCACGATTTCAACAGGTCGCGGGGGAGCATGTGATCAGGGGCGGCAATCTGCGGAAGAACGTCAAAGCGTTCATCGGCTTCAGCGGTGACCAAAAGCGGATCCCGCCACCATTTTGGAAGCCGTTGCTGCCGTATCTGATTGCGGCAGAATTCGGTTACGCGGCTTCTTAATTCGACAATATCCATCATTAACCTGCTGGTTTCTATCCATAAACAACTAAATAGCGCCCTTTTCCGTTAGAAACCCGATCAGTCGGGTGGCCTCTCCTGCCGCCATGGTGCCGCCCAGGCTCACCGCCACGCCGATGCACTCCAGCATTTCCTCTGCCGTAGCCCCCAGCTTCATCGCCTCATCGGCCTGGTAGAGGATGCAGGCCCGGCACCCTTGCACTGTAGCCGCTGTCATGGCCATCAGTCGTTTGGTCTTGCTGTCGATGACCCCGTCTGCATAGACCTGAGCCGGCAAGTCCTCATATGCTTCGGCGATATGAGGCATCAGTTCTTTGTACCGTTTCCATTGCGCATCGATTTGTTCCTTCAGTTCAATCTGACTTTTCACCATAGCGACCTCCTTTTGATTGATTTTGCTCAGCATGAATATCCTTAAGCCATTTGACAAGCGAATTAGTTTTATATAAGCCATAAGCATTTCTTATGGATAAAAACATGGATCTGACACCGGATATACTTCGAACGTTTGTCGCTGCGGCTCAGGCGCTCAACTTTACCCAGGCCGCCAGGCAGGTAAACCTTACCCAATCGGCGGTGAGTATGCAGATGCGCCGGTTGGAGGGAGACCTTGGCAAAACGCTCTTCAGACGCATAAGCCGTGGCGTGGAATTGACTGGCGACGGAGAAGCGCTGCTGAAATACGCCAGGCGTCTTTTGCGCCTGCACGATGAAGCACTGACCTCACTGAAAAAGCCGGGACTGGAGGGATTGATCCGCCTGGGCGCAGCCGAGGACTACGCCTCTCACCATCTGCCCGGAATATTGCGCCGCTTTGCGGTTCAATACCCGCTGGTGCGGGTGGATCTCTACTGCGATCTTTCGGACAATCTTCTGACCATGTTGAATCACGGCAAACTGGACCTTTGCCTCTGCAACAGCCAGAGCGGCGAGCACGGCGGGGATTTCCTGCGCAGCGAACCGCTTGTATGGATTGGTCCCACCGATGCCAGACCTGAGAGGGAATCGCCATTGCCCCTGGCCGTTTTCCATGAGGGCTGTTTTTACCGAAAATGGGCCATGCAGGCTCTCGCCGGGCAGAACATTGCCTATCGCGTGGCCTATTCCAGCCCAAGTATTGCGGGCATTCTGGCAGCAGTTAAATCAGGCCTGGCTGTGGCACCGGTAGGTGCAAGCACCCCGCTTTTCGGTTTCCGAGTTCTGCCCACCGGGGTGTTGCCGGATCTGCCCCCGGCAGTGGTAAGCCTGCACCACGACGGCACGTCGGTGGGTGCGGCCCATGCCTGCCTGGCTCAGTACATTGCCGAAGAATTCAGGTCCATGCCTCTTATTGCGGCACACCCTTATGCAGTGGAGCAGGCATCATGAGCATCCCGGGGGAGCAGCATTCCCCCCCCTTCACTCCCCTGCCCGCAATGGTCATATGCAGTTGCTAAAAATTTTCCAACGTGGTCAAGCCACAGCCAAACATGAATCACCGGCGCGAATGATAAGCGTCTGGCACATCGCTTGTCGAAATATGGTTCTATCGGAATCGGGATCGGTATCGGTATCGAAATCGATTTTTTTCGATACCATAACCGGCCGAACGTCGTCCATCGCAAGGCGGTACACATCCGGTTTGTCGTGCCCAAGTCCCGTGGTTTTACGATTTCGATCCCGATCCCGGCAGCGATTGGAAATAGCCAAACAGGTTTCAGAAATTGGCACCGGTGAAGCCTGATACCTTAAACCCCTGAATTATCAAAGCACCCGGTAACATCGACAACACGTTGCCGATACGCCGCCGCGAAGGAACGCGGATTTAATTAATTGCAAGAATATTGCGCCGAATGGTGGTTCATCTTCAAGGCGCGTCAGCTGTTTCATACTGTACGTATGAGGCCGCTGACGCAACGCCGAAGATGGGCTACCAGGCAAGCAAGAAATTGTAATTAATTAAATCCGCGTTCCTAAGCGCCTAACTGGCGCCGAAGACGTGTACATTTTCGCACCGTTAACCACAATACCATCCTTGTATTTTCCCACCTTACGCAGAAAAAATCCGGATCGCTCTGCCGGCTTGGGTTCAAGGAAATGGATCCGGAAGCTCGCCTTTCGCCGATCAGCGCCGACCAGCGAACAACTTCTGATTATTATGGATTGACAAGGTTTTTCAAAATGCATAGGAGAGCTGTCCTCTGGTAAAAGTGTCACCAGAGTTTTTTGTTAACGAGCTGCTTTCAAGCCGGCTCAAGTTGTTTTTTTTACAGGAGTAATTTATGGCAACGCTACTTAGAGTAGACACAAAAAACAGAACATTTTCCTTTGAAACACCACCGGCGGAATTTGCCCCCCTGGGCGGAAGGGCGCTGACATCCAGGATGGTCCTGGATGAAGTTCCGGCCACGTGTCATCCACTGAGCCGGTCCAATAAACTGATCATCGCCCCGGGCCTGCTGTCGGGAACGGCTGCCGCCAACTCCGGCCGACTTTCCGTCGGAGCAAAATCCCCGCTTACCGGCGGCATCAAGGAGAGCAATTCCGGCGGACTGGTTTCCCAGAAACTGGCAAAGCTGGGAATCAAGGCGGTAGTTCTGGAGGAAAAGCCCGAAGACGATTCGTTTTACATGATCGTTATCAAAAAGGATTCCGTACAGATTCTTCCTGCCGATGAGTACGCCGGTCTGGGCACCAACGAAATAATTGCCCGGCTCTGGGAAAAATACGGGAAACGCACCGGGGTCATGTGCATTGGCCCGGCGGGTGAAAAATGCCTCAGCGCCGCCAGCATCAACCTGGCAGACCCCAAAGGGCATCCGGGTCGTGCCGTGGGCCGCGGAGGGCTTGGCGCGGTGATGGGCTCAAAAAGAATCAAGGCCATCGTCGTGGACGACAAAGGGGCGGACAAAATGCCCCTTGCCGATCCCGAGGCGTTCCGGGCGGCAAACAAAGCCTGGGCCAAAATGCTCACCGATCACCCGGTATCCGGTCAGGGGCTGCCCGGGTTCGGTACGGCGGTGCTGGTCAATGTGCTCAACGAGGCGGGTGCGCTGCCGACCCAAAATTTTCGTTCCGGCCGTTTCGAATCCGCACAGGACATCAGCGGCGAGCGAATGACCGAGCTCATCGAACAGCGGGGCGGCGTGGTTGCCGAAGGGTGCCATCCGGGCTGCGTGATCAAATGTTCCCAGTGCTATAATGACAAAAACGGCAAATACCTGACCTCGGGGTTTGAATATGAGACCGTTTGGGCCTTTGGTTCCCATTGTCTGATCAAGGATCTGGACGACATCGCAATGCTGGACAGCCTCTGTGACGATCTCGGTGTCGACACCATCGATACCGGTGTTGCCGTGGGCCTTGCCATGGAGGGCGGCCTGATTCCCTGGGGTGACAGCAAGGCCGCCATTGAATTGGTTAAAAAAATCGGCACCGATGATCCCGTGGGCCGGCTGATCGGAAACGGCGCCGCTTTCGCTGCGCAGGGCCTGGGGGTCGACCGGGTGCCGGTGGTGAAGCGTCAGGCCCTGCCGGCTTATGATCCGAGAGCGGTAAAGGGGGTCGGAGTCACCTATGCCACATCGCCCATGGGGGCGGACCACACCTCCGGTTATGCAGTTACGGCAAATATCCTCAAAGTCGGCGGAGATGTAAATCCCCTGACCAAGGAAAATAACGTGGAGCTGTCGAAAAACCTCCAGATTGCCACTGCCGCCCTCGATGCCGCCGGCCTCTGCATATTTGTCGCCTTTGCCGTGCTCGATAACGAGGACGGGGTGCAGAAGATCGTCGATCTGCTCAATGCGCAGTACGGCCTGAGTCTGACACCGGATGACGTGGTTGAACTGGGATGTTCGATTCTTAAAAACGAAAGAGAGTTTAACCGCCGGGCAGGCTTTACCACAGCCCATGATCAGCTGCCGGCTTTTTTCAAGGAAACCCTGCCGCCGCATAACACCGCCTGGGATTTCAGCGACGAGGAACTGCAGCAGGCCATGACTTTCGATTAATCCGGAATCATCAATGAGTTAGGAACGCGAAGTCAGTTAATACCAATCAATTAACTGACTCCGCGTTCCTTACCGGCTGAAATCCACACCCGCAGACGCCTGCGAAATGATGCTGCCTGCCTCACAATAGTCACCTTGCCGCTTGCTTCCAAATATGCAGTAATAGACATGCCCTGTTTGTTATGCGTACACGGGAATGCCAAAAGGAGAGATTTCATGCGTTATGAAGGACCCATATACCGGCCACCGAGTGAAGCGGACAGCCTGCTGATTCAGGCCACGGTGGGGTGCCCCCACAACCAGTGCAGCTTTTGCATGATCTACAAAAGGGGACCGGCTTACTGGGTCCGATCGGTGAGCGAGATTTGCGAGGACATTGACGAGGCCCTCGATCGCTACGGGGACACGGTGAAAACGCTTTTTTTCCCTGCCGGCAACACGATTGCCATGCCCACCGGCGATCTGGCCGCCATCTGCCGGTACGCGAAATCGAAATTCCCATCGCTCAGGCGGATTACGGTTTACGGGTCATCCCCGTATATTGTCCAAAAGGGGCAGGCCGATCTAAACACACTGCGGGAGGCCGGCCTTAGCCGGATACACGTGGGGCTTGAAAGCGGTGATGATGAAATTTTGAGAAGGGTGAAGAAAGGGACGAACGCCGCCGAACAGGTAACGGCCGGGCAACTGGTTAAAAACGCCGGAATAGAACTCAGCGAATACGTCATCCTCGGTCTAGGCGGCCGTGAACGCTCAGAGCCTCACGCGCGGAACACGGCCGGGGCGATCAATGCCATCGAGCCGGATGTTGTGCGGCTGCGCACCCTCGTTCCCAAGGTCAACACCCTGCTGCTCCACCAGATGAAAAAAGGCCGGTTTCAACTTTTAACGCCCCACGAGGTGTTGAAAGAGACCCGGCTGCTAATCGAAAACATCCATTGCAGAACGCAGCTCACCAGCGATCACTACACCAACTACCTGAACCTCTCGGGAAATCTGCCCGGGGACAAGGACCGCATGCTTGCCGAGATCGACCACGCCCTGACCTGGGATTCCAGCCGCTTTCGGCCGTTTTTTATCGGGACGCAATAGCCTTGAAGGCGGGCCGGTAAATCCGAAACAGACGGGCTCGATGTTGCGATGAAATCTTTTCTCCTCCCCTGGCGCTGAGCTTGGCACACACTTGACACAGGGGGTAAGCAGAACTGTCTTAAATTTCGATTTTACTGCATTCCCCGGGCGCTGCCCGGGGCTGGTATGTCACGCCCTTTCAGGGCTTTCCCCGGACAAACTGAATGTGGGATATAGCCCTCAGCTCATCAAGGCCGTTTAAACCTTGATCAGGCAATTCAATTTTTGGTTTCCTGCACCATGTAGAGGCATAGCGCGCTATGCCCCCACTGCCGTCACTTTGAACGTTGAACCGCGAACCTTGAACTATCTCGCGAAACTCGCGGCAATCCCCCCAAACCATGAAGTTTCGATTACGATTACGAGCACCGCTGCGCTGAGCACGAGCACGAAAAGCGAAGAACCAAGAACAACGCCCTATGCCCTCCCCCACCTGTACACCACCCCTCCGGACAGCAATCGATGCCCTTTGTAAAAATAATTCCCAGAGAGGGAAAAGCCTTTGCCAATTTTTTTTCTAAATGTCACAATAGCAAATTTGATAACCTTGTAAAAAAGCGACACTTATAGGCAAAACACAACATAATGGGCAATAAATTTATGACGCGCAATACATATTGTACCTAAATTTTATGACGCAATTTTCATAACGCCGTCGATCACCCGTGCTCAATGCGTTCAGATCGCGTTCCTGAGGAGATATTTTCGTGAATACACCGACAATACAGCATGCCGGTCCGCCAATGGGAACCTGGTTCCCGTCTGAGGATAATTACAAGGAAGACCATACCCTTGCCGAGGCGATGCGATCGATCGCGCGCCCGCTTTATCTGGTCAGTGAGAACGGCTCACTGGTTGCCAGATCCCGGGGCAGCATCACCATTGGCGACGCCCTGCCTGCGGAGCGGAATTTTCCGCTGATGGGTTATGCGTCACCTGTCCGGCTTGAGCATCTTGGCGATGTGGATTTCTGTCGGGATTGCGGCATCCGCTACCCTTACATAGGCGGCTCAATGGCCCGGGGCATCAGCTCGACAGCTATGGTGGAAGCATTGGGCCGGGCCGGAATGCTCGGTTTCTTCGGCTCCGCCGGTCTGTCTCTGGATGCTGTCGAGGCGGCCATCGATCGCCTCAGCCAGACTCCGGACAGTTTTCCGTTTGGAATCAATCTCATTCACAGCCCCGGTCAACCTGACCTGGAGGCGGCCCTGGTGGACCTCTACCTTCGAAAGGGTATCCACCTCGTGGAGGCTTCGGCGTTCATGGCCCTCACCCTGCCGGTCATTCGGTACCGGGTGACCGGCATTCACCGGGGTCCGGATGGGAGCATTATCACCCCGAATCGAATTATTGCCAAGGTCTCCCGTGAAGAGATCGCAACCAAATTTTTCTCGCCGCCCCCGGAAAAGTTGCTCCGCGAGCTGGTCAGCAATCAAGAGATCACCCCGGAACAGGCTGAACTGGCCGGGCGCATTCCGGTAGCCCAGGATGTCACCGCCGAGGCGGATTCCGGCGGACATACCGACAGGCGCCCGGCGTTGACGCTGTTTCCGACGATCTGCTCGGTGCGGGATCGGATGCAGAAACAATTTAATTATTCCGTTCCGCTTCGAGTCGGTCTGGGCGGGGGGATCGGAACCCCCATCTCAGCCGCCAGCGCATTTACCATGGGGGCCGCCTACATCATGACAGGGTCGATCAACCAGGCCTGCACCGAGTCCGGAACATCCGATCAGGTGCGGGATATGCTGGCCGCAACACGCCAGGCGGATGTCACCATGGCTCCTGCCGCGGATATGTTTGAAATGGGAGTCACCGTCCAGGTCCTGAAACGGGGCACCATGTTCGCCATGCGGGCCGCAAAACTGTTCAAGCTGTACCGCGCCCACACCAGCATCGATGACCTTCCGCCGACCGATCGTCAGCAATTGGAAACCACGTTGTTCAAGGCGCCCCTCGAGGACATCTGGGAGCAGACCCGAAGTTTCTTTCTCCAGCGTGACCCTCGTCAGGTCGAGCGGGCGGAGCGGGATGAAAAGCACCGCCTGGCGCTGGTGTTTCGCTGGTACCTGGGCCAGAGCCCGCGCTGGGCCAGCATCGGAGAGAGCTCCCGTCGCGTGGATTACCAGATCTGGTGCGGGCCGGCCATGGGCGCATTCAACGAATGGGTCAAGGGCACCTTTCTGGAGACTCCCGCCAACCGGCAGATCGTACCGGTTGCCTTTAACATTCTGCTGGGCGCATCGGTCATACTGCGCCTGAACCAGCTGCGCCGGCAAGGCGTCAATGTCGGCAGTCCGGCGCCCTGGGTAATGCCCATTGAATCAAACGCAATCAAGGAGTACCTGACGTGAGCACGCACAGCGGTGTCAACAGCAGTGAAATCCCGGCCAGGCTGACACCCCTGGCAATCATCGGCATGGGCGGCATGTTTCCCAAAGCGGACGGCCTGCACGCCTTCTGGGCCAACATCAAAAACGGTATCGATGCAATCACCGAAATACCGCCGACGCATTGGCGCCCGGAGGACCTTTACAGCGAAGACCCCAAAGCCCCGGACCACACCTACGGAAAGCTCGGCGGCTTTCTGCCCGCTGTCGATTTCAACCCCATGGAATTCGGCATTCTCCCAAACGCCATTGAAGCGACGGACACCTCCCAGTTACTGGGGCTGCTTGCCGTGGAGCGCGCCCTGAAGGATGCCGGTTACGGCCCGGACCGCGAATTTGACCGGGAACGGGTCAGCGTGCTGCTTGGCGTAACCGGAACTCTGGAGCTGGTTATCCCCCTGGGCGCCCGGCTGGGTCACCCGCTGTGGCGAAAGGCCCTGAAAGAGGCAGGCGTTGAAGAGGCGTTAGCCGAGGATGTGGTTCAGCGGATCGCCGACGGGTACGTTCCCTGGCAGGAAAACTCGTTTCCCGGGCTGCTCGGCAATGTGGTGGCCGGCCGGATCAGCCGCCATTTCGATCTCGGCGGGACCAACTGCGTCTGCGATGCGGCCTGCGGCAGCTCGCTGAGTGCCTTGAACCTGGCGGCCATGGAGCTGGCAACCGGCAAGGCGGACATGGTCATCACCGGCGGAATCGACACCTTCAATGACGTATTTATGTACACCTGCTTCAGCAAAACACCGGCCCTCTCCCCCACCGGCCACGCCCGTCCCTTTGAAAGCGAAGGCGACGGTACCACCCTCGGCGAAGGGTTGGGAATCGTGATCCTGAAGCGTCTTGCCGATGCCGAGCGTGACGGAGACCGGATCTATGCTGTAATCCGCGGCATCGGAACATCAAGCGACGGGCGAGGAGCGGCCATTTACGAGCCCAATGCAAAGGGTCAGAAAAAAGCCCTGCGCCGGGCCTATGAACAGGCGGGCGTCACGCCTGATACAGTTGAGCTGATCGAAGCCCATGGCACGGGTACCCGAGTCGGCGATGCCATCGAAGTCTCGGCCCTTCGTGAAGTCTTTGGTGACGGCGACCGGCCGTGGTGCGCCCTGGGATCGGTCAAATCCCAGATCGGCCACACCAAGGCGGCAGCCGGAGCGGCCGGCCTTATCAAGGCGGCGATGGCGCTTCATCACAAAATTCTCCCGCCGACCATCAAGGTTAACAAGCCCCTGGATGTAATTACCGAACCGGCAACGCCGCTTTATGTCAACACGGAAAAAAGACCGTGGGTGGCCAATTCACGCCACCCACGGCGGGCCGGCGTGAGCGCCTTCGGGTTTGGCGGCAGCAACTTTCACTGTCTCCTTGAGGAGTATGAGCCGAAAAAAACGGCCGTGGACTGGGATGGCGACATCCAGATGCTGCCGTTCTCCGCCGGACACAAGGCCACCCTTGAGGAAAACCTGAATCAGGTCCCTATTGATGGTGACTGGAAGGATCTGCGGGTCTTTGCCACCCGCCTGCGAAAACGTTTTGACCCGAAGGCACCGTGCCGCCTGGCCCTGGTTGTCGAACGAGATCGCACTGATCTAACCTCCCTGGTAAAAAACGCCCGAACCATGCTCTCCGGGAACAAAGAGAAATCATCCTGGACCACGCCTGACGGCGCGTTTTTCGCTTCCGGCGAACCAGCCGGCCGTCTGGCAATGATTTTTCCCGGCCAGGGCGCCCAGTACCCGGGCATGCTCCTCGACCTGGCCACTCAATTTCCCCAGATGCTCGACACCCTCGAGGAAGCCGGCGAGGTTTTTGCCGCCAGCGGTGCGGATAAACGGGACCGCGGCCTGGCCGAGATAATATATCCGCCGGCCGCATTCACCGATGCCGACCGACGCCGGCAGGCGAGTCAACTGCAGGCAACCGATGTGGCCCAGCCGGCGATCGGCGCGGTCAGTCTCGGCGCCTGCCGGATAATGGCGCATTTCGGCATCGTTCCGGATGCCGTCGCCGGTCACAGCTACGGTGAACTGACTGCCCTGTGTGCTGACGGACGCCTGGATCCACAAGCCTTCCACAGGCTTTCCAATCTGCGGGGATCGCTTATGGCCAGCGGATCCGGGGACCGGGGGGCCATGCTGGCTGTTGCCGCCCCCCTCGACGCGGTTGACGCCATAATCCGCGAGGAAAATCTCGATGTGATCCTGGCTAACAAAAATGCCCCCGAGCAGGCCGTTCTCTCCGGAACCACCCCTGCCATCGAAGCGGCGGAATCAGTGGTCCGCCGGAAGGGGTTCAGGTGCAAGCGACTGTCCGTCGCCGCGGCCTTCCACAGCGCGCTGGTGGCCGAGGCCGCCCACCCCTTTGGCAAGGCGCTTGAAGGTGAGACCTTGTCCACCGGCAAGATTCCGGTTTTTGCCAACAGCACCGGGGAAAAGTATCCGGAACAGCCGGATGAGGCGGCGACGCTTTTAGCCAACCAGCTCGCCCGGCCGGTGGAGTGGGTGACCCTGGTCAACGC
>ENA-ORCT01000971-ORCT01000971.1-marine-metagenome-genome-assembly--contig:-NODE-971-length-12005-cov-3.389755_pt1 | contig 12005 bp, 12 predicted proteins | sample MGYA00248632_ERZ508511 | MGnify/ENA primary metagenome ERZ508511 (study PRJEB26182, sample SAMN06268839) | marine metagenome | isolation source: Tt an P1-techrep anaerobic enrichment on pine from sediment...
ATTGCAAGAATATTGCGCCGAAGATGGGCCACCAGGCAAGCAAGAAATTGTAATTAATAAAATTCGCGTTCCTAAGCTACATGGAGAATCATCTTCAGTAAAACTGTTGTTCTATACCGCCGAAGCCGTTTTGTAACGTTACCCGCACACCAGACCATCAACGACTCCCCTCGCTGTTTTATCGGTTGTTTTTCCATCTTACCAACTCCAGAACCAATCCCGTTTATCGATTTCGGAGAAAGGCATACCAATGAAGACCTCGAAAGCATACAGGGAACCATTATTCGAGGCGGTACTGAACGCCGTAGGCGATGGTGTGACGCTGATCGGAACAGATTTCAAAATTCTGTACCAGAACGAAGCCATCACCCGGATATATGGGAAACGGACTGGCGAATTCTGCTATTCAGCTTACCGTGGCTTCGATTCGCCGTGTAGCGATTGTATCGTCAAGAAAGTATTCAGGGATGGGAAATCCAGGCGAGGGATCCGGGAAATCCGACTGCCGGACGGAAATCGCTTAACCATAGAATTCAGTTCCGCCGGATTCAGAGACGCGGCGGGTAACATTATTGGTGCGGTTGAGGCGGTACGGGATGTCACCCATCAAAAAAAAGCCGAAGCACTGTTAAAAAAAACACTGGAGGAACGTAACGATGCACTCCGACAGTTGAATGCAGAGTTAGCTGAGGCGGCGGCGTACCTGAAATCCACATTTCCATCGCCGATAACTTGCGGCCGACTGAAAACAACCTGGCAGTTCATCCCGTCGACCTCGCTGGGTGGAGACGCATTCGGTTATCACTGGCTCGATGAAAATCGTTTCGCCATTTACCTGCTCGACGTCAGTGGTCACGGTGTCGGAGCCGCCCTGCTTTCGGTTTCGGTCATCAACGTTCTGCGATCCGAAGCCCTGCCAAATGTGGATTTCAAGGATCCGGGGCAGGTCCTGTGCGCTCTTAACGACGCTTTTCCCGGAGAACGCCACAATGACATGTTTTTCACGATCTGGTACGGGGTGTACGATCAGTCGACCGGCATCCTGGACTACTCGAGCGGGGGGCACCCTCCCGCCCTGCTCTATTCTGGAACCGTTTCGGAGAAGACTGCCGTAACGCAGTTGCGGACCCCCAACTTCGTTATTGGCGGCGGGGCTGACCTTACCTACCAGAAGAATACCATCCGGATTCCCCCATCATCTCGCCTCTATGTATTCTCGGACGGTGTGTTCGATATCACCTGCACGGACGGCTCCATATGGGGGCTTGAATCGTTGAAGCATTTCATTGCGAGGTCAATGTCTCCGAAAGAATCTACCCTGCACCGTGTGCATCGCCATATCCAGAATATTACCCACGATACTGACCTTGAAGATGATTTTACCATTCTTGAGGTCATCTTTCGGTAATGACACATATTCTTTACCCAACAACTACTCGCTGCTCCCAGGCAGACCCCGCCGAGTCCATTTGGGGTTGACGTGTCGGCCGTTTTCGATGAAATATCACGCTTCACGGGTTCAAAATGCCGAACATGAATTTGACCAGCAACCGTCTCACATGACTGGAGAGTTGATGATGCCACATGCAAATGATCCTGTTGAGGGATTTCTGGATCTGCCGAAGGGAAAAATTCACTATCTGGACTGGCCGGGACGTAACAATCGCAGCGCCCACTTTCTCCACGCCAACGGATTTTGTGCCGGCACCTACGCGCCGTTCCTGCAAAACCTCAATGAAGAATTTCGCATTCTGGCAAGTGATGTCAGAGGGCACGGCGACTCCGATCCCCATCCGCTGGCGCGGGTCCGCCACTGGCGCCTGTTTGCCAGGGATCTGAAACATGTCATCGAGCACCTGCTTCAGCCCCCGGTAATTGGGATCGGGCACTCCCTTGGCGCGGTCACCACCTATATCGCCGCAGCCACATGGCCCCATCTCTTTTCGGCAATCGTGCTCATCGATCCGGTAATTCTGCCACCTCGAATTTTGAACCTCATGCGGGTGATGAAAGTCCTCGGCCTGATCCACCTCGTTCCGCTGGCCCGGGGCGCCAGAAGGCGACGACGGGAATTCGAAAGCAAACAGGCGGCATTGAAACGCTTTACCTCCGGTCGGGGTATATTCAAATCCTGGTCATCCGAATTTATCGAGGCCTATCTGGAGTGCGGCCTGCTGGAGGCAGACGGGAAGGGAGTCGTGTTGAAATGTGATCCGGAGTTGGAAGCAAGGATTTTCGAATCCGCCCCCACCGATGCATGGCGGTACGCCAAACGCATTCAGTGCCCGGCCCTTGCCATACGGGGGGAGAAATCCGACACATTTCAGGATGATGCGGCCCGCCGGTTAGCGGAAATTATTCCCGACTGCACCCTTTCGGTTATAAACGGAACAGGACACTTCGTTCCCATGGAAAAACCTGTTGAATGTGCACGGTTGATCAGCCGGTTCGTTCAACAGCACGGCCTGTAAGAGCCTGTTTGGAAACCAGGGGCTTGAGGCGATTTTTTTCTCTCATGGGCCGCAGCCCCTTTGAAGCAACGAATGCCTACTCTCCCAACTCCTTCAACCGTTCCAGGGCTCTCTCCCGCACCTCCGGATGGGGGTCTTCGCTGGCTACCCGGGTAAGATACGATCGGCTGCGGTGGCTGGCGAGTACTTTTTTTCGCACCTCTATTATCGGATCACCCTTGCCTTCCAGTTTCCCCTTAAGGCCCAAAAGGCCCAAAGCGCCTCCCATCACAATATACAGCGCTCCCATCACCAGTGTAATAACTATTCGGTCGGCAGATACACGAAAGGGAAAGCCAAGCAGTGCAGCTGAAAGCAGAAGGGCACCCGTTGCCGTGATGAATCCCGCGGTCACCCATTTAAAATAATGTCGGATCTCTTTCATGGACGTTCTCCGGCGGCCAATGGTGTATCGCCGCGATGGTCAATCCGTTACAGGGGCCGATCGATCCGGATATTCATCGACCGATGTCGCATGAAAAAAAACAGGTTGAAAAACTGAAGGAGGTAAAAATCGTTTTGGAAAATCAGGGGGCAATACAGGACTGACGAATGGCAAAAACTGAACGGCGGGGATATTCCAGCCTGACCCGCTTACGTCATGCTCGGCAAGAGACGACCGGACACGCCATCCGGAGTTGGGACCTGAAAAGTCACATTGATCATACCAGCGGCATGCTGCCTGCCATCGCGGCAAATCGGTGATACTATTGCATCTGTTTTATAATACAATAATAATCATCATGCGCGGAATTCTCCACGGCCATGGCCCGAAAACTGAAAAGATTTTCTGAAACCCTTCTGCAACGAGACGCGCCTATCTTTCTGAGATCGCGGTGAATCACTCCAGCGCTTATCGCCGCGTCTCCACGTAACGGGCAGCGGCGAGGGCGGCGGTGCATCCATCGGCGGCAGCCACCACGATCTGCCGGGCATACTTCTCGCGCAGATCTCCGATGGCAAATATGCCCGGATTATTGGTCTCGCATTTCTCATCGGTCACCACGTAGCCGTCGCCATTCATGCGTGTGCCGGCCGGAACCAGCTGGTTGTTGGGATCAAAACCGATGAAGATGAACACCCCGTCCGCGGACAGCCGGGATGTCTCTCCGGTTCGGGTATTTTCAAGATCCACCGCACTCACCTCGTTATCGGTGGCCCGGATCGCCGTCATGACACTATTCCACAGTATTTCAACATTGCGTTCGCACGTGAGGCGCTCCTGCAGAATCATGCTGGCCCGGAGTTCATCCCGCCGATGTACCAGAAAGACTTTTTCAGCCAGTTTAGCCAGGTAAAGGGATTCCTCCACGGCAGTATCGCCGCCCCCAACCACAACCACAGTCTTGTTACGGAAAAAAAAGCCGTCGCACACCGCACAATAGGAGACTCCCCGGCCATAATATGTCTCCTCGCCGGGAATATTGAGTTTGCGGGGTGTTCCGCCGGTTGCCAGGATAACGGTGTGGGTTTTCAACGCATCCCCGTTGCCCAGCCAAACGGTATGGTGCTGAAGACCGGGTTCTACACGCTCTGCCTCCTGGGAGAGCATTTCCATTCGATAGGACTGGGCGTGTTCGAGAAAACACTGGGAAAGCTCATACCCGCTGATCTCCTTAAATCCCGGATAATTTTCCACCCGGTCAGACTTCATAATCTGCCCGCCGGGGGCGGCACTTTCGATGAGCACAGTGCGCATGGAAGCGCGCAATGCATAAATCCCGGCGGAAAGTCCGCCGGGCCCCCCACCAACAATGATCAGGTCATAAAACTCTCGATTGGCCATAATATGAACGCCTTTTTTGTTTTTTAAAAATTCTCGGCAATATACCCCGGCCCAGAGCCGCGTCATCGGAAAGAAAGGGGCAGAGCAATTGGACTACCCGGGGGGACGGAAGGAAAAAAACAGCTGCGTTGCCGGCTGATGATTCATTGGATCGATACTATTCTCATTTTAACGAAAACAGCCCAATTTCACAATCCGCATTCCAGCCCAAACAGGTTGCGCGCCTTCGGCAGTTGCTTATGTTCAAATAAAATGAAACGGTTTTCAGGGTTGAATGCCGGGGCCTTAACAATGCAGACCGATCAAAGAGCATTTTTTTTCGGTGACTGGGGGAGGTGCAGCCTTCAAATATTACCTTCAACATCTTAGAGACAAGGATTTCAACTTCCAATCGACCGGCTTTGTCGAGGGGGTGACCTATATTCTTCTGGCCTTTATCATGGTCAGTTTCCTGATTCTCCTCAGCATTTTTATCGGAACCGGCCTCGGGCTGTTGACCGTTCTGGTTGCCGGCCCTGTTTTCAGGGAAATGGGCGCCTCCGCCCACTCTTTTTCCCTGTATCCTCACATGAGTCTCGAATCCAAAGTGGCTATAGGGCTTTGGATCCTTTGCGTCGCCATGGCCTTTTTCCACCGGATCCGCTTCAATTGCGATTCCGGCTACAATCTCATCTCCCGGCCGCTTTCCTTTTTTGGGGGGGCATTTTGTATCATCGGCATCATGGCCCTTATACTGGCAGCCGTCCTTCTTTTGTTCATCGTTTTCAATTAATGCGATACCCGCGCGTATCGTTTATTTTTTTATCCGTTGACGGTTGCATGAATTCAAATCATTTGCTAACGAACGTTCGTATGCAAATAAAAAAACCACCCGCCAAATATTTTGTCTGTTCACTGGCCACTCAGGCCATCCGCCGGATGGTGGCTTACTACAACCGGGAGCTGGAACCACTGGGCCTGACCGCCCAGCAGGTCATGGCCATCGGCGTGCTGATTCAGGAAGAAAATGTCAGTCTCGGTCGGTTTGCCGAGCAGTTCGGTGTGGGGAAAGCCGCCGCCGTCACCATGATCCAGCGACTCGAGGCACAGGGGCTGGTCGTTCGCGAGCCGCATCCCACCGATGGCCGGCTCAACGTCCTCCGGATAACGGACAAAACTCGCAGCCTTGCTCCTCAGGTAACTGAAAAAGTGGCCTGGCTGGAGCACACCCTCGAGCAGGAACTGGGAGCCGAACGATTAAAAAATCTGGTCGAAACGCTGACTGTCATCCGTGACATGGACCTGTAAACTCAATCTCAATTGCAAGGAGCAGCCGATATGAATGCCGAGAACCTGATCCAGGAGGCCCTGTCAAACAACAGACAGGCATTGTCCGAATTTGGATCCAAGCAGCTGCTGGCAGCCTGCGGCCTTCCCGTCACACGGGAGCAACTGGCCGGCAGTCGCGAGGAGGCCGCCCGGTTTGCCGAAGCCATCGGATTTCCCGTAGCCGCCAAAGCGTGTTCCCCGGAACTGATGCACAAAAGTGAGGCGAACCTCATCGAACTGGGGCTGACCGATACCACCCGGGTGATGGCCGCATTTGACCGGCTGGCCGAAAAGGCTGGAAGCGACATTGAAGGTATTCTGATCCAGGAAATGATTGCCGGCCGGCGGGAACTGGTGCTGGGCCTGATCCGCGATCCCCAGTTCGGCCCGTGCGTCATGCTCGGGTTGGGGGGTATTTTCACGGAAGTTTTTCAGGATACGGTCTTCCGGATGGCGCCGGTGGATCGCGTAGAGGCCATGGACATGATCGGGGAGCTTCGCAGCCGGGCCATGCTCGACACTTTCCGGGGGCAGGCAGCGGCGGACACCGACGCCCTGTGCCAGGCCATCATCGCGGTGGGGCAAATCGGCATGAACTTCGAGGCGGTATCCGAAATCGATATCAATCCGCTTATCATCACCCCCACCGGCGACATCACGGCCGTGGATGCACTGGTAGTACTCAACGGAGGTGTCCTGTGATCGACGACATACGGAAAAGCCCACTGTATACCATCGTCAACCCGAAAAGCATCGCCTTTTTCGGCGCCTCGAACAACTTCGGCGCCATGGGCTCAACCTGCTTTGCGTCCATGAAAAACCTGGGATTCGAGGGTGCCGTTTACCCGGTTCACCCCAAAGAAACCGAGGTGCAGGGCTATCCGGCCTATGCGAGCGTTCTGGATCTGCCTGAAACTCCCGACCTCGCCGTTCTGGTCATGCCCACCCGTCTGGTCTGTAAAACCCTTGAGCAGTGTGGCCGGAAAGGCATTCGCCACGCCATCGTGGTCTCCGGCGGTTTCCGGGAAGTCGGCGGCGATGGCGTGGCGCTTGAAAAAGAGCTTATCCAAGTCACCGAACGCTACGGCATCCGCTTTCTTGGCCCCAACTGCATCGGCGTGGCCAATCCCCACCATAAACTCAACACCACGTTCCTTCACTATGAAGGCTCTGCCGGCCACATCGGCATTGCCTCCCAGAGCGGCAGCTTCGTCACCCAGATGTTCAACTATCTGGCCCGGTTCCAGCAGGGGTACAGCACGGCATTTTCCATCGGAAACGGGGCCAATATCGACCTGGTGGACTGTCTGGAATATCTGGGCGCATGCCCTAACACCAAGGTCATCGCCCTGTATGTGGAGGGCATTCACCGCGGCCGGGATTTCGTTGAGACGGCCAGACGGGTGGCCCTGAAAAAACCCATTGTCGCCCTGTACGTGGGGGGCAGCGAGACCGGCCGGAAGGCCGGCTTTTCCCACACCGGGTCCATGGCCGGGCCGGATCGTCTCTATGACGGCATATTCCGCCAATGCGGCATCATCCGGGCGACCTCGGTAACCGAGCTCTACGACTACTGCCGGGTGCTCGGCGCCCTGCCCGAATCCGGCGGCCGACGGACTATCATCCAGACCCACTCCGGCGGCCCAGGTGCGGCCGCAGCCGATGCTCTGGGCCGTGAGGGGCTGGAACTGGCCGAGATATCAAAAAAAACCTCGGAAAAACTGAAAGAGTTGATGCCGCATACCGGAAGCATCGGCAATCCGGTGGACATCACCTTTTCAAAAAATCCCCTCGATTTCTTTTCCGCCATCCCGAAAATCCTTCTCCAGGAGGAAAATGCCGATATGCTCCTGGTCTATTTTCTCATCTCAGTCGAGATGGCCACCCGCCCCCTGAAGGCCATGGGGATGGACGAAACGGAAGCTCTGGCTCAGGCCGAAAAGCTGATGAAGGATCTGGGGGAATCGTTTGCCCGGCTTCAACGGGAATGCGGCAAACCCGTGGTGGGATTCTCTTTCCGGGATCTCAGCGAACCGGTATTCCAGGCTCTCATGGCCGAAGGCATTCCGGTGTTCTCCGACCCGAAGCGGGCGGCCCGGGCGCTGTCGGCTTTAAGCCGATACCCCCGGCTCCGGGAAAAAATCCGTGCAGCGGAGACCGCCAATTGAGCACCCTGCATGTATGGGGAAACGAATGAAATCGCTAACTCGTGTCCAGCCATAATGTTTAATTGTGGGTGGACCTTGACCAGGAAAAGCCCCGTTAATCAAGCGCTGAAGCGCTTGGGAACGAGGATTTAATTAATTGCAAGAATATTGCAATTAAATAAATTCGCGTTCCTTACTACGAACCGTGGAAGGATATCCGTCCCCCGATCCGTGAAACCAAGCGGGCGGGAACCGTTCAACCGGCTCCCGCCCGGCAACTCGGGCTGTCAACGGGTGATTATGCTTACCACCGGCAGCCGCCCTTCCCATAACCGCCACCCCGTCCGTGGTGACGCCCACCGCCCATGAATCGGCCGCCGGCATTGGGGTTGATTTTTTTCATGTTCATGATGTGCTTGACCCGAAGCTGATCGAAATCACCCTCCATAGCGGAGAGCTCTTTCTGGATTTCCGAAACCCTGGCAGCATCGGGATCTTTCTTTGCCAGTTCACTTTGCAGTTCAAGATCTTTCTGATTCATGGCGCGTCTCAGATCGGCCGTCGAATCAAAAAAGGCCTGCCGCTCGGCATCGATCTGTTTGACCTGCTCGTCGGTCAGGTTGGCACCGTAACCCGCACAGGGCCCTGCCCCGCGACCCGGGCAGCCAGCGCCCTCACCCTTGTAGCCTTGTCCCATTCCCCGATAAGCGAAGGCATGCGAGCCAAATCCGAGAACCATTACCATGGCTGCCGCCAGAACCAGTTTACCGATCACATGTCTTTTCATAACGTCCTCCTGCATAAATTTTAAAATCGAATCCATGTTACATATTGTGTTCCAACCGGTGTTGCCCTTATCCCTTGAGCAACCGGCGTGCCAGAAATGGTTCAGGCCTGGCACAGGAAGGATATAAAATATTGAAACAACATACTATTTTATTGAAATATTTTTTTTGAAAGGGACTCGTACCAATATAAAATTCACTGGCGAGAAAAATAAGCATGGGTAAAAAGTATCCGGGACACATGGATACCTATTGGCAACTGGGTACTTTTTACCCGGCATAAAAGCAATTCATTCAGGCCGTATGGTTCTAAAAAAAGGCGTAGTCAAAGCATCTGTTTTTTCCAATAATCCGCTCCTGTGCAAAAACCACTCCTCGGGTTCGTAGTGAGCGCTTCAGCGCTCAAACTTGAAAAGAGGGCTGAAGCCCTCACTACAAACCTTTCGATAAATACATAATCCTCAATCATCCCAGCCTTTTCCATACGATCGCAGCGGATATTTCCGCCACAAATCCTGAAGCCAGGAACGTCCGAACCGCTCCCGGTACCAGTGTACACTGGACTCGATCCAGCCATAAGGATCATCCACGTACCGATTTTTAACCGGATTGTAGTGGATATAGTTCAGTGTGGTAAAATAGTGACGCTCCGATCGAATGGCTCTGTCCGAATACCGGTACCACACTTTTCGGCCCGCTGCTTTCTCATCGCGGTTCCATTGGCAGGCTGTCACGCCGTGTAAAGCCCGGATGGTTTTTCCGATTGTTTCGAATTCATCAACCTTGACAAGGAGGTGGTAGTGATTTGGAAGGATGACCCAACCCAGAATTTCTATTTCTTGCCCGATAATTTTCTCAAAAAGAAGGCTGAGAAATTCCGATCGTCTTCCCGGATTCGACGGCCCCATGTGACATGAATGCTCAAAACAGCTGGCCGTGATCAGATAAACCGATTGATCCCTCATAGTATGGGGCGGTGAGTGGGGTGGATACCCTTTTTTCCGGCGCTGGCGAAGCAGCTCTTGCCGCTGTTGGATTGTCAACCCACGGTAATCGTACATGGAGATTGATTCCACATTGAAAAAAGAGCGCTGAAGCGCTCACTACAAGCCTGAGCGTCTATTTATTAGCCCAACCTACAACAAAAATACCAATGGAGTCAAAAAGTTAACCATCACGATCATCCACCTATGGTTCGTAGTAAGCGCTTTAGCGCTTCATGTTCAATAGAGGGCTGAAGCCCTCACTACAAGCCTGAAGCCTTATCATTGGCTTCGACTCGCAACAGGTATTCCAATAAGTCACAAGACCACCTGCCATTTCGGGAATCTTCCCATGGTTCGTAGTGAGCGCTTTAGCGCTCATGAGCTGTCAAGCCTGCCGATCTATTCATCCGCATGCTCCCGGTAGTGTTTAATCAGCTCGTCAACGGACTGACCGTTTGGCGCCATGGCCACGGGGTTGACCGCCAGAAGCTCCTCCCATGCCCTGAGTGCCCCCTCGCGGTCGTTCAAATCGTGTAGCATAACCACGCCCTTGTTGAACCTGGAAACCTCATGTTTGGGATCGGCAGCGATTGCCCGGTCAAAGGCATCGATCGCCTTTTTCGGCTCCCCGCTTCGCCGATACATAACGCCGAGATCGGTGAGAACGTTCGGGTTGTCCGGCGACAGCTCCAGAGCCTTCTCATAGGCGCCAATGGCCTTGTCGCTCTCGCCCCGGTCAAAATAGAGATTACCAATCTGAATCCACGCCGCCACATTGTCCGGGTTCCGGGCGACATCGTCCTCCAGTGCTTGAAGCATCTCATCGTGAACCGGACCTGTCGCTGCCGTCCCCTTGCCGGAAGAAAACCCGCCCCCGGTTTTGTATACGGTCACCCCCACACCAGCCAGAAAACCGATGACCAGCGAGATCCCGATGGCCAGGATCATGGTCTCCGCCTTCACATATCCGCTTTTATCCGCCGATTGCTTTCCCATTCACATTCCTTCTGTATCTGAATTGCCTTAAAAATCCAGGCACTCGCAAAAATCGGGCATCCTCCGTCCGGACCGATGCCCTCTGAGCGCCAAATCACCACGTCAACTGAGCGACACCGATAAAATTTAATTTCAGGGAGTTATTGTCAAGAGCGTTTTCAGAGTCGCTCAAGGTTAATTGAGGCATCGCTCAAAGAGAACCAAATCATCAACCTTTGGGAGAATACCGAGGCGTCCCCCTGGAAGATGTTTGTGATGACTGGGTACCAGGACCTGGATCCTGTCTCCGGAATCGAGCATCAGCGTGTAGAGAATATTTGGGCCCCTGAACTGCATGCTTTCGATGTCGGCGGAAAACGGACTCGAATCATCGTGGATGATGTCTTCCGGCCGAATCAACACCTCCACGCAGGCACCCTTGCGGCAGGCTTTGGAAAAATCACCCTCCAGCACGCCCAGTCCGGTTTCCACCCGACCGTTGCAGACCACCCGACCGGGCAGGAGCACTCCTTCACCGACAAAATCGGCCACATCCGGGCTGACCGGCCTGTGATAAAGGCCGTAGGCCGTATCCCACTGAATCAGTTTCCCGTCCCACATGACCCCGATCTCATCGGCCATGGCAAAGGCCTCATTCTGGTTGTGGGTAACCATAAGCGCGGTGATTCCGAAATTTTTGAGGATATGACGGACTTCCATGGACAGCCGTTCCCGCAGGGTCACATCCAGATTGGAAAACGGCTCGTCCAGAAGCAACAGATCCGGCCTCGGGGCCAGTGCACGAGCCAGGGCGACCCGCTGCTGCTGCCCACCGGAGAGCTCATGGGGGAATCTATCGCCCGCCGCTGCCAGGTGCACCAAGTCCAGCATCTCCCGGACCCGCATGTTAACGGTCTGCCGGGAACGATCCGAGAGGCCGAAAGCCACGTTGTCGGCTACTGAAAGGTGCGGGAACAGCGCGTAATCCTGAAAGACCATTCCAACCCGACGCGTTTCCGCCGGAACCTGATGAGCGGCCGTGGCCACGGCCTGCCCGTTGATGCGGACCTCTCCACTCTCAATGCGCTCAAACCCGGCGATAATCCGCAGCATCGTGGTCTTCCCGCAGCCACTGGGCCCCAGCAGGCAACCGATTGTCCCCGAGCTGAGCGAAAGGGTGAGCCCGTTGACCACCCGATGCCCCCCGAAACTTTTCGAAACCTCACTGATTTGCAAAACAGTCGACACCCCGTTCATGGGACCGTCTCCTTTCCATTTATCCTTCACCTCGTGTATGCCGCGTGAGCAACACCACCGGGATCAACCCGCCAAGCACCAGACCTACCGCCGGCAGCGCCGCCCGCTGCCATTCGCCTTCGGCGGTCAATTCAAAAATCTTGACGGCCAGGGTGTCCCAGCCGAACGGGCGGGTCATCAAGGTGATCGGCATCTCCTTCATGATATCCACAAACGCCAACAGGGCGGCGGTCAGCAGCCCATGGCGCAAA